>OGSL01000017.1_pt1 | contig 158399 bp, 160 predicted proteins | sample 1573881 | NCBI WGS metagenome assembly OGSL01 (sample SAMN03295838, study PRJEB24534) | human gut metagenome | isolation source: fecal sample 6 from infant 5 | host: Homo sapiens | place: USA: Pittsburgh, PA | collected 2014-07 | reverse complement strand
GGCTTATGAAGACATTACTAACATCGGGGTGTACTAATCAACGGGGAGCAGGTCAAATCCAGTAACGCACCTTGCCAGTTATGATGTTGATACATGCTCGACCCCTAATCGGTTGATGTGATGCGCCCGAAACAGCTGAGACTATTTTTTCCCGTTCGCCTCAAGGTGCTGTTTTAATAAATTCTCAGGCGGTGGTGGAAGCTGTAAATAATAGCCTTGCTCGGCTAATGCCGTTTTCACTTTATCCAGATCGGCATTGACCAGTTTCTTACGACCATCCAGCGGCAGCAGCATCGCCAGCTGTGGTCGGCCAAAGCTCTTCATTAATTCTTCAGGCACGCGTGAAAAATCGTCTTTCTTTTCGACATAAAGATAGGTCTGGTCACGGCTTGTACTTCTGTAGATCACACAAAACATGTTTTTACTCTGAATTAATGGGTGGTTGCTTGCCTCAATATACTCCTGACTATAACATGCCTGATACTCTTCGGAATATCGCAGCGAATGGTTGCGGTTAATAGCAAATTGAGTAAGGCCAGGATGTCAAACACGCCCATCGAGCTTAAAGGCAGTAGCTTCACCTTATCAGTGGTACATTTGCATGATGCAAAACCCGAGGTTATTCGTCAGGCGTTAGAAGACAAAATCGCGCAGGCTCCCGCTTTTCTGAAACACGCCCCTGTTGTTATCAACGTGAGTGGTCTTGAGGCTCCGGTTAACTGGAAACTTCTCCAGCAGGCCGTCTCCTCTACTGGCCTGCGAATTGTCGGCATCAGTGGCTGTAAAGATAGCGAGCTGAAAGCGGAAATCGACCGTGCCGGGCTGCCCCTTCTTAATGAAGGTAAAGAAAAAGCCCCGCGTGCAGCGCCTGCTGCCGTGCAGGCGCCCCCTCCTGTGGTGCAAAACGTTACTCCCGTCACAAAAACGCGAATGATTGACGTACCGGTTCGTTCCGGTCAGCGCATTTATGCACCAAACTGTGATCTGATTGTTACAAGCCACGTCAGTGCTGGCGCAGAGCTTATTGCAGATGGCAATATTCACGTTTACGGTATGATGCGTGGACGTGCGCTCGCAGGCGCAAGTGGCGATCGGGACGCGCAAATATTTTGTACTCACCTGACGGCGGAACTGGTGTCCATCGCAGGTGAATATTGGCTGAGCGACAAGATCCCAGCCGAATTTTATGGCAAAGCGGCTCGTCTGCGACTGGCAGACGACGCGTTGACCGTTCAACCGTTGAATTGATCCCTTTTTAACAAGGAATTTCTATGGCACGCATTATTGTTGTTACTTCGGGTAAAGGAGGCGTTGGCAAGACCACCTCCAGCGCGGCCATCGCTACTGGTTTGGCCCAGAAGGGAAAGAAAACCGTCGTTATCGACTTCGATATCGGCCTGCGTAACCTCGACCTGATCATGGGGTGTGAGCGTCGCGTCGTGTATGACTTCGTCAACGTCATTCAGGGCGATGCCACGCTGAACCAGGCGCTGATTAAAGACAAGCGCACCGAGAACCTCTACATCCTCCCGGCCTCTCAGACGCGTGACAAAGACGCCCTGACCCGTGAAGGTGTCGAAAAGGTACTCGAGGAACTGAGAAAAATGGAGTTCGACTTCGTTGTCTGTGACTCCCCTGCCGGCATCGAAACCGGTGCCCTGATGGCACTCTACTTTGCTGATGAAGCGATCATCACCACCAACCCTGAAGTCTCATCCGTGCGTGACTCCGACCGTATTCTCGGCATCCTCGCCTCCAAATCCCGTCGTGCGGAAAATGGCGAAGAGCCGATCAAAGAGCACCTGCTGCTGACCCGTTATAACCCGGGTCGCGTCAACAAGGGTGACATGCTGAGCATGGAAGACGTACTGGAGATCCTGCGCATTAAACTGGTGGGCGTCATCCCGGAAGACCAGTCCGTGCTGCGCGCCTCTAACCAGGGCGAGCCCGTGATCCTTGATACGACGGCAGATGCAGGTAAAGCGTATGCTGATACTGTTGACCGTCTGCTGGGAGAAGAACGTCCTTTCCGCTTCATTGAAGAAGAGAAGAAAGGTTTCCTCAAACGCCTGTTCGGAGGATAAGTTATGGCATTACTGGACTTTTTTCTCTCGCGGAAAAAGAACACCGCCAACATCGCAAAAGAACGTCTGCAAATCATCGTTGCGGAGCGTCGTCGTAGCGACGCCGAGCCTCATTACCTGCCGCAGCTGCGTAAGGACATCCTGGAAGTGATCTGTAAGTACGTACAGATTGACCCGGAGATGGTCACGGTGCAGCTGGAGCAAAAAGACGGGGATATTTCGATTCTGGAGCTGAACGTGACGCTACCGGAAGCGGAAGAGTCGCGCCCGTAGGGTTGTGATTTTGTAGCCCCGGTAAGCGCAGCGCCACCGGGGGAATATGCCGGGTATATCGCCCGGCATATTTTTTACCGCGGATACCCTTCCAGCAGGGTATTTAGACGATCGGCCATCAATTCCCCACGCCAGCCCGCCATCAGTTCCGGCAGGCCATTCTGCGGTTTCAGCTTCCAGTGCCAGTTCAGCAGCTGGTTAATCTGACGACGCGATGCCAGCAGCTCAGCACTCAGCTTACTTTCAGTGGCGACGTTCTGCACCAGCGCTTTGATATCCTTAAACGCTTTGCGGTAACCCGGCATATCCATCAGATTCAACAGCGGTTCCGGCAGCGCATCTTCCGGCAACGCCTGCGCTTTTGCGACCAACGCCAGCAGGGTTTTACCGTGGAAACGGATCTCACTGCCCGAAAGCCCAATGCTGTCCAGCTCCCCCAGGCTACCCGGCATATAGCGCGCAACTGCCCAGAGATGTTCCTCGCGCACCACAAAGTTAACCGCCAGATCGCGCTCGCGCGCTTTGCGTAAACGCCAGTCCGCTAACAGCTGCAGGCACGCCAGCTGACGCGTACGCAGCTGCCAGGCGTTGCTGATATCACGCCAGGCGTCTTTCGGATCAACCACTTCCTGGCGACGCAGCTGCGTCATACGACACTCGTCCAGCGCGGCAGAGAGCCAACCGGAGGCCTCCGCCTCTTTCATCAGTTGTCCGGCAATCGGCAGAAGGTAAAACACGTCTGCCGCCGCATATTCCAGCTGACGTTCGGTAAGCGGGCGCGCCAGCCAGTCAGTACGGGATTCACTTTTGTCCAGCGTCAGGCCCGTATACTCCTCCACCATGGCGGCAAAGCCCCAGGAGAGCGGACGACCGCTAAAAGCCGCAAGGATCTGCGTATCGATCAGCGGCTGAGGCATGATGCCAAAGGTATTCAGAAAAACTTCCAGATCTTCACTGCCTGCGTGCAGGTATTTCGTTACTGCCGTATCCAGCAGCAGGTCACGCATCGGCGTCCAGTCGGTGATGCCTAGCGGGTCGATCAGCGAGACGTGCTTGCCGTCATACATCTGAATCAAACCCAGCTGCGGATAGTACGTCCGGGTACGGACAAACTCGGTATCCAGAGCGATGGCAGGAAAGTCGCGCGTCACTTCGCACAGCGAAGCCAGCTCGTCGTTGGTCGTGATCATCTGGTAATTCAAATCGGATTCTCTTTTGTTTGCGCCCATAAAAAACGCCGGCTTAACCGGCGTCAGGGCGATTAACGTGAAGCTCAGGCCTTATTGTCTACTTTGGCACGGGCTTCGTCACGTAATTCTCGTCGTAATATCTTCCCGACGTTGGATTTCGGCAGCTCATCGCGGAATTCCACCAGCTTCGGCACTTTATAGCCCGTCAGCTGACGACGACAGAACGTTATCAGCGCTTCCTCGGTGAGTGAAGGATCTTTTTTGACCACAAAAATCTTCACCGCTTCCCCGCTGCTGCCGGAAGGCACGCCCACCGCCGCAACTTCCAGCACGCCGCTGTGCTGCATGACCACGTCTTCGATTTCGTTCGGATAGACGTTGAAACCGGAGACCAGAATCATATCTTTTTTGCGATCGACGATGCGCAGGAAGCCTTCGTCATCCATCACCGCAATATCGCCGGTATGCAGCCAGCCGTCTTTAATGATTTCGTCTGTTGCATCCGGGCGTTGCCAGTAGCCCAGCATCACCTGCGGCCCTTTCACGCATAGCTCGCCCGGTTCGCCCGGCGCGACGTCGTTATCGTTGTCATCGACCAGTTTGGCCTCCGTGGAGGGAACCGGCAGGCCAATGCTTCCGCTGTGGTAGTCAATGTCATGCGGGTTGACGCTGACCAGCGGTGCGCATTCCGTCAGGCCATAACCTTCCAGCAAATACTGCCCGGTGAGTTTCACCCAGCGCTCGGCGACCGCCTGCTGAACCGGCATACCGCCTCCCGCAGAGAGGTGCAACGTTGAGAAATCCAGCTGCTGAAATTCTTTATTGTTGAGCAGCGCGTTGAACAAGGTATTTACCCCGGTCATGGCGGTGAAGGGGTATTTTGCCAGCTCTTTCACCAGCCCCGGAATGTCTCGCGGGTTAGTGATCAGGACGTTTTGACCGCCCAGCTCGATAAACAGCAGGCAGTTCATGGTCAGCGCGAAAATGTGATACAGCGGTAGCGCCGTGATCACCAGTTCTTTGCCCGGATGCAGCAGCGGCCCGTAGGTGGCATTGACCTGTTCAAGGTTTGCCAGCATGTTGCGGTGGGTTAGCATCGCCCCTTTGGCCACGCCGGTTGTGCCACCGGTGTATTGCAGAAAAGCGAGGTCCTCAGAGACCACTTCCGGTTTAACGTATTGCATGCGATAGCCCGCATGCAGCGCGCGGCGGAAGGAGATGGCATCCGGCAGATGGTATTTTGGCACCAGGCGCTTGACGTATTTAACCACAAAGTTAACCAGCGTCCCTTTGGCGGTGGACAGCTGATCCCCCATGCGCGTCAGGATGACGTGTTTAACCTGGGTTTTGTCGACCACTTTTTCCAGTGTATGGGCAAAGTTAGAAACAATAACTATCGCCACCGCACCGCTGTCGTTGAGCTGGTGTTCCAGCTCGCGCGGGGTGTAAAGCGGGTTGACGTTGACGACAATCATCCCGGCACGCAGGATGCCGAACAGCGCCACCGGGTATTGCAGCAGGTTCGGCATCATCAGCGCGACGCGGTCTCCTTTTTGCAGCCCAAGCCCTTCCTGCAGATAGGCCGCAAACGCCCGGCTACGCTCCTCAAGCTTACGGAACGTCATTACCTCGCCCATATTCACAAATGCGGGCTGGTCTGCGTAACGCCTTACCGAGTGTTCAAATAATTCAACCAGGGATTGATAACGGTCAGGATTGATCTCGGCAGGAACATCTGCGGGATAACGGTTAAGCCAAACCTTTTTCAATGCATCACCTCTGAAATGAGTGTTCGTCGTCATCACAACCCCGATAATAAACAGTTTGTTAACATTATATTAACTCAGCGTACCAGTTTATTAATTGTTCAGATTTAAGGTTGCGAAGCGCGTCACTCTTTTTTTTCGTATTATCCGTAAAAAAACAGAGACAGCGGCTAAGCCGCTGTCTCTTTCCCAGCAATAACAGTAAGTTACTCAGTTACGATCGTCTGGACCTGCGCAGGACCGGGGTTATACCAGCCCCAACCCGGGTAACCGTAACGATAAGGATGCGGACCCCACATCCACGGGTCAATCGGCTGAGGCGGCATGATCACCTGCTGTGCCAGACGCCAGCGTTTATACCCATTGACCTGCATGGTCATGAATTTATAAGGCGTGTTACCGATTTTACCCTGCACGGCGCCGGTTATCGGTCCGACGACGGTCACCAGTTGCCCACGGAAATCAACGGGATCGAGGAAACCACTGACATCCGCATAGATGCGTCCCCGGGAGGCCTCACCCAGTACGGGTCGCGCACCGCTGTCCAGCGGCACGGTAGCAATCTCCAGCCGGGTTTTCCCCTGCTGGTTCTGCACCTCGATCACTTTCCCGCCGAAGCGCGCTTCCTGGCCGACGTAAAGCTCAGGCGCATTCATCACCCGAACCAGATCCTGCTGGGGCGTCGGGCTACTGCCCTTGATCGCATCAGGGACGGATACGCATCCGCTCAGTGCTATGGCAACCGCGCCTGCCATAAAAAGGCGTACTACTTTAGTCTGAACCGCCATGATGCGACTCCTTTTTCTCAGTTCCTGTTACTGAGATTCACTCGCGGCCCGGAAGTTTCTTCCACGCGACGGTGTTTCGCAAATAAACCGGCTCCGCGTGTTCAACAGCAACGGTTTTTCCTGCTGCGAGCAGCTGAGTGGCAATCGGAAGCATGTCTTCCGCCGCTGGCAGCAGCATGTTGCCGTCCACCAGCGTCACGCCAGTGTCGTTCGCCATGTCTGGCCATGCCGGCCAGCCCGTCCCCACGGTCGCCCACTCGCCGGACAGTTGCTTAAGACGTTCAGTGACCGCGTCAGGTTTAAGTACCGCTTCCGTCTCTTCGCCGTGCCAGACGCCGTTCTCATCACGGGTATATTCCGCCCAGTAAACTTCCCCCATGCGGGCATCAATGGCAGCCAGCACGCGGGTGGCGCCCGTCATACGCCAGGCCCCCTGCGCCATCGTCGCAAGCGTAGAGACGCCGATCATCGGCAGGTCAGCGCCCAGCGCCAGTCCCTGAGCAATGCCAATACCAATACGGACGCCCGTAAAGCTGCCGGGCCCGCGGCCAAAGGCCAGGGCATCAAGGTCGGTTAAGGCGGTGTTGCCCTGAGTTAAAATGTCTTTTACCAGGGGCAGAATACGTTGGGTGTGTTCCCGTGGGCACTCTTCGAAATGAGCAGAAACAGCACCATCACTCAGCAGAGCAACAGAGCAAGCCTCTGTTGCGGTATCAATAGCCAGAATTCGCATCAGTCGTCGCGCTCTCGCAAGGGTCAGTCACAAAATGGCGCGCATCTTAGCACACTCCGGGGCAAATTACTCCGCCGTTGGGTTTGCCAGAAAACGCACCGCGCGTTTTATATCCCGCGTCCGTGGCGCTGGAGGGAGGCTCGCAAGGAAGGTTGCGCCGTAAGGGCGCATGACCAGCCGGTTATCGCAGATAACCAGCACGCCGCGATCGGTCACGTCGCGGATTAAGCGCCCTACCCCTTGCTTGAGCGTGATGACCGCCTCAGGCAGCTGAACCTCGTCGAACGGATCGCCTCCGCGCAGGCGGCAGTCTTCCATCCGCGCTTTCAACAGCGGGTCATCCGGGGAGGTAAACGGTAGTTTGTCGATAATGACCAGCGAGAGCGTATCGCCACGCACATCCACCCCTTCCCAGAAGCTGCTGGTCGCCACCAGCAGGGCATTACCGGCGCTGACAAACTGCTGGAGCAGTTGTCCTTTGCTGGTTTCCCCCTGCAACAGCACCGGCAGGGTCATGGTGGCACGGAACTGCTCGGCGAGGTCACGCATCATGGCGTGCGACGTGCAAAGCATAAAGCAGCGGCCGTTGTTGGCCTCAATCATGGGCTTTAGCATCGCCGCCAGATGACGCGCCGCACCCGGCTGGTTTGGCAGCGGTAAATTGCGCGGGACGCAGAGCAGCGCCTGCTTTTCATAATCAAACGGGCTTGGCAGCAGCAGCGACTCCGCCTGCTCAATGCCGAGGCGCTCGGTAAAGTGGTGCAGATCGTCATTCACCGACAGGGTTGCCGAGGTAAAGATCCAGCTTCCCGGTTTCTGCGCCATCACCTCTTTAAATTTATCGGCCACGGTCAGCGGCGTAAGCGCCAGGGTGAAGTGGCGCGAGGTGCATTCATACCAGTAGCTGTACCCTGGCTGGTTGATTTCTTTCAGCCGTTTCAGCCGTCCGCGGTACAACGTGGCGCGTTCGAAGGCGGCATCCAGCAGTGCGGAGCGACCAAGCGACAGCTTCGCGACGTCATAACAGAGTTCAAGGGCATCGTCGAGCAGCAGCAGCGCGCGCTGGATGTTTTTGTCCGCCAGCAGCTCGCGCAGGTTACCGCGATAGCCGGGTTCACCAAGCTGTAAACGGAAATCCTGCGCGCTTTGCGCCAGGCGGTCGGCACACTTCTGCAACTGCTGGGTATCTTTGAGTTCGGTCCGGTAGGCGATGGTGAAATCTTTTGCCAGGTCCTGCAGCTGGCGGCTGGAGAGCGACTGGCCAAAATACTGGCTGGCGATATCCGGAAGCTGGTGGGCTTCATCGAAGATCATGACATCCGCTTCAGGGATCAGCTCACCGAAGCCGCTGTCCTTAACCACCATATCTGCGAGGAACAGATGGTGGTTGACCACCACCACATCGGCATCCATCGCCGTTTTACGCGCTTTCACCACAAAGCAGTCTTTATACAGCGGACAGTCGCTGCCGAGGCAGTTGTCGTTGGTGCTGGTCACCAGTGGCCAGGCAGGAGAGTCTTCCGGCACGCTCGCACAGGTGCTGATATCCCCCTCTTCCGTCTGGTTGGCCCAGGCGCGAAGGATAATCACGTCGCTCAGGGTCTGAACCGGCAGATCGCCGCCCGCCAGCGCCTGCTGTTCAAGGCGCTCCAGGCAAAGGTAGTTAGAACGGCCTTTCAGCAGCGCCAGTCGGCCCTTGTATTTCAGCGCTTTCGCCACGGTGGGCAAATCACGGCTGTAGAGCTGATCCTGCAGCGCTTTTGAACCGGTGGAGATAATGACCTTCTTTTTCGCCCGCAGCGCCGGAGCGAGATACGCGTAGGTTTTCCCCGTGCCGGTACCGGCCTCGACCACCAGCGGCTGCGCCTTGTCGATAGCGTGCGCTACGGCGTGCGCCATCTGCCGCTGAGGTTCACGCGGTTTGAAGCCGGGAATCGCTTGTGCTAACTGACCTTCAGGGGAAAAATCGTCTGCCACGGTGCTCTCTCACTGTATTTTTGCACAGGGATTATGTCAGTCCCGCCTCTCCAGTGCCACCCCAAATAGTGACGACGCCAGCACAATATGGCAGTCTTGCCGCCTGATGACGAAAAATAACGAGGAAACGTTTATGACGATTAAGCGCATTGATGCCGAAGCCCGCTGGTCTGATGTGGTGATCCACAATCAGACGCTCTACTACACTGGCGTACCGGCTAACCTGGACGCGGATGCCTTCGAGCAAACGGCCAACACGCTGGCGCAAATTGATGCCGTGCTGGAAAAACAGGGCAGCGATAAATCCCGCATTCTGGATGCGACCATTTTTCTGGCCAATAAAGATGATTTTGCGGCGATGAACAAAGCCTGGGATGCATGGGTGGTGGCGGGTCACGCGCCTGTACGCTGCACTGTACAGGCCACGCTGATGAAACCGGAGTATAAGGTCGAAATTAAGATTATCGCGGCGGTTTAAGCCCGATCACTCCTCTTGATCTTCTGGATCATCATCTTCGAATCGCGCCACAATCCGCTCGCCGGAATGACTGGCGCGAATCTCCTGAGCGACGACGGTAATCGCCTGTCCGCTGCTCATTCCCTGGGACATCAGTTCCTGAATTCGCTCAACCGCTTTCTGCTGCTGTTCATGGCTCAGAGAAGGTAAACCTGCAAACATCGTCAACTCCTGCTAAATTATTCGCGCTAATTATTTCACGCTGCCCGGTAGTATGCCACACATGAACATGCGCTTCCCCACTGTATTGACGTTGCCCTGGCGTGCTGACGCCGCGGAGTTCTGGTTTGCCCGCATAAGCCACCTTCCCTTTGCCATACTGCTGCATTCTGGCCATGCGGATCACCCCTACAGCCGCTTTGATATTCTGGTTGCCGACCCGCTTAAAACGCTGACAACCGATGACCTGGCGCCGACGCACGATCCCCTGATGCAGCTTCAGCAAGCGCTCAACGCGTTAGGCTTATCCGCCACACCAGACCCGGATCTCCCTTTTCAGGGTGGCGCGCTTGGTCTGTTTGGCTACGATTTGGGTCGCCGTTTCGAAACGCTGCCCGAGCATGCGCAGGCTGATATTTCCCTGCCAGACATGGCCGTGGGGCTGTATGACTGGGCGTTAATTGTCGATCACCAGAAAAAAACGGTTTCTCTGCTGAGCCATAGTGACGTGCAGGCGCGACTGGCCTGGCTTGAAGCGCAACAGCCCGCCCCGGCCCAGATGTTCAGGCTGACCTCCGGCTGGCGCTCGAATATGAGCGAGACGGAATACGATGAAAAATTCGCGCGCGTTCAGGCGTATCTGCAAAGCGGCGACTGTTATCAGGTGAACCTTGCCCAGCGTTTCCAGGCGACTTATCACGGAGATGAGTGGCAGGCGTTTTCCCGTCTTAATGCCAGCAACAAGGCGCCGTTCAGCGCATTCGTACGTCTGCCTCAGGGCGCTATCCTCAGCCTGTCGCCAGAGCGCTTTATTCATCTGGCCGAGGGGGTCATTCAAACCCGCCCGATTAAAGGCACACTACCGCGTCTGGCGGACCCCAACGCCGATCGCCAGCAGGCGGAGAAACTCGCCGCATCGCCGAAAGATCGCGCCGAGAACCTGATGATCGTCGACCTGATGCGTAACGATATTGGCCGCGTCGCCGAACCCGGCAGCGTGCGCGTGCCGGAGCTGTTCGTCGTCGAGCCTTTCCCGGCGGTACATCATCTGGTCAGCACCATTACCGCGCGCCTGCCCGCCACGCGCACCGCCTGCGATCTGCTTCGCGCCGCGTTTCCGGGCGGCTCCATCACCGGAGCCCCCAAAATTCGCGCGATGGCTATCATCGACGAACTGGAACCGCACCGCCGCAACGCCTGGTGCGGCAGTATCGGCTATATCAGCCTGTGCGGCACCATGGATACCAGCATCACCATTCGTACCCTGACGGCCTGCGACGGCAATCTGTACTGCTCTGCAGGCGGTGGCATTGTGGCGGATAGCCAGGTCGAGGCGGAATATCAGGAAACCTTTGATAAAGTTAACCGTATCCTGAAACAACTGGAGAACTAACGGTGGAGAAAGAGAACCTGACGCTGGATGATTTTCTGTCGCGCTTTCAGCTTTTGCGACCGCAGGTCAACCGCGCCACGCTGAATCAACGTCAGGCGGCGGTGCTGATCCCGGTGGTGCGCCGGGAGCAGCCGGGGCTGTTGCTGACGCAGCGCTCGCCGCATATGCGTAAACACGCCGGTCAGGTTGCTTTTCCCGGAGGCGCGGTGGACAGCACCGATGCGTCGCTGATCGCCGCCGCGCTGCGGGAAGCTCAGGAAGAAGTGGCCATCCCGCCTGAGGCGGTCGAGGTGATAGGCGTGCTGCCGCCGGTCGACAGCGTGACCGGTTTTCAGGTCACGCCCGTGGTGGGTATTATCCCGCCGGGCCTGCAGTATCACGCCAGCGTCGATGAAGTGTCAGCCGTGTTTGAGATGCCGCTTGAAGAGGCGCTCCGGCTCAGCCGTTATCATCCGCTGGATATTCAGCGTCGAGGGCATGATCATCGGGTCTGGTTGTCCTGGTATCAGCATTATTTTGTCTGGGGCATGACGGCGGGGATCATTCGTGAACTGGCGCTGCAAATCGGCCTGAAACCTTGACTATACTTTACATTCCATCCTTCTTTGCAGGTTTGCGATCCGCGTCGCGCTATTAGCAAAACCCATCGTTAACCATTAGTTTAATTCATGTGAATAGTTAAGCCGAGGTCGGTGTTCCCTCTTACACTATGCGCAGTTATAACATCGTTACTGGAACCCCGGTAACCCTGTCAGGAGTGTGAAAGTGATTAGTATATTCGACATGTTTAAAGTGGGAATTGGCCCTTCGTCTTCCCATACTGTTGGGCCTATGAAGGCCGGTAAACAGTTCGTCGATGATCTGGTCGAAAAAGGATTACTGGAAAGCGTTACCCGTGTCGCCGTAGACGTTTACGGATCACTGTCATTAACGGGTAAAGGCCACCACACCGATATCGCCATTATTATGGGTCTGGCAGGCAATATGCCGGACACTGTTGATATTGATGCCATCCCGGCATTTATCCGCGACGTGGAAACGCGCGGACGCCTGCTGCTGGCTAACGGCCAGCATGAAGTGGATTTCCCGCAGGATGACGGCATGCGTTTTCGCAGCGACAACCTGCCGCTGCATGAAAACGGCATGACCATTCATGCCTGGAGCGGTGAAAAAGAGATTTACAGCAAAACGTACTACTCCATCGGCGGTGGCTTCATCGTCGATGAAGAGCATTTTGGCAAAGACAGCGTTGGCGACGTCAGCGTCCCGTATCCGTTTAAGTCGGCTACCGAGATGTTGGGGTACTGCAAAGAGACCGGTCTTTCCCTGTCCGGTATGGTGATGCAGAACGAACTGGCGCTGCACAGCAAAAAAGAGATTGAAGACTATTTTGCTAACGTGTGGCAAACCATGCGCGCCTGTATTGACCGCGGGATGAACACCGAAGGCGTATTGCCTGGGCCACTGCGCGTGCCGCGTCGTGCCTCTGCCCTGCGCCGTATGCTGGTGACCACGGATAAATTCTCGAATGACCCGATGAACGTGGTCGACTGGGTAAACATGTTTGCCCTGGCGGTTAACGAAGAGAACGCCGCCGGTGGCCGTGTCGTGACGGCGCCAACCAACGGTGCCTGCGGCATCGTTCCAGCGGTACTGGCCTACTACGATCACTTTATTGAGCCTGTCACGCCCGATATCTATATCCGCTATTTCCTCGCGGCAGGGGCCATCGGCGCGCTGTACAAGATGAACGCGTCCATATCCGGTGCGGAAGTGGGCTGTCAGGGTGAAGTGGGCGTTGCCTGCTCGATGGCTGCCGCCGGTCTGGCTGAACTGTTGGGTGCAAGCCCTGAGCAGGTTTGCGTGGCGGCAGAGATTGGTATGGAGCATAACCTCGGTCTGACCTGTGACCCTGTCGCGGGCCAGGTACAGGTACCGTGCATTGAGCGTAACGCGATTGCCTCTGTCAAAGCGATCAACGCCTCACGCATGGCGATGCGCCGTACCAGCGAACCGCGCGTGTCGCTGGATAAGGTCATCGAAACCATGTACGAAACCGGCAAAGACATGAACGCGAAGTACCGTGAGACGTCGCGTGGTGGTCTGGCTATTAAGGTGCAGTGCGACTAATACTCGCTTTCGCCCATCTGCAACGGATGGGCGAATTTCCCCCCTCTTTCTCGTCTCCTTTCGCTTTCCCCACTACACTTTTACTGTTGCGTCCGGCTTTTGGGGCTGGTGGCTTATCAGGCGACCGTTCATGCAAACTGCACAAACGATCATTAAACATTACCGCCGAAAACGCGTTATCGTCTGTGTGACGGTTGCGATCCTTACGCTCATTCTGACCCTGGGCGCTCGCTTTATTTCTCAGCGCAACGTTAACCAGCAGCGGGTACTCGACTTCAGCAGCCATACCGTTCGCTCTCTGGATAATCTTCTCCTTTCGCTGGAAAAACGCCGCAGCGTGTTCCAGCAGCTGGTGGGTCAACCCTGCCCTCAGGCACATTTGGCCCTGCGAAAACAGGCGGCCATTTTACAAACGGTACGCTCCATTGCCCTGATTAAAGACGGTATCCTGTATTGCTCCAGTGTTTTCGGCAGCCGTAATATTCCCATCCGCGACTTTCTCCCGGAATTACCCGCCAGCACGCCGAAGCTGATTTTATCGACCGATCGGTGGCTGATGAAGGGCAGTCCGATCTTGATCCAGTGGAACCCGGTGTCCCAGGACGGGGAAGATGGCGTCATTGAGATCATTAATATTGATTTGATCACCAGAATGATACTGGAGCCCGAGCGTCCACTTATTGATGATGTGGCGTTATCCGTGGGCGATCGTTTTTTGCGCTATGGTCAACGGGTCACCGATAGCCTGACTTTCGGAAAGGCTGGCGCGCTTGTTCAGCTGTCATCCACCCACAACCCCTTCTCCATCATCGTCAGCGGGCCAGGTCCAGGAGAGCTGGCCCTGAAGACGCTGCCCGCGCAGCTTCCGTTGGGTCTTATGCTGAGCCTGCTGCTGGGCTATCTCGCCTGGCTGGCGACGGCGAACAGGATGAGTTTCACGTGGGAGATTGATATGGGCATTGCGGCCCGGGAATTCGAGCTTTTCTGCCAGCCGCTGGTGAATGCCCGAACTCAGGCGTGCGTCGGCGTTGAAATTCTGCTGCGCTGGAATAACCCGCGACAGGGGTGGATCTCCCCGGAAGTGTTTATTCCTCTGGCGGAAGAACATAATCTGATTGTCCCTCTGACACGCTATGTCCTCGCCGAAACCGTACGTCAGATAGGCTACTTTCCTTCCAGCGCCGGTTTTCACATCGGCATTAACGTCGCTGCCAGCCATTTCCGTCACGCGGTGTTGTTACAGGACCTGAACCGCCTCTGGTTCAGCGCTAACCCGCGTCAGCAGCTGGTGATTGAATTAACGGAACGGGATGCCCTGCCGGATGCGGAATATCGTATTGTGCGCGAACTGCATCGCAAAGGGGTGAAGCTTGCCATCGACGATTTTGGTACCGGAAACAGCTCCCTCTCCTGGCTTGAAAAGCTGCACCCGGACGTACTAAAAATCGACCAGTCGTTTATCACCGCCATTGGCACCGACGCCGTGAATTCAACGGTGACGGATATCATCATTGCACTGGGTCAGCGACTCAATATCGAACTGGTGGCTGAAGGGGTCGAAACAGAGGAGCAGGCGCGATATCTGCGCCGCCATGGTGTATCGGTCCTGCAGGGATTTTACTATGCGCGGCCGATGCCGCTGAGAGACTTTCCACAATGGCTGGCGGGAAGTGCTCCCCCGCCAGCACAGCATAACGGACACATTGTGCCCTTAATGCCCCTGCGTTAAGCAGAGCTATTCTTCTTCATCGTGGACAGATTGTTCTTTAACAATACGGACCATATCAACGCGATAGTCGTTGGCTTCAACAATGGTAATGTGCAGCGGCGGCAACTCAATCACATCCCCGATACGCGGGATTTGCCCGTTCACGGCGATAACCAGACCGGCAACGGTCGCGATGTCTTCTTCATCGTTGACCACGTTTTCCACCCCGAGCGTGTGCGAGAGCGCGTGCAGGTCGGTCGTGCCTTTAACCAGCCAGCCTTCGCCGTCGGCGACGATCTCAGGCGTTTCGTCGGCATCAGGGAACTCACCGGCAATCGCTTCCAGCACGTCCAGCGGCGTGACCAGCCCCTGCACCACACCGAACTCGTTGGTGACGATAACGAAGCTGCCGCGTGCGCGTCGCAACACGCCCAGCAGGTTGATCGGATCCAGCGTTTCCGGCACAACAATCGCAGGCGATGCAGCCGCAATGGCTTCTACGTTGACGCCCTCTTCCAGGGCCACCAGCATCTCTTTCGCGCGCACGACGCCGATGATCTCATCCAGCTCACCGCGACACACCGGGAACAGGCTGTGCGGTGAAGAGAGCAACTGCTGACGAATTTCATCCACGCTCAGGTTCGCATCGACCCAGCTGATTTCCCCGCGCGGGGTCATGATTCCGCGCAGCGAACGGGAAGCAAGGGAGAGCACGCCGTTGATCATGTAGCGCTCTTCTTCTACAAACGCCCCTTCCGGAACCGGCACCGGATTACGGTTTTCAGTATCAGACTGAACGTTCACCTGGCGACGACCGCCCATCAGACGCAGAATGGCATCCGCGGTACGGGCACGCAGCGGCTGATTCGACTGCTGCTTAATAAAGTTCCGGCGCGCAATCTGGTTGAACAGTTCAATCAGGATCGAGAAGCCAATTGCGGCGTACAGATAACCTTTCGGAATATGGAAGCCAAAACCTTCCGCTACCAGGCTCAGACCAATCATCAGCAGGAAGCTCAGACAGAGCACAACCACCGTCGGATGTTGGTTGACGAAACGCGTCAGCGGTTTCGACGCCAGCAGCATTACCGCCATAGCAATGACCACAGCCGCCATCATCACAGGGAGATGGTTCACCATGCCGACCGCCGTGATTACCGCATCCAGCGAGAAGACCGCATCCAGCACGACGATCTGCAGCACCACCACCCAGAAACTGGCGTAGCCCTTACCGTGTCCATCGTCGTGCTGACGGTTTTCCAGCCGCTCGTGGAGTTCCGTGGTCGCTTTAAAGAGCAGGAATATCCCCCCGATCAGCATGATTAAATCACGCCCGGAGAAGGTGTAATCCATGACGGAGAACAGCGGTTTTGTCAGCGTGACCATCCAGGAAATGACGGAAAGCAGTCCCAGTCGCATGACCAGCGCCAGCGAGAGGCCAATCAGACGCGCTTTATCACGCTGTTTTGGCGGCAGCTTATCCGCAAGGATGGCGATAAACACCAGGTTATCGATGCCGAGAACGATCTCCAGCACCACCAGCGTGAGCAATCCCACCCAGATTGACGGGTCCATTAAGAATTCCATGACAAGCTCCTGCTAAAGGAATGACGAAACGGTGCCCCACTCAACGTGGGCAAAACAGAGGAAGACAGAGTCGGTACATGGCGAGGATCGCCGGTGAAAAAGGCGCAAATTGGCCTGAAAGATGACTGACGTCGGTGACGGTCCATATAGTGGGCTGTAGCCCTATACTCCTGAACAAGTAAACGGAGGCTAAACATATCAGAGACACCAGGTTTTAAGCAAAGATTTACGTTCTTTTGCAAAAACGCAATAAGACTAAATTTGTGTTGAGAATTTTCTCGATCGGGAAAGCTAAATTACGGATCTTCATCACATAAATTATTTTTTCACTGTCTAAAATAATTCGCGGAAGTCTTAGTTTTTTGAACTCTAACCCTTATCTGAATCGATTCGGTTCGCCAATACGATTCTCAGTACGTCTGCCCGGCAGGCGTATTAATGATAATAAAAGGAGGTAGCAAGTGACCATTGCTATTGTCATAGGCACACATGGTTGGGCTGCTGAGCAGCTACTCAAAACGGCAGAGATGCTGTTGGGCGAGCAGGAAAACGTCGGCTGGATCGATTTCGTTCCCGGTGAAAACGCCGAGACGCTGATTGAAAAGTACAACGCTCAACTCTCGAAGCTGGATACCAGCAAAGGCGTGCTGTTTCTCGTTGATACATGGGGCGGCAGCCCGTTCAATGCTGCCAGCCGTATTGTCGTCGATAAAGAGCATTATGAAGTCGTCGCCGGCGTTAACATTCCCATGCTGGTGGAAACCTTTATGGCGCGCGACGACAACCCGACTTTTGATGAGCTTGTCGCCCTGGCGGTTGAAACGGGCCGTGAGGGCGTGAAAGCCCTGAAAGCACAGCCGGTTGAGAAACCCGCTCCCGCGGCAGCAGCAGCACCGAAAGTGGCTACACCGGCAAAACCCATGGGCCCGAATGATTATATGGTCATCGGCCTTGCACGTATTGATGACCGATTAATCCACGGCCAGGTGGCAACGCGCTGGACTAAAGAGACCAACGTTCGCCGCATTATCGTCGTCAGCGACGAAGTTGCCGCCGACACCGTACGTAAAACCCTTCTGACTCAGGTTGCTCCTCCTGGCGTCACCGCGCACGTGGTGGATGTCGCCAAGATGATCCGCGTTTACAACAACCCGAAATACGCGGGTGAGCGCGTAATGCTGCTGTTTACTAACCCGACAGACGTTGAGCGCATTGTTGAAGGCGGCGTGAAAATCACCTCCGTGAACATTGGGGGTATGGCGTTCCGTCAGGGCAAAACGCAGGTCAACAACGCCATTTCAGTCGATGCGAAAGATATCGAGGCATTCAACAAGCTGAATGCGCGCGGTATTGAGCTGGAAGCCCGTAAAGTTTCCACTGACCAGAAACTGAAAATGATGGATTTGATCGGTAAAGTTGGGAAATAAGCCCGCGCCGGTTTTTCACATAAAGCTTATGTAATAGGAGAAGTACAATGGAGATTACCACTCTTCAGATTGTGCTGGTGTTCGTCGTCGCATGTATTGCGGGTATGGAATCCGTACTTGATGAATTTCAGTTCCACCGTCCTCTGGTGGCCTGTACGTTGATTGGTGCCGTACTGGGTGATATGAAAACCGGTATCATCATCGGGGGTACGCTGGAAATGATCGCCCTCGGCTGGATGAACATCGGTGCTGCCGTTGCGCCAGATGCCGCGCTGGCCTCCATCATTTCGACCGTTCTGGTTATTGCCGGTCATCAGAGTATCGGTGCAGGTATCGCTCTGGCCATTCCTCTGGCCGCAGCAGGCCAGGTTCTGACCATTATCGTACGTACCATCACCGTTGCTTTCCAGCACGCGGCGGATAAGGCGGCCGAAAACGGCAACCTTACAGCACTCTCCTGGATCCACGTTTCATCCCTGTTCCTGCAGGCGATGCGTATCGCCATTCCGGCGGTTATCGTTGCGATCTCAGTCGGTACCAGTGAAGTCCAGAGCATGCTGAACGCCATTCCAGAAGTGGTCACCGGTGGTCTGAACATCGCGGGCGGTATGATCGTGGTCGTTGGTTATGCGATGGTCATTAACATGATGCGCGCAGGCTACCTGATGCCGTTCTTCTACCTCGGCTTCGTCACCGCAGCATTCACCAACTTCAACCTGGTTGCACTGGGTGTCATTGGTGCCGTAATGGCGATTCTCTACATCCAGCTCAGCCCGAAATATAACCGCGTTGCGGGTGCCCCAGCGCAGGCTGCTGGTAACAACGATCTCGATAACGAACTGGACTAACAGGTGAGCGAAATGGTTGATATGACAAAAACTACCACCGAGAAAAAACTCACTCCGGGTGATATTCGTGGCGTGTTCATCCGTTCTAACCTGTTTCAGGGTTCATGGAACTTCGAACGTATGCAGGCGCTGGGCTTCTGCTTCTCCATGGTACCGGCGATCAAGCGCCTGTACCCGGAAAATAACGAAGCACGACGTCAGGCGATTAAGCGTCACCTGGAATTCTTCAACACCCATCCATATGTAGCCGCGCCGGTTCTGGGCGTAACGCTGGCGATGGAAGAGCAGCGTGCCAACGGCGCAGAGATTGACGATGGTGCGATCAACGGTATCAAAGTCGGTCTGATGGGTCCTCTGGCCGGTGTAGGTGACCCTATCTTCTGGGGTACGGTTCGTCCGGTCTTTGCCGCGCTGGGGGCGGGTATCGCCATGAGCGGCAGCCTGCTCGGTCCTCTGCTGTTCTTTATCCTGTTCAACGCGGTGCGACTGCTGACACGTTACTACGGCGTGGCCTACGGCTACCGCAAGGGCGTGGATATTGTTAAGGATATGGGCGGCGGCTTCCTGCAGAAACTGACCGAGGGGGCGTCAATTCTCGGCCTGTTTGTGATGGGGGCACTGGTGAACAAGTGGACGCACGTGAACATCCCGCTGGTGGTATCGACCATCACCGGCCAGGATGGTCAGACCCGCGTCACCACCGTGCAGACTATCCTGGATCAGCTGATGCCGGGCCTGGTACCGCTGCTGTTGACCTTCGCCTGTATGTGGCTGCTGCGTAAGAAGGTGAACCCGCTGTGGATCATCGTTGGCTTCTTCGTCATCGGTATCGCGGGCTACGCTGTCGGCCTGCTGGGTCTGTAAAGCAGTAACGTGAGACGCCGGGGGCTTGCCCCCGGTTTTTTTATCGGTTATCCGGAGGATGAATGACTGTCACGGACATCGTACTGGTTTTATTTATTGTCGCCCTTCTGGCTTACGCTATCTATGACGAGTTCATTATGCCTCGCCGCCACGGCGAGACGCTACTGACCCTTCCCCTCTTACGCCGCGGACGCATTGATGCGTTTATCTTCGCGGGTCTGGTGGTCATTCTGATCTACAATAACGTCACCAGCCACGGTGCAATATTAACCACATGGTTATTATGTGCGCTGGCATTAATGGCGATATACCTTTTCTGGATCCGTTCGCCAAAACTCATTTTTAAAAAATACGGATTCTTCTTCGCCAACGTATGGATAGAATATAACCGCATTAAAGAGATGAATTTATCCGAAGACGGTGTGTTAGTGATGCAATTAGAACAACGCCGCCTGCTCATCCGGGTCAAGAATATTGATGACCTTGAGAAAATCTACACATTACTCCTTAAAACTCAATAAGTTAAATTTATAGCATCGGCTATATATTACGCTATTTTCTCACCCTGAATATAGCCGTTGCTATATCTGCTATCCTCTTTTGACTTATATTCATTAACGATATTTTCACGCATAAACCTAAATGAAAATCGTTATCAAGAAAGCGAGTAAATTAAGCCTTCCTCGATGTTGTTTTATATTCTCAAAATATGTTAAGGTTGCGCCCGTCGTTGGGGAGTAGCCGATTTCCTGCACGCAGGAAATGTACGTGTCAACATACTCGTTGAAAAACGTGGCACGTACGGATCGCTTTCAGCACGCTTACGGTGCAAAAGAGATCAGGCGAGACCATAGATACATCAACTGCTGTTTACTGGGGGCAGTGATGTGTCATATGGATATCCCCGGTCTGGACGCTGTTATGAATATCTCCGCTACGATCCTTCTCGCTTTTGGCATGTCCATGGACGCTTTTGCTGCCTCCATTGGCAAGGGTGCCACGCTCCACAAACCTAAATTCTCAGAAGCACTGCGTACCGGGCTGATTTTTGGCGCCATCGAAACGCTGACACCGCTCATCGGTTGGGGTCTGGGTATGCTCGCCAGCCAGTTCGTGCTCGAGTGGAATCACTGGATCGCGTTCGTTCTGCTGGTGTTTCTCGGTGGCCGAATGGTCATCGAGGGTTTTCGCGGCGGGGATGATGAAGATGCGGAACCGCAATACCGCCATGGATTCTGGCTGCTGGTGACAACCGCTATCGCCACAAGCCTTGACGCCATGGCCGTCGGGGTGGGTCTGGCTTTCCTGCAGGTTAACATTATCGCCACTGCGCTGGCCATTGGCTGTGCAACACTGATTATGTCCACGCTGGGCATAATGGTCGGACGCTTTATCGGCCCGCTACTGGGTAAACGCGCCGAGATCTTAGGCGGTATCGTTTTGATCGGCATTGGTGCCCAGATCCTCTGGGCACACTTCGCGGGTTAAGCGTCGCGCTGCCAGACATGGATACTGAAATCTGTCTGGCAGCTAAATGTCGTCCGGGCCGCTAGCGCCGCCCAAACTTCCGGTTTTGCCCGCCACGCGAACGGCGTCATCTGCAATAGTGCTACCGCCTCCTGCCCCTCCAGATCCATGTGATACGCCACTGACTGCTCCTGCTTCAGCGTAAAACCTGCCAGCTGTTCAGAATGGGGGGCATGCAGACGCACTTCGTCGTAGATCAGCCCTTTCAGCTCCATCAGATGACGCGGGCCGGGTGTGACGGTGATGACCCATCCGCCGGGTTTCACCACCCGTGCAAGCTCTTGCGCTTTACAGGGAGCATAGATGCGGATGATAGCGTCCTTACTGGCATCTTCGAACGGCAACCGGTGGCTTGAAGCCACGCAGTACGTCACGCCAGCGTAGCGTTTAGCCGCCGCGCGAATGGCCACTTTCGACACGTCGAGACCGAATGTTACGGCCCCCTTCTCACGCGCCACTTCCGCAAACCGCGCGGTGTAGTATCCTTCTCCACAACCGATATCCAGCATGGCGGACGCCGAATCAGGCAACATATCATCCAGCATCTGCGCAACTGTCTCCCGCAGCGGCAGATAGTGTCCGGCATCGAGAAATGCACGGCGTGCCTGCATCATCTCCGCACTATCGCCCGGATCGCGGGAGCGCTTATGCTGCACCGGCAGAAGATTCACATATCCTTCTTTCGCCATATCAAACTGATGTCCCTGCGGACAACGATAACTTTTATCTGAGCGCATCAGCGACGCATGACAAAGGGGGCAACTGAAGGACATGGCAACTCCGGGGCATAAACCAAAGGGCGAAGTGTACCGCTATTCGCCCCGCTATAAAACGGCTGGATTACCGCATGACGATAAGGTGGTCAGAACCGGCCGGGAGGCCATCAGGTTTTATATTCTCCAGGCGCAGCACGTTGCCCATGATTTCGCTGAAAACCGGCGCTGAAACCGCCCCACCGTAGTACGCCCCGTTTTGAGGCTCGTTAATCACCACGACCAGCGCAAAACGCGGATCGCTCGCAGGTGCGACGCCCGCGGTATAGGCGACATATTTATCGACATATTTGCCGCTGTCATCAATCTTCTTCGCCGTACCGGTTTTTACCGCCACGCGGTAATCACGCACCGCGGCCTTAACGCCACCGCCACCGGGTAGCGCAACGCTCTCCATCATATGCTCCACCTCATGCGCGATCTCCTCCGGCATAACGCGGTGCCCGATAACGGGGGGATCGATGCGGGTGATCGACAGGGGACGCTCCAGTCCAAATCCGCCAATCGTCGCATAGACGTGGGCAAGCTGGAGCGGCGTCACCATCAGGCCATAGCCGAAGGCAAAGGTCGCGCGGTCGAGCTGGCTCCAGTACTTACGCTGTGGCAACAGGCCCGCGCTCTCCCCCGTTAAGCCAAGACCCGTGTTCGTGCCAAAACCAAAGTTCCGGTAGGTATCAAGAAGGTGCTGTATGGGCATCGCCAGCGAGAGCCGGGAGACTCCGGTATCGCTCGATTTCTGCAGGATCCCGGTCATCGTCAGCTCCGGGTAGTAGCCCACGTCGCGAATACGGTGTCCATCAAGTGTATAAGGATGGGTGTCAATCACGCTGTCCGGCTGGACCAGCCCCTGCTGCAGCGCCGTCATCAGCACCAGCGGTTTAACGGTCGAACCGGGTTCGAACGTATCGCTAATAGCCCGGTTACGAAAATCGTTAATTGTCGCGCCTTCCCGGTTATTGGGGTTGAAGTCCGGGTAACTCGCCATGGCGAGTATTTCGCCGGTTGGGATATTGATCAATACCGATGCCCCTGATTCGGCCTTATTCCAGGCCACGGCATTATCCAGCGCGTCTTCGGTAATGGTCTGTAGCCGCTCGTCGATGCTGAGCTGAATGTTATGCGCTGGCGTGGGCGCAACTTCCGTCAGGTTTTCAACCACCCGGCCGTAGCGATCCTCCCTTACCTGTCGGACACCCGCTTTACCCGTCAGCTGAGTATTAAAGCTTTTTTCCACCCCTTCAATGCCCTGCCCGTCAATATTGGTGAAGCCAATCAGATTGGCCGCCACGTGGCCTGCCGGGTAAAAACGGCGCGATTCATCACGCAGGTTAATTCCCGGCAAATTCAGTTTATCAATCCATTTGGCCTGCGCAGGATCAACCTGACGAGCCAGGTAAATGAACCGGCCCCTGGGATTGGCGTTAATGCGCGAAGAGAGGGTATTCAGGGAGAGATGAAGCGCGCTCGCCAGCGCCTGCCAGCGATCGTCAAAACCAACGCCCCCTTTTGCGAGTACCGTTTTAGGGTCGGCCCATACGGCTCTGACGGGCACGCTGACCGCCAGAGGTCGGCCTTCACGATCCGTGATCATCCCTCGTGGAGCATCAATCGTCAGCTGACGCAGCGATCGCATATCTTCCTGCTTCACCAGGTTGTCAGGTTTGATGATTTGTAGCCAGGCAACACGACCCAGTAAAAAAGCCAGACTGCAGAAAATAGCAAAACAGAGCAGCGCAAAACGCGCTGGTGTGAAATTGCCAGCGCTCATAATTAATTTCTTTTTCACCTGAACCCCAGAGCTGTTAAACAACGCTCTGATTTAACGGGAAAAGATGCGCTGAGGGAGGCGAAACTGTGCTTCTAACCTCGCAGCTTTGCAACAAGTTGCTAACGAGACAGAGGATAGTCATATTTTGAAAGATAGGGGCATAAAAAAGCCCCGCATTGTGCGAGGCTTTATGTCTGAGATTGAAGTGCTACGCGCTTCAGTCAGCAGCGGTTCGATCAGATAGCAGTTACGTTAACTGCAGCTGGGCCTTTCTGGCCGTCCTGAATTTCGAACTCAACGTTCTGGCCTTCAGCCAGAGTTTTGAAGCCGTTACCCTGGATTGCAGAGAAGTGTACGAACACGTCTTTGCTGCCGTCAGCAGGAGTAATGAAACCAAAACCTTTAGACTCGTTGAACCACTTAACTTGACCTTTAATCTTTGCCATTTGCAAAATTCCTTAGAGTGTTTTCTTAGCCCGCAGGCATTGACTGAGATAAAACTGAGACATTACTGCATGAGGCACTAATATAAGGTTCGGCAGAGAAGCGGTATTCAACGACAACGTGTTTACTCAGGACTTCTTTACTGAAAATGCCACACATAAACAGAACTGTACCTCGTTTGACCCAAAACGTGTTATCACACACTATGTTTAATATGGCAAGCCATTTTTAAACATGTCTCGATCCGCCGCACAAATTCGAACACTGTCTGTAAGGATTTGCACAATTATGCGCGATACACACAGACAGCTTAACGCTCTTACACAGGCTCTACGGTGCTTTCGCAAGCACTGTAATCTAAGACTTTTTTAACATAGCTCAATCATTACAATGCGTCCAGCAACCGTGAAAAGAAATCTTCGGAATTGATTGAGTTAGAACAAATTGTGAAAACTTATGCTTAAATCATTGCAACGGGGGGCGTATTGTTTCAGGAAAAACTCGATGTTAATAATCCGCACCGAACTGTATTAAAATGCAGCAGGTAATAAGGAGGGTTATGCACCAAAATAATGAAATTTTTATGACGCTGCATCAAAACAAGGCAAACAAAACGTTTCGATAAAAATAAAACATTTTTGAGCGTAGATACATACAGAATATATGCAACAATTCATCGCTTCGTTTCTAAGGATAAATAATCGCCAGTTTTCAGTATCCTGAAAGTACTATTAACTGGTGCTAAATTATCTGCCTTGCCACTTAACGCATTTTCAGGGAGGGATTACACCTGGACTGAACCAGACCACAGTCCCTCCCGGGACACGGCAATCAGCGCTCAGCCACCAGACGGATAAAATCGTCCTGATCCTGGTTGTTTTCAGCGACAGCCTCTTTTGACTCGTCTTTCCCTTCCGGTTCGTTAGCCTCGCACAGACGACGCAGCAGCGCATTCTGACGCTTTTGCTGATCGAGCAGCGCTTCCAGCAGTTCAATCTGTTCGTTTGTACGGGAACTGGCACGGTTCACGAAAAACCAAATGACCAGACCCACCAGCAGAACAACCAAAGAGATCATCAGGGATGCTACATTCAGCAACCCTGAGTTCAGTAACTCACCCATTTCACCACCTCAATAAAAACGCCTATTTTACCACTGGTGCGAAGGAAGGAAATCACCTTAAGAAAAAATGCGTGCTACCACGGGATAAACTTATTGATTGCGCAAACGCCGCTAAAAAACTGTACATCCTGATCGCACATCACATTGATCGTCTGCGTCCATAACACCACGCACGCTATCAGTACGACAATCAGAATCACCCAGCGTATTTTTTTCACTCCACACTCCGTCTAAAGACCTGATACAACCAGGTTATCACGGTGACCTTAAACAAGGACTAACTGTACCAACATCAGGTCTTTTTCAGAATCCTGCACTTGTTTCATTACGTAAACCGTTTAGGCTAGCCTCATGATAACAACGATAAAAGAGGTAACAATGCGCGTAATTATTCGAACGATTATAGTACTGGCGATACTCTGGATTGGACTTTTGTTAACCGGCTACGGTGTGCTTGTGGGAAGCACCGAAAATGCAGCAGGCTTAGGTATTCAGTGTAAGTACGTAACAGCACAAGGCGTAAGCACGGCGCAGTATCTCCATTCTGATAGTGGCATCATTGGTTTAACCAACTGCCCGGTACTGAGAAAGATGTCCGTCGTGGTTGATAATGGCTAACTGGCCTGGTTAACCACTGACGAAAAACGCCGCAGAAGATGCGGCGTTTTTTTATGCTAAAACGCGTTAAAAGGGATAGTCGTGATAGCCCATCTGCTCGGAAATCTTACGCGCGGCTGTGTGCAGAATAGCCACATACTCGTGCAGACGCTCTTCTGAGAAGCGCAGGGTTGGGAAAGAGATACTTAAACCCGCGATCACCACGCCAAAACGGTCAAACACCGGAACGCCGATGCAGCGCAGCCCTTCTTCCTGCTCTTCGTTATCTTCGCCGTATCCTTGTTCACGCACCTTGTCGAGTACCGTTAACAGTTCATCAGTATTGGTAATGGTTCGTTCCGTACTGCGTTTATATTCCACACCATCAAGGATCTGCTTCACCTCTTCGCGATCGCGCCACGCCAGCAGAACCTTGCCAATTGCCGTGCTATAAAGCGGGTTGCGGCGGCCAATGCGCGAATACATACGCAGGTTGTACATGGAGTCGATTTTATGGATGTAAACAATGCTGTCTTCATCCAGTGCACCCAGGTGGATGGTCTCTTTGGTCAGACGGGAGATCTCACGCATCTGAATGTCCGCGCTGCGGATCAAATCAACGTTTTGCAGCGCCCGGGCACCCAGTTCGAACAGCTTTAGCGTCAGAGAGTATTTTTCAGACTCTCCTTCCTGCGCTACATAACCCAGTGATTTCATGGTTTGCAAAAAGCGGTAAACGGTGCTTTTCGACATCATCACACGCTGCGACAACTCTGTAATACCAATTTCACGCTCTTCTCCGAGCGCCTGTAAGATGCCAAACACCTTCAGCACGGAAGAAACAGAATCTGGCTGTTTATCCAAATCCGCAATTGCCATTTACCACCTCATAGAGAGTGTTTTATAAAAATCAGAACCGGTTTTTATTATAAATTCCTGTGATGTTACCTGCAATCAATGCGCGTTTGTTTCGTTACAAATCTGCGACATATAACGGCGTTAACAGTGCTAAAATCGTTACCCTGAGAATAATTTCACCCTGAGCTTTTTATCCCCGATGGAAAAGAACCTTTCCGATGGTCTGCCTTTGCCCCTGCGGTATGGCGCCATTGCTACGATTATTATTGGGATCTCAATGGCCGTCCTCGATGGCGCGATTGCGAACGTTGCCCTGCCCACTATCGCCAGCGACCTGCAGGCCTCCCCGGCCAGCTCGATATGGATTGTTAACGCCTATCAGATTGCGATTGTGGTTTCCCTGCTCTCCTTCTCTTTCCTCGGCGACATGTTCGGCCACCGTCGGGTCTATCAGTGCGGCCTGGTGGTGTTCACCTTTACCTCGCTGTTATGCGCCCTGTCTGACTCATTGCACACGCTGACGCTGGCGCGCATAGCGCAGGGCTTTGGCGGTGCGGCGCTGATGAGTGTAAATACGGCATTGATCCGCTTGATCTATCCGCAACGCCACCTTGGACGCGGGATGGGGATAAACTCGTTTATTGTCGCGGTTTCCTCCGCCGCCGGACCAACAATTGCCGCAGCCATACTCTCTGTCGCCTCATGGCAATGGCTCTTTGCCATAAACGTGCCGCTGGGTATCGTGGCTATCTTCTTTGCCCTGCGTTTTCTTCCTGCTAACGGCCCCAAAAGTACCATGCCGCGTTTTGACGTCCCCAGCGCAGTGATGAATGCACTGACCTTTGGTCTGCTGATTACTGCCCTGAGCGGCTTTGCTCAGGGACAATCCATGGCGCTTACCGGCATCGAGCTTATCGCCCTGCTGGTAACAGGCTTCTTCTTTGTTCGCCGTCAGCTCGCCCTGCCCGTTCCTTTGCTGCCGGTAGATCTGCTGCGTATCCCCCTCTTTTCGCTCTCCATCTGTACGTCCATTTGCTCGTTCTGCGCTCAGATGCTGGCGCTGGTTTCTCTGCCCTTCTTTCTGCAGAGTGTGGTAGGACGTTCGGAGGTGGAGACCGGGCTGCTGCTAACGCCCTGGCCACTGGCGACGATGGTGATGGCACCGCTGGCGGGTTACTTAATTGAACGTATTCATGCCGGTTTGTTGGGTGCGGTGGGACTGGCCGTCATGGCAACCGGCCTTTTCGCGCTGGCACTGTTACCGTCATCACCCAGCGATCTGGACATCGTCTGGCGCATGATCCTCTGTGGTGCGGGGTTCGGCCTGTTTCAGTCCCCCAATAATCACACCATCATCACCTCTGCGCCCCGTCACCGCAGTGGCGGCGCCAGCGGGATGTTGGGAACTGCGCGCCTTCTGGGGCAAAGCAGCGGCGCGGCGCTGGTTGCCCTGATGTTTAACCTTGCCGGGCAAAACGGTAACCACGTTGCGCTGCTCACCGCCGGCGCGCTTGCCACCCTCGCGGCCATCGTCAGCGGTCTGCGCGTTACCCAGCCCAGGGTTCAGGCATAAAAAAAGCCGGGCGGAGAATACGCCTGCCCGGCTTATTGTGACGCTTCGCGTTACTTCAGGTATTCCCCACTGCGCAGCGCTTCAATACGTTTATCCAGCGGCGGGTGAGACATAAACAGCTCACTGAGCGACTTTGATTTACCGTTGATGCAGAAGGCCATCATGCTGTTCGCTTCCTGCGGCTCGTAGCTGGTTTTCAGGCGCTGCAGGGCAGCAATCATCTTCTCGCGTCCCACCAGTTTCGCAGAGCCGGCATCCGCGTGGAATTCACGGTGGCGCGAGAACCACATGGTGATAATACTCGCCAGAATACCGAACACCAGTTCCAGCACCATCGACACGGCGAAGTAGATCAGCGGGTTACCGTTGCTCTCTTCACCTTCATCACGGTTGCCGCCCATAAAGCCCGCCGCAATCTGCGCCAGGATACGGGAGATAAAGATAACGAAGGTGTTCACCACGCCCTGAATCAGCGTCATGGTCACCATGTCGCCGTTGGCAATATGGCTGATTTCGTGAGCGATGACCGCTTCGGCTTCGTCACGGCTCATGTTTTGCAGCAACCCGGTGCTGACAGCAACCAGCGATGCATCACGACGGGCACCCGTGGCAAACGCGTTAATATCGGGCGCATGGTAAATGGCCACCTGCGGCATGGCGATCCCGGCCTGACGGGATTGCTGAGCCACCGTATTCATCAGCCACTGTTCCATATCGTTACGCGGCTGCTCAATCACCTCACCGCCGACGGATTTCAGCGCCATCCACTTTGACATCAGCAGGGAAATGAACGAGCCACCAAAACCAAACAGCAGCGCCATAATCAACAGACCCTGAACGCTACTCGACTGAATTCCTGTCAGGCTTAGCACGAGCCCGAAAACCACCATCACCGCCAGGTTGGTGAGCAGGAAGAGCGCGATTCGCATCATAATTTTCTTTTAACCTCAGTTTAACAAAGCGCACTATGCGATTACCCACATCGTATGGGTATTGCGGCTATTTTCAAGCATCCGGAGGGCGTAAGTCACCAGAAAGACACAACTTTACACAATTGGAAATCTGCCTGACGGAAGGATGCGGAACAAAAAGAAACAGGCACAATTTCTTGTGCCTGTTGGGGGATTATTTCGCCGGAGCGGGTTGCTCGGCAGGCTTATCTTTTTCCAGATTCGCCAGGTCGAGGGCGATATGCACCGTCTCGTCCAGGTAAGGATCCGGCTCCTGGTAATCTTTTGGCAGATCGTCCAGTTTCTTGAGCAGAGGCTTACCTTCACGCTTGAAGCGGTCGTTGATACGGGCCAGACGCGTGGCATCGTCTTCGTTGTTCTCTTTCTCACGCTGGGCGTAGTTCAGAGAAACAATATTCCGTTTATCCTTCAGGGCATTGAAACGCGCAATGTCCTTCATGATGTACTGGAATTCCGGATCTTTCGCGATGCGGTCGTTATGCGCTTTCAGCAGTTCAGGGCCAAATTGCGTCATATCACCCGCTTTCACATAGGTCGCAGCATTGATGCTGTCCCACGGTAACGCGTTATCTTCAAACTTCTCGCCAGTTTCGGTCTCTTCCGTTCCTGTCGGCATCATGATATCCGGCGTGACGCCTTTACGCTGCGTACTGCCGCCGTTGACGCGGTAGAACTTCTGAATGGTGTACTGCACTGAACCCAGCGCAGGCCATTCCGGACGCAGCATCTGATCGTAGATACGGTTCAGCGATCGATACTGCTGAACGGTGCCTTTACCAAAGGTTGGCTCACCCACGATCAGCGCACGGCCGTAGTCCTGCATTGCCGCGGCAAAGATCTCAGACGCAGACGCACTGAAGCGGTCGACCAGCACGACCAGCGGGCCTTTGTAGTAGACCACACCGTCGTTGTCGGCATCTTCACGGACTTTACCGTTGTTATCACGCACCTGAACCACAGGGCCAGACGGGATGAAGAGGCCAGAGAGCGATACCGCTTCTGTCAGCGCACCACCGCCGTTGCTGCGCAGGTCAATGATGACGCTGCTGACGTTCTGTTTCTCAAGTTTCTGCAGCTGAACCTTCACATCGTCGGTCAGCCCTACGTAGAAGCCAGGGATATCCAGGACACCCACCTTCTCTTTACCCACGGTTTTCACCGACATTTTCACCGCGCGGTCTTCCAGACGGATACGCTCACGGGTCAGGGTAACGATACGGGTTTTAGTGCCTTTACCCGCAGGCAGAATTTCCAGACGAACTTTGCTGCCTTTCGGACCTTTAATCAGCGCAACCACGTCGTCAAGACGCCAGCCAATGACATCGACCATGCCTTTACCGGTTTGTCCGACCCCGACAATGCGGTCACCTACGCTGATCGCTTTGCTTTTGGAGGCCGGGCCACCCGCCACCATGGAATTGATCACGGTGTAATCATCGTCCATCTGCAGTACCGCACCGATACCTTCCAGAGACAGGCTCATTTCGGTATTGAACTGTTCGGTGTTGCGCGGGGAGAGATAGTTGGTGTGCGGATCGATTTCGTGCGCAAAGGCCGTCATCGCCAGAGAGAAGACATCCTCACTGTTGGTCTGCGCCAGACGACGAATGGCAAATTTGTAACGACGCGTCAGCGTGTCACGGATCTCTTTTTCATCTTTGCCGGTCAGCTTGAGACTCAGTTCGTCGTATTTGACCTTTCCGTCCCACAGCGCATTCAACTCGGCTTCATCTTTTGGCCACGGCGCTTTGCTGCGATCAAGATTAAAATTGTCGTTGCCGGTGAAGTCCATCGGACGTTCGAGCACTTTCAGGGCGTACTGATAGCGTTCAAAGCGGCGCTTTTGCGACAGGTTGTAGAGGTCGTAGAAAAGATCCAGCTTGCCTGACCGCAACTCATCACCCACCTCGGATTTGCGCTTAGCGAACTGCTCGACATCACTGGCGAGCAAAACGTTATGGCTGTAATCCAGCAAGTTCAGATAGCGGTCAAAGATTTTGGCCGAAAAGGCCTGATCGAGATCGAACTGACGATAGTGCGAGCGGGTAAAACGAGACGTCACGCGCTCGCTCACCGTCGCGTGCTGCGTCTCTTCCTTGAGTACCGGAATTTGATCAACACGCGTGATATCGTCCACTGCGAAAGCATGGCCTGTTATAGCAAACAGACCCGCCAGCGCGGTGAGCTTAAAAAAAGTGTTCATGCCAGGCTTGGCCTCCGTTTCAGAACAACAAGTGTTCTGCGCGTACAATCATTGACATACCAGAAGTCAGCTGTACACGAACGCCATCTTTGGTGATTTCCAGTACGGTGGCGTCCATAGCATTGTTGCCCGCTTTGACCTTCAGCGCCTGACCCACGCTCAGCGCGTTGATGTCAGAAACCGGGGTATGGCGCGGCTCTTCACGAGGCGCACGTGGAGCTTTGGCTGCTGGTTTGTCTGCACGCGGTTTGCGATCGTTATTATCGTGACGACGCGGCGCAGGGCGCGGTTTACGCTCACGACGAGGCGCTTCTTCCTGGCCGTTTGCCGCTGCGGCTTCGCGTTTTTTCGCTTGCTGTTCTGCACGTTGTGCCTGAACGCGTGCTTTGGCTTCTTCAAGCTGCTTGCGTGCGTGTTCAACGTGCTGCTCGTCCAGCTCACCACAAGGGTTGCCGTCGAGATCCACGCGAGTCGCGCCCGGTTTGATACCGTACAGGTAACGCCAGCTCGAAGTATAAAGACGTAAGGCAGATCGCAACTGAGTTTTGCTGAGGTTCATTTCCCCCTCAACGCGCGCTACCAGATCCTGAAAAATACCGACTTTCAGGGGACGAGCTTCACCTTCCGCGCTGAAGCACTGCGGGAAACGCTCGGCCAGAAATGCGATAACTTCTTTACTGCTATTCAACTTAGGTTGATTTTCCATGAAATTTCCTGATTACAACGGACGTTGCCAACAAGCGCAGGCATGAACAGGCGTCATTATAATGACGCTATCAGTAAATGCTACGTTATCCGTTGATTATCCTGCGACGCTCGCAAAGAATTTTTGATAATCGGTGCCGGCAAGGACGTTTTCCAGATTCGCCACCAGCTCGCGCAGCCCTTGCTCGTCCTCGGTTGTGAAGCGACTGAAGACGGTGCTGTCGATATCCAAAACGCCAATAATCTGATTTCTTACCACCAGCGGCAGTACGATCTCAGAATTACTGGCGGCATCACAGGCGATATGCCCGTCAAACACATGAACATCTTCCACACGCTGTACCTGATTCTCGGCCACCGCAGTACCGCATACACCGCGCCCGACCGGAATACGCACGCAAGCCAGTTTGCCCTGGAACGGGCCAAGTACCAGCGTGTCACCTTCCAGGAGGTAAAAGCCAGCCCAGTTCACGTCAGAGAGACGTTCGAACAACAATGCGCTAGTATTTGCCAGAGTGGCTAAGAAGCTGGTCTCACCCGCCATCAATGCCTTAAAATCGCGGTTCAGATCCGCGTAGAATTCTGTTTTGTTCATTATTCAATCACTTAGTTGTCTTACAAAATTACCGCATAGCCTATTAAAATAAGCATTAAATGCGCTCATGCTCAAGATGAATCCGTTCATGAGTTAATATAACGTTCAACAATACTTATTTGTGCGCAGCTGATGGCCTTAAAAACAACCAAAATTACGCCGACAAAAAAGATAACGGTCCATACGGTAAGAGACGCTTTGCCTCGTGCACATTATCAGCGTTGCCCCCAGTGCGATACGCTTTTTATGTTGCCGAAGATGAAATCGCACCAAAGTGCCTTTTGCCCCCGATGTGACGCGAAAATTCGTGACGGCCGAGACTGGTCGTTAACCCGTCTGGCCGCCATGGCCGTCACCATGCTGCTGCTGATGCCCTTCGCCTGGACCGAGCCCCTGCTGAAGCTCTACCTGCTTGGCGTACGCATTGATGCCAACGTGCTGCAGGGGATCTGGCAGATGACCCGTCAGGGCGATCCGATTACCGCTGCCATGGTGCTGTTTTGCGCCGTTGGCGCGCCACTGGTGCTGGTTGCAGCCATTGCCTATCTGTGGTTTGGCAACATCCTGGGGATGAATCTTCGCCCGGTGCTGCTGATGCTGGATAAACTCAAAGAGTGGGTGATGCTGGATATCTATCTGGTCGGTGTGGGCGTGGCATCAATTAAAGTGCAGGATTATGCTTTTCTGCAGCCGGGCGTCGGGCTTTTTGCCTTTATCTGCCTGGTGCTGCTCAGCATCCTGACGCTGATCCACCTGAACGTTGAGCAACTCTGGGAGCGTTTTTACCCTCAGCGCCCTGCCACCCGTCCGGATGAGAATCTCCGCGTCTGTCTGGGATGCCATTACACCGGGTTGCCCGATCCCCGTGGGCGCTGTCCGCGCTGCCACATACCCTTGCTGCATCGACGCAATAACAGTCTGCAAAAATGCTGGGCGGCGCTGATTGCCTCCCTGGTGTTCTTGATCCCCGCCAATATGCTGCCGATTTCCATCATTTACGTGAATGGTGCCCGTCAGGAGGATACAATCCTCTCCGGCATTATCTCCCTGGCACACAGCAACGTTGGGGTGGCGGCCATCGTCTTTATCGCCAGTATCCTGGTTCCTTTTACCAAAGTCGTGGTGATGTTCACCCTGCTCATCAGCATTCACTTTAAGTGTGAACAAGGATTACGAACCCGAATACTGCTTCTGCGATTTGTCACCTGGATTGGCCGCTGGTCCATGTTGGATCTGTTTGTGATTTCGCTGATGATGTCGCTAATAAATCGCGACCAGTTACTTGCTTTTACTATGGGACCCGCAGCTTTTTATTTCGGCTCTGCGGTGATATTGACTATTCTTGCTGTGGAATGGCTGGATAGCCGCTTACTTTGGGATGCACATGAGTCAGGAAACCCCCGCTTCGCCGACTGAAGCGAGAATTAAAACTAAACGCCGCATTTCGCCATTCTGGTTGCTGCCTGTCATCGCCCTGATGATTGCAGGCTGGCTTATCTGGACGAGCTATGAAGATCGCGGAAGTACCGTCACCATTGATTTCCAGACCGCCGACGGCATCGTCGCCGGACGAACCCCCGTTCGTTTTCAGGGGGTTGAAGTCGGTACGGTTCAGGACATCTCACTCGGAAAAGGGCTGAACAAAATTCAGGTGCGGGTCAGCATTAAATCGGACATGCAGGACGCGCTGCGCAGCGAAACGCAGTTCTGGCTGGTCACGCCGAAGGCGTCTCTGGCGGGTGTCTCGGGGCTGGATGCGCTGGTTGGCGGTAACTACATCGGTATGATGCCAGGCAAGGGCGAACCGCAGGATCACTTTGTCGCGCTGGATACGCAGCCAAAATACCGTCTCAATAACGGCGATCTGATGATCCATCTGCAGGCGCCGGATCTCGGCTCACTGAACAGTGGCTCGCTGGTCTATTTCCGAAAAATTCCGGTGGGTCGCGTTTACGATTACGCCATCAATCCGAACAAACAGGGCGTGACCATCGATGTGCTGATCGAAAGGCGATTCACCAACCTGGTGAAAAAAGGCAGCCGCTTCTGGAACGTGTCTGGCGTAGATGCCGACCTCAGCCTGAGCGGTGCTAAAGTGAAGCTGGAGAGCCTGGCCGCGCTGGTAAACGGAGCGATTGCCTTTGACTCCCCGGAGAACTCCAGCCCTGCTGCTGCCGATGATACGTTCGGGTTGTACGCTGATCTGGCGCACAGCCAGCGAGGGGTGATCGTCAAACTTGTTCTGCCCGATGCGAAAGGTCTGAAAGCCGGATCAACACCGCTGATGTATCAGGGTCTGCAGGTAGGTCAGCTCACCAAAATGACGCTCAACCCTGGCGGCTCGGTGACGGGCGAAATGACCGTCGACCCCAGCGTGGTCGATCTCCTGCGCGAGAAAACGCGTATCGAGATGCGCAGTCCGAAGCTCTCTCTGAACGATGCCAGTCTCAGCACTTTGCTGACCGGCAACACGTTTGAACTGATCCCCGGAGAAGGAAAGCCAAGCAACAACTTCGTGATCGCCCCGGCGGATAAAGCCCTGCTGCAAAAACCGGGCGTTGTGACGGTTACGCTAAATGCACCCGAAAGTTATGGTATTGAAGCCGGTCAGCCGCTGATCCTCCACGGTGTCCAGGTGGGTCAGGTTCTGGAGCGAACGCTTTCCGAAAACGGCGTGAGCTTCTCGGTAGCGATCGATCCGCAATACAGCAACCTCGTCCATGGCGACAGTAAATTCGTGGTTAACAGCCGCGTCGATGTGAAGGTAGGCCTGGACGGCGTAGAGTTCCTTGGTGCCAGTGCCAGCGAATGGGTTAACGGCGGCATTCGCATTTTGCCGGGCGATAAAGGCCCCATCCGCGAAAATTACCCGCTGTATGCCAACCTGGACAAAGCGATTGAAAACAGCCTGAGCGATCTGCCGACGACCACGCTGACCTTGAGCGCCGAGACGCTACCGGACGTCCAGGCGGGTTCTGTGGTGCTGTATCGCAAGTTTGAAGTCGGGGAAGTGATCGCCGTTCGCCCGCGTGCGGACGCGTTTGATATCGAACTGCATATCAAGCCGGAGTATCGCAAGCTGCTGACGCCAAACAGCGTCTTCTGGGCCGAAGGCGGCGCGAAAGTTCAGCTTAACGGTAACGGGCTGACCGTGCAGGCCTCCCCGCTCTCACGCGCGCTGCGCGGCGCCATTAGCTTCGATAACCTCAGCGGTGCAGGCGCAAACCTGCGTAAGGGCGATAAGCGTATTCTCTTCCCGTCCGAAACCGCCGCGCGTGCCGTGGGTGGGCAGATTACCCTGCATGCGTTTGATGCCGGTAAGCTGGCGGAAGGCATGCCGATTCGCTACCTGGGCATTGATATCGGCCAGATCCAGAAGCTGACGCTGATCACCTCCCGCAACGAGGTACAGGCCACCGCGGTGCTCTACCCGGAATATGTGCAGACCTTCGCCCGCACCGGTTCCCGCTTCTCGGTGGTGACGCCGCAGATTTCGGCCGCAGGCGTTGAACATCTCGACACTATTCTGCAGCCCTATATCAACGTCGAACCCGGCCAGGGCAATGCACGGCGTGATTTCGAACTGCAGGAAGCCACCATCACCGATTCGCGCTACCTCGGTGGCCTGAGCATTGTGGTGGAAGTCCCGGAAGCAGGCTCACTTGGCATCGGCACGCCGGTTCTGTTCCGCGGTATTGAGGTAGGTACGGTAACGGGTCTGACGCTTGGTACGCTCTCCGATCGTGTGATGGTGGCGTTACGTATCAGCGACCGTTACCAGCACCTGGTACGAAATAACTCGGTATTCTGGCTGGCATCTGGCTACTCGCTGGACTTCGGCCTGACGGGGGGCGTGGTGAAAACCGGTACCTTCAACCAGTTCATCCGTGGTGGTATTGCGTTTGCCACCCCGCCGGGCACGCCACTGGCGCCAAAAGCGCAGTCAGGGAAACACTTCCTGCTGCTCGAAAGCGAACCGAAAGAGTGGCGTGAATGGGGAACGGCCCTGCCGCGTTAATCTGAAAGGCTCCGGTGTCAACGCGCCGGAGCCTTTATGTTACACTGCGCACCTGAACTTTTCCCTGTGGTGTGCACGTGGCTCAAAACTCCGTATTTTTTCCTGAACAATTCCTTGCGCAAATGCGCGAGGCGCTCCCCTCTCACCTGTCGTTAGATGATTTTATCGCCGCCTGCCAGCGTCCGTTACGCCGGAGCATTCGCGTCAACACGCTGAAAATCAGCGTCGATGATTTTCTGACGCTGGTTTCCCCCTACAACTGGCAGCTTACGCCGGTGCCCTGGTGTGCAGAGGGGTTTTGGATCGAGCGCGATGACGAAGATGCCGTGCCGCTGGGAAGTACCGCAGAACATCTGAGCGGTCTGTTTTATATTCAGGAAGCCAGTTCGATGCTGCCGGTTGCCGCCCTGTTCGCAGAAGGCAACGCACCTGAACGCGTGATGGACGTTGCCGCCGCGCCCGGCTCGAAAACAACACAAATTGCCGCCCGGATGGGTAATCACGGGGCGATTCTTGCCAACGAATTTTCCGCCAGCCGCGTGAAAGTCTTGCATGCCAACATCAGCCGCTGCGGTATCCAGAATGTCGCCCTGACGCATTTTGACGGACGCGTGTTTGGCGCCGCCTTGCCGGAAGCGTTCGATGCCATTCTGCTCGACGCCCCCTGCTCCGGTGAGGGGGTGGTGCGTAAAGATCCCGATGCGTTAAAGAACTGGTCTGTGGAAAGCAATCTTGAGATCGCTGCCACGCAGCGCGAACTGATCGACAGCGCCTTTCACGCCCTGCGACCCGGCGGCACGCTGGTGTACTCCACCTGTACCCTCAACCGCGATGAAAACGAAGACGTCTGTCTGTGGTTGAAAGCGCAATACCCGGATGCCGTTGAGTTCCTGCCACTTAACGATCTGTTTGCCACGGCAGATGAGGCCGCCACGCCGGAAGGTTTCCTGCACGTGTTCCCACAGATTTACGACTGCGAAGGGTTCTTTGTGGCTCGTCTGCGCAAAACTCAGGCGGTGGCTCCCCTGCCAGCCCCGAAATTTAAGGTCGGCAATTTCCCGTTCGCCCCGCTGAAAGGCCGCGATGCTGTGCAACTTAAAGCCGCCGCCAATAAGGTTGGGCTGATCTGGGATGAGAATCTGCACCTCTGGATGCGTGATAAAGAGATATGGCTGTTCCCGGCACCCATTGAGCCGCTTATTGGTAAAGTCCGTTTTTCACGTATCGGGATCCGCCTGGCGGAAGTGCATAATAAAGGGTATCGCTGGCAGCACGAAGCGGTCATCGCCCTGGCGGACAGCGATAACACGTTTGAACTGACGCATCAGGAAGCCGAAGAGTGGTATCGTGGTCGCGACGTTTACCCGGAAACCACCCCGTCTCAGGATGAGGTTATTGTGACGTATCAGGGCTTCCCGTTGGGTCTGGCGAAAAAGGTCGGCTCGCGGCTGAAAAATAGTTATCCGCGGGAGTTGGTCCGCGATGGCCGGTTGTTTACGGGTAACAGTCCCACCGACTAAAAAAAGCGCATTTTTTTACTGGCGATTTTGCTCTCCTTGTCTACGATCAAAAATGGATGCCCATACTGGTCATACCAGATTCTGAAAACCGACCCGGAGAGCACTATGACGAAAACCAGCGTGCGTATTGGCGCTTTTGAGATCGACGACGCAGAGCTGCGCGGCGAAGCACAAGGCGATCGAACGTTAAGTATTCCCTGCAAATCCGACCCGGATTTGTGCATGCAACTCGACGCATGGGATGCGGATACCAGCGTCCCGGCGATACTTGATGGCGAACACTCTGTTCTTTACCGTGAGCATTACGATAGCAAAACCGATGCCTGGGTCATGCGCCTTGCCTGACCTAAGAGAACCCGCCCGAAGGCGGGTTATTTATTACTGTAGCTGTGCCAGCGTGAAGTAACCGTCGAACACCGCTCCGGTATCAATATAGTGCAGGTTATCAAAATCATACCGCCTGTCGACGGGCGTATGCCCGAACCAGAAATGATCCGCACCGCTAATCCCCTGCCCTTTGCCCACCATAAAGCCCATCAACCTGTCGCGATCCCACAGCACGCGCTGGGCGCTCACCGGTTTTTGCCAGCGGTATTCCGCGGCGGGGTAATCTGCGTGCGCAATAACATTGAGACCGTTTGCGCAGCTTATCTCGATAATATGCGGCAATTCGCGGCAGGCGTTTAGTAACGTTCGCGCCAGCGCCTGCTGCTCGCGATCAAGGCGCGTAAACCACACGCCACCATTCATCGCCCACAGCGCAGAATCGTTATTGTCCAGACTATCCATTGCCATTTGCTCATGGTTACCCCGCACGGCTCTGAACCATTTCTCATTGATGAGCTGCAGTGTTTTTACGCTGTCAGGACCGCGATCGATCAAATCGCCAACGGAAATAAGCAAATCCTCATACGGATTAAAATGGCGGCGTTTCAGTTCGTCCATAAGCCAGTGATAACAGCCATGTATATCGCTGACAACCCAGACGTGACGCCACATCCCACCCTCTATTCGCTGATACATAAGGCCTCCTTTAAACAGTATAGCCGCCGTATAAAAAGCAAAAGACGGGAGCGGTTCTTACAAAGTCAAACAAACGGTAAACCAACCAGAAATAAAGATCCTCACACTATTAATCCCTTATTCCTGGCTCCTTAGAATAGAGGCAGAAAAAAACGAGGGATCTTCACGTGTCTAATACACACCTGCATAACGATGTGTTCTACCCACATCGCACAAATATAATTTCCGAGCTGGTGAACGGCGAACGTGTCCCGGGACCCATCTGGCGGAAACGCGATTATCGGCTGAAGTTCCTTTTACGTTCGCTTCTGTTCTGGTCTTCCACCCGTCGCATGCTGGAAGCCCTTTCAGGGCGTGACGATTTCGACAAACTTCTCGCCGCTCAAATTACATTGCCCAGCAAGACCCATCGGCAGTATCTGATGCGTGGCCTGACCGCGAACGATCGCGCCGACGCTATCGTTAACCATTATTACTGGATCGATAGCCTGAAAGAGCGCGCCCTCGCCCAGGCGCTGACCAGCCCGCAGGAACAAACCGTTGTTCAGTTCCATGCAAAAGAGGGCGTGATCTATACGGTTAATGCATCCTCTGCCGGGAAAGCCGAGCGCGAAGGTGAGAGCACGCTGTGGCTGCGCGATAACGAGGATACGCTGCTTGCCAGCCTGACCTTTAGCGTAGCCCGCAGCAACGGACAACGCGTAATAGTAATTGGCGGGCTTCAGGGCCCCCGCCGCTGCGTGTCGCGGGACGTCATTAAACAATCCACCCGCGCCTGTCACGGCCTGTTTCCTAAACGCGTGCTGATGGAAGTTCTTTTCCAGCTGGCCTTACAGTCATCTGTTAAGGCGATTTTTGCCGTCAGCGACGAGGGACACGTTTTCCGCGCATTGCGCTATCGCCTCAGCAAAGGCCGCCATTTCCACGCCAGCTATGACGAATTCTGGGATTCTCTGGGCGGTAAAAAGGTCTCCGGCTTCTGCTGGCAACTCCCGCTGCAGATGGAACGCAAATCTCTCGACGAGATCGCGAGCAAGAAGCGTGCGGAATACCGCCGTCGTTTTGAATTGCTTGACGAAATTGAGGCGTCGGTAAAATCCCGCTTTTAAGCACGGCGCTGACTTTCCTTAATTGCTCACAAAAATTTAACAAAACAGGCAAAAAGGGCTGGACTTCCGCCTGCGGTGTTGTGATATGTTTTACGAAGTCGCACAGGATGCATCCGCTGCATAAAGATGATAAAAGGCGTAACGTATTGTCTTTCATACAGATAAAAAGAGACCGAATACGATTCCTGTATTCGGTCCAGGGAAATGGCTCTTGGGAGAGAGCCGTGCGCTAAAAGTTGGCATTAATGCAGGCTAAGTCGCCTTGCCTTTTAAGAATAGATGACGACGCCAGGTTTTCCAGTCCACAGTTAAAGCGGCCAGAAAAAAAGCGTTAAATCATCATTAAAAACAAAAAACCGCAGTGCTTTCGCGAGCATCTGCGGTTTTTTATTGGAAACCTGAACGCTAGCAGAGCTTGTCAGCGCGTTCGATAAACGGTGTCAGACTCATCTTCTGCCCCGGGTGAGCCGGGTCATCAATCTGGATCACGCTGATGGGCTGGCCGCTGCTCTTGCCGCTGGCCACCTGCTGCTCTGCAACCTCATTCAACGGGTATTGCACCAGCGTACTCGGGTTGATCGCGTATAACGCATGGCCCGGACGACAGGTCAGCATCACCTCTTCGCGATTAAACGCCCACTTGTCTTTACCCACTTCAAAACGGCTGACGGTGATCACCTGCGGCGCGGCCAGAGCGCTCCCCGTGCAGGCCAGCAATAAGAGCGAAAGTACTGTTTTTTTCATATGTTAGTTAACCTTGTCAGAAGGGTTCCCAGGTGGCGAACAGGCTGACCGCTGCCAGAACCAGCGCTCCCAGCACCACTTCTGCCTGTGTCATCCTGATAAAAAGCTGTTGTGCCCACCCGGAATCCGGACGAAACCGTGGCACCAGAAAATACCGATTTGCCAGCGCAATTGCCACCATCAACGCCACCAGCGCACATTTGAACAATAAAAGCTGCACGTAGCCAGCCTGCCAGGGAATATGGACGCCCAGAATCAAGAGCGAATTGATCGTCCCTGTGAGCAGCACGCCCGCGACGGCATAGTGGCCTACGCGCGAGAAACGCATCATGGTGTAGATGGCCGCGTTCTGCCAGCGCCCTTTTGCCAGATGCATGCAGAACAGCAGCGGCAGTAATCCGCCGAGCCAGGTTGCGGCACATAACAGATGAACGGCATGATTGAGACGCTGCACAGCCCCCAACGGACCTTCGTTCATCGTCGCGTGGCCTACCCCTGCCAGCAGGACAAACTGCCCCATTGCGAGCAGTAGCAGCCGGGAGCCTTTCAGCGGCGCAAGCCACGCGGCAGCGACCGTAATGGAAGCCAGGATAATTTGCCACAGCCAGACGCTGCCAAACTGCGTCCCCAGTACGCCGTGCCAGACTTGCGGGTTAAACACATCTCCCCAGCCGTCGCCCATTAATCCGCCCTGAAGCATGAACATCAGAAGCGCAGCGGCCAGGCTGATTAAAGATGCCACCCGCTGCTGCAGCGCGAAACGCAGAGCCATCAGACGATGGAGAGAGGAAGGCGCCAACCAGACGCTGTATAGCGCATTACCAAAAACGAGCATCAGCGCCGCGAAATGGATAAAGCGCAACCCAACATAGACCAGTGCCAGCATGCTATTTCACGCTAAAGTGATAGCTGCCTTTGGTTTTGTGGCCGTCGACGGAAACCACATGCCAGTCCACCCGGTAGGTTCCGGTCGCCAGCGTTTGCGCCAGCGGAACGATCAGTTGAGCCTTGTTCTTTTCGTCTCGCGTTACGGCTGCCGTTTTGACGACCTGCTTGTGCGCATCCGTCACCACCACACCGCTAAATCCCGGTTCGATACCTTCCGAAAAATTCAGCGTCAGTGACTGCGGAGCGCTCACCACGCTGTCTGCTGCGGGGCTCTGCTGTTTAAGATGCGCATGCGCCAGCACAGCGGGCGAGATAATGACTGATGCCAGAAAAACCAGCGCGCATACCGTGCGTGAAGTGGATAACCCCATCGCGATCATTCCTTTTTGTTATGTCTGTATGATAAAGAATAACGCTGTATAATAGACGAGTCGAGGATCATCCCACCTCCGCTTGTCATCGTCGCGCAATCGCGGTAACGTTGCCGCCGCATAAACAGGAGAAGGAAATGAAAATCAATCTGGCCGCCCTTCCTCAGGACGAGATGGATAAAGTGAATGTCGATCTCGCAGCCGCTGGCGTTGCGTTCAAAGAGCGTTACAACATGCCCATCGTGGCTGAAGTTGTGGAACGGGAACAACCCGCCCATTTGCGCGACTGGTTCCGGGAAAGATTAATTGCTCACCGTCTCGCTTCGGTCAACCTCTCTCGTCTGCCGTACGAGCCTAAAGTTAAATAAGCTTAACGAGTCGTTACACTTCCTTACGCGAAATCTGGCAGGATAAGAAAACCCTGATTAAATTAGGTGTATTCTTAAATCCCTGCGACTCAGTGTATAAGGAAGTCACGATGTCACAATGGAATATAGCGGCAGCCCAGTATGGCGGGCAGTATCACAGTGTTGATGAGCACGTTACCCATCACCTACGCTTCATTGCCGAAGCGGCACAGCAGCAGTGCGATCTGCTGGTCTTCCCGGAACTCTCCTTAACCGGCTCAGGCACAACGACGTTACCTCCCCCACCGTGCGACGCGCAGCTGGAACCCTTGCTTGATGCGGCACATTTTTACCAGATTAGCGTTATTGCCGGGCTTCCCCTTGAGCGGAATGGCCAGCGTCAGAAAGGTCTCGTGCTCTTTACGCCCTCTCGGCCGAGCATCGTGCGCTATCCGCAAGGCGGCGGTGCGAGCCTGGTTCCGGGGGATAAACAGCTCACCATCATTGATGCGCAGGGCGATTCCCCCAATCTCGATCCGCAGGCAACGCTGTTCACCAGCAGCCAGTCGGTAAGGGACAACCGCTGGCGGCAGTCCATCAGCACCCTGCAACGCTTTGCACACAAATATGCCATTGCGGTATTAATGGCGAACGCCAGCACCGGCAGCGCATTATGGGATGAAAAAGGCCAGTTGATCGTGCGGGCGGATAAAGGCGAGCTGCTGTTGACCGGCACGCTTAACCGACAGGGTTGGCAAGGCGATATCATTCCTTTAGGCTAAGCGTTTTAAGCTCAGGAGATTTTCATGCTGCGCGTCATTGATACCGAAACTTGCGATCTTCAGGGCGGAATTGTGGAGGTGGCCTCGGTCGACGTCGTTGACGGAAAAATAGTCAACCCGATGAGCCATCTGGTGCGGCCCGATCGCCCTATTAGCCCGCAGGCCATGGCTATCCATCGCATCACTGAATCAATGGTGGCGGATAAACCCTGGATAGAAGACATTATCCCGCACTACTATGGCAGCCCGTGGTATGTCGCCCACAACGCCAGCTTCGACCGTCGGGTTCTCCCCGACATGCCCGGGGAGTGGATTTGCACCATGAAGCTGGCGCGTCGCCTGTGGCCGGGGATCAAATACAGCAATATGGCGCTGTATAAATCCCGCAAGCTCAGCGTCAGAACGCCTGAAGGGCTTCACCATCACCGCGCCCTGTATGACTGCTATATCACCGCTGCGCTGCTGATCGATATTATGAATACTTCCGGCTGGACACCGGATGATATGGCGACGATTACCGGTCGTCCTGCACTGCTGACGACGTTCACCTTCGGAAAATACCGCGGGAGAGCAGTATCGGATATTGCGGATAAAGATCCGGGCTATCTGCGCTGGCTGTATAACAACCTCGACAAGATGAGCCCGGAGCTACGCTTAACCCTGAAGCATTATCTGGGTGAAGCTTAACGTTCAGCCTGGCCTGGAAGCGTATCCTGCGCCAGGCCGATCAAAAAGGCGTATTCCAGCGCCACCCCTTCATAAGATTTAAACCGCCCCGACTTCCCTCCGTGCCCGGAGTCCATATCGGTACAGAGCAGCAGCAGGTTGTCGTCGGTTTTCAGTTCCCGCAGCTTCGCCACCCATTTCGCCGGTTCCCAGTACTGCACCTGTGAATCGTGCAAACCGGTGGTCACCAGCATGTGCGGGTAGGCTTTCGCTTCCACGTTATCGTACGGGCTGTACGCTTTCATATAGCGATAATAGGTTTCATCCTGTGGATTCCCCCACTCTTCAAACTCCCCGGTCGTGAGCGGGATAGATTCGTCGAGCATGGTGGTGACCACATCGACAAACGGTACCTGCGCAACGATGCCCTTAAAACGCTCGGGACGCTGATTGATCACAGCGCCCATCAGCATGCCGCCCGCGCTGCCGCCCATGCCAAAGCAGAGCTGCGGTGAGCCATAGCCTTGTTCAATTAAGGCGTCGCAAACGTCGAGGTAATCATTGAACGTGTTTTGCTTTTTCAGGAATTTCCCGTCTTCATACCAGTGCTGGCCCAGCTCACCGCCGCCGCGAATATGAGCGATGGCAAAAACAAAGCCGCGGTCGAGCAGACTTAATCTGCTGCTGCTGAAGTCGGCATCCATGCTGGAACCATAGGAGCCGTAGCCGTAAACCAGGATAGGGTTTTTACCTTTCTGAAAATGCGCCTTGTGATACACGAGCGAAACCGGCACCTCGACACCATCGCGCGCGGTAACCCACAGGTGTTCGCTACGATAATTGTCGGATTCAAATCCCTTCACTTCTGTTTGCTTCAACACCTGGCGCTGGCCGGTATCCATATCCAGTTCGAACAGCGTATCCGGCGTGGTCATCGACGAGTAGCCATAGCGCAGCCGGGACGATTCAGGCTCAGGATTAAAACCAATCCAGGTGACGTAGGCCGGGTCGTCAAACGCGATCCCTATCACCTCGCGCGTTTTGCGGTTGATTTGCCGGATACTGGTCAACCCCCGCTGACGCTCTTCCACCACCAGCCAGTCGGTAAACAGCGTGAACCCTTCGAGCATCACCTGTTCCCGCGCGGGAATAAGCACCTCCCACTTGCGCTCGTCGCGCACCTTGGTCTTATACAGGCCAAAGTTTTTTCCCTCGCGGTTTGAGCGCAGATAAAAGCTGTGCTGGAAGTGATCCAGACTGTACTCATGGTCTTTTCGGCGCGGCAGAAAGCAGAGCGGCTGGGCATCAGGCAGTTCGGCATCCAGCAGTAGCACTTCTGAGGTGGTAGCGCTGGCAAGGAAAATAATCACATAGTGGCGTGAGGACGTTTTATGCAGGCTGACATAAAACGTTTCGTCTTTCTCTTCATAGACCAGTTCGTCATCGGCGGAGTCCGTGCCTACAATGTGGCGCCACACCTGATAAGGCAGCAGCGTGGCGGCGTGCTTTTTAACGTAATAGACCGTCTCGGAATCGTTCGCCCAGACAAAATCCGGGGAGACGTTTTCCAGCATTTCCGGATACCAGTTACCGGTTTCCAGATTGCGGAATCGCAGGCCATACTGACGACGGGAGAGATAATCCTCCGCCAGCGCCATAATGGTGTTATCCGGGGAGATGGACATACCGCCCAGCGTATAAAACTCGCTGTGGGCGGCACGCTGGTTGGCATCCAGCAGAATATCCCATTCATCCCACTCGGCGCTTAATACCGACTGTCGCTGATAGATGGGATATTCACTGCCGGGCTCGTAGATATGCCGATAACGATAGCCGTTTTTGGTCCAGGGCGCGGAGATATCGCGCTGAGGAATGCGCTGCACCATTTCGTTCAGCAGCTGGTCCTGAAGCGCCTGCTGGCTGGACATGACCTTGCGACCGTAATCGTTTTCTTCATGCAGGTAGTCGAGTACCTCTGGGCGGGAACGTGAATCGTCCCGTAGCCAGTAATAGTTATCTATACGCGTATCGCCATGGGTGGTAATCGCATACGGAGTACGTCGGGCTTTCGGTGGCATGACATCATTCTTTTAAGTTTTACACCCTATAAGGTTGGCAAAACCCGCGCATGATGCAAGCGAAACATGGCTACATCAGCGATAGCTAGCCCTGTAGCGTCTGTTTTTGCTCCCGGATATCCTGCTCGATCCCCTCGCGAACATCCTGAGGAATTTTCAACGCATCGCCCAGGGCGTTGAGATAGCTGCGTTCCATAAAGTGGTCAATATCAATGGCGGCACAGCTCAGGAAATAGAGTTCCAGCGCCTCTTCCTCATTCTGCACGCTTTGCGCCAGACGCTGCGGATCGAGCGGCTGCTCAATGGCCTGCGCCACCAGCGTTCTGCCCTGCTCTTCCACGCCGGCTTCTCGCATCTGCTGCTCGATAGCCGCTCGTTCTTTATCATCAATATGCCCGTCGCTTTTTGCGGCAAACACCAGCGCAAGAATGAGCCGCTCCGTACGCAGATCCAGCGGCGAAGTCTCCTCCCCAAAGTGGGATTCATCCTGGTGCGCCGCGCGTACCCTGTCCTTGTACTTATTCCACAGCACGGTACCGGCGATAGCGCCGCCACCGGCCAGCAACGCGCCGGTACCGTACTTTGCCAGCAGCTTACGTGAGGATTTATTGGCGACCAGCAGCCCTGCCAGCCCTCCGAGCGCCCCCGGTACCAGCAGTTTGCTTAGCCCCTGGTCGCCGGAACCTGATGTTTTCTGCCCTAACATGGATTGCAGTTGATTTAACCAGCCTGACATGGTTTCCCTCACTTAACGGTTAACATTTCCACAGCGTAAGCGAGCAGGCGTCAGGAAATGTCCGTCGAGGCTAAAGAAGCGCAAATTTCTCGTCGGCCTTTTTGCCCTGCGCAAGACAGACGCAAACGTTTTCGTTTATACTGCGCGCATCTTTTTCAGGGGGAATGTTATGACTCGTTTAGGAACCGCGCTGCGACCTGCGGCGACGCGTGTGATGCTGTTAGGATCGGGCGAGCTGGGGAAAGAAGTCGCCATTGAGTGCCAGCGTTTAGGGGTAGAAGTGATTGCCGTAGACCGCTACGCCGACGCGCCCGCCATGCATGTTGCCCATCGTTCTTATGTGATTAACATGCTGGACGGAGAGGCTCTGCGGACACTCATCACGCAGGAGAAACCGGATTTTGTGGTGCCGGAGATTGAAGCTATCGCGACCGATACGCTGATCGCGCTTGAGCAGGAAGGTCAGCGCGTGGTGCCTTGCGCCAACGCAGCGAAACTGACCATGAACCGCGAAGGCATTCGCCGCCTGGCGGCAGAGGAGCTGGGGCTGCCCACTTCAAGCTACCGTTTTGCGGGCGATAAAACCGCATTCCTGCAGGCCGTCGATGAGATGGGTTACCCGTGCATCATTAAGCCGGTGATGAGCTCATCCGGAAAAGGACAGAGTTTTATCCGCGACAGCAGCACGCTGGACAAAGCCTGGGATTATGCGCAACAGGGTGGCCGTGCCGGAGCTGGCCGCGTGATTGTCGAGGGGGTGGTGAAGTTTGATTTCGAAATCACCCTGCTTACCGTCAGCGCCGTGGATGGCGTCCATTTCTGCGATCCGATCGGTCACCGCCAGGAGGATGGCGATTACCGCGAATCCTGGCAGCCACAGCAGATGAGCGCCCTGGCGCTGGAACGTGCCCAGGATATCGCCCGTAAAACCGTTCTGGCGTTAGGTGGTTACGGTCTGTTCGGCGTGGAGCTGTTTGTCTGCGGCGACGAGGTGATTTTCAGCGAAGTCTCCCCTCGCCCGCATGACACCGGGATGGTGACGTTGATATCGCAGGATCTCTCCGAGTTCGCCCTGCATGTTCGCGCCTTCCTTGGCCTGCCGGTTGGCGGTATTCGTCAGTACGGCCCGGCGGCCTCGGCGGTGATCCTGCCGCAGCTGACCAGTCAGAACGTGACGTTTGATAACGTCGAGGGCGCAACGGGCGCCGGGTTACAGGTACGTTTGTTCGGTAAGCCGGAGATCGACGGCACCCGTCGTCTGGGCGTGGCGTTAGCAACCGGGAATAACGTCGACGAGGCCATCGCACGCGCTAAAGCGGCGGCAGCGAACGTTAAGGTAGCAGGATAAAAAAAACGGGCCGAAAGGCCCGTTTTTCATACGATAAAAAACTTATTGCTTCGCGCCTTCAACCGCTTCGCGAGCCAGTTTCGTGATGCGATCCCAGTCGCCCGCTTCCAGCGCATCCGCTGGCACCAGCCATGAACCCCCGATGCACAGCACGCTTTTCAGCGCCAGGTAGTCACGGTAGTTCGCCGGAGAGATACCGCCCGTCGGGCAGAAACGCACCTGAGAGAATGGACCTGCAATCGCCTGTAGCGCTTTGGTGCCGCCGTTGGCTTCTGCCGGGAAGAATTTGAACTCTTTCAGGCCGTAGTCCATGCCCAGCATCAGTTCAGACACGGTGCTGATACCCGGGATCAAAGGAATAGTGCCTTCGGTCGCTGCTTTCAGCAGCGGCTCGGTCAGGCCAGGGCTGATAGCGAACTGAGCTCCGGCCTCCGTGACTTCTGCCAGCTGTTGCGCGTTGAGAACAGTGCCCGCACCGATGATGGCGTCCGGCACTTCTTTGGCGATAGCGCGAATCGCATCCATCGCGCAGGCGGTACGCAGGGTCACTTCCAGAACACGAACGCCACCCGCAACCAGCGCTTTCGCCATTGGCACAGCGTGCTCCAGCTTGTTTACCACGATAACCGGCACGACAGGGCCAGTGGTCAGGATTGCTTCTGCACTTGTTTTCCAGTTTTTCATCAGAGTTTTCTCTCGCCAGATCGTTAAAATCAAGTCGTCTTAAAACGTAATACAGGTCGCGCCCTGCTCTGCACCGGAGAGTTTCTCACGCAGCGCGCTGAACATTTCGCGTCCGGTCCCCACGCGCGATGCGCTCAGGTCAGGAATATGTGGCTGACGTGCCGCCAGCTCTGCCTCATCCACCAGCAGGGTTAACTCACCTGTCTGACCGTTCACGCGGATCATGTCACCGTCGCGCACTTTCGCCAGCAAACCGCCGTCATAAGCTTCCGGCGTGACGTGGATAGCTGAAGGCACTTTGCCGGATGCACCGGAGAGGCGTCCATCGGTCACTAACGCAATTTTGAAACGGCGGTCCAATAATACACCAAGTGGTGGCATAAGTTTATGTAATTCTGGCATGCCGTTCGCTTTTGGCCCCTGATGACGCACTACCACCACACAGTCTTTATCAAGCAGACCCGCGTCAAAAGCGGGTAATACGTCGTGCTGGCTTTCGAACACCACAGCCGGCGCTTCAATAACCTGGTTCTCTTCCGGTACAGCAGACGTTTTCATCACCGCACGACCGAGGTTGCCGCTCAGCACTTTGGTGCCACCATGAGGAGAGAACGGTTTGTCGATGGTGGCAATCACCTGCGCATCGAGAGATGCGGTCGCCCCGTCGCGCCAGGCCAGCTCGCCATTGTTCAGCCACGGCTCCTGGGTATAGCGCTGCAGGCCAAAGCCTGCCACGGTGTTGACGTCTTCATGCAGCAAACCGCCTTTCAGCAGCTCGCGCATCAGCAGCGGTACGCCACCCGCAGCCTGGAAGTGGTTGATGTCCGCCGGACCGTTCGGGTAAAGACGTGCCATCAGCGGCACCACGGAAGAGATCTCAGAGAAATCATCCCAGTTGATCAGAATGCCCGCCGCGCGCGCCATGGCCACCAGGTGCATGGTGTGGTTGGTCGAACCGCCGGTGGCCAGCAGAGCCACAATACCGTTGACGATCACTTTTTCGTCGACCATTTTGCCCATCGGCATCCATTCATTGCCGTTTCCGGTCAGACGCGTCACCTGACGGGCAGCGGCCTCAGTCAAGGCCTGACGCAGTGGTGCATCCGGCTGGATAAAGGACGAGCCCGGCAGCTGCATGCCCATAAATTCCACCACCATCTGGTTGGTGTTGGCCGTGCCGTAGAATGTACAGGTACCCGGCGCATGGTAGGACGCGGCTTCCGCCTCCAGCAGCGCCTGACGGTCTGCTTTTCCTTCCGCATACAGCTGGCGAATACGCACTTTTTCTTTATTCGGCAGGCCGCTTGCCATCGGGCCAGACGGCACAAAGATCGCGGGCAGATGGCCAAACGACAGCGCAGCCATCACCAGTCCCGGAACGATCTTGTCGCACACGCCCAGGTACAGTGCGCCATCAAACATGTTGTGTGACAGGCCTACTGCAGCAGACATCGCAATCACTTCGCGGCTGAGCAGCGACAGCTCCATACCATCCTGCCCCTGGGTCACACCGTCGCACATTGCCGGCACGCCACCCGCGACCTGACCTACCGCATTCACGCTGTGCAGCGCGTTACGAATGATATTGGGATAGACCTCATACGGCTGGTGGGCGGAGAGCATGTCGTTATAGGAGGTAATAATGGCGATATTGTTACGCAACATGCTTTTCAGGGAGGCTTTATCATCGGGCTGGCAGGCCGCGAAGCCGTGCGCCAGGTTACCACAGGCCAGCTGAGAGCGATGGACGGTATTGCTCTTTGCCTGTTCAATCCGGGCGAGGTAGGCCGAACGGGTCTCCTTCGAGCGCTCAATAATGCGTTGTGTTACGCGTAACAATGTCGGATTCATAAAAGCTCCTCTAATATATCTGTCCGGGCTCAGGAGTTTACAACGTCGCTGGCAGTTGTTAACACCGCTGAAACGCTTGCCGTCCGGAGCTCTGGGGCAAAATCACTTCCGGCAGTGTAATAAAAAAAGCGCCGCGGGGAAATCCACGCGGCGCTTAAAAGAATAAAAATTGTGCCACTAGCTGTGTTAGATCATGTTACCGGTAAAATAACACTTTCGGGCTAGTGGATTATCCTACTCAAACTCGTTCCAGGAGCGGCCATCACGGGTGATCATGGCCACCGATGCAACCGGCCCCCAGGTGCCCGCCTGATACGGTTTTGGCGCATCCTGATCGGCTGCCCAGGCTTCGGTAATGGAATCGACCCATTTCCACGCCTCTTCCACTTCATCGCGACGCACGAACAGCGCCTGGATACCACGCATGGTTTCCAGCAGCAGACGCTCATAAGCATCCGCGAGGTGCGTCTGGTTGAAGGTTTCGGAGTAGCTCAGATCCAGTTTGGTGGTCTGCAGGTTATGCTTGTGATCCAGGCCCGGCACTTTGTTGAGGATCTGGATATCAACCCCTTCGTCCGGCTGCAAACGAATGGTCAGTTTGTTCTGCGGCAGCTCCTGCCAGGACTCTTTGAACAGGTTCAGTTCCGGGTTTTTGAAGTAGACGACGACTTCGGAACATTTGGTTGGCAGACGTTTACCGGTACGCAGGTAGAACGGCACGCCCGCCCAGCGCCAGTCATCGATATCCACGCGGATCGCCACAAAAGTCTCGGTGTTGCTGGATTTGTTCGCGCCCTCTTCTTCCAGGTAGCCCGGCACTTTTTTGCCTTGCGCAAACCCGGCAGTGTACTGGCCGCGAACGGTCTTCTCGCGCACGTTGGAGCGGTCGATGCGGCGCAGCGACTTGAGCACTTTGACTTTGGCGTCGCGAATGCTGTCTGCCGTCAGGTCAGACGGCGGTGACATGGCGATCATGCACAGAATTTGCAGGAGGTGGTTCTGGATCATGTCGCGCATCTGGCCTGCCTGGTCAAAGTAACCCCAGCGGCCTTCGATACCTACCTCTTCCGCCACGGTGATTTCCACGTGGTCGATAGTGCGGTTGTCCCAGTTATTCACAAACAGGGAGTTAGCAAAACGCAGCGCCAGCAGGTTCAGTACCGTCTCTTTACCGAGATAGTGGTCGATACGGTAAACCTGGCACTCTTCGAAGAACTCGCCCACCTGGTCGTTGATTTCACGCGAGGTTGCCAGAGAGGTACCCAGCGGCTTCTCCATCACCACGCGCGCCGGTTTGGCGTTCAGTTTGGCTTCGCCGAGACCTTTGCAGATGGCGCCGAACGTGCTTGGCGGCATGGCGAAATAGTTAATGGTGACACGGTTTTTCTGATCCAGCATGGCGCCCAGGCGGTTAAACGCGCTGACGTCATTGACGTCCAGGTTGCAGAAATCAAGACGACCGCTCAGGGTATCCCACAAACTTTCATCAATTTTTTCCTTCATGAAAGTTTCGAGCGCCTCGCGGACGACTTTGGTATAAGCGTCCTTATCCCAGTCGGCGCGCCCTACCCCCAGGATACGGGTATCCGGATGAATTTGGCCCGCTTTCTCCAGTTGATACAGGGAAGGCAGCAATTTTCGGCGTGCAAGATCGCCTTTCGCGCCGAAAATGACCAGGTCACATGCCTGGGCTGTTTGCGTTACCGCCATGTCATTCTCCTCAGTTGGATCACCTGGTACTTCTGCCAGGTATCGTTGTAATTTTATTACAATGCACTGTACTGCTTTTACGTCATTCCCGAAACCATTAGCACTTATCGTCTCGTGCGATACGGCAATTTTTCGCCTTGCAGCCGATTACGGGGGCATTATGACGCAACAAGCGTCGATAATTTGCGCAACAGGGTCATAGCAAAACCCGACATCGATCAAGTAATGAAAAAAAACAACAACATTATCTTGTCGACTGTTACCCTTTATGGAAGCCACAGGGGTAATATCGGCTAATCGAATGAAGATTTCATCCATTTATGAAATCGTTTCCACCCCCACGAGCGCCCTGTTAACAATGAATATGCTTGAAAAAATCCAGTATCAACTGGAACACCTTAGCAAATCCGAGCGAAAAGTGGCTGAAGTCATTCTTGCCTCTCCCGCTCAGGCGATTCATTCAAGCATCGCCGCGCTGGCTCAGGAAGCAGGCGTCAGCGAACCGACGGTTAACCGCTTCTGCCGTAGCCTGGAAACGCGCGGCTTTCCTGATTTTAAACTGCATCTGGCACAAAGTCTGGCAAACGGCACCCCTTATGTTAATCGTAATGTGGATGAAGACGACAGCGTAGATGCCTACACGGCGAAAATTTTTGAGTCAGCTATGGCCACGCTTGACCACGTTCGTCAGTCTCTGGATATGAGTTCGGTGAACCGTGCGGTGGATTTACTTACCCAGGCCAAGCGGATCGCGTTCTTCGGACTTGGGTCGTCGGCCGCCGTGGCGCACGATGCCATGAATAAATTCTTCCGCTTCAACGTGCCGGTGATTTATTCCGATGACATTGTGCTGCAACGCATGAGCTGTATGAATTGCAGTGAAGATGACGTCGTGGTACTCATTTCGCATACTGGCCGCACCAAAAGTCAGGTGGAACTGGCGCAGCTGGCCCGTGAAAACGATGCCATGGTGATCGCCCTCACCACCGCCGGTACGCCGCTGGCACGAGAGGCGACGCTCGCCATTACGCTGGACGTCCCGGAGGATACCGATATGTATATGCCTATGGTTTCCCGTCTGGCACAGCTCACGGTTATAGACGTGCTGGCGACCGGTTTTACCTTGCGCCGGGGCGCAAAATTCAGAGATAACTTGAAGCGAGTCAAGGAAGCGCTGAAGGAATCGCGTTTTGATAAAGAATTGCTCATAAAGAGCGATGTTTCCTTAAAGTAGATAACGAAGACGTAACCAATAATTACGATGTAATGATTTACGGCATTCGGTCCTCTCTTTGCTGCCTTGCGGCAGATGAAGGCCGATTCAATGTTCACGCAACACCAAAGTTGTTTCAGTCAACGGAGTATTACATGTCCAGAAGGCTTCGCAGAACCAAGATCGTTACCACCTTAGGCCCGGCCACCGACCGCGATAATAACCTTGAAAAGATTATCGCCGCGGGTGCCAACGTGGTGCGCATGAACTTCTCTCACGGTACGCCAGAAGACCATAAATTACGTGCCGACAAAGTGCGTGAGATCGCCGCTAAACTGGGCCGCCATGTCGCTATCCTCGGCGATCTGCAGGGTCCTAAAATTCGTGTCTCCACCTTCAAAGAAGGTAAAGTTTTCCTCAATATCGGCGATAAATTCCTGCTGGATGCCAACCTGGGCAAAGGCGAAGGCGATAAAGAAAAAGTCGGGATTGACTATAAAGGCCTGCCAGCTGACGTGGTGCCTGGCGATATCCTGCTGCTCGACGACGGACGCGTACAGCTGAAGGTGCTCGAAGTTCAGGGAATGAAAGTGTTCACCGAAGTCACCGTCGGCGGCCCGCTCTCCAACAATAAAGGTATCAACAAACTGGGCGGCGGCCTCTCTGCGGAAGCGCTGACCGATAAAGACAAAGCGGACATCGTTACTGCGGCTCTGATCGGCGTTGACTACCTGGCAGTCTCCTTCCCACGCTGTGGCGAAGATCTGAACTATGCACGCCGTCTGGCCCGTGATGCAGGCTGTGATGCCAAAATTGTTGCCAAGGTTGAACGCGCGGAAGCCGTTTGCGATCAGGACGCCATGGACGATGTGATCCTGGCTTCTGACGTGGTGATGGTGGCCCGCGGCGATCTGGGTGTGGAAATTGGCGATCCTGAGCTGGTCGGTATCCAGAAAGCGCTGATTCGTCGCGCACGTCAGCTGAACCGCGCGGTGATCACCGCGACCCAGATGATGGAATCCATGATCACCAACCCAATGCCAACCCGTGCAGAAGTGATGGACGTCGCTAACGCCGTGCTGGATGGTACCGATGCGGTAATGCTGTCTGCGGAAACCGCTGCGGGCCAATATCCTGCTGAAACCGTGGCCGCGATGGCGCGTGTCTGCCTGGGCGCAGAGAAGATCCCAAGCATCAACGTCTCTAAACACCGTCTGGACGTGCAGTTCGACAACGTGGAAGAAGCGATTGCGATGTCTGCCATGTACGCGGCAAACCATCTGAAAGGGGTTACCGCGATCATCACCATGACCGAATCAGGCCGTACCGCGCTGATGACTTCCCGTATCAGCTCCGGTCTGCCGATCTTCGCCATGTCCCGTCATGAACGTACGCTGAACCTGACGGCGCTGTACCGCGGTGTGACGCCGGTGCACTTCGACAGCACCAATGACGGCGTGGCAGCCGCGCACGATGCCGTCAATCTGCTGCGCGACAAAGGTTACCTGGTGTCCGGTGATATCGTTATCGTGACGCAGGGTGATGTGATGAGCACCATTGGCTCAACCAACACCACCCGCGTTATGACCGTCGAGTAACAACGTCTGTGTTAAAAAGCCCTCTCCAGATGGAGAGGGCTTTTTTTATTTCCTCGGATAAAGCTCTTTACGCTTATAGGGCTCCGTTTCACCCGGCTTTCGCGTTTTAAGCAGCTTCAATATCCACGTGTACTGTTCGGTATGCGGCCCCACCAGGATTTCCACCTCTTCGTTCATGCGACGCGCAATGGTGCGATCGTCAGCGGTCAGCAAGTCATCCATCGGCGGGCGGACTTCAATGCTCAGACGGTGCGTTTTACCATCATAAACCGGGAAGAGTGGGATCACGCGGGCGCGACACACCTTCATCAGGCGGCCAATCGCGGGAAGTGTGGCTTTGTAGGTCGCAAAGAAGTCGACAAACTCACTGTGCTCCGGTCCGTGGTCCTGATCCGGCAGATAGTAGCCCCAGTATCCCTGACGTACGGACTGAATAAACGGCTTGATACCATCGTTACGCGCATGCAAACGACCGCCAAAACGACGACGTACGGTATTCCAGACAAAGTCGTAGATTTTGTTGCCCTGGTTATGGAACATGGCCGCCATCTTCTGACCCTGAGAAGCCATCAGCATCGCCGGAATGTCGACACCCCAACCGTGAGGAACGAGGAAAATCACCTTCTCGTCATTGCGACGCATTTCGTCAATGATTTCCAGCCCTTTCCAGTCAACACGGTCAACGATTTTTTCCGGCCCTTTCAGCGCCAGCTCTGCCATCATTGCCATTGCCTGCGGCGCGGTGGTATACATCGCATCGATGATAGCCTCGCGCTCGGCATCGCTTTTTTCGGGAAAACAGTAATAGAGGTTGATCTGCGCACGGCGACGCGCGCTTTTGCCTAAACGCCCGGCCAGACGGCCAATTTTCCCCAGCAGGGGATCGCGCAGCGCAGCAGGCAGCATAGCGATGCCTGCAAAGGTGTAGACCCCGAGCCAGGCGCCCCAGTTGCGCGGATGGCGAAAGGATTTTTCAAACTCAGGAATGTATTCAATATTGTTTTTTTTTGTTTCCATGCTGGTTCCAGGGTCTGGTGACGCAAAATTTTATTGATAGTGTAGCGAGGCAGTCGTCCACGCACAAAAGAAAAAGCCGGCGCATACTGACACCGGCTTTTTTCACAAAAACAGAAGGCTTAGTTTAAGCTCAGCTGCGGTATCACCTCTTTCACCTGCGCCAGGTAATCAGAACGATCTTTACCCGTCAGGCCTTCGGTGCGTGGCAGTTTCGCCGTCAGCGGGTTTACGGCCTGTTGGTTAATCCACACTTCATAGTGCAGGTGCGGGCCGGTCGAGCGTCCGGTGTTGCCGGAGAGCGCGATACGGTCGCCACGTTTCACTTTCTGTCCAGGTTTAACCAGCAGTTTACGCAGGTGCATATAGCGGGTGGTGTAGGTACGACCGTGACGCACCGCGACATAGTAGCCTGCGGCACCGCTACGTTTAGCCACGACCACTTCACCATCACCCACAGCCAGCACCGGCGTGCCCTGCGGCATGGCAAAGTCAACGCCACGGTGTGGTGCGACGCGCCCGGTAACCGGGTTCAGACGACGCGGGTTAAAGTTAGAGGAAACGCGGAACTGTTTAGCCGTCGGGAAGCGCATAAAGCCTTTCGCCAGTCCCGTACCGCTGCGGTCGTAGAACTTACCGTCTTCGGCACGGATGGCATAGTAATCTTTGCCATCAGAGCGCAGACGTACGCCCACCAGTTGGCTCTGCTCACGCTTGCCGTCGAGCATTTCGCGAGACATCAGCACGGAAAACTCATCGCCCTTCTTCAGCTTGCGGAAATCCATCTGCCACTGCATGGCTTTGATCACCGCACTGATTTCAGAGCTGGTGAGACCGGCATCACGGGCGCTGGAAACGAAGCTTCCGCCTACTGTGCCTTTCATCACGCTGTTCACCCAGTCGCCCTTCTGCATTTCACTGGTCATTTTGAAACCGTTTGCAGTGCGATCGTAGGTGCGGGTTTCACGGCGGGACATCTCCCAGGTTAACCGCTGGAGATCGCCATCCGCCGTTAAGGTCCAGGAGAGCTGTTGCCCTATTTTCAGGTTACGCAGGTCTTTATCTGCAGCAGCGAGCTGACTGATATTCCCCATGTCGATACCGTACTGGTTGAGCACGCTGCTCAGCGTGTCACCGGTAGAGACAACATACTCGTGGATCCCGGCCTCGTTCTCGATTTTATCGTCCAGTTCATCCTGGGGAATCGCTTCATCTTCCTGAGCAGCCTGGTCGATAGGCTCACTGGCTTCAGGCAGTAAAGAACGGATCTCGCTCTTTTCAAGCTCGATGGTTTTGATGATAGGGGCAGAACTCGGGTGGTAAACATAGGGCCGCCAGACGGCGACCGCTAAGGTGAGTACTGTAAGCGACCCCAGCATAACGCGGTGGGGTCGAGGCAGATTGTTAAATGCCAGGGCGACAGAGCGGGCTATCTGTTGCACGTATTCACTTCCTCGTTAATCTCCTTTCAGGCAGCTCGCATACTGGTTCGCCAGTTGGCTGAGGAACTGCGAATAGCTCGCTTTGCTCAACTGGATATTCGTTCCTAGCGGGTCAAGGGTCCCCATGCGCACGGATGTCCCCCTGGCCACGGCTTCTACGACCGCTGGCCTGAACTGTGGCTCAGCAAAAACGCATGTCGCTTTTTGCTCAACCAACTGTGTTCTGATTTCATGTAAACGCTGCGCACCAGGTTGAATTTCAGGGTTGACGGTGAAGTGCCCAAGCGGGGTCAAACCATAGTGTTTTTCATAGTAGCCATAGGCGTCATGAAAAACGAAATACCCTTTTCCTTTCAACGGTGCGAGCTCATTACCTACCTGCTTATCGGTTGCGGCTAATTGTGCCTCAAAATCCTTCAGGTTGGCGTCTAGTTTGGCTCGACTTTGCGGCATAAGTTCCACTAATTTGTCGTGGATTGCAACCGCTGAAAGCCGCGCTATCTCTGGGGAAAGCCAGAGATGCATGTTGTACTCACCATGATGGTGATCTCCATCACCTTTTTCACCCTCTGCCGCGTGATGGTCATGTTCATCACCGTCGTCATCCGTGCCTTTCATGAGCAACGGTTTCACGCCGGAAAGCCCGGCAATCGCAACCTGTTTATCGCCGGGAATCTGTTTGGCCGACTTCTGCATAAACGCTTCCATCTCTGGTCCAATCCAGACGACTAAGTCCGCGTTTTGTAAGCGTTTTACATCTGAAGGGCGAAGAGAATAGTCATGCTCAGAGGCCCCGTCAGGCAGCAAAACCTGGGTTTCCGTCACCCCATCGGCAATGGCCGACGCGATGAATCCAAGCGGTTTAAGCGAAGCGACAACCGCCGCGTTAACATCTTGTGCGGTTGTACCCCAAAGGGCAGCGGATAATGCTGCGAAAAGAAGCGTATTTTTATGTAACATAATGCGACTAATCATCGTAGTAAATGCGTGGAATGTGATATTATAACATTCGTTGACTTCTTCAAGCTTAAATTGACATGACGACACTGGTTTCTCTCGATAATATTTCGGTCTCTTTCGGCCAGCGCCGCGTCCTCTCTGACGTGTCGCTGGATCTGAAGCCCGGCAAAATTCTGACGCTGCTTGGTCCTAATGGCGCAGGCAAATCCACGCTGGTACGGGTTGTACTGGGTCTGGTGACGCCCGATGAAGGTGTTATCACCCGCGAGGAAAAATTGCGTATCGGCTATGTGCCTCAGAAATTACACCTGGATGCCACGCTGCCTTTAACGGTGAGTCGCTTTCTGCGCCTGCGCCCCGGCACGCGGAAAGCCGATATTCTCCCGGCGCTGAAACGCGTACAGGCGGGCCACCTTATTGACGCGCCGCTGCAAAAACTTTCCGGGGGTGAGACGCAGCGCGTTTTGCTGGCGCGCGCGCTGTTGAGCAGCCCGCAATTGCTGGTGCTTGATGAGCCTACCCAGGGGGTGGACGTTAACGGTCAGGTCGCGCTTTATGATTTGATCGATCAGCTTCGCCGTGAACTGAATTGCGCCGTGCTGATGGTCTCCCACGATCTCCATCTTGTCATGGCGAAAACGGACGAAGTGCTGTGCCTTAACCATCATATTTGCTGTTCCGGCACGCCTGAAGTGGTCTCGATGCACCCGGAGTTTATCTCCATGTTTGGCCCTCGTGGCGCTGAACAGCTGGGTATTTACCGTCATCATCATAATCACCGCCATGATTTACAGGGACGAATTGTCCTGCGCCGGGGAAATGGACACTCATGATTGAACTGTTACTGCCCGGCTGGCTGGCCGGGATTATGCTTGCCTGCGCCGCGGGTCCACTCGGCTCGTTTGTGGTCTGGCGCAGAATGTCCTATTTCGGTGATACCCTCGCGCACGCCTCTTTGCTGGGCGTGGCTTTTGGTTTACTGCTGGATGTAAATCCCTTCTACGCGGTGATTGTCGTCACCCTGCTGCTGGCAGCCGGGCTGGTCTGGCTGGAGAAACGTCCGCACCTCGCCATTGATACGCTGCTTGGCATTATGGCCCACAGCGCGCTCTCGCTGGGTCTGGTGGTGGTGAGTCTGATGTCGAATATCCGCGTCGACCTGATGGCCTATCTGTTTGGCGATCTGCTTGCCGTGACGCCGGAAGATTTAATTTCCATCGCCTTCGGTGTGGTGGTGGTACTCGGTATTCTGCTCTGGCAGTGGCGTAACCTGCTGGCGATGACCGTCAGCCCGGACCTGGCCTTCGTCGACGGCGTGAAGCTGCAACGGGTTAAGCTACTGCTGATGCTGGTGACGGCATTAACCATCGGCGTGGCGATGAAGTTCGTCGGGGCGCTGATTATTACCTCGCTGCTGATCATCCCTGCCGCCACGGCGCGCCGTTTTGCCCGCACGCCGGAGCAGATGGCCGGTGTGGCCGTGATTATCGGAATGATTGCGGTAACGGGTGGGTTAACCTTCTCGGCGTTCTATGACACGCCTGCTGGGCCGTCAGTAGTGCTGAGTGCGGCGGTGCTGTTTATTTTCAGCATGATGAAAAAACAACCTAATGCCTGAATGAACGATTAGCGCTTCCACAGAGGGTGGCGCTTCGCTTCATGTGCTGTGATCAACGCATGGCGGGACTTAAACCGCTGGAGTGCGCCCATGTTGGGTGCACACGTAAATAAGCCCCGATGAAATTATCGGGGCTTATTTTATTACCTGGTACACGTTGCTAAATGCAATTTGGCACCTGGGACGTTTATACCGCCTTCCATATCAAGACACTTGACAATACCATCGGTATCAACTTTTTTCAGCTGTCCGTTAATATAGTCCCAATGACTCGCAATAGGTTCATATTCGCGTATATAAACTTTGCCGCTTGCTGGTGCGAAGGCATATTCTGGATATGTTTCCAGCATCAGCATCCCATTAATAGCGAAATTGACCTCACGAATATTCTGCAATTCTGGATTAGAACCACATGGCTCCATCACCGCCTGCTGGTAAGCAATGCCAGTCATACATAATTTTCGTCCGTTACTGGTATTTTCAAGTTTATTATCCACCATTTTCCATGTTTGGGTTCCGGAAATAGCGGCATTCGCGGCGCCAGACAAAGCCGCCATAGTCAGAGCGGCAATAGTCAGAGCCGTCATTGTTTTCATTTTGTTATTCCTGATGTGATGATGAAATTTATTCATAGCATGGATATCGCTATAAATTCATCATAGAGGGAATAAGCGAATTATCTAAAATGATAGGTAGGATAAATTTATCCAAAATAATATGGATGATAAATCAGATGAGGTAACTAATCGGTCAGCGTCGCAGGCGAAATTTAACATCCCGCCTGCTCATCATTACGGCATTGACGGTGGCGTAATGCCGAAATGATTCCACGCCCGCACCGTCGCCATACGACCACGCGGCGTACGCTGTAAGAATCCCTGCTGGATCAAATACGGCTCCAGAACATCCTCGATAGTTTCACGCTCTTCACCGATCGCCGCCGCCAGGTTATCCAGCCCGACCGGTCCGCCAAAGAATTTATCCAGCACCGCCAGCAGCAGTTTGCGGTCCATATAGTCAAAGCCTTCGGCATCGACGTTAAGCATATCCAGCGCCTGGGCGGCAATCTCTGCCGAAATGGTGCCATCGTGCTTCACTTCGGCAAAGTCGCGCACGCGACGCAGCAGGCGGTTGGCAATACGCGGCGTACCGCGCGAACGCTTCGCCACTTCAAAAGCGCCCTCTTCGCTCATCTCCAGCCCCATATAGCGCGCGCTACGACCGACAATATGCTGCAGGTCCGGCACCTGATAAAACTCCAGACGCTGCACGATACCGAAGCGGTCGCGCAGTGGAGAGGTCAACGATCCGGCACGGGTCGTTGCGCCAATCAGGGTAAACGGCGGCAGATCGATCTTGATGGAGCGCGCAGCCGGGCCTTCACCAATCATGATATCCAGCTGGTAATCTTCCATTGCCGGATAGAGCACTTCCTCTACCACCGGAGACAGACGGTGGATTTCATCGATAAACAGTACGTCATGCGGTTCAAGGTTGGTCAGCATTGCCGCCAGATCGCCGGCTTTCTCCAGCACCGGGCCGGAGGTCGTGCGCAGGTTGACGCCCATTTCATTGGCAACGATATTCGCCAGCGTGGTTTTCCCCAACCCTGGCGGGCCAAAAATCAGCAGGTGATCGAGCGCATCGCCGCGCAGCTTTGCCGCCTGGATGAAAATCTCCATCTGGGAACGTACCTGCGGCTGGCCGATATACTCATCAAGCAGTTTCGGGCGGATCGCACGATCCACCACGTCTTCTGCCTGAAGGGTGCCTGCCGATACCAGGCGGTCTGCTTCAATCATCCTTTACCTCACAATGCAGCGCGCAGCGCTTCACGAATCAGGGTTTCACTGCTGGCATCCGGTTTGGCAATTTTGCTTACCATCCGACTGGCCTCCTGAGGTTTATAGCCCAGCGCCACCAGCGCGGCAACCGCTTCCTGCTCAGCGTCATCATCTGTTGACGGCGCCCCAGGTGACGTCAGAACCAGATCGGTGGCCGGGGTGAACAGATCGCCATGCAGACCTTTAAAGCGGTCTTTCATCTCAACAATCAGACGCTCGGCGGTTTTCTTACCAATCCCCGGGAGTTTAATCAGCGCCGCAGGATCTTCGCGCTCAACGGCATTCACGAACTGCGGAGCAGACATACCGGACAAAATCGCCAGCGCCAGCTTCGGCCCCACGCCGTTGGTTTTAATCAGCTCGCGGAACAGGGTACGTTCCTGCTTGTTGTTGAAGCCGTAAAGCAACTGAGCATCTTCACGCACCACGAACTGAGTAAAGACAATCGCCTCTTTACCCGCGTCCGGCAGCTCATAGAAGCAGGTCATTGGCATGTGGACTTCATAGCCCACGCCACCCACTTCCAGCAGCACTAACGGGGGTTGTTTTTCAATGATGATGCCTCTGAGTCTGCCTATCACGTGACGCTCCTGCGTTCTGGAAAATGTTTGACTGGCGATATAATAAAAAAAGGCTGGATGTTTATCCAGCCTGATTTCTCTTTATCGTAACCTGCCTCGCGCCAGATTGAGCCGCGATTCACTCATTTGCATCGCGTTCTGGCTGACGTGACAGTGGGTAATCGCAATGGCCAGTGCATCGGCGGCATCGGCCTGCGGGTTCGCGGGAAGCTTCAGCAAGGTACGCACCATATGCTGCACCTGGCTTTTCTCCGCGCTACCTATCCCCACCACCGTCTGCTTTACCTGACGTGCGGCATATTCGAACACCGGAAGATCCTGGTTCACGGCGGCAACAATCGCCACGCCGCGCGCCTGCCCCAGCTTTAGCGCCGAATCGGCGTTTTTTGCCATAAAGACCTGCTCAATGGCAAAAAAATCAGGCTGAAACTGGGTGATGATTTCCGACACGCCCGCATAAATCAGCTTCAGGCGCGACGGCAGATCGTCCACTTTGGTGCGAATACAGCCGCTGCCGAGGTAGGTTAGCTGGCGTCCCACCTGGCGGATAACGCCATAACCGGTGACGCGCGAGCCGGGGTCAATCCCAAGGATAATCGACATCACGCGTCTCCCGTAAACGGCTTATACGCTCTCATCAGAGAGTCGCTGCAACCTCATCAGAGATTTCACCGTTGTGATACACTTCCTGCACGTCGTCGCAGTCTTCGAGCATGTCGATCAGACGCAGCAGTTTTGGCGCAGTTTCCGCATCCATGTCCGCTTTGGTGGATGGGATCATGGAAACTTCAGCGTTGTCCGCTTTCAGACCCGCGGCTTCGAGTGCATCGCGCACGGCGCCCATCTCTTCCCACGCGGTGTAAACGTCAATTGCGCCATCATCGTAGGTCACCACGTCTTCCGCACCGGCTTCCAGGGCGGCTTCCATGATCACATCTTCGTCGCCTTTCTCGAAGGAGATGACGCCTTTTTTGCTGAACAGGTAAGAAACGGAACCGTCGGTACCCAGGTTGCCGCCGGTTTTAGTGAATGCATGGCGCACTTCCGCAACGGTACGGTTACGGTTGTCGGACAGACACTCAACCATTACGGCAGTACCGCCAGGGCCGTAACCTTCATAAATGATGGTTTCCATGTTCGCGTCTTCATCACCGCCTACACCACGTGCGATGGCACGGTTCAGGGTGTCACGCGTCATGTTGTTAGACAGCGCTTTATCCACCGCCGCGCGCAGACGCGGGTTAGAGGCCGGATCGCCGCCGCCCAGACGTGCCGCTGTCACCAGCTCACGAATGATTTTGGTAAAGATCTTACCGCGTTTGGCATCCTGTGCCGCTTTACGGTGTTTGGTGTTGGCCCACTTACTATGACCTGCCATAAAAAGTTCTCCAAAAATCGCGCCTTCTCAGGCAGCGTTAATTACAAATTCTTCAATCGCCTGCCGGTTGCTCCACGACTTGGTCAGTGCGGCGGCATCCGTCGCATCCACCCAGCGGTAGTTCAGGTGTTCGGTAAACACGATCTCCCGCTCATGGGGGAGCGCGAGACAGAACCACGATTCCGTATTGCGCTCAATGCCCGGCGCGTAGCGATGACGTAAATGGCTAAAAATTTCAAACTCCACCGTGCGCTGACAGTCCTTCAGGGTCAGTTGCTCGCGAGCAACATCAATGGTGACCTCTTCCTTTACTTCACGCGCGGCGGCCTGCGGCGCGGTTTCCCCCGCTTCCAGGCTGCCGGTAACCGACTGCCAGAAATCAGGATCGTCGCGCCGCTGCAACATTAGCACCCGCTTCGTGTCCTGGGCATAAATGACAACTAAGACAGAAACGGGAAGCTTGTATGTCATATCAGTTTTTCTCTTCCTTCTTCACCACCTCAATGCCCAGCTCAGCCAGTGCAGTCGGGTTAGCAAAGCTTGGCGCTTCGGTCATCAGACACGCTGCGGCAGTGGTTTTCGGGAAGGCAATAACATCACGAATGTTATCGGTGCCGGTCAGCAGCATGGTCAGACGGTCAAGACCGAAAGCCAGACCTGCGTGTGGCGGTGTACCGTATTTCAGGGCGTCCAGCAGGAAGCCAAATTTCTCACGCTGCTCCTGTTCGTTAATGCCCAGGATGCCGAACACGGTCTGCTGCATTTCGCCGCTGTGAATACGCACGGAACCCCCACCCACTTCGTAGCCGTTGATCACCATGTCGTAGGCGTTTGCCACTGCATCTTCCGGAGACGCTTTCAGCTCTGCCGCCGTCATGTCTTTTGGCGAGGTGAACGGGTGGTGCATCGCGGTCAAGCCGCCTTCACCGTCGTCTTCAAACATCGGGAAGTCGATAACCCACAGCGGTGCCCATTTGGTTTCGTCGGTCAGGCTGAGGTCTTTGCCCAGCTTCAGACGCAACGCGCCCATCGCATCGGCAACCACTTTCTTGTTGTCTGCGCCGAAGAAGATCATGTCGCCATCCTGCGCGCCGGTGCGCTCAAGAATCGCTTCCACGATGTCCGCATTCAGGAACTTCGCAACCGGGCTGGTGATCCCTTCCAGACCTTTCGCACGCTCGGTTACTTTAATATAGGCCAGACCTTTCGCGCCGTAGATCTTAATGAAGTTGCCGTAGTCGTCGATCTGCTTACGGCTCAGTGCCGCACCGCCCGGTACGCGCAGGGCTGCAACACGGCCTTTCGGATCGTTAGCCGGGCCGGCGAATACCGCGAACTCAACGGATTTCACCAGGTCTGCAACATCCACCAGCTCCATCGGGTTACGCAGGTCTGGTTTGTCGGAACCGTAACGACGCTCGGCTTCGGCGAAGGTCATGATCGGGAAATCGCCCAGCTCGACGCCTTTCACGTCATTCCACAGGCTACGCACCAGCGCTTCCATCACTTCACGCACCTGCTCGGCGGTCATGAAGGAGGTTTCCACATCGATCTGGGTGAATTCTGGCTGACGGTCAGCACGCAGGTCTTCGTCGCGGAAACATTTGACGATCTGATAGTAGCGATCGAAACCGGACATCATCAGCAGCTGTTTGAACAGCTGTGGAGACTGTGGCAGCGCGTAGAATTTGCCTTTATGTACGCGGGATGGGACCAGATAATCGCGCGCACCTTCCGGTGTGGCTTTGGTCAGCATCGGGGTTTCGATATCGAGGAAACCGTGGTCATCCATGAAACGGCGCACGAGGCTGGTGATTTTCGCACGGGTTTTCAGGCGCTGGGCCATCTCCGGACGACGCAGATCCAGGTAGCGGTATTTCAGACGCGCTTCTTCCGTGTTGACGTGGTTGGAGTCCAGCGGCAGCGCTTCAGCACGGTTAATGATAACCAGATCGGACGCCAGCACTTCAATGGCACCCGTCGCCATGTCTGCGTTGACGTTTTTCTCGTCACGCGCACGCACGGTACCGGTGACCTGAATGCAGAACTCATTACGCAGCTCAGAAGCCAGCTTCAACGCATCCGCACGATCCGGGTCGAAGAACACCTGAACGATACCTTCACGGTCGCGCATATCGATGAAAATAAGGCTACCAAGATCACGACGACGGTTGACCCAACCACACAGGGTGACCTGCTGTCCGACGTGGGACTGACGCAGCTGCCCGCAATATTCTGTACGCATGAGATATCCCTTAATTAGCCGCAGGCTAAATGTCGCCTGGAATGCAGGCTACTATGTCGCAGCTTTCTGTATGTCACAACTGGATGAAAAAAGGCGGCTATTATACTGGAAATTCCGCCGGACGATAAGAGCGAACCACGGCCTGACGGTCGTTTGCTGCACTCTTATTGCGCATTCTCACAAAAATTAACAAAATTATCCGACCCATTACAGGTCATCACGTCGTATGGTGTTACGGAAGTGATTCATTTAACGGGAGTAACGATGTTAACACTGGATGCCAGCAAAACCGCGCTTGTGGTGATTGATTTACAGGAAGGGATCCTGCCCTTTGCCGGTGGCCCGCACGCTGCGGATGATGTGGTTAGCCGCGCCGCTCGTCTGGCGGAAAAATGCCGTGCCAGCGGTGCCCCTGTAGTCATGGTGCGCGTCGGCTGGTCCGCTGATTTCGCCGAGGCGTTAAAACAGCCCGTTGATGCACAGGCGCCCTCCCATGCCCTGCCGGAAAACTGGTGGACGTATCCGGTGTCGCTGGGCAAACGCGACAGCGATATCGAAGTGACCAAACGTCAATGGGGCGCATTCTACGGAACCGATCTGGAACTGCAGCTCCGCCGTCGAGGTATCGACACCCTTATTCTGTGCGGCATTTCCACCAACATCGGCGTGGAGTCTACCGCCCGTAACGCCTGGGAGCTGGGCTTTAACCTGGTCATTGCGGAAGATGCCTGCAGCGCGGCTTCCGCGGAACAGCATCAGGGTAGCATGACCCATATCTTCCCGCGTATCGGACGCGTGCGCAGCACGGACGAGATCCTCAGCGCACTATGATGTATGTGGGGTTACCCCAGTGGTCGCACCCGAAATGGGTGCGCCTGGGCATCACCGGCCTGGAAGAATATGCCCGACACTTCAACTGTGTCGAGGGCAACACGACCCTCTACGCGCTGCCTAAAGCGGAGATTGTTGAACGCTGGCGGGAGCAAACGACCGACGATTTCCGGTTCTGTTTTAAGTTTCCGGCGACCATCTCCCACAACGCCGCGCTGCGCAACTGCGGGGATTTAACCGAAGAGTTCTTTACGCGCATGTCGCCACTGGCGAACCGGATTGGGCAATACTGGCTCCAGCTTCCCGCTACGTTCGGCCCGCGCGATCTGCCTGCCCTGTGGCAGTTTCTGGATAGCCTGCCCCGCGAGTTTACCTACGGCGTGGAGGTCAGGCATGCTGAATTTTTTGCCAAAGGTGAAGCAGAAATAGCGCTCAACCGCGGCCTGCTGGAACGTGCGGTCAACCGCGTCATTCTTGATAGTCGCCCCGTCCACAGTGCAATCCCGCACAGTGAAGCGATTGTGGATGCGCAACGCAAAAAACCGAAAGTGCCGGTCCACGCCATCGTCACCGCGCAAAACCCGATGGTCAGGTTCATCGGTAGCGATAACATGCAGCAAAATCAGGCGATGTTCGCCGTCTGGCTGCAAAAATTAGCGAAGTGGGAGCAAACCACTACGCCCTATCTCTTTTTACACACACCGGATATTGCGCAGGCACCCGAACTGGTCGATGCTCTCTGGCAGGCCTTGCAGGCCGCGGTTCCCGCCGTGGGTGACGCCCCCTCTATTCCACAACAATCTTCTCTTTTCTGATATCACCCCCTATCATAGTGAAGTGCCATCTGCCAAAAACAGGGAGTTTGTATGGTCAGCGCGCTGTATGCGGTTTTAGGTGCATTACTGCTGATTAAGTTTTCATTTGATGTTGTGCGTCTGAGAATGCAGTACCGCGTTTCTTATGGTGACGGCGGTTTTTCGGAACTGCAAAGCGCTATCCGCATTCACGGTAATGCGGTCGAATACATCCCCGTCGCCTTGATTTTACTGCTGTTTATGGAGATGAATGGCGCAGAAACCTGGATGGTTCACGTCTGTGGCCTGCTTCTGATTGCTGGCCGGCTAATGCATTATTATGGCTTTCACCACCGCTTATTCCGCTGGCGTCGTTCCGGCATGAGCGCGACCTGGTGTTCGCTTTTGCTGATGGTGCTGGCTAACCTTTGGTATATGCCGTGGGAGTTGGTTTTCTCCCTCCATTAGCGCACAATACGCCACTTTATTTTTCCCGGATTTTTACGTTATGTCAGATCGCGACACGCTTTTTTCCGCGCCTATCGCCAGCCTGGGCGACTGGACCTTCGATGAACGGGTAGCCGAAGTCTTCCCGGATATGATCCAGCGCTCTGTTCCCGGTTATTCCAATATTATCTCTATGATCGGTATGCTGGCTGAGCGCTTCGTTCAACCCGGCACGCAGGTCTATGACCTGGGCTGCTCGCTCGGCGCGGCAACGCTGTCGGTACGTCGTAACGTTCATCATGAAGATTGCCGAATCATTGCCGTCGACAACTCCCCGGCGATGGTAGAACGCTGCCGTCGCCATATTGATGCGTATAAAGCCCCTGTACCGGTGGACGTCGTCGAAGGCGATATTCGTGAGATTGAAATTCACAACGCGTCGATGGTCATCCTGAATTTTACCCTGCAGTTCCTGGTGCCTGAAGACCGTCAGCTGCTGCTGGACAAAATTTACCAGGGGCTAAATCCCGGCGGCGCGCTGGTGCTTTCCGAGAAATTCAGCTTTGAGGATGCCGACGTTGGCGAACTGCTGTTCAATATGCACCACGATTTTAAACGTGCGAACGGTTACAGCGAGCTGGAGATCAGCCAGAAGCGCAGCATGCTGGAAAACGTGATGCTGACAGACTCCGTAGAAACCCACAAAGCACGCCTGCGCAAAGCCGGATTTGAGCATAGCGAACTGTGGTTCCAGTGCTTTAACTTTGGCTCACTGGTGGCGCTAAAAGCCGGAGATGCAGCATGATTGAGTTCAGTAATTTCTATCAGCTGATAGCTAAAAACCATCTGTCTCACTGGCTGGAAACTCTGCCCGCGCAGATTGCCGCCTGGCAGCGCGATCAGCAGCACGGCCTGTTAAAGCAGTGGTCAAATGCGGTGGAGTATCTGCCAGAGCTGACCCCGCATCGTCTGGACCTGCTTCACAGCGTCACCGCAGAAAGCGAAGCACCGCTCCCGGCCGGGCAGATCAACCGCATCGAAACGCTGATGCGTAACCTGATGCCCTGGCGCAAAGGGCCTTTCTCGCTCTACGGGGTGAACATCAACACCGAATGGCGCTCCGACTGGAAATGGGATCGCGTTCTGCCTCATCTGTCTGACCTGACCGGGCGCACTATTCTGGACGTGGGCTGCGGCAGCGGTTACCACATGTGGCGCATGATTGGCGCAGGCGCGCATCTGGCAGTCGGTATCGACCCAATGCAACTGTTCCTGTGCCAGTTTGAAGCAGTGCGTAAACTGCTGGGCAACGACCAGCGCGCCCACCTGCTGCCGCTGGGAATTGAGCAACTTCCTGCCCTGAAAGCGTTTGATACCGTGTTCTCCATGGGCGTGCTCTATCATCGTCGCTCCCCGCTTGAACATCTGTGGCAGCTGAAAGATCAGCTGGTCAGCGGCGGCGAACTGGTACTGGAAACGCTGGTGATCGAAGGTGACGAACATGCTGTTCTGGTGCCGGGCGATCGCTACGCCCAGATGCGTAACGTCTACTTTATCCCGTCCGCGCTGGCATTGAAGAACTGGCTGGAGAAGTGCGGTTTTGGGGATGTGCGGATTGCCGATGTCAGCGTGACGTCACTCGAGGAGCAGCGCCGCACCGACTGGATGATCACCGAGTCGCTGGAGCAGTTCCTTGACCCGGCCGACCACAGCAAAACCATCGAAGGCTATCCGGCACCGATGCGTGCGGTATTGATCGCGACGAAGCCGTAACCCTTTAGCCGGGTGACGGCTACGCCTTACCCGGCATACGCGTCGCACGTTTTCTCCAAAATAGTTCAAGTTGCAGCAAGGCGGCAAGGCAGCGAATCCCCGGGAGCTTACATCAGTAAGTGACCGGGGTGAGCGAGGCGGCCAACGCGGCTGCGGCTTGAAATATGAAGGAGAAAAAAAGGCCCCTGTGTAATTTGCAGGGGCCTGGTACAAGCAAGCATCATATTGGGCGACATGATGCGCGGTAAAAATCGGTACGTTGCTACACGTGATAGCGCTCAATCAGCGACTTCATTTCCGCAACCGACTCTCCATCTACACCGTAGCGTGAATACTCATCCGCTTCAGCATCCGTCGACATTGACAGCCCTGTATTGCGATAACGCATGGGTGAAGGTATCCATTTCCCCGCAGAGCTGTGAAGCTCTTCCACCCCGGCGTTTAAAAACCGTTCCAGATTGCCGGCACGGACTCCCGCACCCGCCATTATTATTGGAACACCGGAATGGGCTTTTAGTTCCGTAATTAATTGCAGACCTTTTTCAGCAGAAGACTGTTGCCCTGATGTCAGAACGCGCGCCACACCCAGTTCGGCAAGGGTATCAAACGCTTGCAGTGGTTTTTTGCACATATCAAACGCACGATGAAACGTCACGGCCATTCCTTTTGCGGCGTCCATCACCTGACGCATACGCGGCAGATCGACCTCACCGTCTTCATCCAGCAGGCCGGTCACCAGCCCGGGGAACCCGAGGTCACGAACAAGGGCGATATCTTCAAGCATGGCACTGAACTCACCCGACGTATAACAAAAATCACCGCCGCGAGGACGAATAATGGGGTGTACCGGAAGGGTGACGGCCTTACGGGCCGACGTCAGCACGCCGTATGAGGGCGTTAACCCTCCTTCTTTCGGGGCGGCGCACAGTTCAATGCGATCGGCCCCTTTCCGTTGCGCGGTGACGGCACACTCCACGCTATAACAACAAATCTCCAGCAGCGCCATCGACTCCTCCTTAAAATCGGCTTAACGCGCCATCATGGCACGCCTCTTGTTTTGGGTCTCAGCGACGAGTCACAACTCTCAGGCTTCGCTGGCAACGATCTGCTCAATGGTCCACGGATGAAATTTCACCGTCACCTGCCCGTCAGTCACGGCCAGCGTCGGATTAGGCAGACGCTCACGCTCGCCTTTGGGCGAACTTGTCTTCACAAAAATGCCCGGCTGGCTTAATCCCTCGTCTGAGAGCAGGGCCAGCGCGCGCGCGTTCAACGTTTCCGGCTCACCCGGCAGGACGATTTCGATATGCTCCCAGCCTTCGTGCGGGTAACGTTTTTCACCCGGCCATGGCAGTTCTACAACGGTGAATTGCCAGTGCGCCACGCAGACCGGTTCATGCAGTTTGAACAGACAAATGGGACGACCATTAATCATGTTCTCAGAAAGCAACTCACCACACTGTTCAAACCCGCGACGCCAGCGCTCGGCAGTCGCGTTTTGATGGCAGCGCAAAGAGATGTGATCGGCCTCAAGCGGCGCGATATCCAGACCAAGACGGGTGGCAAGTTCTGTGAACGCCTGGGTGAAGCGCGGTAAATCTGCGGAAATATCATGCAGTTCGTCAATGGATTGCCAGTTCGCCATACGTCAGTCTCTTTTCATGTCGCAAAGCCGCTAATTTACTCTGTTGCCCTGTTTCGACCAACCTCTGAATCGCGGTTTTTACGACTGCATGTTTATGCACCTCTTCTCTGGCTGGATTCTGAGCAATCTTCGGGCCCCGCAATGCTGACGGCAGAAGGCATTTGCAGTATACTCCCGCCCTAAATTCTTTAACTGGCGCGGGCGGTTGTAGGCCCGCATCAAAAACGTAAGGTATCCAGGTGAATATTCAGGCTCTTCTCTCCGAAAAAGTCAGTCAGGCACTGATTGCCGCAGGTGCGCCTGCGGATTGCGAACCACAGGTTCGTCAGTCAGCAAAAGTACAGTTTGGCGACTATCAGGCTAATGGCGTGATGGCAGTGGCTAAAAAACTGGGCATGCCGCCGCGACAGCTCGCTGAGCAGGTATTGACGCATCTGGATCTCACCGGTATCGCCAGCAAAACCGAAATCGCTGGCCCGGGCTTTATCAACATTTTCCTGGAGCCTGCATTCCTGGCAAGCCACGTTGACGCGGCGCTGAAATCAGACCGTCTGGGTGTCTCCCGACCACAAGCGCAGACGGTGGTGATCGACTACTCTGCCCCGAACGTGGCGAAAGAGATGCACGTTGGCCACCTGCGTTCCACCATCATTGGTGATGCCGCGGTGCGCACGCTTGAGTTTCTCGGTCACAAGGTAATCCGCGCAAACCACGTTGGCGACTGGGGTACCCAGTTCGGCATGCTGATTGCTTACCTGGAAAAACAGCAGCAGGAAAACGCGGGCGAAATGGCGCTGGCGGACCTGGAAGGGTTCTACCGCGAAGCGAAAAAGCATTACGACGAAGACGAAACCTTTGCCGAGCGCGCGCGCAGCTACGTCGTCAAGCTGCAGGGCGGGGATCAATACTTCCTCGAGATGTGGCGCAAGCTGGTGGACATCACCATGTCCCAGAACCAGCTTACCTATAACCGTCTGAACGTGACCCTGACCCGTGATGATGTCATGGGTGAAAGCCTGTACAACCCAATGCTGCCGGGCATTGTGGCGGACCTGAAAGCGAAAAACCTGGCGGTTGAGAGCGAAGGTGCAACGGTCGTGTTCCTTGATGAGTACAAAAACAAGGAAGGTGAACCGATGGGCGTGATCATCCAGAAAAAGGATGGCGGCTATCTCTACACCACCACCGATATCGCCTGCGCGAAGTACCGTTACGAAACCCTGCATGCTGACCGTGTGCTGTACTACATCGACTCCCGTCAGCACCAGCACCTGATGCAGGCCTGGACTATCGTGCGTAAAGCCGGTTACGTACCGGATTGCGTTCCGCTGGAACACCACATGTTCGGCATGATGCTCGGTAAAGACGGCAAGCCGTTCAAAACCCGTGCGGGTGGTACCGTGAAGCTGTCTGACCTGCTGGATGAAGCGCTGGAGCGCGCCCGTCGTCTGGTGGCAGAGAAGAACCCGGACATGCCTGCCGACGAGCTGGAAAAACTGGCTAACGCCGTCGGTATCGGCGCGGTGAAATACGCGGATCTCTCTAAAAACCGTACCACCGACTATATCTTCGACTGGGATAACATGCTGGCGTTTGAAGGCAACACGGCGCCTTACATGCAATATGCTTACACCCGCGTGCTCTCGGTGTTCCGTAAGGCGAACATTGATGAAAACGTACTGGCGAATGCGACCGTGACCATCACGGAAGATCGTGAAGCCCAGCTGGCGGCGCGTCTGCTGCAGTTTGAAGAGACGCTGACGGTTGTCGCCCGTGACGGTACGCCGCACGTTATGTGCGCTTACCTGTACGATCTGGCGGGTCTGTTCTCCGGCTTCTACGAGCACTGCCCTATTCTGTCTGCGGAAAATGAATCGGTCCGCAACAGCCGCCTGAAGCTGGCGCAACTGACGGCGAAGACCCTGAAGCTGGGTCTGGATACCCTGGGTATCGAAACCGTAGAGCGTATGTAATACAAAAAACCCGGCAGCCGCCGGGTTTTTTATTATCAGAAATACTTCCGCAAATACTCCGTCAGACACAGAATCGCCATGGCCTGTCCATAGGGCATCGACGTCAGCGGGATTTGGCGATAAAACGCCAGGTCGCTGCCCATCCCCGTGCCGAACGACGTTTGCAATAACTCCCCTTCCGGCGAGATATTTTTCACGATGCCGCGAATCGCTTTTTCAGCAACGTCAGCATACGCAGGCGCAACATAGCGCTTACGCACCGCTTTCAGGATCCCGTAGGCAAACCCGGCCGTCGCGGACGCCTCCAGGTACGAGCCCGGATCGTCCAGCAGGGTATGCCACAAGCCGCTCTCGTCCTGACACTTTGCCAGCGCGGCAATTTGCGCATTCAATACCTGCACCAGATAACGGCGCACGGCGTTGTTTTCCGGCAAATCAACCAGTTCAAGGAAATCCGGAATCACGATGGTGAGCCAGCTGTTGCCCCTCGCCCAGCGGGCATGAGCAAAGTTATGGTTGCCGTCGTAACTCCAGCCGTGGAACCACAGGCCCGTCTCCCGGTCCATCAGGTTCTGCACGTGCAGCAGGAACTGATACACCGCCTCTTCAACGTACTCCGGTTTGTTGAGCAGTTTGCCGATTTTCGCCAGCGGCAACACCGTCATCATCAGCGTGTCATCCCACACCTGCTGATGATTCTCTTCCGCCAGGGTGATGTGCTGCATGCCACCGTGATCGGTGCGCGGCATCTCGGTCATCGCCCATTCCGCCCAGCTTTCCAGCCACGGCAGCCAGGCCGGGTTTTTGGTCTCTTCATAACGACAGGCCAGCGTCAGGAACGGCGACATCGTATTGACGTTTTTGGTAGTGGCACCTTCAGCAAAACGGTCAGCAAACCAGCTGTCGATAATGTCGCGCATGCCTGTGTCACCGGTCTGGCAGTAATACTGCCAGATACCGTACAAACCGACGCCGTGCGTCCATTCCCATCCGGCCCAGCCTTTGGTGTCGATCACGCGCCCGTCGTCCAGCCGCAGCAAAAACTCACCCGTCTTGTCGTGGATATTGACCAGGTTATGCGTCACCTTTTGAATCAGTGCTTTCAGCTCATCTCTGGCAATAAAGCGTTCAGGTTGACGCAATAACGGGCTATGTTTGACAGGCCAAACTTTCATCATCTTAACCTCTGTTGTATGTCGAATTCAGTACTGCACCATCCTTCAGCGAAGGTGCGGCTGGCTTATTGCGATTCAGATAACCGATGTTGTTATTACCCCACAGTGACGCATACGGCATACCGGCCAGCATCTCGACAGTGGCGCGGGCATGCGGCGTCGCTGATTCCGGTATCGCATGACCCCACGCACGCATTTTCGCGGTCTCCTCGCGCAGCGTGCTGTGGGTCTGTAAATTCAGTCTGAAGCGCAGGGAAACGAGGAATCCGCAGAACAGCACCAGGAGGGTGCCCACACTCAGGATCATCAAAATGGTATGGCTCACTTCCGCAGGCTGCACTTTCTGACCGCTGACAAAGCCGGACATCTGCATCACGATGCCCACCAGCATCACCGCACCGGCCTGAGAGGCTTTACGGGTGAGGGTCATGATGCCGGCGAAGATCCCTTCGCGGCGCTGACCGGTGATCACTTCGTCCACATCAGCGATGTAGGTATAGGTATTCCAAGGCACGTAGTTGATACCGCCGCGGCCAAGGCCGGCAATGGCAGAAACCAGCAGCAGCAGAGAATAGATGTCGCTCAGCCCGGCATAATAGAGGACGGCGTAAGAAAGAGAGGCCAGGCCAAACAGTACCACCACCATGCGGTAGGACGGCGCAGGACCAAAGCGAATGCACAGCGGGATCATCCCGAGCACGGCGAGAAACTGGAAGATGGCCATCGTACCGAGCAGGTTAGAGGCCATTGAGGCTTCCTGCATCAGCACAAACACCACGTAGTAGGTGAAGACCGCGTTAAATACATCCTGCGCAATGTAGCCGCCGAGATACATGCCCAGATGCTGGCGGAAAATTTTAATTCGCAGCGTAGAACTCAATTCCACGAACAGACGATTGAGGCTCTGGCCGAGTGTCAGCTTCTTCTTCTCTTCTTCAGCCCGCAGCGCCGCTTCGGACCATTCCTCACGCGGACGTTCCCAGGTAAAGCACCAGACGAAAATGAGCATCAGGGCGCACAGAACGGAGAAAACCAGGCTTGCATAGAAGAAGGAGACCGCATTGTCTTTACCGAAATGCGTGAGCAATATCCCGGGCAGAAAGGAGGCCAGAATGGCGGACATCTGCGCCATGGAAATACGCGCCCCGGAGAACTTGGTTTTCTGTTTGAAGTCATCGGTCATTTCCGGCACCAGCGTCTCGTACGGCACCAGAATCATGGTGTAGACAATATCAAACACCAGATAAGTCAGCAGGTAATACCAGAAATTCATGTCCCCCACCCACATCAGCGAGTAGCTGAATACGCACGGGATCCCCAGCAGAATAAAGAATTTACGGCGACCAAAGCGCTTTCCGAGCCAGGTCGTACCGAAGTTGTCCGTCAAGAACCCCATTAACGGACTGACAACGGCATCCAGCACCCGTGCCGCGGCAAAAATGAACGTTGCTTCAATCGGTGTGAGTCCACAGAAGGTGGTGTAAAAATACAAAAGCCAGGCCGCCGTCAGGGCGGTGGTACCCGCCCCGAGGAAATCACCTGACCCGTATGCAAGATAATTTGCGAGTCCAATTTTACGTGTTTTCATTGCCGTCAACCCTAATCAATGTTGGGAGACTCCCTGTAAGCAAACCTCGTCCGGGAGCTTTTACACGGCTACAGTAAAGGCATCGACTTCCTGATACCTTTCTGTTTCTGCCATCACGCAGGGGGTGAATGGCAAAAATGCAAAGAGTATCGTCACGCGTGTCACTGATTTATAAAACAGCGTTTCTTTTTCATCAAAAGGTGAGGTCAGTTTTGCGAGCCAGCCATCAGTATTACCTGATGGCTGGTGAAAAAGCGGGCAGTTAGCGGTAGTTTACAATGACAGAATTGCTCTGCACTTTCAGCGCCGGGATCAAACGTCCCCCGCCCGGCACTTCCCAGATAAAACGCAAAGGTTCAATGGCGGGCACGCCGTTGAACGCCTGCGTCGTGCCATTCTCTCCGTCGATTTCCGTACAGCGACTCTGGGAGCAGAGCCGCACCCGCAGTCCGGCTGGCGTTGGGCCAATCAGTCTGTAATTCCAGACCACCATCCCCATCAGACCGGAAACCGCTTCAGAGGGCGACAGCGGAGTAGAAGACATGGCGACACCCCGGTTGCTCAGGGTCACGCCCATGCTGCTTGCCTGCCAGGCGCCTTCCCCGGCCGCCTGTGCCGCCAGCGGGAAGAGCATAATCCAAAGCCATTTAGCCATTATTTTCCTCCAATCGTCGCCGTCATGCGGATATGACGGTTATCCGACAACTCCATATTCGACAGCACCACCAGCTGGTTCAGGCTGCGACGCAGGAAGCGCGACAGCAGCGGACGCAGCGCATGGTTGACCAGCAGCACCGGTGGCGCCCCCAGCATCTCCTGACGTGCCAGCGCCTCCTGGGTCTGCTCCAGCAGGCGATCCGCCAGACCTGGCTCCAGGCCGCCCCCGCCCTGCAGAGCCTGCAGCAGCAGACGTTCAAGCGGCGTGTCGAGGCCAATCACCTGCACTTCTCCGGTTCCCGGGAACCACTGCTGCGTGATTGCGCGCCCCAGCGCCACGCGCACCACCGCCGTCAGCTCGTGCGGATCGCTTTGCAGCGGCGCATGCTCGGCAAGGGTTTCCAGAATGGTTCGCATATCGCGAATCGGCACTTTTTCCTCGAGCAGGTTTTGCAGCACCTTGTGCAGCGTGGTTAACGTCAGCACGCCCGGGACCAGATCTTCCGTCAGCTTCGGCATCTCCTGCGTCACGCGGTCGAGAAGCTGCTGCGCTTCCTGACGACCAAACAGCTCTGCCGAGAATTGCCCAATCAGATGATTAAGATGGGTTGCCACCACGGTACTGGCTTCGACTACCGTATACCCCTGGATTTGCGCCTGCTCTTTCAGCGCACTTTCAATCCAGATGGCCGCCAGACCAAAGGCCGGATCGACGGTTTGCTCGCCCGGCAGCGTGCCTGCCGCGGTGCCAGGGTTAATGGCCAGCCAGCGACCCGGGTAGGCATCGCCGCTGCCAATTTCGACCCCTTTCATCAGAATACGGTAGCGTGCAGGCGGCAGATCCATATTGTCACGGATGTGAACCACCGGCGGCAGGAAGCCCATATCCTGAGCGAATTTTTTACGGATACTGCGGATACGGCCAAGCAGCTCGCCATCCTGCTGAAAATCCACCATCGGGATCAGGCGATACCCCACTTCCATTCCCAGGGAATCTTCCAGCTGCACGTCGTTCCACGTCGCCTCGACGGCCTGAGTATTCTCCGGCATTTTCACCGGAACCGGATCCGCCGCCGGTTGGGTTTCACGGCCACGCATCCACCAGGCAAGGCCCAGCAGACCCGCCGTAAACAGCAGGAAGACGAGGTTTGGCATGCCCGGTACCAGACCAAGCAAACCCAGTACGGCAGCGGCCAGCAGCATTACGCGCGGGTTACTGAAGAGCTGGCCAACCATCTGCTCGCCAACGTCCTGATCGGTACTCACGCGGGTGACAATCACGCCCGCCGCCGTGGAGATGACCAGCGCCGGGATCTGCGCGACCAGACCATCACCAATAGTCAGCAGCGTGTAGCTTTCCGCCGCGTGGCCCATGTCCATGCCGTGCTGCAATACCCCCACCAGCAGGCCGCCCACCACGTTAATCACCATGATCAGAATGCCCGCGATGGCGTCACCGCGCACAAACTTACTCGCACCGTCCATGGATCCGTAGAAGTCCGCTTCCTGAGTGACTTCCGCACGGCGTTTTTTGGCTTCATCTTCCGCGATTAACCCGGCATTCAGATCGGCGTCGATCGCCATCTGCTTGCCCGGCATCCCGTCCAGCACAAAACGGGCGCCCACTTCCGCAATACGTCCGGCACCTTTGGTGATAACCATAAAGTTGATGATCACGAGGATAACGAACACCACGATACCGATAGCGAAATTACCGCCTACCAGGAAGTGGCCGAAGGCCTCCACCACTTTACCTGCTGCTGCCGCGCCGGTGTGTCCTTCCATCAGGATGATACGCGTGGACGCCACGTTCAGTGCCAGTCGCAGCAGAGTGGTAAACAGCAGAATGGTCGGGAACGCGGCAAACTCCAGGGTCCGCTGAGTGAACATCGCCACCAGCAGCACCATAATGGAGAGCGCAATATTAAACGTGAACAGCAGATCGAGGATGAATGCCGGGAGCGGCAGAACCATCATCGACAAAATTAACAGGATGAGAATCGGCCCGGCGAGGATCTGCCATTGGGTCGATTTCAGGTTGCCGGGCAGGCGCAACATTGCCACCAGATTAGCCATCAGTGTCCTTCTCGTTCATAAAATCCAGCGCGGCAGGCACCGGAAGGTTCTCAGGTTTCACAGGCCGTTGACCCCCGGCCAGACGCCAGCGTTTCAACTGCCATACCCAGGCCAGCACTTCCGCCACCGCGGCGTAGAGTTGTCCCGGGATCTGTTGTCCGATTTCCGCATGGCGGTATAAGGCACGCGCCAGCGGTGGAGCTTCCAGGATCGGCACGCGGTTTTCGGTGCCAATTTCCCGGATACGAAGTGCGATCAGCCCCGCCCCTTTCGCCACCACTTTCGGCGCGCTCATCTTGTTTTCGTCGTAGCGCAAGGCAACGGAATAGTGTGTCGGGTTGGTGACGATGACATCCGCCTTCGGCACATCCTCCATCATGCGCCGACGAGCGGCAGCACGCTGCATTTGACGGATACGCCCTTTAACGTGCGGGTCACCTTCCATCTGCTTATATTCGTCACGGATATCCTGACGTGACATCCGCAGTTTCTTGAAATGGCTATAAAGCTGGAAGATAACGTCAAAACCGACCATCGGGATAATGCTGAGCACCACCAGCAGCGCGCAGAGTCCAACCAGATTCAGGGCGTTACTCATGGCAGTAAGGGGCGACTCGCTGATGAGGCGCATCATTTCGGGCCAGTGATACCAGAGGAAGAACCCGGCAGAACTGCCCATCAGCACCGATTTGAGAATAGCCTTGAGCAGCTCGGCCCCGGTCTGCGCCGAAAACATTTTCGCAATGCCCGGCAGTGGGTTCAGCTTCGAAAATTTGGGCTGCAGTGATTTTCCGCTAAACACCAGACCGCCCAGCATGACTGGAGAGACCAGCGCCACCAGCACCACGCCGGTAATTAAGGGCAGCAGCGCAACCATGGCCCCTTTTATTAACTGAATAATCTGGCTGAGGATCAGATTCGGGTCATTGACCATACTGTGGTCAAAACGTAAGCCAGTTGAGAGCATTCCCGCCAGCTTGCGGGCGAGCGACTCCCCACCCCACCAGATAATGCACACCCCTACGACAAGGATCAGCAGGGAGGTCAATTCTCGGGATCGGGGGATCTGCCCTTCCTCACGCGCTTTTTCAAGTCGGTGGGGTGTGGGGGCTTCCGTTTTGTCGTCGTTCTCTTCTGCCACAGTGCATGCTCAGCCCATTACGTCACGGTTATCTTGCCACGGGAGGTTATCGCCAATGGGTAGATAAACCCCTATAATCATGCCCTGTTAACCACTTTAACGATTAAACGCTGTAGCGAGGCCGTTTGCCGTTCAAAAAACGTACAACTCAGGTTTGGCATTCACTTTTTAATACTGATTATTTTTTAAAAGTGTTTTTAATAAAAATAAATATAAAATTTTTAAAAACTGAGTTGGCCGGTTTCATCATCAAAATACGTCTATTTTTTGATCAAAATATACTTATGGATAATATTAAATCGAAAAAATTATAATTGATTTATATCAATGATGGTTTTTCTCCAGTATTAAAATATTTTTCATGACGGTTATAATAATTAATATTAATCTTGACCCGCAATTACTTGAAGGAAATTACCCGCTATACTTCTGCACGGTGTCAATTGAGCCAAAATATTAAATTGAATACCTAACGTGTTTTTAAACTCAGGAGTTTTTGCAGATGGATTTCAAAAATAACTTTATGGCTGGCGCAGTACTTGCGGCCATTTCGATGGGCAGTTTTGCTGCCGAAATGAATGCGGGGACGGTCCACTTTACGGGAGAAATTATTGAACCGAGCTGCACCATTCAGGGTGATAGCGGCACGGACAGTACGGTCCCTCTGGGGACGTACCCTAAATCTCTTTTTAAGGCGGTCGGAACTGAATCTTCCCTGACCCCGTTCTCGATTACGCTCGCAAACTGCCCGGTAAAGAGCGATGGGCTGCCGGCAGTACAGCTCACCTTTAACGGCACGACGACCCTGACCAATACCTCTACGCTGCTGGATGTCAGCAAAATCACCACCACCGGTGAGACCGCCGCCACCGGTATCGGCGTCGCCGTTAGCCCGGCGGGCAAAGACACTCAACTTATCACCATGGATGGGGCAGAAGGACAGGTTTATATTCAACTGGCCACCCGTACTACCGATACCATTAAAGCCGACTTTAACGCCCGCTATAAGTCATTTGCCGCAACGGTGACCGCTGGCCCTGCCGATGCGGATATGACGGTGAATATTTTATACCGTTAATACCTGTTTATCTAATATTCAGCATGCCACTGATTAGATAATGACACGTAATGCGTCATGCTCCGATAATAGTCCGAAAGCGGACTATTATCATTATTTCAACCTGCTCCAATAAGGGTTTCCCGTGCGCACATCCCTGCTGTTTTTATTATGCCTTCCCGTCATAACAAGTTCGTTTTGTCACGCCGCGGGAATACAAATCGGCCGCACCCGCATAATTTACGATGCTGCAAAAAAGGAAGTTGCCCTGCCGCTTACGAACAGTGAAAAAGAATTGCCCTGGCTGATCCAGACCTGGACAGACACTGGCGATGGCAAAACGCGTGGGCCCTTTATTGTCACGCCCCCCCTCTTTCGACTCGATCCTCAAAAAGAGCAAAGCCTGCGAATCACCTGGAACGGCAGCCCGTTACCGAAAGACAAAGAGACGCTGTTTTATTTGAATGTCCGCACGGTGCCCGCAACCGCCGCAGAGGATGCCGATAAAAACGTGCTACGACTCATCTACAAAACGCGACTGAAGCTGTTCTGGCGTCCCGTGGGGCTCAACGGGACGCCAGGCGAGTCCTGCAAGAATCTGCGCTTCGTTCGCCAGGGCCAGCAGCTGACGGTGATAAACGACAGTGCGTTTTACACCGTTTTTGACTCTCTCTCGCTAGGCTCGCAGAAGCTCGAAAGCGCCGATATGGTGGGGCCAGCATCACGCGTTGATATCCCTCTTCCCGACGCTGCACCGGCGAATGACGTCAGTTGGCGGTGCATTACCGATTACGGCAATGCCTCCGAAAAATACACGTTCCATCTGACCAGGGGATAAACGACAGAATGATTGCAGGACGTAATTTCTTGCCTGTTGGGGGAACCTTTCGGCTGAATTCGGTTACCCGCTGTCTGGCGAGTACCCTGATGTTAATGATTTTTTCCGCAGATGCCCGGGAGTATCTCTTTTCCCCTTCCTCACTCGAAGGGGACATGCTGACGCAGCAGGATATCGACCTCTCGCTTTTTACAAAATCGAATGCCCAGTTGCCCGGCACCTACTCTTCCGTCATCACAATCAACGATCGCAGGCTGAAGGATGCCAACATTCGCTACGTCAGCAGATCTGACGGGCGCCTGATCCCCCAATTGAGCCCCGCGATGCTGCGCGCCTGGGGCATTAATATCGACCGTTATCCTCCGTTGCTGAAGCGTCCGGCGGAGGAAACGCTCCCAGAGTCGCTGGATAACTATATTCCACAGGCGTCTGCAGAGCTTGATTTCTCAACAATGACGCTTAGGTTGAGCATCCCCCAGGCCGCGCTGGCTGATAACGGTCGCGATTTTATCGATCCCTCGCGCTGGGACGATGGTGTTCCCGTCCTGTTCAGCGATTATTCGCTGTCGGGCTCGCAAAGCAAAGAAGATCGCGAGGACAGCACAGAAAGCCGCTATCTGAATTTGCGTACCGGGGCGAACCTGGGCGGCTGGCGTCTTCGAAACTACTCAACGTGGAGCAAATCGGACGGCGATTCACAGTGGGATAACATCAACACTTTCCTGCAGCACGACATCGACGCGCTGAGAGCGCAGTTCACCGCGGGCGAGAGCAGCACGCGCGGCGAAGTGTTCGACAGCCTGCAGTATTGGGGCGTCAATCTCGCCACGGACGAAGAAATGTTGCCCTATAGCCAACGCGGCTATGCACCGGTCATTCGCGGCGTCGCCAGCTCGAATGCGGTCGTCTCGGTGCGCCAGAACGGATATCTCATCTACCAGCAGAACGTAGCCCCCGGAGCGTTTGAGCTCAACGACCTTTACTCCACCACCAACAGCGGCGACCTGGAAGTGACGGTGAAAGAGGCCGACGGCACCGAACATCACTTTACTCAACCCTACTCAAGCATCGCCATTATGCAGCGCCCGGGACACATGAAGTATGAATTGACGGCGGGCCGTTATCGCGCAGACAGCGGGAGTGACCAAAAGGAGCCCGACTTCCTTCAGGGGAGCGTCATCTACGGCGTCAACAATCTGCTGACCTGGTTTGGCGGGCTAACCCTTTCGCAAGACTATAGTGCCCTCAATACGGGCGCTGGCATCGCGCTGGGGCCGCTGGGTTCGCTCTCTACAGACGTCACCGCCGCCGATACCACGCTTGACGACGGCAGCAAGCATGTCGGCCAGTCCTGGCGCGTACTCTATTCGGGGAAAATTGACGCCACCGATACCAATTTCACGCTTGGCAGTTATCGCTACTCGAGTCGCGGGTATTACAGCTTTGCTGACGCTAATCAGAAGCAGGACGGACACGATAGCGATTTGCTCTTCCGCTATAACAAACGCAACCGCGTTCAGGCCAGTATCAGCCAGAACCTTGCTGGCGTCAGTCTCTATCTTAACGGCTACCAGCAGGACTACTGGGGGACGTCGAAAAAAGAACGCAGCCTGTCGTTAGGTTTTAACACCGTTCTGTCTGGGGTGAGTTATCACCTGGCATATACCTACAGTAAAACGAACGACGAGGAGGCCGACCGGATGGTCTCCTTCGGCTTTAGCGTGCCGCTAACTCGCTGGCTCCCCCGCGCGTGGAGTAGCTATAACATCAGCAACACCAAAAATGGCTACACCCGACACAATATCGGCGTCAACGGAACGCTGCTGGACGACGAACGTTTAAGCTATTCGCTGCAGCAAAGCCATTCTAATCACGATGGGGAGGATACCAGCAGCGTATATGGTACCTATCGTTCTCAATACGCCAACCTGAATGCCGGTTATTACGCCTCTTCCGGCAGCGCGGAGCAGATGAACTACGGGATCAGCGGGGCCATTGTTGCACACCCCCGCGGCGTTACGCTGGCGCAGCCGTTAGGGAGCCAGTTTGCCATTGTCAATGCCAACGGCGCCTCCGGTGTACGCTTTCAGAACCAGCAGGGTATTCAGACAGACTGGCTGGGTAACGCCGTTATCCCGTCCCTGACGCCGTATCAGGAAAATGCGATTCGTATCGACACCGCAAGCCTGCCCGAAAACGTGGAGAGCAGCGATACGTCAATCCGGGTGATCCCTTCACGTAATGCCGCCGTTGAAAGCCGGTTCGATGCGCACGTTGGTTATCGAATGCTGATCGCGTTAACCCGCCCCGGCAATCAACGCGTCCCCTTTGGCGCAATCGTCACCAGCGCGAACGCGGACCTGAGCGGCATCGTGGACGATACCAGCACGGTATACCTGGCCGGCGTCGGCGAGCCCACACAGCTCACGGTGAAATGGGGAAAAGCGCCAGACCAACAGTGCGTCGCCCATATTTTACAGCAGGCAGAGGGATACACGGAGAGCCCTAACGGTATCCGTTCAACCCGCGCGCTTTGTCAGCAGGAAACAGCTTATGCTCACTAAAATGAAAAGACGGACCCTTACGGTTTCTCTGACCAGCACGCTGATGCTGGTATCAACGGGGGCTTTCGGCGCCGTCACGGTACTCAAAAATTGTTTCGGAGCCCCACAGACGTATTCCATTGATTACCATCATGAATTTACGTCGACGGAAAACGTTGCAAACAACGATTATGATATTCCGGGTCACCTGGTCGGCGCAGGTGCCGACCTGGAAGCAAACTGCACGTGCCCGGGAAACATGTTTTCGTCAAGCACCGTCTACGAAAAAACCCTGGCTGGCAGTCCCCTTAACCCCGGCACCAGCGGTACTGGCTATCTTACGGATAAAATTGATGCCCACATTACTGGCTATGCGGATGCGATTAACTCCCCGGACGGCAGCTCGCTCACCCCAATCCCGATCAATGAGTACCCGACCCCGCGGGGAAATATGCTTACCGTGCTCGAATCGAGCCTGTCTAAAACAGAAGAAGAAAGCGACGTATGCAGCAATGACTCCCGGCCTGACGGTGGTGCCGCATCGAAACGCAAGTTTCGCTGGAACGTCGTGGCCGTGCTGCTGCACATAAAAAAACCGATCCTGGGTGAAGAGGTGATCCCGGCGACGCTCATCGCCCAAAACTACGCCTGCCTTTATATTGGCACCGGTGGAAGCTGCGACGCTACTCAGGCAGAACACGTCTCTGATATCTGGTTTGGCGGCACCCTTTCTGCACCGCTGAGCTGCACCATCAACGCAGGCAGCACGATTGAAGTCCAGTTTGGCAGCATCGTCAGTAAACAGTTTACCCGCAAAGGGCAACCGCCTCAGGGCTATGCCCTAAAAAGCGTCGATATTAACTACCACTGTGACGATAACGCCGTTGGTAATAATGACCGGATAAAGCTCACCCTGACGGCCGACCAGGGCATAGTGGATAGCAGTACGCCCTACATTGCTAAGCTGCTTGAAAGGGACGATCTGGGCGTGCGGGTGTACGACGAAAATAGCCAGAACGTGGCGCTGGATGGGACTTATGCATTTCCAGTAAACCTGGACGAGCAGGGAAACGGCAGCGTTAAAATACAGGCGGTTCCCGTCAGCACCACGGATGCCACGCCCGCACCGGGGAGCTTCGAAGGAAACGTCACGGTGAAGATGGATCTGCGCTAGAACAGACCCTCAGGTTACGCAGGCAACCTGAGGGTAACGGCACCAATCAGAAGCCGAGGCTGTCCAGCAGATCGTCAACCTGATCCTGGCTTGCCACCACGCCCGCTTTGCTGGCGTCGAGCTGTGGGCCATTGAGCAGGCTTTCGTTCTCGCGTTTTGGACGGGCTGCCGGTTCCGGGATGTTCTCCAGCAGAACCATCAGCAGCTGGCGTTCAATCTCCTGAATCACATCCATCATGCGCTTGATCACCTGACCCGTCAGGTCCTGGAAATCTTGCGCCATCATGATATCCAGCAGTTGGGCGTTGGTGAAGCTGGTGTGGCCCGGCACATCCCCCAGGAACTGACGGGTATCGGTCACCAGCTCGCGGGCATTCGCCAGCTCAATCGGGTTCTCGAACCACTCGTCCCAGCGTTGGGTCAGCGCTTTCGCGCCCTTTTCCATCGCATCCTGATGGGGCTGCGACGCTTCAACGCTGTTCAGCGCACGTTCTGCCGCCTGGGCGGTCATCTGCACAACGTAGTCCAGACGATCTCGCGCGTCAGGAATCGCTTCCGCCGCTTCCGCAATCGCCTGATCCAGACCCAGCTCACGCAGGCTGTCACGCAGCATGCGCGTCAGACTGCCAATACGGACGATGATATCGCTCGGCGAGTGTTCTTCAACGGGTTTCATAGCAGGTTGCAACATTTCCATCACCTCACATGCCGAGTTTCTCGAAGATCTTACCGAGCTTCTCTTCCAGGGTTGCCGCGGTGAATGGCTTCACCACATAGCCGCTTGCGCCCGCCTGTGCAGCAGCAATGATGTTCTCTTTTTTCGCTTCTGCGGTGACCATCAGAACCGGCAAGGACGCCATTCCCGCATCGGCACGAATGGTTTTCAGCAGCTCCAGACCGTCCATGTTTGGCATGTTCCAGTCGGAGATAACAAAACCAAACCCACCCGCCTGCAGTTTGTTCAGCGCATCAACGCCGTCTTCTGCTTCTTCAACGTTGTTGAAGCCCAGCTCTTTCAGCAGGTTGCGCACAATGCGACGCATGGTGGAAAAGTCATCCACAACCAAAAACTTAAGCTCTTTATCCGCCATAAAATAATACTCCTGAGTCAAATACGTATTGCCTGTCCGGCACTGATTTTCGCCAGCATCTGCTGGCTTATCTGGCTAAGATCGACCACTTCGCTCACGCCACCCATATTGATGGCCTCGCGCGGCATGCCGAACACCACACAACTTGCTTCATTCTGCGCAATCGTCCAGGCGCCAGCCTGGTGCATTGCAAGCATTCCGGCGGCACCATCGTTGCCCATCCCCGTCAGGATCACCCCAACGGCGTTGCGCCCCGCATGTTTCGCCACCGAATGAAACAGCACATCCACCGACGGACGGTGCCGGTTGACCGGCGGTCCGTCATGAATTTTGATTTGATAGTTTGCACCGCTGCGCGCCAGCTCCATATGCTTATCACCCGGGGCGATATAGGCATGTCCCGGGAGCACGCGCTCGCCATCTTCCGCCTCTTTCACGCTGATCTGACACAGCTTATTCAGGCGTTCGGCGAACGAGCGGGTAAAGCCTGGCGGCATATGCTGGGTAATCAGAATACCCGGACTTGAAAGCGGCAATGGCTGGAGTACATGACGAATTGCCTCTGTTCCTCCGGTTGACGCCCCAATCACCAGCAGTTTTTCCGAGCTGAGTAACGGGCCGGCCTTCAGGGTTGCCGGGGCGGCCATTGGCTTATGGGCCGCCAGTTTTGCCCGCGATGCGGTACGAATTTTCTCCGCGATCATCTCGCTATACGCCAGCATCCCCTCGCGAATACCGAGCTGCGGTTTGGTGACAAAATCTACCGCCCCCAGCTCCAGCGCGCGCAGGGTGATTTCCGATCCTTTCCCGGTCAGGGAGGAGACCATCACCACCGGCATCGGCCGCAGCCGCATCAATTTCTCCAGGAAATCGATGCCATCCATGCGCGGCATCTCGACATCCAGCGTGAGCACGTCGGGGTTATATTTTTTAATTAAATCCCGCGCGACCAGCGGATCGGGCGCCGTTGCTACCATCTCCATGTCGCTGTGGCTATTGATGATTTCAGTCATGATCTGACGCATCAGCGCTGAATCGTCGACAGACAATACCCTGATTTTACTCATGCTTTTTCCTTACTCAGCGCATATACCGTTTGCCCACGCAGGCTAAACTCTCGCGCGAGGTTGCTGAAGTTTTCCGAGTGCCCGGCAAACAGTAAACCGTCAGGCTTGAGCAACGGAACAAACCGACGCAGAATGTCCTGTTGCGTCGTTTTATCAAAATAAATCATGACGTTACGGCAAAAAATGGCGTCAAATGGCCCCGGCACGTTGTACTGCTTGTCCAGCAGGTTAACGGGCGCGAATTCGACGCAATTCGCCAGCTCCTGGCGTACGCGTACCAGGCCTTCATGCGGGCCTGTCCCACGCATGAAATATCGCTGCAACTGCTGCGGCGACAGCGTTTTCAGTTCGTCCTGGCGATACACGCCGTTGCGCGCCTTCTCCAGCACCTCGGTGTCGATATCGCTGGCGTACACCTTCCAGCGCCCGGGTGCCATCCCAAGCGTGTCGGCAAGTGTGATTGCCAGCGAGTACGGCTCTTCACCGGTCGAGGCGGCCGCACTCCAGACGCGATACTCCCCGGTACGACGCCGCGCGTGCTCGGCCAGTACCGGGAAGTGGTGGGCTTCGCGGAAAAAGGCCGTCAGGTTAGTGGTTAACGAGTTGATAAAAGCCTGCCACTCTGCGCTGTTCTGGTTGGCTTCGAGCATGCTCAGATAGCGACCAAAATCATCCAGCCCCAGCGTACGCAAGCGCCGCACCAGACGGTTGTAGACCATGTCCCGCTTATGATCCGCAAGCACGATCCCTGCACGCTGGTAGATTAACTGACATATCCGACGAAAATGCGCGTCGGACAGCGCGAGGCGCTGTGTCATCTGCAACAATAATGACGTTTGCCCAGGGGGCATTGGTGATGTCATAGCGCCTTCTTAATTACATTCAGGATACAACTGGCACGGCCTGCGACCGCCCGACTTCTTTTACTGCTTCAACGTGCTCTTTCACATTAAATACCGCGACCAGCCCGGTGAGACGATCCGCCTGGCTGGCCAGCTGATCGGTTGCCGCTGCCGCTTCCTCAACTAACGAGGCATTCTGTTGCGTCACCTGATCCATCTGGCTGACGGCCTGAGCAACCTGCTCAATGCCGCGACGCTGTTCGTCCGACGCAGACGCAATCTCGCCCATGATGTCGTTAACCCGCGTGACGGAGGTGACGATCTCATGCATGGTATGCGCCGCCGTATCCACCAGGGCTGAGCCTTGCTGGACGCGTGATACCGACTCTTCAATCAGGACCTTAATCTCTTTCGCCGCGTTGGCGCTGCGGCTGGCCAGGTTACGCACTTCCCCCGCCACGACCGCAAACCCACGCCCCTGTTCACCGGCGCGCGCCGCTTCAACCGCGGCATTCAGCGCCAGAATGTTGGTCTGGAACGCGATACCGTCGATCACGCTGATGATGTCACCAATCTTTTGCGAGCTGGTGGCAATCTCCTGCATGGTGCTGGCAACGTGAGAGGCCTGATCGCCCCCTTTTTTCGCCGTCATTGCCGCCTGTTTTGACAGGTCAGACGCCTGACGCGCGTTATCGGCGTTCTGGCTGACCGTTGCGGTCAGCTGCTCCATGCTGGCCGCCGTCTGCGCCAGCGAGGCCGCCTGCTGCTCGGTGCGGGAAGAGAGATCGTTGTTGCCTGCCGCAATCTCTGAGATCCCGGTGTGCATGGCATAACTGCCCTGACGCACATCGGAGACGGTTTCCCGCAGGGCACCCTGCATCGCCTTCAGGCTGGCAAAGATCGCCGAAATTTCGTTCTTACCGAACACCGCCACCGGACGCGCCAGATCGCCCTTCGCAATACTGTCGAAGTGGCTGCTGATAATCGCCAGCGGCTGCACAATCATTTTGCGTGACCAGAGCAGTGCCCCACCGGTCAGTAGCCCCGCCAGAATCACGACGACGCCAAAGATCACACCCGACATGTGATAGCTGATACGGCTGTCTTCCTCTGCACGTTGAACAGACTGGTTAATATCCTGCTGCCACGCGTTAAAGCTGCCGTCGAACGCATCCTGTGAGGCCTGCACCGGCGCGGTCATAAAGTCCGAGAGCTGGTTGTTCTCAAGCCAGGTCGCCTGGTGGTCCAGATCGCTGTACCACTGTTCAAAGTTCTTCTTCATGGCGGCTTTCAGCGCGTGCTCTTTCTCGCTGCCCGCCGCCTGCGCCGTGAAAGCGTTAAACTGTGCGCCAGCCTGTTTCAGGCTGCTTCGCGCGGTGGCCATCAGCGCTTTAATGTCATCCGGCGGATAGCTCAGCGCGGTTAAGGTGCCCGCCTTGTTCAGCGCAGTGCTTGCCTGCAACAGCACGGCACGCGTTTGTGCCAGTGCGGAGCGCTGCTGATTACTCGCCTCAACATCCTGCAAATTCTGATAGCCATCGCGAAACGCCCAAAAAGACAACCCGTTACTGCCAACCTGCAACACACCGCAAAGGATCAGAATCAAAAACAGTGTGGTCGAGATACGAATACGATTTAACATCCACGCTCCCATCAAGCGGCAAGCAGCCGCGGTTTAATTGTCAGTCAAAATGTTTCCCAGTTTTCATCTTGTCCGGCCGTTGCAGCACGCAGGCGAGTTGCCGTCGATTCGGCGGCAGGCGCTTTATACGTGGCTTGCGCAGTGACCGTATTTCCAGCGAGTGAAGCGAGACGAAACGCCGAGACGGCCATCTTCAGACGGCTCGCCTGGTCTTCAAGGGCAGCGGCCGCGGCCGCGGACTCCTGCACCAGCGCGGCGTTTTGTTGTGTCACGCGATCCATTTCCGATACCGCCAGGGCAACCTGGTCGATACCACGACTCTGCTCATCAGATGCAGAGGCGATTTCACCCATGATGTCCGTTACGCGGGTAACAGCATTCACGATGTCATTCATGGTCTCCCCGGCGCTTTCCACCAGTACCGAGCCGGTATCCACGCGGGAGACGGAGTCTTCAATCAGGGCCTTAATCTCTTTCGCCGCGTTGGCGCTGCGGCTGGCCAGGTTGCGCACTTCCCCGGCAACCACCGCAAACCCGCGCCCCTGCTCACCCGCCCTCGCCGCTTCCACGGCGGCGTTCAGCGCCAGAATATTGGTCTGGAAGGCGATGCCGTCGATGACGCTGATGATGTCGGCGATTTTCTTCGAGCTGTCGGCAATTTCGTGCATGGTTTTCACCACGCCATCCACCACGCGGCCGCCGCGCTGCGCCGTCTCGGAGGCGCTTTCAGCCAGCTGAGAGGCCTGACGGGCGTTATCGGCGTTCTGCTTCACGGTTGCGGTGAGCTGCTCCATGCTGGCAGCGGTCTCTTCCAGCGCGGACGCCTGCTGCTCGGTACGGGATGAGAGATCGTTATTCCCCATCGCAATTTCGCTGGTGCCGGTATAGATGGCATCCGTGCCGCTACGCACGTTGGCGACGGTATCGATGAGCGAACGCTGCATATGGTCAACGCTGTTAGCCAGTTCGGTAATCTCATTGCGCCCGGAAACGGCCAGCGTTTTGGTTAGATCGCCACCGGCAATTTCACGAATGTGGGCAATGACGCGACCGAGAGGATTCAGCAGAATGTGGCGAATGCCGTACCACACCGCGACCAGGACAATAACCAGCGCCAGCGCCATCGCCGCCATCTGCCATTTCGCAAAGCGGTAGTCATTCTGGCTTTCCGTAAAGGCCGAGTGATACAGACCGCCACTGGCCTTCGCGTATTCCCCGAGCGCGGCGCCGAGTGCGTTTTGCATCCCCTGCGTGGGCTGTGCGAAATAGGCGTCCATGTTGCCGCTCTCCAGGAACTGGATCAGCTCCGTCAGGCCAGCAAAGTAGGCAGTGTATTTTTCATCGATATTCTGGCTAACCTGCGCCATAGCAGGCTGCGGCGCGATCTGTTTGAAGGCGGCGTAGTGTTTTGCGGCGTCAGCCAGGGTGGCGCGGGCATTTTTCAACAGATCGGTCTTCGCGCTGCTCTGCTGATTGTTAGGGTCCATCATCATGCGCGCGGACGAGCGGCTCAGGTTGATACGCGTTTGCAGCATCAGATCCCACGTCGAGGTGAGTTCACTCTGCTGCAGGCGAAGATCGTTCGAGGCGGCGAAACTGTCCTGGTTCTGTTTTAATGACGAGAAAAAAAGCCCGCCGGAGATAAGCTGAAGTAGTGCGAAAATGACCAGCACCATCATAAGCATTGTGACAACGCGGATACGGTTCAACATACAACACCTTCTCATAGATTTATTAACGGTGTTATCGGCACAGGCCACAGGAACTTTACATTTGCGAAAGGGAAAAGCGTGGACTAAAACGCGACGTCAACAATCAGCGTATCGGTGTAGGTGCCAGCGGGAGGCGTAGTCTGACTGGTCAGGACCTTCGCGGTGTAGTTGTAGGTGCGCAGTAAACCGTCGGTGCTGACCTGGGACGCGGTCGCGCTGGTCCAGCGTTCGGCACCGCTGCCGCCCCAGCGGTTGGTGGTGGCTTCTTTATAAATGTCATAACTGAGGAAGTTGCTGCCGCTCACCATACGCCGTACGTTGTTCAGGGCGTTGGCACCATTATTAATGCCAATGGTGTAGGTGCTGCCTTTAGTACAGGTCACGGCAATGGCCTGCGAGACGGTGGGGAAACTTTGCACCAGCGGCGCGCTGTTAAAGTTCACGTCCGGCGTGGTCATGGCGCTGCAGTCATTGGTGACGGTCATGTTCAGCAGAATACTGGTTGTTGCGGTTCCCGACTGGGGAGACGTACAAAGGCTTCCAAGACCGACGGCACAGACGTTGTAATTGATGCTGAAGGTCAACAGCACCTGGTAAGGCCCGGCCGTCACGTTTTGCCCGGCGACGGTGCGAAAATAGAGCGGTATGTTGTACCGCTTTGAGCCAAGCAACCCCAGCAGGGTGTTACCGCTCCAGGTATACGATTTACTTATCTGCACTTCGCTACTGCTCGCACAACCCGATAATCCACACAGCCGGGTGGGGATCACATCCGTAATACTCGTGTCGTCGGTGCGTTTCAGGTTGGCGCGGCTGTTGCCCGAAACCGACGCCGCGGTGTAATTCAACGTCACCGAATCGTTGGTCAGAATATTCAGTACCGCATCGCATGCCACTACCAGCGTACCGGTGGTTTCCACCTCCCCGGTTCCGCTAAGCGCAAACGACGTGACGCTACCAAACGAGGCATTGACCGTACTGATGGTACACGCCGCCCAGCCCCCGCCGGAGAACAGCAGCAGCATCAACAGCAGCCAGCGTTTCACGGGCCCTCCCGACACACCAGCGGACCGTAGGTTTGCAGCTTATGCTGCGGATTAGGCCCCACGTTCAGGGTCGCCGTGCAGCGCTTCCCGGCAGGCGTGATCACCTCAAGCGGATTGACGTCGCTGAGATTCTCCAGCCAGGCGATCCCGTCATAGCCCACCACCGCATTACTGCGCGAGGCTCGCCGCACCTGGCTTCCAACCGGAATCGCTTGCCCTCGCGCATCATGCAGAATGACGCTTGCCACTCTCTCCTGCTCCATCGGGAAATCCACCAGATAACCGCTGTGACGACGGATGGCAATCCGCCGCTCTGTCTCTTTCAGCCGGGTATCCGCAGGCAGATTCAGCGTATCAATCCGGTAGCTTGCCGGGTAATACGCCGACACCCCGCTGACCAGCAGGTAACCGTTGTTATTCGTTTTACCCACGGGTTGGTTCTCATAGCTGACGGGCACGTCCGGATGACCGTCGGTGCTGATCACCACAAACGCATCGTTGATTTTGTTCGCCGCAAACAGCTCTCCGTCCATCAGGACAATCGCGCCCATTGCCTCGCCCCACCAGGTCATGGTGTCTCTTTCGCCGTAGCCACCGCCCTGCAGTTCGATGTTGTTATTGCGCCAGCCCAGCGTACCCTGCTGATAATCACTGGATTTTGACTGATTTGCCCAGGCCATGTTCCAGCTAAAACCACCGTCAGAAGGCATGGAGTGGTTATAGTTAATCCGCTGCGTGCTGCCCGCATCCGGGGTGTTCTCAACGGTGACGGCAGCGCTGTCGCGTGCGCCCAGCGGCACCTGCAGCGAGAGCGCAACCGTCCAGTCCCCCCGCTGCTGGTCCCGGCTGCCGGCCAGGTAAATACTGCTTGCGCCCCACAGATTTCGGCTCCATGAGAGATTCAGCAGCTCCGTTTTTTGGCCGTCAAAGCTCTCTACGCCGATCCAGGCCGCGCCAATATTGCCGTACTGCCCCATATTAAACGTCAGGGAATACTGGTCCGTATTGCGGCTAAAGCTGGCGATGGGTTTGTCGTTTTCGTCATACACCGTCGGCTGGTCATAAAGGGCAAGATTGCCAAAACCGCGATCGCGACGCGTGTGCTGGGTGGCCACGCTGAACTCGCTGGTATTGTACTGGTAACCCCAGTTGATTTGCCCGCCGTTGTCTCCGCGCATGCGGCTTTGTGAGTAAGAGGTGTTCACTACGCCAAACTGGCCGAGTTTGATCACCGTCCCCGCCCCGCCCAGCGCCAGCTCCTGCGCCCCTTCCGCATGGCCCTCCAGCGTCAGCCAGTCGGTCACCCCGTAGCGATACGAGCCGCTACCGGCAGCAGGACCGTAGTCAAAGTTCCTGATGCCATAGTTACGGCGGAGGCTGCCGAGCGTCACGGCGCCGTCACTCAGCCCTTGTTTGAGCAAATCGCTGGTGACATAAAACGGTAGCGTGGTACTCACCTGACGGCCCAGCGCATCGGTGGTGACCAGCACCGCATCCCCGGCACCGTTGATATAGGGCAGATTGGTCAGGGTGAAGGGGCCAGGCTGAAGCTGGGTTGAGCCAGAGCGATAGCCGTTGATAAACAGATCCACCGAGGTAGGCACCGCGGCTTCTCCCGAAAACTCCGGCAGCGGCCATGTCACCAGGTCCGGGCGCAGGGAGAAATCACGTCCGTAGCAAATACCGCCCATCCGCACGCTGGAGGTCCAGCTCAGGGCATCGCTGATCACGTCCCCCGCGCTCAAGGTGGTCGCGTCATCCTCACGGGTTATCAGCAGCGTCGTGTCATAGCGAACATACCCTTCCTGTTGACCGTCGTTTCCGGTGAAATTTTTCCGGGCGTAGCCGGTGGAGGAGAACGAGCCGTTCTCGTTGAAGTAGCGGAATTCATGCCAGAGCGACGCCTGACCGCCGATATGTTCCGTGTGGTTGGTATACAGATCGTAATTCAGCAGCGCCCCGCGCCCATAGTGCGGTTTGGTCTGCGCCGTTTGGGCACTGAAAGGCGTCACCCGGGCACTGATCCAGTCGCGGGGAACGGTCAGCAACAGGCGCTGTGCGGCACTGTCATACGCCACACGAACCTGACTTAGTGAGGCGAGATTCACCTCGCCGGCGGGCACATGCTCCGGGGGGAGCCCCGCGCGCAGCAAATCGGCGCTGGAGATAAAGAAAGCGCCGTTACGTTGCGTCACGGGTACCACCAGACCGGTGTCGTAGTGGTTGAGCACGAGGGCAAGCTGGAAAACCGCCTCATCATTTACCGCCTGCGCCTGAGGAGGCGGCGGTAAACTGTCGTCACCGGGATCGGCCCAGATTGTGGTGCTGACGCAAAGCAGTAGCATCATTGCCGGCTTCAGTTGACGGGCGTCGACTGCCATTGTTCATCCCTGGCATTAATCTGCGCGCTCATCCGGTCCGGCTGACGAACGCCAGCGGGTATTGGCCAGCTGCGGGTGCTGCCCGGGAGGACGTAACCCAGTAATCCCTCCGCTACGGTGCGTTTCTGTCCGCCCTGCTCCAGTGACACCTGGCTTAATCTGACATGCACATCCCCCTGATTACGTACCTGTAATGCAGGCTGTCCTCCCTCGTGGGTCACGCGCCAGCTCAGGTTTCGGGTCTCGGCCAGGGCATGATGCGCCCCCTCTTTAAGGGTCGGGATACCCTGTCCGTAGACAAACAGCGGAATGGAATAGCGCATCTGTAATTTAAGGCCGATGGAGGGTTCGGCTTTCGCGTCGGGCTGGGGAATTTCATCAACAATAATGCGGTAAGCTTGTTCGACCCCGACAGGGACTGCGCTCTGTTTGATAAGGCGAATCAGCTGTTTATTGCCTTTCTGAATGGTGACAATGGGCGGGCTGGCGACCACGTCCTGCTGCGCGCTGTAGCGTTCGTATCCCCCCTCCTGCTTCCAGCGCACAATACGCACCTGCATCGTCGTTGCGCTGTTTCCCTGGTTCTGGATCCACAGCTCCGTGGCGTTGGCATCTGCGGCAAGCCAGGGATCGATGGGCCAGAGCAGAATGGTGGCCGCCGCCTGCGCCTCGCCTGTGGCCGCGACGCCTGATAAAACACCCGCCAGACACAACTGCCGGAACAATGGCTTCATCGACTCTCTCCCTTTATTACCATGACAAGGTCACGGTGAGCTGATCGGAATAGGTTCCTGCCGGGCTAAAGCCGGTCAGTAGCGCCACGCCAAACAGCGGCAGCGCGATGTTATTGCTGTTGGTATAGGTCACCGGTATTGCCTGGTTAACGCCAATTTCGCTGTTGGCGGCCAGCGAGCTGCTGCTGTAGAGCCGGTACGGCACCAGTTCTGTTCCTCCGGACCGCTTCATCCGACGGACGGATGAATAATTTTGACCGCCATTAATGCTCATGCTCAGCGCCACGCCCGGCGTACAGGCGATAGACAACGCCCCGTTTGGCACAAAGCTGGTACTGACTGGCGCGCTTTCCACCCCGTTATGGGTGCCAAAATCCAGCGTACCGAGAAGCCCCCCGCTACCGGTGGCCACCGCGCACCCCGGTACAATGGTCGCGCTGACCTTAAAGGACTGCGATGTCACCGCCCCCGCAGCAGGTATCAGCAACAGCCCGACGATCAGCGCGAAAAAAGGCTGCACGCTTCCCTCTGCGCGTTTGCGCAGACCTGTAAAAGGGGCCTTCATGGCAGTGCAGATCTAATAGGTCACGCTGACGTTAATCGTGTCGGTATAGGTCCCGGGTACCACCGTTACGCTGTTCCCGCCTCCGGTAATGCGGCCGTACAGGGTATAACTGTCGACCCCACCTGCCGTAGACGCGATCGGCAACGCGGTGTTATTGGCAATCACAGAGTTGAACCCGCTGTCGCTGTACAGGCTATAAGCCACGCCCTGTGCCGCGTTGGCCGTATTGACCAGGTAGCGCTCAGGCGTCCCTGGCGACCCCACCACGGATCCAGGGGCGGTGGAATGGGTATTGCCGGTTATCGCGACCGTATAGCTGGCGGTCGTACACTGGACGGTAAAGGTGTTTCCGCCGCTGGCGCCGCTCAACTGCGTCGTAAGGGTGGAAAACGTTGCGGGATGGGTACCAAAATCGAGCGTCCCGAAGTTAATACCACTTTGCGTGGGCGATCCGTTTATCAGGCAGCCGTTTGTCAGCGTCAGCGTCGCCCCGATGGTGCCGCTGCTGGTAACGGCCAGTGCCTGATGGACTACGGTCGTAGTCAGTAATGTGCCTGCACAGATCAAAAGGAGTTTTCTTTTCATTTACCACCCTCCAGAAGACGTCTCCGTTCCCTTGCAACATTTTATTTTTAACGTTCAAGATGTTAGCCCCGCTTAACGTTCCTCTGAGGGGGTTATTGAGAATTTAGTTTACGGATATCGCTTCGACCACCCGACGCAGGGTAGTCACAACCTATGTCTTATTGACAGCATTTATATTTTAAAAACAGAAAGTTAAACCGAATTAAAAGAATATTCGGGCGCGCAGGCTGAGGATATATCCGCAAAAATGTGATAAGCGTCACAATATATCGTCTGCACATTAACAACAAAATTAATAAAACTTAAAAACTTGTTGTATCCCCCTACACTTTGCGTCAATTTATGTGCCGAATAATTTCCCGCGCAGTAATAAAAAATCTATATGTATCGGCGCGGGCGACATCTAAAGCGCATAGAGGGTCTTTTTTCGTGGCAAGTGCAAACAAACTCACACTCTTCATCGTGATATTCATGCTGGCGGGTATTCTTTCAGGGGCAGCAATTCATGAATACGCATCTGCGGATGCCATTAAAGCCTGGTCGGATAATATTACCCTGCTGACCGACATTTTCCTTCGTCTGATCAAAATGGTGATTGCGCCCTTGGTCTTCAGTACGCTGACCGTCGGCATTATGAAACTGGGCGAAACCTCCACCATTGGCCGCGTTGGCGGTAAAGCGATGGTGTGGTTTATCAGCTCATCGGTGCTCTCCATTCTGGTCGGACTGTTTATCGTCACGCTGGAGCATCCGGGAAGTGGTCTGAACCTGACGATCCCAACCGAGGCGGTAGATACCGGTCTGGCCGTTGGAGGCATGACGCTGAAAGCGTTTCTGTCTCACACTATTCCAACCAGTATCGCAGGCGCGATGTCGAACAATGAGATCCTGCAGATTGTGGTGTTCTCAATGTTCTTCGGTATCGGCGGTGCGTCGCTGGGGCAGAAATTCAACGCGCCGCTGGTTGCCGCGCTGGATGTGGTTTCCCATATCATGCTGAAGGTAACCGGTTACGTGATGTACGTTGCGCCGCTGGCCATCTTTGCGGCGATCTCCTCCGTCATTGCCACTCAGGGCTTAGGCATTCTGTTGAACTATGCCTCCTTTATTGGCGGTTACTATGTTGCCATCCTTCTCACCTGCCTGGTATTGCTCGCCGTGGGCTATATGGTTTTGAAAAAAGAGGTGTTTCGCCTGGTCAGCATGTTGAAAGACCCGGTACTGGTGGCGTTCACCACCAGCAGTTCTGAAGCCGCCTACCCTAAAACGCTGGAGCAACTGGAGCGTTTTGGCTGCTCACGCAATATCGCCTCTTTTGTTCTGCCAATTGGCTACTCCTTCAACCTGGTGGGGTCGATGGTGTACTGTTCGTTCGCGTCGATGTTTATCGCCCAGGCGTATAACATTCACCTGAGTTTCTCAGAGGTAACGGTACTGATGTTAACCCTGATGCTGGCGTCAAAGGGGATTGCGGGCGTACCGCGTTCGTCCCTGGTGGTGCTGGCTGCGACCATTCCAAGTTTTAATATCCCGGTAGCGGGCATTCTGCTGCTGATGGGGATCGACCACTTCCTGGATATGGGGCGTTCAGCCATTAACGTGCTGGGGAACGGGATTGCGACCGCGATGCTGTCGCAGAATGAAGGGGCGCGGGAAGTGGAAGCTGAGCTGGTAAAGCAGGAAGCGTAAGGATATGAAAGGGGTGAGGCCTGATGCCCTCACCCCGACCCTCTCCCACAGGGAGAGGGAGCAAACATAAAAAACGGCAACCGGGTTGCCGTTTTGCATTTACCTACGCTACGTGATTCGCCGCGATATCCAGCAGCGCCATCTCTTCGCTGTTCAGCAGCTTCTCAATGTTCACCAGAATCAGCATACGCTCGCCGAGCGCACCCAGACCGGTCAGGTATTCGGTCGACAGGGTGACCGCAAACTCCGGCGCAGGGCGAATCTGGTCAGAGGTCAGAGAGAGCACGTCAGATACGCCATCCACCACGATACCCACCACGCGCTGCCCCAGGTTCAGGACGATCACCACGGTGTTGTCATTGTAGTCAACGTCGCCCTGGCTGAACTTCACGCGCAGATCGACGATGGGCACAATGACGCCGCGCAGGTTGGTGACACCTTTAATAAAAGCAGGTGTGTTAGCGATGCGGGTAACCTGATCGTAACCACGAATTTCCTGCACTTTAAGGATATCGATGCCGTACTCCTCATCGCCTAAAGTGAATACCAGGAATTCCTGCCCTGATGGCTCGCCCGCCAGTTTCGTTACATTACTCATACCGGTCATGTTTTTACCTTCTACTTAATCAGGCGGCTGTGTACGCCACACGTTGTTCACGATTTAATCCCTGAAGCGCCGACACATCGACGATCAGCGCCACGCTACCATCACCCAGAATGGTCGCGGCAGAAATACCAGGCACTTTGCGGTAGTTGCTTTCGAGGTTCTTCACCACCACCTGATGCTGACCAATCAGCTGATCAACCAGCAGCGCATAGCGACGGCCCGCACTTTGCAGGATCACAACGATGCCCTGCGTGGCCTCTGTCTTCGCGCCGTCCACTTCGAACACTTTCCACAGTTCCACCAGCGGCAGATATTCCCCGCGCACTTCGAGCACGCGCTCACCGCCCGCCAGCGGATGCAGATCTTCTTCACGTGGCTGCAGGGATTCCATCACCGCGTTCAGCGGAAGAATGAACACTTCGTCTGCCACTTTCACGGACATCCCGTCGAGGATCGCCAGCGTCAGCGGAAGCAGGATGCGAATGGTGGTGCCGGAACCCTGCTTAGACTGGATCTCAACGTGGCCGCCCATCTCCTGGATGTTACGTTTCACCACGTCCATGCCGACGCCGCGCCCGGAAACGTCAGTCACCTGCTCTGCGGTAGAGAAGCCGGGCGCGAAGATCAGCATCCCCACTTCTTCATCGGTCATGTTTTCGTTGACCGCCATGCCCTGCGAAATCGCCTTCGCCAGAATACGCTCGCGGTTAAGACCCGCGCCGTCATCGGTCACTTCGATGCAAATATTCCCGCCCTGATGTTCCGCAGAGAGAATCAAATTGCCCACCGGCGATTTTCCGGCAGCAATGCGGTTTTCCGGCAGTTCAATACCGTGGTCGAGGCTGTTACGCACGAGGTGCGTTAACGGGTCGATGATGCGCTCGATCAGGCTCTTATCCAGCTCGGTGGAGCTACCCATCAGCGTCAGTTCAATCTGTTTATTCAGTTTGCTCGCGAGATCGCGTACCAGGCGCGGGAAGCGGCTGAAGACATATTCCATCGGCATCATACGGATGGACATGACCGATTCCTGCAGATCGCGGGCGTTACGTTGTAACTGACCCATGCTGGTGATCAGATCGCCATGGGTAACCGGGTCCAGTTCATTAGAACGTTGTGCCAGCATCGACTGGGTGATCACCAGTTCGCCCACCAGGTTGATCAGCTGGTCAACCTTCTCAACGGCAACGCGAATGCTGGTGGATTCGCTGGAGCGCGCGGCCGGTTTTTCACCACGTGCAGGTGCAGCAGCGTCTTTTGGCACCGCTTTCAGCGCCGGGGCCGCAGGCGCGACAGCCGGGGTCGGAGCCTGAGCGATGACGGCCACCTCTTCCTGCGCTACTGGAGCTCCCGCTTCGGCGGTTTCGGTTTCGGTTTCGAAGGCAATCTGGTCGGCTTCAATCACAAAGCACAGCACCGCCACGATATCGTCCTGACCAATCCCGTCATCAAGCGTAGCGGCGAGGCTGTCTTTGCCTTTCACGACATTGCTTAACGTCGCCAGGTTACCCAGCTCTTCTTCCAGCAGGTTAACCTCATTCTCTTTCAGGCGTGAAAGCACAACACGCAATTTGCCCGCTTGCGCAGCGGCTGGCGCGGTTTCACCGGCACCAACCGCATCGACAACGCTCAGTTTTGCAGCAGGGACAACGGCTGCTGCGACCTCACCTTTTGCTTCCAGAGCGAGCTGGCGAAGCGCATTGCAGATATATTCAAAGCTGGCGGCATCAGGCTCTGCCGAACTTTTATAGGCGTCGAGCTGTTCCTGCATAATATCTTTGGTTTCCAAAAACAGGTTGATAATGTCGGTATTGAGCTGCATCTCACCGCGTCGTGCTTCATCCAGCAGGTTTTCCATTAAATGGGTTGTTTCCTGCAGGATGGTAAATCCAAACGTTCCGGCTCCGCCCTTAATGGAATGCGCCGCACGGAAGATGGCATTGAGCTGCTCGGAGTCCGGTGCTTCGGGCACCAGGTCGAGCAAATGTTGCTCCATATCGGCCAACAATTCGTCGGCTTCATCAAAGAATGTCTGGTAAAAATCGCTAATATCCATGCTCACGCTATCACCTCGGATTGGCTGGTGGCGATGTTGGAACGGCAGCCGAAGGAACGGCCCCAGGCTGTTTTAAATCGTCCAGTGACTCATTCTGACTTTCGGCGTTTTCATGCAGGATGGCCTGCTCCGCCTGCTGGTTCAGCACTAAAAGACTGATACGACGGTTGATGGCGTCATCCGGCCCGCGGTCGGAGACGCGCATGGTTGCTGCCATGCCGACCACGCGCAGTACCTTGCCATCATCAAGCCCACCGGCCACCAGCTCGCGACGCGAGGCGTTGGCACGATCGGCAGAAAGCTCCCAGTTGCTGTATCCCTTCTCCCCACTGGCGTACGGGAAATCATCCGTGTGGCCTGACAGGCTGATTCGGTTAGGAATTCCGTTCAGCACCGGTGCAATAGCGCGCAGAATATCGCGCATGTACGGCTCAACCTCAGCGCTGCCGGTTTTAAACATCGGACGGTTCTGGCTATCAATGATCTGAATACGCAACCCTTCCTGCACCAGATCGATTTTCAGGTGCGGTCGCAACGCACGCAGTTTGGGGTCAGCCTCAATCAGCTGATCGAGATCGCCACGCAGTTTTTTCAGACGCGCCTGTTCCATCTTCCTCTTCAGCTCGTCGATGTTCGGCTCTTTTTTCACCTCACCCTTCTGCTGGGTGTAATCATCACCGCCGCCAGGAATGGGGCTGTCGCTGTTAGAGATACGCGGCCCACCGGTCACTGCCGTCGCCAGCGGCGTACGGAAATATTCGGCAATCTGGATCAGTTCTTTCGGGCTGGAGATGGAGATCAGCCACATCACCAGAAAGAACGCCATCATTGCAGTCATAAAGTCGGCGTACGCGATTTTCCACGAGCCGTGCGCGCCATGCCCACCGCCCTTGTGCTTGCGTTTTTTTACGATGACGATCGGATGGGACTGGTTTTTCATGCGTCCTCAGTTGTCGTCTGTTGGTTTGGGTTTTTCACCGCGCGCACGTGTTCTTCAAGTTCGATAAACGACGGACGCTCGCTGGAGTAAAGCGTTTTACGGCCAAATTCAACCGCGATCGGCGGCGCATAACCGTTGAGGTTTGAGAGCAGCGTGATCTTCACGCACTGCATCATTTTTGTGGTTTCCGCGCTCTTCTGGCGCAGGACGCTGGCCAGCGGAGAGATAAAACCATAAGCCAGCAAAATACCGAGGAAGGTCCCTACCATCGCATGGGCAATCAGCGCGCCCAGTTCGGCCGCCGGACGATCCGCCGACGCCAGGGCATGTACCACCCCCATCACCGCCGCAACGATACCGAAAGCCGGAAGCGAGTCACCCACCAGCGCCAGGCTGTTGGCCGGCACTTCAGATTCGCTTTCGTGGGTTTCGATCTCTTCATCCATCAGCGCTTCGATTTCGAAGGTATTCATATTGCCGCTAATGATGAGTCGCAGATAATCGACGATGAAATCCAGCATCATGGCATCAGCCAGAATGCGCGGATAGCTGGCAAAAATTTCGCTCTCTTTCGGGTTTTCAATATCCCGCTCAAGAGAGAACATCCCCTGCTGACGTGACTTCGCCATCAGGCGATAGAGCAGCGCCAGCAGATCCATATACATGCTTTTGGTATATTTCGAGCGACGGAACAGCAATGGAATGGCTTTCAACGTGCCCTTGATGGATTTGCCGTTGTTACCAACGATAAAAGCCCCTACCCCTGCGCCGCCGATGATAATAAGTTCAGCCGGTTGATAGAGTGCTCCAAGGTGCCCGCCGGTCATCATGTAACCGCCGAAAACTGTACCGAGAACTACCAGGTAACCTAATAAGATAAGCACGACATCATCCTTCCGCTAGTGACTATGGCAAGGACGTTCAGTTCGTAGCGTTTACCGTTTGAGGGGTAAAAAAAAGCAGCGGTAATGACTTACCGCTGCTGGAATCTTGCCCACACGTTCGGGTTAAACAGCTTGTTCGATCTGTTCATCCAGCAGTTGTGGAATAATATCGGCAGCATCCCGGGAAAGTTTACGTCTTTTTACTGCGCGGGATGGAGGCTGGCATAAACTACAGGCGAAGCTGCCAACAGGCTGATGAGCATGGGTAATAAAATTGCCATCGCAGCAATTGCAGCGCGACAATTCAAGCATTCCGCTCTCAACAAAACGTACCAGCGTCCATGCGCGGGTCAGTGCCAGCAGGGGGCCTTCGTCCTGCTGCGGGCATTGTTCAAGGTAAAGTTTATACGCTTTGATCACGGCGTCGACGCCGCTACACAAACCGGTTTTCAGAAGGTATTGCCAGGCGTTACAGAACATCGATGCGTGGATATTTTGCTCCCACGTCATAAACCAGTCTGTCGAAAACGGCAACATGCCTTTCGGCGGGGGACTACCACGTAACTCTTTATACAGTTTAATGAGGCGACCACGGCTCAGCTGAGTCTCGCTTTCCAGCATTTGTAAACGAGCACCCAGCGTAATCAGCTCCATGGCAAGCTGTATGTCACGCGCTTCCTGAACAATGCTTTTCTCGCTCATTGCTAGGCCCTTTTCTTACGGGCTGCGTCATCAGGCTGGCTGATTTCGTTAAGCAAGCGAGTGGAGAGAAGAATACCGGTATGGATCTGTTGCAGATCGTCAACACGGGATTCCTGCGTCAGACGCGTGATCGTCTGCGGATTGTCAAAACGGAACTGGCAAACCAGTTGATTCGTTTCGGCCAGTTTTACCATCTGCGGGAGGGTTAAACCACCCAGCATGGTTGCCATTTCTTCGTTAATACCCAGACGAAACATCGCGGACGCTTTGTCCTGACTAATTAAACGCTGCGCGAGCAGTAAATATGACAAATTGATGTCATAGATATGTTTTAGCAACTCGGATGTATGCATTGTTCCCATCCCGAATAACCAACTATTATTTTTATGCGGAAAGACCGCACCCCGTGATGTCGCCGGGAAATCACCCGGTATAAAAAGAAAAGGCTAAATGCATAGTTGAATCTAGGTTTGTATTCATCGAAACGCGCAAGAGTCGAAACGCAGTAACGTCTCTTACGTGGTTTATCATTTCTTACAAATAACTAAGATTTTTCCTAATTCGACGCAAACTCTACTCGTCAGATTTGCCACATACAATGCAGCCACCCTCAAATTTAAAAAAAATGTGATCCACGTCACACAATTTAAGTGAATATCCTCCATAAATCCATCAGTATGACTTGTAGTTTGTTCATTTTTTGCCCATTTGGCACAGTTTTGTATTCTTAATCGACGAATAGTCATGCAGAAGGGTGAAGCGAACTGGCATGTATCGTGCTTTTCCTGCCGTGAGCGCGCCCCGGAATCCTTCACAAGATGCTCATCTTAAGGAAACATTTTTCTTACCGTGAAAAAACATAGAGTTATGCAAGCCGCCCATAAAAATTGTTTCAGAGCGTGATCATTCGAAATATGTTTATAACGGGTTAAAACGATTTAACGGCAAAAGAGGGAAATTGTGTGATTTACGTTAAGTTGTTAATTTTTTTCATTTAGACGCGTTTTTCAGTTATTCTTCTTATAAGAATAATTAATGAATAATTATGATAAGCTTCACACTAATGTCGTAATCCCCTCTTGCAGATCCTGGTCATTCGCGGTAATGGTGATCACACGCTGTCTTTCAGACATCTAAGGAGTGCGACATGAGTTACTCCCATCTGCTTGTATCTGTTGCTGTTTCTCCCGAAAGCCATCTGCTTGTTTCCCGGGCCGTGTCCATCGCCAGGCCCAGCAATGCGCGCATTAGCCTCATCACGCTTGCAGCCGAACCCGAGATGTATAATCAGCTGGCAGCCCCCATGCTGGAAGATATTCGTGAGGTATTGCAGGAAGAAACACAGCAATTTCTGCGAGAGTTGGTAGAAAAGGCACAATATCCTGTTTACGAGACCGTAATTGCGACCGGTGAACTTAATGCTCATATTCTCGACATGTGTCGCAAACAGAATATTGATTTAGTAATTTGCGGGAACCATAACCACAGCTTTTTATCTCGCGCAGCTTGCGCGGCAAAATCGATTGTCGCGTCAAGCCAGGTTGATGTGCTGTTAGTGCCGCTTGGGGGGTCGTAAACCCCCCGGAGGAATATCAGGCGAGTTTAGGGAATGTTGCGATCTTTTTTTGCAGATCGCCTTCATGGCTTTGCGGCGTTATTTCGCGGAGATCCTGAATAAAACGCGCCTGCCAGTGATTAATATCGTTCTTACGGATCGTTTCCATCATCTCAGCATGGCGTGAAATGCGCTCCGTCAGCGGCATGGTCAACGCGCGGTTGAGGGCATTAGCCACGTCATCCCTATCGTAAGGGTTCACGATAAGCGCTGATGTGAGCTCATTCGCCGCCCCGGCAAACTGGGAAAGCACCAGTACCCCCGGGTCCGCCGGGTCCTGAGCCGCCACATACTCTTTTGCCACCAGGTTCATCCCGTCACGTAACGGGGTGACCAGCCCCACGTCTGCATAGCGGAAGACTTTCATCAGGATTTTGCGGTCAAAATGCTGATTCAGGTAAAAGAGCGGCGTCCAGCCAAGCTGACCATAGCGACCATTGATGCGCCCCGCTTCCGTCTCCAGCTGGTGACGAATATCCTGGTAGGCCTGAACTTCACCGCGCGACGTTGGCGCTATCTGTGTATAACGAATTTTACCGTGGTGCTGAGGGTATTTATCCAGCAGCGTTTCATAGGCCAGGAAGCGTTCCGGTAGCCCTTTGGAATAATCCAGACGCTCTACCGAGAAGATATTCTTCACATGCTTGAGTTCATTCTTCAGCTGCGCCAGCTTCGGCGGCAGCGGGCCGGAAGCCTGATCCGCAATCTCGTCGGGTTCAATCCCAATCGGATACACTTCGGTGTGGAAGGTTTTCCCCCACGCCGTATGGGTCTTGCCGCCTTTTGTCATCAGTCGCGTTTTACCTGACACCGAATCCAGGAACGCGAGGCGGTCATTTTCGGTCTGGAAGCCCAATAAATCGTAATCACACAGCCCCTCCAGCAGCGCTTCATGCGGCGGCAGTGCGGTAAAGATCTCCGGCGTCGGGAACGGTATGTGCAGGAAGAAGCCAATCCGGTTGTTTACCCCCCTTTTACGCAGCTCTCGGGCGAAGGGCAGCAGGTGATAATCGTGGATCCATAAAATATCGTCTTCCTCTATAAGAGGCAGCAGTTTATCCGCCAGCAGCGCGTTGACGCGCGAGTACCCTTCGAAGGATTCACGCTGGAATTTGACCAGGTCAAGACGGTAATGAAACGCAGGCCACAGCACGGCGTTGGAGAATTGCGAGTAATACTCGTCATAGTCTTTCTCTTTCAGCGCAAAGGATGCCCATGTGATATTCCCACGCGTCACTTTGTTAAGCGGTTTCTCTTCTTCACTGATTTCACCACTCCAGCCAAACCACAGCCCACCAGCAGCTTTCAAGGCACCTAACACCCCTACCGCCAGGCCACCTGCACTGGATTTTTTATCATCAGGCGGTGCAATTCGGTTAGAGACGACGACTAAGCGACCCATAATGGTTTCCCCCTTTGTTTTGCGCTATTTGTTGTTGTTGCTGGTTAGCGATATCAGATATCCACTGCCAGACGGCGTCGACATTTGCCAGACGCCATTCTGCGACAGTGTTACCAGGCCCCACCTTAATGGCGATCCCTCCGGCCTGATTCACCACGCGAAATCCGGCCTCGTCGGTCAGATCATCGCCTAAAAATACCGGTATACGTCCCTTAAATGGCGGTTCCGCCATAAACGCCGCAATAGCAGCACCTTTATTAATGCCCTCAGGTTTTATCTCAACGACACACTTCCCCGGCTGTAGCGCGAGCTGCGGGTGTGCATCGACCACGCTACGGGCAATCGCAAATATCGCTGCTTCGTGATGCGGTGCCTGCCGATAGTGCAAGGCGAATGCCATGCCTTTCGCTTCCAGTTCCGTACCCGGAAGTGACGCCAGCGCCGAGGAGAGTTCAGTGTGTAACGCCTGAATTAAGGTATCGGGGAGTGATACAACATGCAGTTGATCATGGATATCGCGGCGCTCCGCTCCGTGTACACCGGCTAGCGGAAAGTGGTAAGGACTGGCGAGCACATCCAGCTCGGCCATTGAGCGCCCTGAAATCAATGCCAATGCGCCCTCGTTCAGTCGAGAGAGCTGCTGCAAATTCTCTAACACCGTATCCGGTACGACCACGTCGTCAGGATGCGGCTGGATCCCGGCGAGCGTCCCGTCGAGGTCAAAAAAGAAAGCATATTTTCCGGGCAGTACAGGCGGTGCAGTTAACGAGTCAGCCACCCTTTTCCTCCTTACAGTTGATGAGAGGTAAACGCCTTTACCTCTTTCATAGCCATGTAAGTATAGACAGTGTGATGGGGCTCGCCATTTGACAACCGCCCCGCCAGCAAAACTGGCGAGGCGGTTCAGGGGTCAACTATGGTTATAAGTTGAGCAATAAAAAGTCAGCGTCGGGGTTACACGGTACGCTTTGCTTTTTGCTTGTAACGGTCGAATATCACCGCCGCCAGCAGGATCAGACCACGCACCACGTACTGAGAGAACGGCGAAATATTCAGCAGGTTCATGGCGTTCTCTACCGTCCCTAAAATCAGGATACCGGCCACCACATATGAGATTTTTCCGATGCCGCCCTTGAGGGAAACACCCCCTAAAACGCAGGCAGAAATGACGATCAGCTCATAACCAATCGAGGTCATTGGCTGGCCGCTGGTCATACGCGAGGCCAGAATAATCCCGGCGGCGGCAGAAACCAGTCCCGAGAGGACAAAGATAATAATCTTGGTGCGCACCACCGGCACACCGGCCAGACGTGCGGCTTCTTCATTGCCCCCGATCGCCAGAGTATTGCGGCCAAACGTGGTCCGGTTGAGCAGGAAGCCGAACAGGATCAGGCAGGCCACGGTGAGCCAGATTGGCGCAGGCAGGCCCAGCCAGTTAGCGTAACCCAGCGTAAAGAAGCGCTCGTCTTCAATCCCGACCGCTTTACCGTCGGAGATGATATAGGCCAGACCTCGCACAATTTGCATCGTCGCAAGCGTGGTTATCAGGGCGTTAATCTTCAGACGAGCAATGACAAAACCGTTCACCAGGCCGCTAAGCACGCCGAGTAACAGACCCGCCAGCACGCCAATCCACAGGCTTTCTGTCATGTTGATCACCACGGCGGTGGTCACGCCCGCACAGGCGATAACAGAGGCCACCGACAGGTCGAAATCACCGGAGGCCAGACAGAACAGCATACCGCAGGCCACCATGCCGGACATGGAAATGGCCAGGCCCAATCCTTTCATATTAATGAAAGTGGCAAAGTTAGGGACGAAGATCGCACAGGCGACGAAAAGTGCGGCAAAGACCACCAGCATGCCGTACTGATCCCAGATACGACCAAAACTAAAAGCCGACTTCGGCGCTCCGGATGTAGTAACAGAGGACATCATTAACTCCTTACTCAGGCGACTGCCTGGCTGACTTTAGGCATGGCGAGGTTCAACGCCTGTTGTTCATTCGCCTGTTCATGAAGTAATTCACCGGCGATTTCGCCTTCACGCATCACCACAATGCGGTCGGCAACGCCAAGCACCTCCGGCAGATCGCTGGAGGCGAAAAGTACCGCCACGCCGCGTTTTGCCAGTTCATAGATCACGTTATAAATCTCGTGTTTTGCGCCCACATCGATACCGCGCGTCGGCTCATCCAGCAAAATGACCTTCATGTCTTCCGACAACCAGCGGCCTAAAATGGCCTTCTGCTGGTTCCCCCCTGACAAATTCATAATCAGCTGTTCCGGGCCGGGCGTTTTAATATTCAGCGAGCGAATATGGTGGTCGGCATTGCTCGACTCCCAGCTGTCGTTTATCAGGCAACCCGCGCGAATAAACTTACGGCGGGCGGAAATATTGATGTTGTCACGCACCGAATGCACCGGAATGATCCCTTCCGCTTTGCGGTCTTCCGGACAGAGCATCATTCCTGCCCTGATCGCGTGGGCGGGTTTCTGGATATCAACCTGCTCACCGTCGATGGAGACCCGCCCTGCGGAAATGCGGGTCCCCCCGAACAAGCCTTTCATTAATTCGCTGCGCCCCGCCCCTACCAGGCCAAACAGCCCGACGATCTCGCCGCTGCGGACGGATAATGAAACCGGTGTTCTCACGCCTGGCGCTTTCACGTTTTCCAGCCGCAGGCGTTCAGGGCCATACTCGCGCGGCTTCCAGTGATAGATATCGCCCAGATCGCGCCCGACCATCGCCTGAACAAGCTGGTCATGGTTAACCTGCTGCATATCGCTAAAGGTGCGCACATAGCGCCCATCTTTAAAAACGGTAATGGCATCGCTCAGGGCAAATATCTCTTCCATGCGGTGCGAGACGTACAAAATGGTGCGTCCTTCCTGTCGCAACTCGCGGATCACGCGGAACAGGTTTTCGATTTCACGCTTGGAGAGCGAGCTGGTGGGTTCATCGAAAGCAATAATTTTGGCGTTGCGCGCCAGCGCCTTGGCAATTTCAACCATCTGCCACTGGCCGATGGAGAGATATTTCAGCGGCGTCTGGGGATCGACATCCAGACCAAGATGTTTAAGCTGCAGCCCCGCTTCATAATTAAGTAGCGAACGGTTCACCACGCCGCCTTTGTGCGGAAGCTGGCCTAAATAGATATTTTCCGCCACGGTCATCTCGGGAATAAGGTGCAATTCCTGATAGATAATGGCCACCCCGGCATTAAGCGCCGCCGTGGTATCGGCAAAGGCCATCTCTTCGCCGCGAATAGCCAGCGTGCCGGTTGTTGGCGCGTAGTTGCCGCTGAGGATTTTTAACAGCGTGGATTTCCCCGCTCCGTTTTCCCCCATCAGGGCGTGAACCTGTCCGGCATAGCAGTCAAAGCTGATATCGGTCAGCGCATTAACACCGGGGAACGTTTTCCCGATGCCGCGAAAAGAGAGATAGGGATGAGACTGTTGCATAACGACTCCGTGATTCCTGTAGTCTGTACGTCTGGCCCCTTACGGCGAGTAAGGGGCACAATCACAGCGTATTACTTACCGCCCAGTCCTTTTTTCGCCAGTTCCTCTTTGAAGTTGTCGCGGGTGATCAGCACCACGTCGGTCACTTCGGTAAATTTCGGCGGTTCAGCGCCTTTGGTTACCCAGTTGTAGAGCATTTCGCTGGATTTGTAGCCGTGGACATCCGGGCTTGGCAGCAGAGAACCGTAGAAGCCGGTGGCCTGCGCTTTGGAAAGCTCACTGACGGCGTCAACGCCGTTGATGCCAATTCCGATCACATCGGGCGCTTTAAAGCCCTGGCCTTCTGTCGCACGGACCCCACCCAGCACGGTGTTATCGTTCATACCGACCACCAGCCAGTGCTTCACTTCCGGGTGCTGAACCAGCATGGAGTTCGCGGCGTCAAATGCCCCCGGGATATCGTTGGATTTGGTCGGGACTTTATAGATCTGTTTCTCCGGGAAACCGGCCGCTTTCAGCGCGTCCATTGAGCCCGTCGTACGACGACGTGCTGTGTCCAGCTCATCAGCGGTAATGGCCATGACGGCGGTCTCTTTCACATCCCAGCCGCGTTTCTGCATTTCTTTATAGAGTTCCTGACCCTGACGTTCGCCGATTTTGGTCGCCGCCATCATGACCAGCGGCACGCTGTCCATCGGTTTGCCTTTGGCATTCACGAACTGATCGTCAACGGCAATGACTTTCATGTCGTAACCGCGGGCTTTCGCCGCAATGGCGGACCCCAGTTTCGGATCCGGTGTACAGATAACAAAACCTTTTGCACCGCTGGCCGCCAGGCTGTCGATGGCGTTCAGCGTTTTCTCACCGTCGGGCACGGCGATTTTAATCACTTCAAAACCTAAATCTTTCCCGGCTTTATCTGCGAATTTCCACTCGGTCTGGAACCAGGGTTCTTCGGGCTGTTTTACCAGAAAACCGAGTTTTAAATTCTCAGCGATAGCGGATTGTGACATAACGGCAGCCAGACCGATGGCCGCCAGCGCTTTAGTAAATTTGTGCATGGTAAACTCCAGCTTTAGCATTCTTTTCTGTAGGGAATATTTGCGTGCTTCTTATTTAATCGGACTTAAAACAAGGCATTAGCGCTTACCTCGTCATAAGCGTTATTGCTGGTGATAGTTTTAGCGGGAAATTAATCATCCATAAGAGAGCCCCATCACACCGCAGAATTACAGTAATTGCGTACATAAATTCAGCGAAAAATGACATAAAAAAGGCAGGATTTGTCAGACAAATAAAAGAGGGGTGAGCAGAATTATTCATAAGATTAGCTAAGAAGTCCCTGATGCCATTAGACCGGTCACGCCGGGGCTAAGGGTTGAAAGGAACACCCTGCTTTCCATCAAAAAAACACACTCGCGCTGAAAATATATTTCCCGGCAAAAATTGATTTAGCGCAATTTTAATGAAACATCATATATGCGAAATGAATTATCTGTATTTCTTGCTTTCCCAGATAATTATTCCGGCGCAATACCCCCGAAACACAAACCGCAGCACTAAAAACAGACTATCTCTTTATTATCAGTAAGATAGTGAGATTTCATTTCATGGGAATCTATTTGCATATTTGTACTATATTAAATTTTGTAATGTATGGTAAAAACAGCGGGATTAAGACTTTTCTTAAATTAAAGACAACGGTATGCTTATTTATATCGAACACAGGAAGTGAATTTCGGTCAACTTTGGCACTGCAGAATCTCTTTTTCTGCTCTATTTCTTCGTATTTGCCTGGCGCTCAGGTTAAGCAACGGACATCACGTCCCACAGTCTATAAGGATATGAGTATGGCTACCCAAACGATGATGCAAAAACTTAACGCGCAGATGAACCTTGAGTTTTACGCCTCAAATCTGCACCTTTACCTCAGTGCGTGGTGTTCCGAGAAAAGCCTTACGGGCTCTGCCACGTTCTTTCGTTCACAGGCCCAAAGCAACGTCACCCACATGATGCGCGTCTTTAATTTCCTGAAAGCGGCGGGGGCAAACCCGGTTGTTAAAGCCCTGGAGGGGATCAACGATAATTACTCTTCTCTGGAAGAATTGTTTGAAAAGACGCTTGAAGAGTATGAACAGCGTTGCACGACGCTCAACAAGCTGGCCGATGAAGCCAGAGCGCAGCATGACATGACCACGCTGAAATTCCTGCGCGATATGGATAAAGAGCAGCAGCAGGACGGAATGCTGCTGAAAACCCTTGCGGACGAGATCCATAATGCGCAACAGGCAGGTTTGTGCCCGGAACAAACCGATCGCCACCTGCTCGACATTGTCACAGTGCAGCATCACTGACGCTTTTGACCTGCTCCCGTTCGGAGCAGGTTACCTTCCCTGCGCCAACCTTCTGCTTTTGCTGAGATTTAACAAATCAGATCTCGCTCCCAATGATTAACCACACAACATGTAATGATTTATTTAATTACATAATCATTGACGAGGGAGCAGCATGATCACCATTGAGTTTATTGTCATTCTCCTCTGCCTGCTGACGGGTACACGTTTCGGCGGCATGGGGCTTGGGTTAATCAGCGGGATTGGCCTTTTTATTTTGTGTTTTGTCTTTGGTCTCCAGCCCGGCAAGCCGCCGGTTGACGTGATGTTGACCATTCTCGCCGTGATTGGTTGTGCAGCCACCCTGCAAACTGCCGGTGGGCTCAATGTCATGATGCAATTTGCCGAACGCCTCCTGCGCAAACATCCGCAGCACATCACGCTTCTCGCCCCGTTTACCACCTGGATGCTGACCTTTCTCTGCGGTACCGGCCATGTGGTCTACACCATGTTCCCCATCATTGCGGATATCGCCCTGAAAAAAGGGATCCGACCCGAGCGCCCAATGGCCGTGGCATCGGTAGCATCGCAGATGGCAATCACGGCATCACCGGTTTCCGTCGCCGTCGTGTCGCTGGTCTCCATCCTGGCCGCCCAGCATGGGATCGGTCACGCATGGGGGATCCTGGAAATACTCGCCGTGTCGGTTCCCGCTTCACTTTTTGGTGTCGCCATTGCTGCCCTGTGGAGTTTACGCCGCGGGAAAGATTTGTCTGACGACAGGGAGTTTCAGGAAAAACTAAAAGATCCAAAGCAGCGTGAGTTTATCTATGGCGGTACGGAGACGTTAATGAATCAACGTTTTCCGAAGCAGGCTTACTGGTCGACCTGGATTTTCTTTGCCGGTATTGCCGTGGTTGTCCTGCTCGGGGCCTTCCCCGAACTGCGCCCCGCCTTCGAGTTGAAAGGCAAAATGACGGCGCTGTCGATGAACCTGGTCATTCAGATGATGATGCTCATTGCCGGTGCCGTGATGCTGATGGCCTGCAAGGTCAATGCCTCAGCCATTTCTAACGGCGCGGTATTTAAGGCCGGTATGGTGGCGATTTTCTCGGTGTTCGGGGTGGCGTGGATGAGCGATACCTTTTTCCAGGCGCATCTCGACGAGTTAAAACTGGCGCTGGAAGGCGTGGTGAAAAGCCATCCGTGGACGTATGCCATCGTGCTTTTCCTGGTGTCGAAGCTGGTGAACAGCCAGGCGGCTGCCCTGACGGCCGTGGCGCCAATGGGGCTGATGCTGGGGATCGATCCAAAAATGCTGATCGCCTTTTTCCCGGCGTCATACGGCTATTTTGTTCTGCCGACCTATCCCAGTGATTTAGCCTGTATCGGCTTCGATCGCTCAGGAACCACCCGCATCGGCAAATTCATCATTAACCACAGCTTCATTCTGCCCGGGTTAATCGGTGTGAGCTGCGCGTGTGCGGCGAGCTACCTGCTGGTACAGACTTTCTTTTAAAGGCATCAACGGGCGACTTACGCGGTCGCCCGTTTGCAGATATTAATGCGACTCGCCCTGCGGGGTGAAGCGCAGCTCAATCAGCGCGATGGCTTTCTGGATCGCACGAAGCGTCACCGGGTCAGCGGCGGCAGGATGGCTGGTGAAATCAATGTTTCTCAGCTGCGTGGACATCTTCTCGCGGACTTCAACCGGGGCAATAACATCCAGAACATCAAGGATTTGCTTAATAACCAGCTGACAGGCAACAACGTCAGAGACCAGTTCCTGATCGGCGCTCAGGTTTTGTGACATGGGGCTTCTCCTTATTTAAAGGCCGCCATAGTATCAAAACGCAGCCCCTGACATCTCCCCTTCGTCACCAGCAGGGACAAAAAAACCCGCCGAAGCAGGTTTTTTTTTATCAGAACATGGCGCCCGGCGGCACGTCTTTAAAGGTGCGGCAGTAATTGGCCCACATACTTTTGAGGATTTTGCGCAGTTTCATTGTGATGCTCCATTAACTTGTCATACAGCTTTATCGTCAATGCGCCTATAATATGACCACCATCACAAAAATCAATGTTTTTGTGACATGCATCACAATTCAATTTACTGCAACACCTGTTAGCCAGCAAAACCGCGAACAAAATCAAAGAGAGAAGGCAGATCGTCCGGCTATTCCTGGCATTGGGCTACGTCTCTGCGGGTACGATAACGTATCTCCATCCACTCAGAGCGAACCATGAAAAGAGTCATCGTAGCCGGTACGATCCTGCTGCTCGCGGGATGCAGCGTTAACCGTCAGGCGGAAATCAGTAGCCTCGACGCACCAAACGGCATTGTCCGCCTCGATTACGGTCAGGCCGTGCTGCAAAATGCCTGGTCTGACGAATATGTAAATAACGGCACCGCAGTGAAAGCCTGTCAGGGTATGGGGTATGCCACCGCGTCTGCCTACGGGCAACCCGTCAAAACCTGTACGCTGATAAGCGGCTCTTTGTGTCTTAACGAAAGCGTGACCATTCAGTATAAATGCATGGGTTATGCCGTTAACCCTAAGTCAAATAATCCCTGGTATTAATCCAAGCTGCCAGCGTTTGCTGGCACTTTATTTAACTAAGAACAAAAACAATTCGCATTAATATAAAACCGACAATGCGTTTTATTCCCATTCGTATTTTGAAGTAATGAATATTTATTTTACGTTTTGCAAATAATTAAATAACAAATTATAGTGTCGCTCATTGTGAACCAGTAATAATAACCCGGAGCGTCACCATGCTGAAAACTGAAATGATCGACAAGCTCAATGCGCAAATGAACCTTGAGCTCTTTTCATCCCTTCTCTACCAGCAGATGAGCGCCTGGTGCAGCTACCACAGCTTTGAAGGTGCGGCCGCGTTTCTGCGTCGCCATGCGCAGGAAGAGATGACCCACATGCAGCGCCTGTTTGATTATCTGACCGACACCGGCAGCCTGCCGCGCATTGAGACCGTGGCCTCGCCTTTTGCCGAGTATAATTCTCTCGATGAACTGTTCCGCGCCACCTACGAGCACGAACAGCTGATCACGCAGAAAATTAACGAACTGGTTCATGCGGCAATGACCAGCCAGGATTATCCAACCTTTAATTTCCTGCAATGGTATGTGGCAGAACAGCATGAAGAAGAGAAGCTGTTTAAATCCGTGCTGGATAAATTATCCCTGGTGGGTAAATCAGGTGAAGGTCTTTACTTTATTGATAAAGAACTTTCCACTCTCGATACACAGAATTAATTTCAACTCGGTGCGGGTTTCCTGCACCGCGTTAATTTACATACATCCTGCGCAGCTGGTACAGCGCCAGTCATGGGGATTGACGGCCTGATAAAAATAGCGGTAGCTGGCCGTCTCAAGCGGAATACCCACCTCGAAAAACAGGTCTGTCAGCCAGTCAACGTTTTCGATAATCCACTCATCTTCCTGTAAGCCTTGTGCAAAGGTTTCATCTTCAGGATCAATAACCGAATAGATTGCCCAGGTGCCCATATCCTTTTCGCGGCGGGACTCAGGCAGCGTCAGAGGCTGGTTCTGCCAGCTCATTATCCAGTGTCCATGGCACAACAGATTGCCTCCCCGGCTCCATGCCGCTTTAAATGGATTCTCCCCCGCCATAAAAAACCCTCACATTATTTTATTATTTGCACGAGTTGTTTACGTTACGCCTGAAATTTGCGCCGTGACATTGCTCTTATGAAGTAGGCATCGCCCCATTAAGGATCACAGCATGCCTAATCTGTAAATATTTTATTACACACCTTGTAACGGTGATTTGACGAATTACGGCTTTTCCCTTACTCTGCGCCGCAGAAATTGTCGCGATTCACCATCGTTGTAGAGGAAAGCGTGAGAAACAGAACCCTGGGAAGTATTTTTATCGTCGCCGGAACGACGATTGGCGCAGGAATGCTGGCAATGCCCCTGGCTGCTGCAGGTGTGGGATTCGGGATGACGCTGCTGCTTCTTGGCACACTCTGGGCGCTGATGTGTTACACCGCACTGCTATTGCTTGAGGTTTACCAGCACGTGCCCGCCGACACCGGTCTGGGTTCACTGGCGGCGCGCTACCTGGGACGCTACGGTCAGTGGATAGCGGGCTTTAGCATGATGTTCCTGATGTACGCCCTGACTGCCGCGTATATTAGCGGGGCCGGGGAGCTCATCGCCTCCAGCGTCAATGACTGGTTTGGCTCTGACATTACCCCGGCGACGGGGGCAATCTTCTTTGCGCTCATCGGCGGCGGCGTGGTCTGCGTGGGGACCTCGCTGGTCGATCTGTTCAATCGTTTTCTCTTCAGCGCCAAAATTCTGTTTCTGATTGTCATGCTGGTCCTGCTGGCACCGCACGTGCACAAGGTTAATCTGCTGACGCTGCCGCTGGAAAAAGGGCTCGCGCTTTCCGCTATCCCGGTGATTTTCACCTCGTTTGGCTTCCACGGCAGCGTACCGAGTATTGTCAGCTATATGAACGGTGATATTCGCAAGCTGCGCCGCGTGTTTGTTATCGGCAGCGCGATCCCGCTCATCGCCTATATTTTCTGGCAACTGGTGACGCTGGGCAGCATTGACTCTTCAACCTTTATTGGACTCATGGCGCAGCACGCTGGCCTGAACGGTTTTCTGCTGGCACTGCGCGAGGTCGTCACGTCTCCTCACGTGGAGCTGGCGGTCCACCTGTTTGCCGACCTGGCGCTGGCGACCTCGTTCCTGGGCGTGGCGCTCGGCCTGTTTGATTACCTGGCCGACCTGTTCCAGCGTCGCAATACGGTTAGCGGGCGGTTACAGACGGGGGGAATTACTTTCCTGCCGCCGCTCGCGTTTGCGCTGTTTTACCCACGCGGGTTTGTGATGGCGCTGGGTTACGCCGGGGTGGCGCTGTCGATCCTGGCGCTGTTACTCCCTTCCCTGCTGGCATGGAAGAGCCGCCAGCAGCATCCTCAGCAGGGGTACCGCGTGGCGGGAGGAAAACCGCTGCTAGGCATTGTGTTTAGCTGTGGGGTGGTGATTATTCTGGTGCAGGTATTGATTGCCGCCGGCATGTTGCCGGAAGTGGGTTAAGAAAAAAGGGGCTATCTTTAGCCCCTTTTTTATCAATGCAAACAGCAGCTCTTAAACTTCTTCCCGCTGCCGCAAGGACACGGATCGTTACGCCCGACCTTCGTGCCGTTCACAATCGGCTTCTTTGCTTCCGGCTGCTGCGGGTTATCTACCCAGTATTGATATAAACGCAGTGCCGCTGGCTGGATGCGCTCAATGCTGGCGATATAGTCTGCTTCGCTCAGTTCATCCAGCTTCTCGCTGTTCTCTTCCGTACCGTGCAGGGCAATCACTTCGAGATCGGCCTTCAGAGACTCCGGCAAGGCTGACCAGTCCGTCAACGCCACGCCGCGCATATAGCCATAGCACCACTCTTCCACCACGGTGTAGCTCTCACCGTCGACGTCGTTATATCCAAACATCGGCTCAAACTGGTCCGGGTATTCGCTCAGCCGCTCAGCAATGTCGTTCATATGCTTAAAGCAGAGATCGATAAAACGGTTCATTTCACGATCGTTTTTCCAGCGCGGAATGTATTTCTCCCCGCCCCACACGGCCACCAGCCAGGTATCTGGCTCAACGACAACAGGGCCGGAAAGCACTGCGGTAAGCATGCCGTCCAGTTCGGATACGTCAATCACAGACGCATCGTCATGGCCGTAAGACATGAGAGTCTCTTCCAGCCATGCCATTTCGCTTTCATTTAATGGACCTTCCGTCATCGCGGACACTCCTGATAAAAAGGAAAAGATCCTAACACAGTTCTCACGCCGTTCCCGGCTGAAGTTTAGGTCTTTATTGCTGCAAAAGTGTGCAAATCGTGACCCTTGCACAACTTATGGGCTTTAATGTTAACGATATGTGATCTTCGCTGTAATTTCTTCTCCTGCCGCAGGGCGGCAGAACGCGGCGCTCTATACTCAAAGATGTCATAACCCCGTCAAGGGGTTAACCATTCTGGCAACGTTTTTGCTTGCTGTTCTTCGCGCGACGCTGCGCATGGAAACCTCGCCGTATCATGCAGGATGCCGTTCGTTTAGTGCATTTTGTTCTTGCCCGTGTTTTGGATTGGCTGCGCCCTGGGCGTTCAGGTTTACGCCGTGGTGCAAAAACCTCTTTGCTAAGGAACATAATAATGTCGCTGAAATTAATCAGAACTCCCCTGTCTCTTGTGTTAGCTGGTTGTCTGGTGACGGCGTTTTCCGCCCGGGCAGATATCGTGATTGGTGTCGCCGGGCCGTTTACGGGACCCAATGCCACCTATGGCGATCAGTACTGGCACGGCGCAACGCAGCCGCTGAAGATATTAACGCTGCCGGCGGGATTAACGGTGAGAAAATCAAGCTGGTTCAGGGTGACGATGCGTGCGAGCCTAAACAGGCCGTGGCAGTCGCCAACCGCTTAGTCGACCAGGATAAAGTCAACGCCGTTGTCGGCCATTTCTGCTCCTCATCGACCATGCCCGCCTCTGAGGTGTATAGCGATGCGGGGATCATTTCCATTACCCCCGGCTCGACGAACCCGCTGATCACCGAACGCGGTATGAGCGATATGTTCCGCATGTGCGGCCGCGATGACCAGCAGGGCCAGGTTGCCAGCGACTTCATCATTGATAAGCTGAAAGCCAAACGCGTGGCGATCATTCACGATAAAGACACCTATGGGCAGGGGCTGGCAGACGCAACCAAAGCGGCACTGGCGAAACGCGGGGTCAAGGATGTGATGTACGAGGGGTTATCGCGCGGTGAAAAAGACTTTAACGCGCTGGTGACGAAGATTGGCGCGCAAAAACCGGACGTGGTGTTCTTCGGTGGCTGTCACCCGGAAGCCGGTCCGCTCGTTCGCCAGATGCGTGAACAGGGCGTACAGGCGAAATTCTTCTCCGGCGACTGCATTGTTAATGAAGAGATGGTGACGGCGGCGGGCGGTCCACAGTATACCAACGGCATTTATATGACTTTCGGTAAAGATCCTCGCCTGATCCCGGACGGTAAAGCAGTGATTGAGAAATTCCGCGCCGCTAAATTCGAACCGGAAGGTTACACCCTCTACTCCTATGCTTCCGTGCAGGCCATTGCTGCTGCGTTTAAAGCCACGGGCGGCAAGGACTCCGCCAAAGCCAGCGAGTGGCTGAAAGCGAATACGGTCGACACGGTGATGGGTAAAAAAGCCTGGGACAGCAAGGGCGATCTGAAAGTCTCCGACTACGTGGTTTACCAGTGGGACGACCAAGGAAAATATAAGGAAGTGCAGTAACGGGACGGAATCACGCTCAACGTCGGCGGGCCTGCCTGCCGGCGCGTAATAAACATCAGGCTGCGCACCACGTGCTGCCTATAAAACGAGCGCGCTAAGATGAGTACATTCTTTCTGCAGCAGTTAATCAATGGCTTAACGCTGGGCTCCGTCTACGGCCTCATCGCCATCGGCTACACCATGGTGTATGGCATTATCGGGATGATCAATTTCGCCCACGGCGAAGTGTATATGATTTCCGCTTACCTCTGCGCCATTGGCCTGGCGCTACTCTCTTTCTTCGGCCTGCAGTCATTCCCCCTGCTGATACTGGGAACGCTGGTATTCACCATTGTCGTTACGGGGGTGTACGGCTGGACCATCGAGCGTATTGCTTATAAGCCGTTGCGGAACTCTACGCGCCTGGCGCCTCTTATCTCTGCCATCGGGATGTCGCTTATCCTGCAAAACTACGCGCAGCTGAGCCAAGGGCCGCGCCAGCAAGGGGTGCCAACCATGCTCGACGGCGTACTTCGTCTGCATCTGGGCGAAGGTTTTGTGCAAATAACTTATACCAAAGTATTTATCCTGGTCGCCTCGTTTGCCGGCATGCTGGTGCTGACCTGGATAATCAACCATACCCGGCTGGGGCGGATGTGCCGCGCGGTACAGCAGGACCGTAAAATGGCCTCCATTCTGGGGATCAATACCGACCGGATTATCTCCCTGGTCTTTGTCATTGGTGCGGCCATGGCGGGCCTGGCAGGTGTGCTCATCACCATGAATTACGGCACCTTTGATTTCTACGTCGGGTTTGTGATTGGCATTAAGGCGTTTACCGCAGCGGTGCTCGGCGGGATTGGCTCCCTGCCGGGCGCGATGCTCGGTGGGTTGATTCTGGGCGTCGCCGAGGCGCAATTTTCCGGCATGGTGAACTCCGATTATAAAGATGTGTTCTCGTTTGGCTTACTGGTCTTGATCCTGATTTTTCGCCCTCAGGGTCTGCTTGGCCGCCCGATTGTCGCCAAAGTGTGAAGGAGAATACGATGACCTCTCACGGCTTTTCGCTTAAGCGCTGTATTCTGGACGCCATTTTTTCTGGCCTGATTGCGTTAATCATTTTTGGCCCGATTGCCGGCGTGGTGCTGGACGGATACAGCTTTAACTTCGCCGGACAGCGACTCGCATGGATAGTCGGCATCGTTATGCTGGGTCGTTTTCTGCTGAGCGCTTTTTTAGGTACCGCCCCAGGCGCACGTTTCCAGGCACGTTTTGAAGCCGACAGCGCAGGTGTTTATGTCCGGCCACCGGAATACAAAAGCCGCATGCGCTGGATTATTCCCCTGGTGATTGCCGTTGCCATTTGCTTCCCGTTTGTCGCCACTAAATATGTGCTGACCGTCGCCATTCTCGGGCTGATCTACGTGCTTCTTGGGCTGGGGCTGAACATCGTCGTGGGTCTGGCGGGTTTGCTGGATCTGGGGTATGTCGCTTTCTATGCGATTGGTGCGTACGGCCTGGCGCTGGGGTATCAGTATCTCGGCTTAGGCTTCTGGAGCATGCTGCCGCTGGCGGCCATTATGGCCGCTGCCGCGGGCGCCCTGCTCGGTTTTCCGGTACTGCGCATGCACGGTGACTATCTGGCCATTGTCACCCTCGGGTTCGGGGAGATCATTCGCCTGATCCTGAACAACTGGCTGACGTTCACCGGCGGGCCTAATGGCGTGTCGGCCCCTCCTCCTACCTTTTTCGGCCTTGAGTTTGGACGACGCGCAAAAGAAGGCGGCGTGCCTTTTCACGAGTTTTTCCACCTCACCTATAACCCGAACATGAAGTTTATCTTTATCTATACGGTGCTGTTTCTGGTGGTAATGCTGGTGCTCTATATCAAGCACCGCCTGACGCGGATGCCGATCGGCCGGGCGTGGGAAGCCCTGCGGGAAGACGAAATTGCCTGTCGCTCCATGGGGCTCAATCATGTGCTGGTCAAGCTTTCGGCCTTTACGCTGGGCGCATCGACTGCGGGCATCGCCGGGGTATTCTTCGCCACCTATCAGGGGTTCGTGAACCCGACATCGTTTACCTTCTTTGAATCCGCGCTGATCCTCGCCATTGTGGTACTGGGCGGCATGGGGTCTACGCTTGGCGTGGTGCTGGCCGCCTTTGTGCTGACGGTCACGCCGGAACTGCTGCGCAGTTTTGCCGAGTACCGGGTCCTGCTGTTTGGCATGCTGATGGTGGTGATGATGATCTGGCGTCCACGCGGTTTGATCCGCATTAACCGCAGCGGATTTCCCGTGCGTAAGGGCGTCGCGCCATGAACGAAACGATATTGCGCGTTGAACATCTGATGATGCACTTCGGCGGGATTAAGGCGCTAAACGACGTCAACCTGGACGTGCAGCGCGGTTCCATTACTGCCCTGATTGGGCCAAACGGGGCGGGAAAAACCACCGTATTTAACTGCCTGACAGGCTTCTACAGAGCCTCCGGCGGCAATATTTTATTTACCAGCCGCAATAAGACGACCAACGTCATTCAGGTACTCGGGCAAAAATTTCAGCCGGGTGACTGGATTAACCCCGCGCAGTTCGGGCAGCGTCTGTTCTATAAAATGTTTGGCGGAACTCACCTGGTCAACCGCGCCGGGCTGGCGCGCACCTTCCAGAATATCCGTCTGTTTCGCGAGATGTCGGTCGTGGAAAATCTGCTGGTCGCACAGCATATGCGCGTTAACCGTAATCTGCTCGCCGGGATCGTTAATTCCCCGGCCTACCGTCGGGCGGAAAGCGACGCCCTCGACAGAGCTTTCTACTGGCTGGAAGTGGTCGATCTGGTGGACTGTGCCAATCGCCTGGCGGGGGAGATGTCGTACGGTCAGCAGCGGCGCCTCGAGATCGCCCGGGCAATGTGTACCGGACCGGAGATGATCTGTCTCGACGAACCTGCCGCCGGGCTAAACCCGGTTGAAACGCATAAGCTGAGCAGCATTATTCGTTTTCTGCGGGATCATCATGACATCACGGTATTACTGATTGAGCATGACATGGGGATGGTGATGGAGATTTCGGACGATATTATCGTGCTCGACCACGGTGACGTGATTGCCAGGGGGAAACCCGCGCAGATCCAGCATGATGAAAAGGTCATTGCCGCCTATCTGGGCACGGATGAAAGCGAGGTCACCCTATGAGCGAACCGCTGCTGGCCTTCCGCGAGGTGGATGTGTTTTACGGCGTGATTCAGGCGCTGAAACAGGTCTCACTTGAGGTGAATACAGGAGAAACCGTGGCGCTGATTGGCGCAAACGGCGCGGGTAAATCGACATTACTGATGTCCATCTTTGGCCAGCCGCGTATCCGCAACGGACAGATCCTTTATCGCGGCGAAGACATCAGCCATAAATCCACCCACTACGTCGCCTCCGGCGGCATTGCGCAGGCCCCTGAAGGCAGACGTATCTTCCCGGATATGACCGTCGAAGAGAACCTGCTGATGGGGACCATCCCGATTGGCAACCAGTTTGCAGCCGAAGATATGCAAACGATGTTCGATCTGTTCCCTCGCCTGAAAGAACGCCGTAAACAGCGCGCGATGACCCTGTCCGGCGGAGAACAGCAAATGCTGGCTATTGCCCGGGCGCTGATGAGCCGTCCGACGCTGCTGTTGCTGGATGAGCCCAGCCTGGGCTTAGCCCCGATTGTGGTGAAACAGATTTTCCAGACGCTGCGCGAGCTGGCCCGCAACGGGATGACGATCTTCCTGGTGGAGCAGAATGCGCACCACGCGCTGAAGCTTTCCGATCGCGGGTATGTGATGGTTAACGGGCAGATCCGCCTGAGCGGCAGCAGCGAGGATCTGCTGGGCAATCAGGAGGTGAGGAAGGCGTATTTGGGTGGGGTGTGACGACACGATGTTCATGCACCATTGAACCAGCTTTATACTGTAACATCGGCAATTCAGCGGCATTTCATGACGTATATCGCTGCACTTATCCTCCTTTAAGCCACAACAATGCTTTCACTGAAACAGGATAAAATAATTTACTCGCGTAAATTCTTTTTATAGGCAATAAGCGTCCTTATGCGATAAAGTAATAAGGTGAAATTCTCACATTATTTTCGCAGCAAAACTATTAGCTAACAGGTGATTTCATGAAGAAATTTATTAAATGGATTTTTTATATCTTTATTGCTTTGATGATTCTGGGATATATCGTCGGTAAAAACGAAAAATCGGAAGCAGGCGCGACTTCGTCTTCTGCACCAGTTGCGGATACGCAGAAGTCAGTACCGCAAAAAGAAGTGTTTACGACCTCCGCAAAACAGCTTTTTAAAGCTTATGAAGAGAATGAAGTCGCAACCGATGAAAACATGAAAGGTAAGCTCATCTCAGTCAACGGGGTTGTTCAGTCCATTGATAAAGATTTTACAGACTCAATTATCATCGGCTTACAAACAGACAATCAGTTCATGCCTGCACGAATGGAGATGGAAAACTCAGAAAAGGCTACTGCCGTAGCATTGAAAAAAGGACAGCAGGTCACTGTGATTTGTAAAAAAATGATCCGAGTAATGGGTGCACCTTCTGGGCGAGATTGTATATTCGCAAAATAACAAATCGGGAGGGTTACCCTCCCATTCCATTCTCCTGAACTCCTGCTGTCGCCAACATCATGCCATTCACCAATACCTGACATGCTTATATAATCCCCCATATTCCACACACCAACTCCGTTGCAGTATCGGGGCAACATAACAATATATAGACGCAATGATGTAATCGGTAAGCTGTACTTGCGAAAAGTGGGAATAATGGGAGAGTGAAATTAGAAAATAAAAAACCACCTTTCGGTGGTTTATACGACACTGCTTATTGCTTTGATTATTCTTTGTTTCCCATGGTAGCCGGAGTGGGACTTGAACCCACACAGCGCGAACGCCGAGGGATTTTAAATCACGCGTGTTATCTATGATAATCATGCACATACGTGTATTTTTCGCCATTAATTCATAATTTTAAGATCAAATGAATCAATAGCTTACGGTTATCAAAATGTCATAATGGCGAAAATTTTTCGCTCCGCGAACCGAAATTTGGTGTGGGGAGAATGGGGGTTACACCCATACCTTAAATGGCTGGGCAATCATCGTTCCAAACCCGGTTGAGACTGTGCGTTAGCACTCCAAAAACCTCAACGGCATCCAACGCATCCCCTTCTATCGCTTCACCATCTTGAGTAATCAGCGCGTGGCCCATTAGCTTCACGAACTGGTTTCTCCCGTCCATGCTAACCAGCAACGTATCCCCTCCTTCAGGTTTCAGACTGACGTTAATAACGGCCCAGCCGCATGAAGTTTCAATAACCCGGCAGTTGTTATCCACACCGCAGATAACATCTATCGTCATGCGCTGCTCCTGATAATCCATGGCTGGCGATGGAAATCCCATTAGAAAACCCTCCCCATGTTACGCAGGATCCAGTATCGGTTCTCACTTCCGTTTGTCGTCTTATCGGCGAAGTCCGGCTGGTATCGCTCGATCCATGAATTTGCATCCTCCTGGCTGAAATGCCAGTGCCTCTCCTGCAGTTCGGCGATGAATTTGTCTGTATGCAGGCAGAGATAGCCCTTAGGGTTTTGCTGTATGGCTGCAATAAAAGCAGCACGAATATCCGGTTGACGAGGCATGAACTAACCCTCACTCGCACATTGACTGTATACATATACAGTAGTATTTTTATGAAAACAGATCAAGCACAGGCAATTTTCACTTAAGAGGGGATCGGTATGTTTGTTGAACTGGTTTATGACAAGCGAAATGTTGAGGGGCTCCAAGGGGCCAGAGAGATCATCCTGGCTGAACTAACGAAGCGAGTGCACCAGATTTTCCCTGATGCCGAAGTGAAGGTGAAGCCGATGCAGGCGAACGCTTTAAACAGCGACGCCAGCAAAAGTGATCGGGAAAAGCTCAATCGCATGCTGGAGGAAATGTTTGAAGATTCCGATATGTGGCTGGTTTCTGAGTTTCCGACAGTTCGCCAGGTTGGCCTTTAAATTTTACTCGGTTAATATTCCCCACGTTTGCTCGGGCATGAACACTGAGCAACCAGCCGCCGCCAGTTCTTTCTTAAGACGGGCGGCGGTTTTCTTAGCGAAGCAGTTTCAACATGCTGTCTTCAGGTATATCAAGCTCCACCCTGTTTTAGCTCATCAACCTGTTTACTAAGCTCTACTACCTTTGCGTTAAGTGCCTTTATGGCTGCCAGGGCATCCATCATCAGCGGGTTAAGGTCGAGCGTCATTTTCCCTACGCCCTCAGCAGAGTGAACATATTGCTTGTCGATTTGTTCGATCTGCTGAGCAATTACGCCACGGCGCTCTGTCTGCTCATCATCATCAAGGTAGTAGAATCGCTTAAACTCCATTTGACAGATGTTTTCAAGAGAATCAGCAACATCGAGATCGCCGTTGACGTGCTTAAAATTAATATCTGATGTTCCAACAGACTGCATCTGTGTCCATGGAATGGTGGACGAAGGTGTATTCATAGCAGCACTGGCCAGGTTCCTGACAAAAAGATTGCCGGACATTCCTGTAAATATTTGCTGTCGGCGCGTTGGGTCATACCCGCATACAATACCTGAGCCAGCTTGCGGGGCCCAGGCAGTACCTGAACCGTCAATGCCATAAAATCCTGATTCGGTATTTCCTAAGACGTTAATAGTTGGAGTTCCGAAACCGAAATAGCCCACACCTAAAACATTCCCAGTATTGGGGCCAACATCTTTGGTGGCGGCACTTCCCAAACCGAGGTTTGTGCGAGCGTCAGCAGCATTCTTTGCACCTGTACCGCCCTGGCTGATACTGAGCGCGGTAGTCAGGCCGCTTAGGCTGGTTATATCGCTGTTAGCCCCTTTCTTCGCCAGCGATTTCTGCCCCGGTACGGTAACTGCCACACCGGTAATCGTGATAGTGACGTCTGTAGTACCGTTCATCACATCAGCGAAACCGCTCATGTAGCGCTGGTACATCGTGAAGGTTTCAGCAATGTCCTGCGCCAGGCCATCCACACTCAGGCTATCGCTCAGCAAAATCGAATACTTCGTTCCAGCAGGAATTGCTGGGCTTGCCGCAGGTGTCACGGTAAGAGAAGTTCCGCTTCCAATCGCGGTGATCTGGAAAACCTGCGCCGGGCTTGTCAGGGCGATAACAGTACAGCCGTTACGAATAAGTGAGCCCGCAGCAGTAAAGTTTGTGCCGGTACCTGTAAGGGTGTTTCCGCTGATGGCAATAGTGCCAGTGTTATAAAGCATATTTTCTCCTGTTCGCAATGCATCACCTGAGCGGATTTTGCATAATTAGAAATGAATTTTTGAGAGCGATAGTTAATTTCTACGCTCAAATAAATGCAGTTAACCAATTGGTATGAATTAATAGTTAGTGAAAAGGAGGGCTTAATATTCCAGCCCTCAATAACAATAACATTTTATCACTCATTTATTTCTAGCCAACAAATGAGCCCGTACCTCTGGTAATCATTAAGCTTGGAGAATAAATAATTTTACTTACTGAGTTAGCATTAACGATAGTCAATGTTGCTTTAACTGTATTTGTATTTATTCCTTTAACTCCAAATCTCAATGTGTAAAAATTATTAGAATACGCGCCGGATTGCACTGGAAGGTTTGAAAACGTTTTGGATGTCCCATTAATATCAATAATAACATTCATACTGGTATCGGCATTCGCTGATGAATAAAAGGTTGCTTCTACAAGAGCATTCTTAGCAAGACTACTTGATCCTGAGTCAGTATAAGTAATCGTTTTAACTAAATTAGCAGTTCCGCTTAATGAAGCATCCGAACCGACACCAACGTTGGCAACATCACCAACAAATGACGTTGCCTCTACTGTTCCTTTAAAGCTGCCACCGCTGGCGTATACCATTCCCCGGATCGTGACGTTATTCAGCTCGGCATTACCGCTTTTCGGCAGATTCCAGCCAGCGCCAGCCGAACCGCTAACGAAGTTATCCGACTTCAGTGAATCGGTGATTTTCCCGAACTGAATGCTGGCATCACGGAAAAACGCATCGTTTATGAAGGTCTGTCCGTTCTGAATTACGAACGGCAAAGAGACCGACCCTCCAGCCTGCGCCATTACAGCGAATCGGTCAGCCACAAACAGCACCTGTGATTGCATGCCGGACGGCGTATTCTGAACACCAATCCCCATCCCTGCTGCATACTGATTACCATTAGAATCAACAGCGACCTTGATGCTGTACATCGCATTCAGGTTGTTATTGATGTCCGCTGATACCTGGCTGTTCTGGATAATAGCCGCAGACTGACCGTTAACCGTGACCTTCAGCGAGTTGATTTGCGTAGCAGACGCCTGAGTGAAGTCAGCGAGCGTCTTTGACAAGTCAGTGACATTCGCAGTGTTTCCACCAGTACTGGAATCCAGTGTGCGCAGCGACTCAGCGACAGCTTTACTTGCATCTGCCATGACATTGTCGACTCGCTCAATACCGGCTTTGTTATCACCATATTGCACGCTCAGAAGGTTACGCTGGTTAACCTGCGCGAGCGTACTGGTGATCAGCGCGATAGCATTGTTCTGAATACCGCCGCTGGCCTTATCAGTTTGTGCACCCAGCTCTTCCAGGCGTGATGCCATTGAGGAATCAAGGTCCGTGACAACCTGGCTAAGTTCAGTGATTGATGCTGTATTCTGAGCACCTACAGCCGCTGCTGAATCAGCTTTGTCAGATGCGGCCTGAGTGGCAGCCGTCAACTGGCTTACCGCGGAAGCGCGAGCTTCAGTTTCCGTTGCTAACGCCTGGCGAACTTCAGTAATACCCGCTTCATTCTGCGCAGTTTGTGCCTCAAGACGAGTAACATCCGTGACGCGTGCTTCCGTCTCAGTGGCGATCACCTCCCGGAGCTCTTCGAATGTCGCAGAATTAGCCCCCTGCTGCGCAGTCTGGCGCACAACAACATCAGCAATAGCCAGGGCGTTGCCAATTATTGCTTCTGCTGTCTGCTTATTCGAACCTACTGCTGCAGCCAGACCATCAGCATTCTCCTTAATCGCATCGGTCAGCTCAGCTAGTTTGTCGCTACCGTCTACAGCACTCTCAATCAGATCCTTAAATACCTCAGAATCTTTAATCTCCTCCAGGATCACATCGGTGATATCGGAAACATCGATTCTCGCCTGTCCGCGCACCCAGTCGGTGTATCCTGATTCATTGCCGCTGCGGTCCACCAGCTGCGCGCGGTACCAGAAAATCTGTCCAGCCTTAAGGCCCATCTGCTGATATTTGCGCTGTGGGTAAGGCACATCGGCCAGCAGCATCGCATCGTCTTCGGTACCGGTCAGGCTGTACTGGATTTCGGTCTTCAGCGTGTCGTCGGTATTCGCAGGGAATCCCCAGTTCAGCTCGATACCGAATACAACGTTTTCAGAAGCGATGAAGCCGACCGGCTTCGGTGGATTGCCCACTTTACCCGTAAGATTCACTTCTGATGATGTCGCCCAGACTGATGAAACGTCGCTGGCGTTCACCGCCCTGACGCGGACCAGATAGCGACCCGAGTAGATACCCTGTACTTCAAAGCCGAGAGAAGACGTTCGGGGAACGCTTACCCAGTTGCCGCTGTCACGCCGCCATTCCGCCTCGTACGCAACTGCACCCTGAACAGCATCCCAGGCAACGCGCATGGTGGTAATCGCAATGTTCTGGTTAACCGTAGAGTAACTGTCTACGACAATATTTCCTGGGGGAGCCTGAACCCCCGGTGGAATGACACTGACTGGCCGCTCGTCCAGTCTTGCGCCGGTATCAACAGCGGAATAGATATCAGGGTTGTAAGTCGTCCCGGTGACCTCGAAAGTTCCGTCGTTGTTGTCCCGCGTTCCCGTAACACGGAAAAGCGCTATAAACAGATCGTCAGAGTCCACGCCCCAGTTACATTCAGCCTCCGGCGTTTCGCTGTAGGGTGTGGTGACAGTGACTGTGTTTCCGTTAACGGCCTGGACGGTTCTGGCCTGAGCTGTACCTGATGGAAGATTCAAAAACAGCCGGTTCCCGGCCCTCACATCAGCGGCGCGATCGAGGGTTATGTTGCGGCCGTTAACAGCACTCACCCTGCCACCGATAGTTCTTCCTGCCAGCTCGTTAGCTGCCACGCCGATCACCTCACCAACGGGGGGAACGTCCATGCCAGTGCTGAAGGTCACCACCTCGCCGATACCGTTAGTGAGCAGCGCCCAGCGCCCCCGCCGGTTTGCCTCTGACTGCCTGGTGCAGCCGATCGCAGTCATTTCGAGCTGACGATAATCGAAGCGCATGGCCAGATCGTTATCGTAAACAGGCTCAGGCGTGTCTTTATAGTGGTTGGCTGGGTCTGACCAGTTCACCAGCGCGGCAGTGTTTCGGGTGGTTTCACTCGGATCCGCAAAAGTAAATTTTCCTTCAACAACGCTGGCGTGGTTATAGATGTGCCACACATCCCGTGGCATATCAGCCAGGACATACATCTTATTGTCGCCCCAGTACGTCATGCCGCGAAATATACCCGCCAGATCACGAAGTACAGTCCAGGCGTCATTACGGTCCTGAATATAAACGTTGCAACGAAAACGAGGCTCCGTCCCACTTCCGCCCTTGCCATCTGGTACTTGTTGATCGCAATACTGGGCGATACGATAAAGCTCCCATTTGTCTATCTGAGTCGCATCAATTCTTTGACCCAGCCCGAAGCGCTCGTTCAGAATGATGTCGTAATAAATCCAGGCAGGATTATCCGTCCATGCCCATTTAAATACGCCCTCCCATGTACCAGAGTAAGTGCGGGTTTCGGGATCATAAGTATCAGGTACACGGATGATTCGCCCTTTCGGATTGCACACAACCTGAGGAATGCCATTAGGGAACTGCTTTGCGTCAAACTCTACATACAGCAGCGCTGTGTTAACGTAGCGAAGTTTGGCGTCAATAATTTCAGTAACGGCCACAACGCGCATGGTGTCGACGATATTCACGCTCGTGGAATCCGGCGTGATTCTGCGAACCCGCAACTGCCATCCAGTCGAGGCTTTCGGAAGATTGACGCGGTGACTGCGCTCATAAAGCGACGTGGTTTTGTCATCAACAGCACCGTTAACCACCGTTTCATACGGCCCGCCATCGACCGACAGATCGATAGCATACTCGACGCGGGTGCCGACTTTGTCGCCGTTGTTTTTCTGGAGCAAGAGAGTTGGCCATCCCAGGCGAATTCGCAGCGCAGAGAGCTGCGTGTTGGATACCGCGCGCACGTACGGCACAGCCTGTTTCAGCTCGTATGAAACCTGAAGTTCGTTTTCAATGCCGGGGAAGCCCTTAATGTAGTCCTGGTCCTGAGTACCGGAACGGAACTCATATTTCACATTATTGAAGTTATAACTTCCGTCGGCGTTCTGAAGAGGCGTGTAGGAAGATGAGTCACCAAGAAAAATGTTTTTACCATCAAGCCCGCCAGCGAACTCACCCTCTCCAAGCGCAATCAGCACCTTTGCCCTTGCAATGGACTGAATGCTGTCCGGTGCTTCAACGGGTGTTCGGGTCTGATTGCTGCCACCTTTACCGCGGCCTTTGATGATTGTCGTCGTCATATCGCGTCCATAAAAAAGCCACCGTCAGGTGGCTTGCAGTACGTGGTTTGGTTTATTGCTGATCTTCTGCATAAATCCCGGCGGAGATAATCGCGCCGCCAATTTCCCGTTGCCCATAAAGCAGGGGAACGGGATTGCCAGATGCTGTCGTGTTAACGGGACCACCAAACGCATAGGAGGGTTTGTTATCAGGTTCCTGACGCATTCGCAGGCCTGATACCTGCGGGGAAAGTAACTGGACTACTCCACCCAAGGCCATTGATGCTCCAACAAGGCCAATGTTTAATGCAGCGCCCTTCCCAATCAGTGCGGCACCTGCTGGACCAAGAGCTATACCACCAGCAATCAATGCTACACCGAGAACAGCCTGGAACAGACCTGCCCGCTTACTTCCTCGTATTACCGGAATAATTCTCAGCTCATCACCCGGCCCCAGGAGTTCAAACTCTTCGTGCCCGATATTGCGACGATCCCGGAAAATAACAAAATCCAGTCCCTTTGCCCGAGCTTCACGCAGATAAGCATCAAAGCCGTCAATGGTGTTAGAAAGCGCCCTGAATACTTCGCTGGCGGACGTTAGTGCGCGGCGATGTGTCCTGCCAAATCGCTGAGCCATTGAGCCGCTGAGTTTGATAACGGTTTTTCTTTCCATTACATCAAATCCTTATAACGCAGAATTTTGATGGTACGGTCGCGGTAATAGCCACCGTAGGGAATACGCTGGCTTAACTGGCCATACATGTGATGCAGTAGCATGTTGCCATCAAGCAAAACCCCGGCATGGTTCGGGACGGTGGACTGAACCTGCATGATAACCATGTCACCTGGCTGAGCGGGGCCGTCGTACTCACGGAAACCGCATTCCTGCCAGTTATCCATATAGAGGTTTTCACCCTGTTCCCACCAGTGGCGATCTACGCTGTAGTTGGGCAGTTCAATGCCGTGCTCGATGCGGAAATAGTCCATGATGAGAGACCAGCAGTCTGCATACCCGAGTACAAACTGGCGCCCTGTGAGGGGACGGTCTCCGCGAGGCATGACGGTGCGAATGTCGCCCTCCGGCCACGATGCAATAATCCAGGGCAGTTCCGTGGCATCACACATCAGCATGTCGAGCTCGCTCGGCTGAGTTGTTGCCCCGTCGCCGGGATGGCTGTGGACGATCGCCACCACAGTGCCCTGCTCTTCGGCGGCCGCATAATCCTCAGGATTAAGTTCAAATTGCTCAGTCGGCGACTCAGCATTATTTTTGCAGGGGATGTATTTCTCCACCCGCCCCTTCTGAATAACCACGCCACAGCACTCCTCGGGGAAGGATGCGGCGGCATGCGCCAGAATGGCGCTAACTGTTTTGTCGCGCATGATTATCCTCTCAGAAGTGAAGCGCCGGGGAACCCGCCATAATCCAGCTGTTCATTCTCTCCGAAGCGAGGTTTACAGCCCGTTGACAGCAGTCCGGAGCAAACATCCTGTGAAGGATCGTCCACCCGATTGCCGTCTTTATCGAACCAGCCGTTTTGCCCGGCGTAGGTGCAGCCGTTCCCGGTTTTGTACCAGCCCCGCATGCACCACGTGCACATTGGCTGAATTTGCCGGGTCGGAATGAGTTGCCCTCGCAAATCGGCTGGACTTGAAAGCTCAAACTCTACGGTTTCATCGTCTGACCCTGATTTACGGTCGATGTAATAAACCTGTTTGCGCTCCTCGTTGGGATTCGCAGTCGGGTTCCCGCCAGGAAAATTTCTTGCGTCCAGGTAGTGAGCGAAGGTGTCATGGATGATCACCTTTGCTTTAGCCATCCCCTGAAACCTGCGGCACAGCGCGCCAATCGTACCGCTGATGTTTGCAACGGTGAGAGAAGGCCGTGAACTCTGGCCGTCACTGCTGACAGATATGCCGGTCAGTTCATACGGCCACGCGCCATACTCCTGCCCCTGCCACCACACCGACTTCGGCTCAAGTTTTGACTCGTCGCCGCCTGCGGCGATGATTTCAGCCTCGGTATGCGGGATTGTCTCGTTGTGAAAGCGAAGAATACCGGCACCGAAAGCAGAGCCGTCCACCTCGATCAGGCGGACGCGTTTACCCGGTTCCAGTTTCTGGACATCAGATGAAATACTCATGGATGGTATGCCTGTATGAATGTGCTGCTGAGGGTGTATTTTTTGTTGCCGTGGGTAGATATCTGGAAGGATTCCGCGCGCCATAAACCTGAAGGCTCAAGCGGCGGCTTCCAGATAAATGACTTCCACCCGGCATGTCTGTTCAGAAAGTTTTTAATGGCCTGAATGTAAGCCTCGTCGCCGGTAAAGCTCACGCTCCACTGAGGTGTTACCGGGTTGATGCCGTCCCCGGCCACCTGTGTATAGCCATCGCCAAACTGCGCCTTTCGGGTACGAAAACTTGTATCAACCTGAGAGGCAACCTTTGGGCACCAGCTGAAGGTTTCGACTGCCATGGTTAAACTCCCTTGATTAATCGCCACAGAGGCGAGCCCGGCATGCTGGCCTGTTCGTTAATGACACCAGTGATGGCATCCTTAAGCTGCCTGCCTGCTGCTCCGGCGGTTCCCTGACTGGCTGCCTGTGGTGATCCACCCTGAATATTGATATCGCCGAAGTTAACTGAAGGCACACCGCCGGAGACCTGCGGAGTACCAACTGCCCGAACTCCCAGCGAACCATCAGCGGCGCGCGTAAGCGGCATAATGGCTTCCGGACCAGCCTCGGCAAAAACGCCTGCGCCTTTGGCAAAAGCAAACAGCTGAGGCGTCTGGAAAACGCCATTGCTGTAAGCGCTCAGGGACGGAGAGTCGTAAACATTACCCTTCGCATTAAAGGTAAAGTTCGCGCCAGCATTCTGAATAGCGGTACCGCTGCTGGCGGTTGCGGCTGACGAGGCACCAAAACTGAACAGTGATCCAATTGAGCTGACGCCATTAGCAACAGCCATGTTCACCAGAACGTTCTGGATAATCTTCAGTACGCTCACGCCCCAGTCCTTCCAGCTGTCAACGTTGCCATTGAGCATGTCGGTGATCGTGGTGACCGCGCCACCCATGGCCTGCTTCATGCCGTCAGCGGCCATGGAAGAATAATCAGTGGCTTCGTCCACCCAGTTCGCATACCCCTCAGACAGTCCCGTCATCCAGTCGTCACGCTGAGCATCAGAAGCTGCGTAATATCCCTCCTGGTCGCGCAGGCGCTCTTCGAGGTAGCGCTTATTAAGTGCCAGCCCCTGCTGATAGAACGTCTCGTCGATTTCACCAGCCTGACGCTGGCGGAGAAGATCGGTATTCTTCTGCTCAAACTCCTTACGCAGATTGAACTGCTCCTGAAGTCTTTCACGGAACCTGGTTCCCTGCCCGTATCCCAGCAGTTGCGCTTCATTGGCTGCGCGGGCGCTGGCGTTACTGTCGGCAAGGTTGGCTTCGTAATTTCGCAGTTGCTCACGTAATTTAACCTGGTCAATCAGCGCAGCATTCTGCAATACGGTCTTTTTCTGAGCTTCTGTCAGAGAAGCAAGTTCGCCCTGGCTGACCTGGTATTTAACCTTCGCCAGTTCAGTATTCTGGCCTTGCAGGGCAATCTGCTCTTTTTGCTGCTTGATAAGGCGCTTATACACATCCTCGGTTTTCTCGCCTTCGGTTTTACCGCCCTTCGCCTTAGGTTTGTTGGCCTCATTATTCCGCCATTCAGCAAGACCGTTATTAATCAACTCCTGACGGCCTGTCTGGAATTGCGGATCACTGGTTAATCCCAGGTCATCGGCTGCATAACTCAGTCGCAGGCGCTCTTTTGCTTCACCCTTCAGGCGTGACAACTCCAGATCCCGGCGGCTCTTTTCGAGGGCATCGGTTTGCTTTTTGTCGAGATCGGCCTGCGGAAGTCTTAGCGGGACGTTAGCCAGCCCCTGACGCGCCATAAGGAGTTGGTTACCCAGTCCGAGTAATCGATTAAGTTCATCGTGCTGCCCATTCATCAACAGAAGTGATTGATAAGCCCGGTTCTGATTCGCTGCCTCCTCCCGAATTAGCGTCACACGCCGATGCTCAAGACCTTCAAGAACCTGTTGGATAGAGGCAGATTTCTCCTGCATCTGGGCAAGCCTTTCCTGCTCAACAGATAACTGTTCAGTGGCTGTAGCCAGTCCACGGGTCACGGTATCCAAAGATGTCAGGTGGTTAATCATGAAACCACCGCTGGTCGTTGGGCCGGGATTACTGATCACTGACTGATAACCAGCTATCTGCTCTTTCAGATTTTCAATCTTGCTCTTTTGTTCATCTATCAGCCTGTTCTGCTCATTCAATGCTGCGCGCGTTTTCTCAGCATTGTCTGAAGCTTCAGGTAAAGACATTGCCTTCGACTTTTTACTGACTTCATCAATCGTGGTGGCGTATTCCTGCGCCGAACGCCGAGCCTGCTCCTGATTCTGATACATCGCATACCAGGCTCCTGCTCCCAGCATCACCAGACCCGGCACGCCACCAATCAAGCCAAGCGCACCACTCATCAGCCGAGTACCGACAGATGTTACGCTATTGAGATTGCTCTGAGTCGAAACGCGGTTTGCAAGGTTCCGGCTTAAGGAGGCCTCTGCCGCGGACAAACGCCTTTCTGCAACAGCCTGGGCATCAGCGTTTTTAGTTGCCACCAGCCCTGCCTGTGCACGTTCAAGCGCAGTTCTGGCTCTGACTTTTTCTGTGGCGGAGCCACTTGCAAGAGCAGTGGTCAGCCTGGCTTGAGCTGCTGTGACTTTGGCTTCCGCTGCCGCAATTTTTTCTTGCTGAGCGGCCTGAACATCTGCACTTCGCGATCTTTGAACAGCTTGCTGTGCTCGATAAACTTCTGCCCTTGAAGCTGCAACAGCAGACTGAGCCGCTTTATCCTGCGCGACAGCAAGGGCAACCTCTGATTTCGCAGCTGAAATTAGCGCACCTGTTGCGCTACTGGCGCTGGTTACAACTCCGCTGAGGTATCTTGCCAACCCAACACCAACAAGCGCCCCAGCGACTGTTGTAATTGTTGACATATTGTCAGCAACGTCATTCAGAGCGCCGCTCACTGCTGATGAAGTAAAAGAATCAAGCGTCTGGGCAACATTATCCAATCCGCCAGACAACGCATCAGTAGCACCGGTTGCCTGGTTTACACCGCCAACCCAGGCCATGAATGAGTTAGTTACTTTTTGAAGGGATCCGGAAACCGTTTGTGGCATGCTGGCAAATTCGCCCTGCAATGCTCCTAACTGGCTCATTAAAGCTGGGACAACCTTATCGATCGTAAGCTGTCCCTGGTCAGCCATGCTCTTGAGGTCTTTACGGGCTACACCCATTCCCGCAGCCAGAGCGCGGATTACCCGATCACCGGCTTCGTTAACGGCATTAAATTCTTCACCACGAAGAACGCCTTGTGCGAGCGCCTGGCTGAACTGAGTAATAACAGAGCTCGCCTCCTGAGTGTTAGCCCCGGAAAGTTTGAGGCCGGTAGAGACAGCTTCGGTAATTTTCAGAACTTCGTCAGAGCTATAACCGTACTCGCGCATTGAGGCTGCTGCACGGGAAAAAAGGTTTGCGTTATCTGAAAATGCCGTGCCTGTTCTTTGGCTGATTTCCATTAACTGACGCTGTGAAGCGGCAAAATCATCAGCAGAAGATGATGCCTGTTTAAGACGAGCGTTTACGGAGTTCCACTCATCAGCAATCTGCACAATTTTACCCGTTGCAAAAGCTGCCGTAGCTGCGGCAGCAGCCCTTCCAGCAGATGCAAATCCGGCAGTCAAATCAGAGAGCGCCCTTTCGCTCTCTCTGGCAGCAGCAGCGGCCTGCCGACCGCCATTCTGCATGGTGCGGTAATAATCCTGCCCCATTCGTGAGGCGCGGGAAATTTCCGTCTGGAAAGATTGAGAATTGGCGGAAATTTTGATTATTAATTCGCGTAAGGTTGCCATTTATCCAAACTCCAGACGTAAAAAAACCGCCGAAGCGGTTTTATTTTTATTGTTTCCAGACCTTTTGCCTGGCTTCTTCAAGGTATTCTTCATCGGTTTTAGCCGGAGGTGATTCGGCCATCAAATCACTGCCACAATGTTTACATTTAATGGCTGCGTTTTTGATTATTTCCGCACAGAACGGACACTTTTTCATACCCTCATTTTCAATTAAGTCTTTTTCTTCAGCTGCAACATCTTTCTTAATTACCAGCGAGTGTACAAAGGCAATAATAAACAGCAATGCACCATAAACCCACCAAGCAAAGAAAGAGCGGCCTTTGCTTTGAGCTATTAAGGCTGGAACTAAGCCTATTACAATTGAAACAAGTAAAATTTCCATTTTCTATCCCCAGAATTATTAGTGGCTAAAATCCTAATGTTTTCTGGGTAAAAAGTCACTGAGTTGCAGCTGTAAGTGCAGCCTCAAGCCCTGCAAACGGGTCCTTCGGTTCTGATTGCTTATCGCCACCCCAGCGCAGGATCGCATCGTCAATCGGTACTTTTGCCCCCTGCGAGCCGTAGATGGCAGAGACGAGCTGAGCTGCCTGAATGTCACCACGAATATCGCCAACCGGACTTTGCCTGTCGTACTCAATCCACATCAGAAGCTCGCTTGCCGTCATATTCTGCCGAAGCTCTGAGAGCGTGCGCCCCATTCGGAGCGCAAGCGACATCAGAAACTTTACGCCGGGGGTTGAGACTTTTCCCGCGCTTCGTCCGCGTTGTTGATCAGGTCAAGCGCCTGTTTGAGCAGGCGTGAATGGACGGGGCCGTAGATTTCACGCACCTGCTCTTCTTCGTCTACGCTGAATACCGGTTGCTTATCGGTGTCACACAGAACGTCAATGAAGAGCACCACGTCAGCGCAAAGATTACGGTGTGCCTTTTCCGATACCGACACATTTTCATCATCAGCACCCGTTTTCACCACTTCCTGCCAGCGCAGCCAGGCTTCACCTGACGGCTCACGGAGAACCACTTTGACGCCCTCCCACTCAGGAACGGCGACCGTCTTATGACGAAATCCCGACATCTTAGCCAGGGCGAGATTTTTAATATTCTTCATGAGACCTCTCAGGAGCCAGACTCGATGTTTTCAGGCTTACCTTTCAGGCGCAAGGAGAACGTTGCCGCCACTACGCCATTGGTGCCGGAAGACCAGGTGTGCTGGCGGATTTCAGCCAGGAACTTAAAGCCCTTGCCGGACGGGAAGATGATCTGGAAAGCGTAGGTCGTATCGTTGTCATACGCTTCACGCAAGGCGTCCTGCGCCGGATTCTTGTAGAAGTTGCCGGACAGAGAGATTTCTGACGGAGAAGGCAGGCCGTTGATGTTCTCCTGCTCGGTAGAGCAAAGTGTTGTTACGTCGATATCCTGCTTCTGACCACCGGTGAACTGAATTTCTTTGATGGTGCAACTCAGATCGAGGAAGGTTGCGGAATCCATCGTTTCTTTGGTGGCTGGCAGGGAGGAAATAAGGATCTTCGTCAGCTGCGATTTTTCATAAAGTGCAGACATAGTTGTCTCCATAAAAGTAAAAACCCGCCGAAGCGGGAGGTGGGTGTCTTTCTGAAAAGAAATTACTAAGTAAATCAATCATGCCTGGAATGCTGAGATTGTCAGCAACAAAGACCATTTCTCGAGTTTAATTGATGCCTGGTAAGTACATCTGTACTTCATCAACCACCCGCTCCCGCGCAGAAAGGAGGATTTTCTTTCTGCCGCCGACACCCCACTTCGCCATCTGGCTGGCGCACTGGCTTATCGCTTTAGTCTCAGTATTAATGATGTGATCTAATTTATTCAGGCGTGACATGGCACTGATGCCGAGGCGAACCACTGTTCTGAACACCTCATATACTTCAATCTCAAACTCAGGCTTAATCCAGGCTGCGTAGCGAATGGCCAGTAGCTCAACGCCCCACACTCCAGGTTCATCACCACCATTAACAACTCTAAGTGGTTGAATTTGTTCCAGAGTGCTTTTTTGCACTTTGGATTTAAGTGCCTTGATAAATCGCTTTACCTGAGCACTACGTAAAAACTGACTTGGACGCTGCTGCTCTGTAGCCTCTCCGTTTGCGACCGCCGCAGCATGGAGATCATTGAGGTTATAGCGTCCCTCGTCATCAACGCGAACGGAAACGCCGTTTACTGATACGGTTGGATATTTCATGAGATTTACCTATAGAAAGTGAGCCTGTCACACAGAGTCAGCAGCCCCGGAGTACAACTGACTCTCAGGCTCGCTTTCTGTAGGCTCCAGGATTATAACGTGCGCGTGTGAAGCGCGGTGTCAGAGGTAATAAAAAACCCGCCGGAGCGGGTTGTTCAGGGTTGGTTAACGTTTCAGGATGTGATCCGAAAATCGATCGTGGCGCGGTAAAGCCGGAAATCGGGTTCATAGCCTTGAATTTTCGTTATCTCAGTTGGAGCCAGGGACTTAACGGCCTCCAGCGCATGATCGCGAATGGATCTGGCTTCCTTAATGGTCAGTGAGTAAACATCGATCTGCACTGATGTGCTGGATTCCGCCTGGCCACACAGTACGTCAGCGGAAACATCATCGACGATGGAAAAGATAATCCAGGGTGGAGAGACAGACGGTTTCCCGTCACTACCTAATGGCGCAACATAGGGGTATACCCGTCCTTCTGCCAGGGAAGAAAGCAAGGCGTAGATATTATCTTCATTCACTTGCTCAATACCTCATCAATAGCCTGATTCATCCTGGCAATGGCGACGCTGGCGGCCTCTTCCTCGCGAGTATCGTAAGCGGGTCGCACAAACGGATGTGCAGGCATGTTCGCGGTGCCCAGCTCAACGAATCGCCAGTAGAATGCGTTACGCGCATTACTGGCCTTCATCGTATTGTCACTGTTACCGGTTCGAAGATTAACACCACGAATATGAACCCCTGAGGAAATCTCTCCCCGCTTTCGGCTACGCTGAGTGACCACCACAACGTTTTTCTTAAGCTTCCCTGTTCGCTCAGGTGCACGAGCGATCACTTCTTCCTTGAGCACTTCTGCCCCGGCACGTGTCGCATCACGCAGAACTTTGTTGTTTTCAGCCTTACTGAGCAGTTCTAAATCCCTGGCTAAGTCATTCAATCCTGAAAAATCGAGATTAATGTCAATCACTTCTCCACCCCCAGCTTGCAGAGAACCTCAAGCAGAACCCCTTTTGCATCCGGTATTGGGGGACCAACAACATTCAGGGTGTTCCCTTTAAATGGCCCTGTCGTAACCTTAATTCGGGAGGCTGCCGAAACATCATGCCGATACCGCATCCATACCCGTACTGTTGCCTCAGCTGTTTCAGCACCAGCTGCCACCAGCTCGCGCCCACTGATACCTTTAACTTCTGCCCTGGTGTTCGCCCCGTCCACCCATTCCTCTAACGGTTGCCCGGAAGAATCCCGCGTTGTCGTGAAGTTCTGGATGGTAATGAGATGCCGTAGTCTTCCAGCCTGCATGGACACCCCCTATAGAGATATGAAACGGTAAGGCTGAAGAAGGGATTCAAAACCGAACGGGAATGCAGTGACAATGTTTCCGACATTGACTTGCTCCCTATTTTCAAACCAGTGACCAACCAAAAGCATCAATGCAAGAAGGATATCATCGGCAATAATAAGCCCGTACGGGTCAGATTCCGGTACCTCGTCTTCATACAGCTTTCGGTTAATGAAATTCTCAGCCATACGCCTTGCGGCACCGTAATAGATCAACAGCAATTCGTCTTCCGTTGTATCGTCAGCATCAATCCGACATTGTCCCCGCAACTTTTCGATCATCGTATTCATGATTTTCCCTGGCCCGCAGAAAACTGCGGGCACAAAAAAACCGCTTACGCGGCATCGTTTACCAGTCGGAGTTCTTACGCCGCTTTACCAACCAGCGCTTTGATTGCAGCTACATCCTCCAGGATGCAGTCGAAACGATGGAAGGCCAGGAACGCGGTCTGATCGTATTCGGCGTAACGCTCAACCAGACGCTTCAGTGTCATATAAGTAATGCGACGAACAATGAAGCGATCAAAGTCCCCCAGGAAGACAAATTTCTTCCCTGCCCCAATACTGTCGATAGCCTGATCGATTACATAAGGGGTGTTAAGAATCGTGGCCGGAGTACCGCCAGCGATATCAGGCAGCCAGAGGGGACGGTTTTGACCATCTACCATCTCTTCGATTACCTGCAAAGTCGCGTCATTAAACGCCCAGCGGAATTTAGGTCCACCGCGATATGCCGGATCAATGGAATGCTTCAGCATGTTCATTTCTTTCCATGTGAATGCAGCTGCTGACGCGGTTGCCGTAGTGCCAGTAACCGATGCAACCAGGCCTTTCGGTTGTACCGGTGTCCCGGCACCGCTGCCCTGCACCAGATATTTTGCTTCACCACGTCCGATGCGTTGACCGATTCGGGAAGCCAGATAAGCTTCAATATCTACACCGCTATCCTGTAAAAGCTCATTGGATACACGGATGATTTTGGAGGACAGTTTTTTTGCACCCAGATTTGCAGATCCAAAGCTTGCATCTTCTTCCGATGCTTCGGTGTTTTCCCCCAGCAGCTCACCTTCTTCCGATGTGCCATCAGAGGTTGCCCAGGTAATATCCTGTCCGTTTGAGGTATTCAGGATTTGAGCCACACTGGCAATACCGCCGTAGGCTTTCATGGAATCAACGATTTTGTTCAGCATCTGAGTCGGAACGGTATACCCGCCTTTCGCATCGGGGGTAGTGCCCTGCGCACGTAGTTCTTTGACTGCCTGACGCTCTTCCGCAGAGAGTTCGCCAAAACCATGACGCAAAAATTTATCAAAAGCTGCCGCGCGGCGTTCGTCAGCTTTTACTACCGGGTTTGCTAAATCGTTTTGTAAATTCTGTCGCTGTTCATCACCATTGTCGTCGATGTAAGTTTGGTCCTGGCGGCGAAGTTCGTCTTCACGGGCAATCCGCTCATCCAGACTATCCAGCTCAGATTTTGCCGCGTTCCACTGCGTCCGCTGCTCATCAGTCCAGGTGTTATCACCAATTTTATCGTGCAGTGCACGCATGTCGGTGGCGATGGTATTTCGTTTTTGCTTCAGTTCATGCAATTTCATGTTTTTTCCTTACGCGTTAATAAGAGTCAGCAGGCGCTCGCGCGCCATTCGTTGGTTAATGGCTTGCGCCAGCGCGCCACTGTCGCGCGCTTCCTGCCAGGCTTTCATGGAACGGATGCCAGAATCAGCCTCCTGGTACGCCGGATAGGTCACCGGACTTACATCAAAAAGGCGTGAAAAACGGTTAATCTCTCGAATGACAATCCCTTCATCATCCTGATACCAACTCTCTCCATCATGAGAGACTCGGAAGGCAAATGAGGACTGGTTGATATCTCCCCGCATCATAGGGGCCAGAACTAAATCGCGAATGGTCTGGGTGTCAGGGGCAGCAATGTCGTACCGAAGACCTTTGTCATCGACACTGACATTTAAAGTTCCTGAGGTACTACGCCCGAGAATAAAATTGGGGTCGTGATTAAACAGGCCGCGGATGTCGTCCCCCAACACATCGTCGAATGCACCGGGTTTTATAATCTCCCGAAACCCCCACAGGGGCTCTGAACGACTGTTAAACACCGATCCGTATCCGATAATCCGCATGGGTTGTTCACCCTGTTGTTCGGCACGGACCTCACCGCTGTAACAGCGAGTCTCGCGATCACTCATCGGGATTGTCCTCTTTGGTTTTGTTTTTCGTAAAATCATTAGCCGGGTTGGCGGCATTGACGCTTACAAGCATTTCATCCAGTCCATCGACTGGGTTCATGTCCTCGAAAGCGCGGGCTTCATTTCGACTCATCCAGCCGTCAGTGATCGCGAAGTGATAGAACTGAGCGCGTTCCTGGGGAGTTCCACGCAAAAGTCCAGTGAGGTTGAATCGAACGTAATAACCGGCAGCGAGTTCAGAACGGGTAAAAAGTCGGCGATTAAGCTCCTGCTCCCAGTTAGTCACCCATGGCATCATCGAGTAACGTACAAACTGAATCGCCTGCTGGGTAATATTGCTGAAAGTGGCTTTTTCCAGGTCGTTAATCATGTGAGCTGGAACGTTGAATAACCCTGCTATCATCGAACGGTTTAGCTTTGACATGTCGATAATCTGAGCATCAATCGGCGACACGGTGAGCGCTTTATAATCCAGGTCAGCAGGCAGCAACATGGTTTTATTTTCCTGACTGCGTAGTGCCTGAGATGCTTTCTTCCACTGTTCCTTTAGCCAGCCCCAGCTTTCTTTATTGAGCGCCCCTTTGACAGAAACGATCCCCGCTGGGCGTGCATTACCACTGAAAAAGCTCTCCGTGTATTTTTGCCCGCTCATGCCCATACCAATAGTTTCAGCATGTTGCATTACCGGGCTTAATCCCATTTTCTGATTATTCCCCAACGCACGGATGTGGATCATGTCATCAGGGCTGATTGCAAATGATCCCTCTTCGTTGTACAAGCCATAGGTGTAACGCCCCCCGGTATTAATCAGGGTCGTCTCCCATGGCATACAACAATCAAGCGACACAACCTCTCCGCGACGACCACGCTTCACCCAGGTATATCCATTTCCCCAACCAAGAATGTGGCGTTGCTTCAGCTCTCGCCATTTATAGCTGGTCTGCCAGGTGTTCGGCTCATCATGAACCAGATAAAAAGCTGGGTGGTCCCGCGCGGGCTCAACTTTCCCGTTTTGCTTTCGCATGACATGCAGGGGCATCTGGGCAAGATTTGAGGACAAGACATAAATGCAGGCGTAAACAGCGGCCAGTTTCATGGCAGTTTCAGGACTGACATAAACGTCTGACCTGAACAATCCATCAGAATCAACTGCATCACCGCTTATTGGTGTAGCTGGATTCTCAAGTGATTCACTTCTGAATAGAGCATTAAGCAGCACGTTTCCCCCTTCTGGCCACCGCCAGGGCACCTGCCAGCATAAGGCCGCCTGAAAACATGAGAGCCAGGGCTAGACCAAATTGCAGGTAAACCCCAGACGTGAGCAGGCCAAAACCGACCAGCCCGATTACATCGGTTATGAGTGATTTCATAGAATTAGGAGGTCATCATCAGGATCAAGAGATGAAAGGAAATCGCCAGGTTCTTTAAGCATTGCCCGCCCGATTGCCATAATTAGCGCGACTGCGCCGTCGATTTTGTTTTCGTTCTGCTCTTTGATGGGCCTGACTACATCATCGTTACCTGGCAGATATTTCCCGACCACGTTACTGATACACCAGCTCATGATCGGGTTCCCATCATGATGGAAACGGCCAGACTCAATGGCAGCCTCAAGCTCCTTCATCGGGTCGGACATATTGGTATAGTTCTGGGTTATCGTGATGGGGTTGAGCTCTTCGTCAGCAAGATCATGTGAGAGACCTGTTGCCCCAAACGGATCTATAGGTGACTCGCTAACCGGGTTAAGCTTGTTCGCCGCCTTTGCTTCTTCAAGAATATAGCGGTAATCAACCTCTGCCCCATCCGTTACAGTCAATACTCCCAGTTCAACCCATTTCTGAAAGCGCTCGGCGGTACGGCGGTCTTCGTTTTTCTCAACACTATAAACAGTGTCATAGGGAACCCAGAATTTAGGAGCAACGCAGTAATAGTGAGTTTTCCCGTCAATCTCCCGCGTGAACAAACGCACCATGCTGTTCATATCCAGCTTTCGTGCCATATCAAAAGCCAGGACACATGGCTGCCCCTCAAATTGCTCAAGGGTAAGGGTTTCATCCTCACAGCCTTGCCACGATACCAGGTTGAAATATGCCGCTCTTGCTGCAACCCAGATATTCAGGTGTTTCGTTTTAAATACACCTGCCTGGCGGGCATTATTCACAGCGCGTATTTGCTGGCTGAGCAGAAAATCACGATAGACAGACACCCCCATATTCGGGTTTGCCTTTTCCAGAACCTTAGGGTCCGTCCAGTCGTCGCCCTCATCCACTGTATAAATCACGCCAAACAGCTCTTCATTCGGGACTGTGCCATTTAGCATTTCGATCACTTCACGGCGCTTGTCATAACAAGGCCCTTCGATGTTATACCCTGCTGTCGTTATCGCCCACATCAAGGGCTGACGCCGTGCTCCCATACCTGTCAGCATGGTTGTATATAACGCATCCGTTGGATGTTCATGGTATTCGTCAACAATGGCGCAGTGTGGTGATGCCCCGTCACCAGGATTACCAATCAGCGGCTCAAAGCGTGCACCATCTTCTGGTCGGTTAAGGTTAGAGGCGTTTACTTCTATGCCGAACGCTTCCACCAGCAGAGGTGTGCGCTTGCACATCAGGCGTGCTGGTCTGAAAACTTCCCATGCCTGCTTCTCTGTCGTGGCACCGGAATATACCTCGGCCCCAAATTCGTTATCACAGGTGAAGCAGAACAACGCCACGCCAGCTGAAATTGCGGATTTACCGTTCTTACGCGGAATCTCAGTGTAGACCTCGCGGAACCGGCGGAGCTTAGTTCCTTTCTGTACCCAACCAAATGCACAACACACTATGAACAATTGCCACGGCTCCAGGGTGATCGGCATCCGTTTGAATGCCCACTCACCCTTTGTATGAGGCAAGAGTTGAATAAACTTCGCAGCTTTCTCCGCCATATCCTTGTCAAAGCGGTATCTGAATTTTCGGCTTTTTTCCCTGGCCATATCGTCAATATGACGCTGACAGGCATGAATGACATACTGACACGCCGGTATTTTCCTCCGCACAACGTTGCGGGCGTACTGGTTCGCGGCGTTAACGTTTGGGTACGATTTCCGGCTCATGAGTTAATCATCTTCAGGAAGGGGTTAGAGGTTTTCTTCTGTCCAGCGAGCCCGATCAGGCGTTGACGACTGCTTGGATCAAGACCAAGCATTGAACCGGTAGAGCTCATTTCCGATTCCTGTTCTTTCTTGGCTGTCAGTTCAGGGTTTTTAATTTTCCCGCCCATAGCGCCGAAGATAGAAAGTCCATCAGAGGCAATATTCTTAACGGCCCTGCGCCAGAATTCGTAAGCAACACACCAGCGTTCGAGTACAGCCAGGTCAGTTACGCAGAGCAGCCCCTGACCACATAACTCTTTTGTTGTTAGCTCCCACATAATCGCTGCGAGAGGGAGGTCGTCCTCTTCAAACCACTCCGGTGGTGCCACACCCTTAATCGGGGTAAACACCGGTTCGTCTTTATTCAGGGCTCGCTTTCCGGGGTTGCCAGCCAGCTCCTTGCGCGCCGTTGGCTTGGGTCGACGCCCGGAACGCCCCGCCGTTCCAGCCATAAGCGACACTCCTGGTTAAATTTCATTTTTCGCGGGTATAAAAAAACGACTGAGGCGGCGGTCCTTTGGGCGGCAGGCTACAGAGATTTGATCCCCCCCCCGCCTGAATGATAATTGATATCATTTGAATGCATATAGTTGCATTTGCAATCATCTCACTGTAATGGCAACCAGTATCATTTGATACGTTCGCGCCCTGTTTTGGTGCGGTGGCAGGGCCAGCAGAGGCTTTCGAGGTTAGAGTCATCATCAGTACCGCCGTGTGCCTTTGCCTTGATATGGTCAACCGTCTTTGCAGGCTCCACACGTCCACCACGCAGGCAGTTCTGGCAGATGTGTTTGTCGCGCGTTAACACTCGTGCGCGAATGATGTCCCACTTACTTCCATATCCTCGTTCATGTCGGCTCTTACCCTGCTGGTGCTGCTGCCAACCTTCATTGCGGTGCTTTTCGCAATATCCTGAACGGTCAGTGGTTGTGCCTGGGCAGCCACGCTTTCTGCACGCGCGTGGGATTAGTGCTGGCATCGCTCTATCCTCACTAGAATTGACTATTTGGTGATGCTGACTATCTGATCCCCAAGCGTTGCTGTTTCACGTATCTCCTGTACAACGTAGGAGGCGTGCTCGCGGCTTATGGCGTAGATGGTGAAAGAGAACTGACGTCCTTCATTATCTGAGAAGTTCACACTGAACGGATACCAGTCTTTACCTTCGTGATGAACGGACATTGGTATGTTTTTCATTATTTATCCTTTAGAAGGGATATTCAGTGCTTTATCCCTTAGAGGGGATAACCATTATCAAGCCCACCAGCAGGTGAGCTTTGTAATGGCTAACACTAAGTGTCACTTCGGCCAGCTGATAAAAAACATAAAGCCGATGAATGCGAAAAACAGCCCAGCGGCTGCCGCAACAACGATTAGAGTCCAAACAATAATTGTTCCGATGGTTGCAATCACTGGGACCTCGCTAATTTTGGTTGCTGGCAGTTCGCCTGCCACGCTTTGTTATGCGCCAGGATGTCTTTCTTCGTCTGGCGGTCCAGAATGTCAATATCGTGGTTTGTCAGATAGATAATCCGGGTCCACAGGCAGCCCGTATCAATCACCACCGGGGCGGGTGAAGTTTTCGCGCAGCTCGCGATCAACATCGTCATCAGGCATGTGGTTAACAGTCTGCTGTACATTGCTGGCCTCTTTCGTTGTCTCTACCCGGCGTTCTGCTGCTGCGACCGTGGCCGCTGCGTTATCTTCGGTGCGCTGCTGGTCTGCTTTCGCTTCCGCTTTGCTGGTGCCGCGTGAATGACCAATGCCAAAAGCACCAGCGATTGCCGCCATAACCAGCGCAGCAAGGCCAATGATTGCTTCTAATCCCATATCAACCTCACACCAGTACCGTTTTGGCCTGACCGAAGCGAGCGCGACGATCTTCCAGTCCGTTCGTGCCGCCGTTGATAATCTTCGTCACCTGCAACAGGTCGCCGGAATACTTAAGGCAGCCCTTAGTTGCGAAGAACCACGCCGCGCTTCTTGCGGCATAAAGGTCTTTCGCTAAAAGTTCAGGCTCCTGTACGAGATCAACCTTGAGGCCATTGCCGCAATCACGGTAATTTTTGAGACCAGTAATCTGGATAAGGCCACGCCCACGGTATAACCACCCGTCACCCGGCGCATTGTTGCCGTTGCGTTTGCTGTAGACCAGATTGGCAATGGCGCGCTGGCGTTCGATAGGTAATGTCCGTTCCTCAGGACGGCGGCCAAGCGCGTTAGCCTGGTCTGCAGTGAGGCGTCCCGCACGGATGAAGTTAACCAGTCCAGCAATGCGATAGTTGAAGCTCTCCACCAGCAGAGTGAAACCAGCTGATTCGTGCCCTGCCTGAGCAATAAACATCGCCTGGTCTACCGGCTTGGTAATGCCGAACTCTTTCATCGCATCACTTACTGGCTGAAACCAGCGCGCAGCTAACTCGGCGCTTAGCCCAGCCGCCTTTTGAAATTGTGATTGGTTCATTAGTGCCTCAGTACATCAACCAGGCGCGCTACGTTTCCCCGAGCCCAGAGAACGGCGGCGCATATCAGGACGTTCACCAGCACCACAAACCAATGTGATTCATGGTACAGGCCGAACAGGTAACGGAAAGGGACGCTGGCGTATACCAGCACCGTGAAATAAGCCATCAGCGATATCAGAGGGCGATGTCTCGCCCCGCCGCGCTGGTAGAACATCAGTGCAATAACGATAACAGCAGAGATAATTGCGTTTGCCATCGCACTCGGATCACTTGTTACCATTGCTGGCCCCTCCACCACGTAAACGCGAGAGAATTCCAAACAGGCTACCCAAATCCTGACTGTTGACGAACGTCAGCAGCTTAATAGCAATAGCGGCTACGATTACCGCGCCCAGCGCATCAAGTGGCCTGTCGCTGTACCCCGTCCATTTGGAGAAGTAAGAGCCAAGCAGTGGAGCGCCGATAACGCCGAAGATGAATGAGGTGATGAAGTAGCCCACCAGCTTAAGGCGACTGATATTAACCGCCGTAGCGACGTAGAACACCGCACCAGCGAATGCGCCAAACACCACACCGTAATCTATGCCGGTTGCCAGGCCGAACATGCTGGCCCCCATCAGACCACCAGCCGCTACTGTCGTGCCAGAAACAGGATCGGACATCTAGTCCCCCTCTTATTGCCGTGAATCCTCTCAGTGATGAGGGGAATAAAAAAAGCCCGCTTTTGAAGGCGGGCTAATGAGTGACTATTAGTAAGTAAGGTAGGTAGTCGTGAGTCTTGCTAACTGACCTGAGTGAGACAGTATCGGGCTGGTTCACAACGGTTCAGGAGAACCATCAGGCAATTACCTTCAACACACATTTCAAGCGTAGCAGCAGTTTGCAAATTCATAAAAAAAGGCCTGCTTTTTACGGCAGGCTCTCAAGGAATTTGAAACTGTATTGTTGTTGTCATGGTGCCGGGTGCCTCCCGGTGACTCTACCCCAGTCAGCAAAGCCGCGCGCATACCTGCAGATAGCAGTTGACTGGAACGCCCTTTCGCTTAGAAAGGATTCACCACAATAATAAGTTACGACTAATCCATTCTAGCGGTCAATACATCATCGCCATGAGTCCTCTCAGAACGAGGGGAAACCAAAAAGGCCGCCCGTAGGCAGCCCCTTAAAATAAGGGGCCCGCAGCAGTTGCGGGTTTATGTTTTGATTTGTTGCTCAGTACGCTTTACTGTCCCGAGCCTACCACAATTTAAGCACTTTCTTGCTCACTATGCAACTTAAATCTGTCGCCATTTGTGCCGAACGCATCACAAAGTGGTGCGTAAAGGATCGATTCTGCAAGACTAACCCATGTATCAATGCGACGACGGCATGTAATAAGGGTCCAGTCGGGGTGTTTTGAATTAAGCTCTTTAGCCATCTGGAGTTTGCTTTTACGCAGACGATGACGATCAACAATCACGCCATACAGCCCACGGTATTCTTCGTTCATCAATACCGCAGCAATAACGCCGTCAATCTTTAGCCCCTCCTCGTCTGAGCAGAACGCCAGGCCAGTTTTGTTTTTACTGTCGAGGATTTCACGCAGGTATGCTTCCAGCTCGGGTTTGGAGATGCCGGATTTCTTCATACGGCGCAGCGCATCGTTGATTGCGGTCTTGGTGATTTTTCCGGATGCAAGCAACTGGTTGAACATGTTCCCGCCTGAGCCACCACCGATGTATGACCAGCGACCCCACATGCGGAGCTTGCCCTGTACCCAGATGCTTTCGAGAGTGCGAAGGCGAACCATCTCGCCGGATTTGCCAACTTCTGAAGGATTGATCATTTGCGTCTCCACTTACGCCAGTACGCCAATTGCCAGCGCACGATCTAAAAACCGAAACAACAGCACCAACTGGTCGCCGTGCTTCGCTTCAAATGCCACAGGATCAGCGTGCAACTCGTCGTGATGCGCTCTGCACAGCGGTATCACAAACAGGTCGTGCGCTTTGGTACCCATTCCTCCCTGCCCGTGGCCTATCAGGTGGTGGGGGTCGTCTGCCGGGTTATTGCAGCAACTGCACTGCTGCGACTTCACCCAGCGGGTGTACTTATCGTTCTCCCAGCGGCGGCGCTTTGGCCTCAGCATGAAAGATTCCGGTGATTCAGGGTCTACCTTAACGGAGACAACCCTCTTCACCTTCTCCTGGAGGATTTCAGTCGCCGGTAACGAAGGAACAATGTCGCTGTCCCGCATCACAGAACTGTGCTTTTCTGGCTTAATCCTTAGTGCCTGGCTCGCCACAGATTCAGGAATCAAGTCAGCCAAATCGTTACGTACCATCCACCAGCAGAACTCCGGCAGCGTCAGAGTGTGCTCTGCGCTAAAGCCCAGCATAATATTCACCCTTTCGAGTAGCCATTTTACCAGGTTCTGCATGGCAATTCCTGCCAGTCTTTCAGTGGTTTGTTCACGCAACTGGTTATCACAACCCCAGCAAAGGCGAATGCTTCCGGGGGAATGACGCATTACCGTAAAGTCCTTTGAGTGCCAGTCATTGTGTGGCCACTGACATTCAAATTTACGCTCCAGCCAGGCATCAAGACTGCTAAGTCCACCAGCACGCTGAATAACTCTCTCATTCAGGAAAAGCCCCCTCATACTGACATCATCTGTCAGTGGCTGGTGCGCTTCTGGAATAAGGCCAGATGGTAGGTGCTGGATTGCTTCTGAAGGCGTTTCAATCACAACACGGCCACGACGAAACAGCCATAGCAACTCGTTACCTGGGCGGAACAGTACCACCCCGGACATTGGCGCGACTTCAGGTGTCAGTAATGCTCTCACTGTTACCTCAGGCTACGATGTCGATTATTTTAAGAAGCTCCGCAAACTTCGACTCAAAGAAATGAGGCTGAGTTTCTCGCGGGTTCGCAGGACTGGTGATGTTCTTGCCATACATGCAGCCTTTGGCAGTAAGTGACCAGAACTTTTTAACACCATTCACTCCAGACCGACTGTTTCGCTCTTTTTGTTCCACAATCCCAAAGCGGGACATCATGTGATAAACCTGATTGGCGGTGATGCGGATGTTTTTTGCTTTAAGCAGAGCGCTGAGTGATTGTGTGGGACGGCTGGACCCATCCTGCGCACCAGCAGGTGCATCGATCGTGTAATGCGGCATCAGATCTGGAAGACCAGCTACCTGCTGGAGTTTTTGATAAGCACCGAGCCTTGAAGAGTTTGAGAGGTTCAGCATTTTCGCCGCCGATTCAAGCAGGATCACGCCAGCCTGAATTTTGTCGGATGTCGGCGCATTGGATGCAGGGTTCTGTACGGCATCGAACGTTCTGATGACTTTGAGGTTAAATTTCGGGCTGATCCACATTGCATAGGAATAAACCAACTCCTTGCAGACGAATGTCCCCTGGTTAACACCACCAGTAAGGGTGACCAACGGGGCCGCTCCTGTAATTCCAGGAGCGCTCGAAATTTCAGCGATGAGTTCTTGCGTTTGGGTAAGACAGGACCAGTTGGAAGGCTGGTGACGTTTTTCACCTCCCGCCGCACGATGCAAATCATTCAGGCAGTAACGACCATCAAAATCACGGCGTACGGAAACGCCATCAATTACGAATAACTGATTCATATGTTTCTCCACTTGTTGTAGTGCGAGCGGGTCTGCACTCCCGCTTCGCTGACACTTTTTAATCTAACACTCATGCGCGTACCAATGCATTGCTACTTTGAACATCTTTTTGTTCATAGCGGCAGATCGATATTTCGACGCGCCCACCGGGTACTTTTGGCCCCCACTCCACCAGCATACGTTTAACCTGACTGTCATCCTCCCAGATGCCTGCATGTGTCAGCGCGTCAAATAGCGCTTTATTGTAGTTGTCGATGTCGCGGCGGCGTTCATCTGGTGGATAAAGCAGGATCGTCACATCTGCCAGTGAGGTTGATGGCTTAGGAAGGCAACGAAGCTGCTCGACAATAGCTACACACGCCGCGCTCTGGTATGCCCTACCCTTTTCGCTGATGAGGTGGCGACCTTTAAGCGGACCCTTGCTTGGCGCTCTCCAGTACGTGTTTACGCTCGGCGGGAATGGGAGAACGAGATTCATAATTTCACCCCGCGAGATTCAAGCCAGAGGATCGCATGCTCACGCGCGTACTCATCTCCATCCAGCAGAGATAGAATGATCGATACAGCGTCCTGCTCATTCCCATCCTCAACTAACGCTATCCCTCGCGCAGCACCGCGAGCTACTGTTATATAACCCTTCCGCTTTAATGCATTCACATGCTCAGCTGCTGCGTTTGGAGATGCCCACCCCATCAACCCGGCAATCTCTGATACTGTCGGAGGAAACCCCACCTTCGCTATGTAGCCTTTGATGGCCTCAAGAACATCACTCTGACGCGGCGTTAATTCGATCACGCAACACTCTCCTTTGACCAGTCGATATGGCAGACAACACCCGGAAGCAAATGAACCGCTGGCCTTTCGGCCTGATTGCCCCAATGGTCCCAGCCTGGCTCTCCGCAGCGGCTAAACAGTTCGATGCGTGGTACATCACCGTAAAGCTTCTCAAGACGATAGCGAGCCTCGGCAGGCTTCTGGCTGTGCTTCCCGAGTGGGCTATAAATCACCTGCTTGATGTTCTTCACCCGGCGCTGAAGACCATTTCCCTTAGTGGCGATCAACAGGTCTTCGGTATTGGCTCGGGTATAGTTTCCTCCGTTCATGCGGGTCTGCTCGTTCAGCAAGTCAAGGAGGTCGTAGAAGTCCTCCACGCCACCAGCCTGAAGCGCTTTGTTGATATGCCGTTCTGCCAGAGCGTTTAACTTCACCCAGGTGAAACCCTTCATCGTGCGCACCTTAAAGCCCCATGCTTCAGCAAGCTCGATCGCTTCACGGGTGTGAGTGCCGGTGAACCACATAGCCAGCACAGCATCATCAGCAGCAAGCTCCCACACTGGCAGGCGTTTCATGTCGATCAGCTTCATCGTGTCGTAGTGGTCTTCCGCTGCACCGTTGCTGGCCTTGTTGTCGTATTCCCAGGCAGGATCGGCGTAAATCAGTGAGTATTTCATCAGACGTTCCTCGCTCGGCCAGCCAGACACCAGCCATCACCGGTGGTTTTAACCCTCGGTGCCATACTCAGGCAGCGCTTACGCTCTTTGAGAATTTTGGCTCGCATGGTTTCGTTCTTTGATCGATTGAATGCCTCCATCAGAACCGTAGCAGCACGCAGATAAAGTCCCTTGTCAGATAACTCTTTAGCCTTGTCCATCATCGCAATGACAGCAGGGTTTGGTGCGCTTTCCTGTTTTGGCTCAGGCATCACTTCAGCTTTTTCTACCGGGTAGCGCGGGACAATAGGCCCAATTGGACCAACAGGTGCCTTTGCGTAGTAACGGAAGTTAGGACGCACACCTTTGCGCTCAGCGCGGTTAAGCATGACCAGGCGGCATACCGCACGCTGAACACTGTGCAAGGCATACTCCGGGAGTGCTGCAGCGATCTCTTTGTTCGTCAGTCCAGGGTTATTGGCCACGAATAACTGAATTGTTTTCAGAAAGCTCATTGAGTACCTCCGGAAACACGGAAACCTGAGTTGGCTGGAACGCTGTAATCAACGTTCTGGAAGTTGGCCTTAAAGTTTGGGTCAGCGCTACCGCCGAGTTGCCAACGCCCTTTGACACACGCAGGCCTTCCGCGCTTTTGCCATTTCTGAGCCTTGTCAAAATACTCAACGCAATTTTCTGGACCAAAGAGAGTGCTCGGGCGAAGGTAATCATCCATTTTTGGATCATCAGCCCATTTTGCTGTGAGATAGTCCACCACCAGCATCAGGTCTTCAGCGCTGTAGTTTTCTGACAGTCTCCCCCTGATGTATCCCAAAACGGTTTTATTGCGCCCGCCCTTCCCGTATGACGATCCAGTAACCTCGTTGAAATGGGATAAGACACGAATTGCCGGATCGATGTCGTCTGGTTGCGGCGCAACCGGACAAATAGGGTTTTTAATATCTGTAGTATTCTCTGTTGTATTCTCTGTAAGAACATCAGTGCAATTTGACCTGATGAGAGCGGTTCGTTTTGACCCGATGGAGCGTTCCACTTTGACCTCTTCCATCGGTTCATTTTGACCTGATGGAAGAGTGCATTTTGAACTCTTCGATTTGGTCACTTTGACCTCATCTAAAAGCTCGCTTTCGTAGTTGATCGTGTAGTAGTTCGTCATGTCGCGCTGAGACTTATTCAGCTGCTCAACTTTGAGCACGCCCAGCTGCTTCAGGCGGGTGAATGTGCGCTTCAGCGTAGACTCAGACCAGAACGGGAACTGCTCCAGCCACTGCTCGTTGGTGTTGTAAATCCAGCGCACGCCGTCACGCTCCAGTCCGGAGGTGGTTTCTTTAAGCCAGTAGTTAACCTGCTGCAACGCAATGGCCTCGTTAAGGCCAATGCTGTATGCAAGGTCAGGGTTTATCACTATCGGCCGGGATGGCATCAACAGGCTCATGGTAATCCTTTAACTCTGTAAATTTACGCTGGAATTGTTCAAGAGGGCTGAAGCACTCATGATCGTACCCTTCGCGAAGGTATATAACGCGTCGAGTCTCTGGCTCCCATCTGATGACGCGGACCGGGACGCCGTAGTGGTCTTTGAATCGCCGGTTAACTTCAGCCATTCTTCACGCCCCTTCTCGTTCATCTGAGCAAAAGCCTCTACCATCGCGTTCTCTGGCTGGTAGTTGTTCACGCCAGCCTGGTCGTTTAATCTCTCCACATAGCCGAACGGGGAATCTTTTCCCACCAGTGGAAGGCATCTGAATTGCTTCGCTGGTCTCAATCGGTTTAAACTGTTCATGCGTTAGTTTCTCCACTGAATACGACACGCCACGACGCCCGGAGCTGCACACTCGCGGGCGTCACTTCTTTTGGCTTTTCTTACGGCTAAAAAGCGCGACAATCGCGCGGATTTCTTCTTCACGCGCAGCCAGGTGACGGCGGTGATGCTCGTTAATCTCTTCAGCTTCATGCGGCTCAATCACTCCGTCTTCCAGGGCCTTCTGGATAATCTGATCGACCTGTCCGCGTGCTGCTGCAGTTCTCATGGCTCGGGTAAACAGGTCTACGCGATCGAGGTCTTCCAGTTGCGGAACATCCACCAGCAAAGCGCCTCGACGTTGCGCGAAGTAATCAGCCAGGAGAGAAGTGTTTGAAATGTCTTCCATCGCTTCCAGCTCGTTCACTTCGAAGAACCGGCAGCCATTCTTCTCGTACAGGTTGTTGTTGAACTGCGTTACTGACATGCCAAGAGCACCGGCCATAGCCTCACGGCCACCGGGGTACGCTTTGCACATCGCTTTCACTACTTCTTTCAGGCTTGGCTCTACCATGTTGTTTTTCCTTTGGTAGTTAAAATTAAGCAGCGTTTTGATTAGGCTTTGCGTAAAGGGATGGATCGACTTTCAGCTTTTCAGAAGTCAGTGCCTGAATCTCAAATGCCCTGCCTTTTGGGATTACTTCACCCCACCCAGAAACCGATGCATGGGAAATTCCTAATGCCTTCGCTACGTTCCCCACGCCGCCAAAGTAAGAAACCACATCATCTTTTTTCATTTTTGCCTCAAATGTAAGGGAAACAGACACCATGATAGTAGGATATCTTACATTAATAGGTCAAGGATTCCTACATCATAAAATGGTAGGATTGCCTACATGAAAATGAATGAACGCATCCGCGCAAGACGCAAAGAGCTGAAGCTCACCCAGGCTGTTCTCGCCAAGCTGGTAGGCGTAAACCGAGTAACTGTTACAGGATGGGAGTCTGGTGATTATGAACCTGGTGGATCTAACCTACAGGGGCTAGCGGCTGCCTTAAAAACTAACCCTCAATGGATTATTACGGGACACGGCGATCCTGACTGTGACGAGATACTTTATCAGCCGACTGAGAAGTTTGGTGTAAAGAAAATCCCTATCCTATCTTGGGTACAGGCTGGGGAATGGACAGAGAGTGGAGCTCCAATAACTGAAGCTGATATTTCAGAATGGATATTCACCACAGCCAGCTTATCAGATGAAGGTTTTGCACTACGTGTTCGCGGTGACTCGATGACAAATCCAAATGGAGCACCAAGTATCCCAGAAGGCTCATTCGTCGTGGTTGACCCCGATTACGGCAGCCCACAAGAAGTAAATGGAAAAATTGTTGTCGCTCAAATTGTCGGTTCTGCTGAGGCAACTCTCAAAAAATTTGTTATTGATGGCCCATTAAAATATTTGGTTCCTTTGAATCCTAACTATCGAGTTATGGAAGTTAATGGGAACTGCAAAATTGTAGGTGTAGTAAAACAAGTAGTTACTGACCTATAACCCTCCCTACTTCTAAAGGCCGACATTCATGTCGGTTTTTTTTCACCTTTAATGTAAGTTTTCCTACTTTAACTGTTGACACATCGAGGTAAGATATCCTACATTTAAATCACGCCATGGGTACTGACAGTTACCCGCGCCGGTGTGGTAGTTAGCAATACGGCATATGGCACATGTGCCGCAGCGGTCCGGGGATTCCTTGCAAGACAATATCCAGATCCAGCGGGTAGCCGGAATGTGCAAGCCAGGCGAGTACGACTGACCTGCCCCCACGATTAGATACAACACTCAGTTAGTAACGTCGGAATCTTCAT
>OGSL01000011.1_pt1 | contig 181100 bp, 183 predicted proteins | sample 1573881 | NCBI WGS metagenome assembly OGSL01 (sample SAMN03295838, study PRJEB24534) | human gut metagenome | isolation source: fecal sample 6 from infant 5 | host: Homo sapiens | place: USA: Pittsburgh, PA | collected 2014-07 | reverse complement strand
CGCGTATCAACGCAGCAGCACGTCAGAACGGTATTTCTTACAGCAAATTCATCAACGGCCTGAAAAAAGCCTCTGTTGAAATCGACCGTAAGATCCTGGCTGATATCGCAGTATTCGACAAAGTAGCGTTTACCGCTCTGGTCGAAAAAGCGAAAGCAGCTCTGGCTTAATAAGTCAGTGGAAGAGGGAGCGATGCTCCCTCTTTTCGTTTATACCCGCCATGTCTCGCATTGCATGCGCGTAGGCTGAGGTTTTCACCCGGTCACTTACTTAAGTAAGCTCCTGTGGTTTCACTCTCTCGCCGCTGTTTTGCAACGCGAATTATTTAGGGTATAACACCATCAGAAGATTGACTTTTTTCCGGTGAGCCCTTTCAATAAGGTAATCCGCTTTTTGCCACACAAGGTAACGCAAGCATGAATGCTGCTATTTTCCGCTTCTTTTTTTACTTTAGCACCTGACTCCGGGAGGCTAGCGCGTGAAAGAAGAAACGGAAAATTAACGCCAAAAGCCTCCAACAGGAGGCTTTTTTTGTGTCTGAATTTTAAGTAAAAAGTCCAACAACAAGGACATAACGAGGAAAATTATGTCACATCTCGCAGAGCTGGTTGCCAGTGCACGGGCAGCCATTAATGATGCCTCAGATGTTGCCGCGTTAGATAACGTACGCGTTGAATATCTGGGTAAGAAAGGGCATCTGACCCTTCAGATGACCACCCTGCGTGAGCTGCCGCCAGAAGAGCGCCCGGCTGCCGGGGCGGTGATTAACGAAGCAAAAGAACAGGTCCAGCAGGCGCTGAACGCGCGTAAATACGACCTGGAAAATGCTGCACTGAACGCGCGCCTGGCGGCTGAGACCATCGACGTATCCCTGCCGGGGCGCCGTATCGAAAACGGCGGCCTGCATCCGGTCACCCGTACTATCGACCGCATTGAGAGTTTCTTCGGTGAGCTTGGCTTTACCGTGGCGACGGGCCCGGAAATCGAAGATGATTATCACAACTTCGATGCATTGAATATTCCAGGCCATCATCCGGCACGCGCTGACCACGACACTTTCTGGTTTGATGCCACCCGCCTGCTGCGTACGCAGACATCTGGCGTGCAGATTCGCACCATGAAAGAACAGCAGCCGCCGATTCGTATTATCGCGCCGGGCCGCGTGTACCGTAACGACTACGACCAGACGCATACCCCGATGTTCCATCAGATGGAAGGTCTGATTGTTGATACCAACATCAGCTTTACCAACCTGAAAGGTACGCTGCACGATTTCCTGAACAACTTCTTTGAGGAAGATCTGCAGGTACGTTTCCGTCCGTCCTACTTCCCGTTCACTGAACCGTCTGCAGAGGTGGATGTGATGGGTAAAAACGGCAAATGGCTGGAAGTGTTGGGTTGCGGCATGGTGCATCCGAACGTACTGCGCAATGTGGGCATTGACCCGGAAATCTATTCTGGCTTCGCGTTTGGGATGGGAATGGAGCGCCTGACCATGCTGCGTTACGGTGTGACCGATCTGCGAGCATTCTTCGAAAACGATTTGCGTTTCCTCAAACAGTTTAAATAAGGGCAGGACAAATAATGAAATTCAGTGAACTGTGGTTACGCGAGTGGGTTAACCCGGCAGTCGACAGTGAAGCGCTTTCCGATCAAATCACCATGGCTGGCCTGGAAGTAGACGGCGTCGAGCCTGTGGCGGGCGCATTTAACGGCGTGGTTGTGGGTGAAGTTGTGGAGTGCGGTCAGCACCCGAATGCAGACAAACTGCGCGTTACAAAAGTGAATGTGGGCGGTGAACGCCTGCTGGATATTGTCTGTGGCGCGCCGAACTGCCGCCAGGGGTTGAAAGTGGCTGTTGCCACCATCGGCGCAGTACTGCCGGGTGACTTCAAAATTAAAGCGGCCAAACTGCGCGGTGAACCGTCAGAAGGCATGCTGTGTTCGTTCTCTGAGCTGGGTATTTCCGATGACCACAGCGGCATTATCGAACTGCCGCTGGACGCTACGATTGGTACCGATATTCGCGACTACCTTAAACTTGATGACAACACTATTGAAATCAGTGTGACGCCGAACCGTGCGGATTGCTTAGGAATCATTGGTGTCGCGCGCGATGTCGCCGCACTGAACAAAGCACCGCTGGTTGAACCGGAAATCACCCCGGTTGTCGCCACCATTAACGATACGCTGCCAATCACCGTTGACGCCGCTGATGCCTGTCCGCGTTATCTGGGGCGTGTGGTTAAAGGTATTAACGTAAAAGCGCCGACCCCGCTGTGGATGAAAGAAAAACTGCGTCGCTGCGGTGTGCGTTCTATCGATGCGGTTGTGGACGTGACCAACTATGTTCTGCTGGAACTGGGTCAGCCGATGCATGCTTTCGATTTGGATCGTATCGACGGTGGTATCGTCGTACGTATGGCGAAAGAGAACGAAACGCTGGTACTGCTCGACGGTAGTGAAGCCAAACTGGCAACCGACACGCTGGTGATTGCTGACCACAATAAAGCGCTGGCTATGGGCGGCATTTTTGGTGGTGAACACTCTGGCGTGAACGGCGATACACAGAACGTTCTGCTGGAATCCGCGTTCTTTAGCCCACTGTCCATCACTGGTCGCGCGCGTCGTCATGGTCTGCACACGGATGCTTCCCATCGCTATGAGCGTGGCGTTGATCCGGCGCTGCAGTACAAAGCCATGGAGCGTGCGACCCGTCTGCTGATTGATATCTGCGGCGGTGAAGCTGGTCCGGTTGTTGATATCACCAATGAAGCCACGCTGCCGAAACGGGCGACCATCCGTCTGCGCCGCAGCAAGCTGGATCGTTTGATTGGTCATCATATTGCGGATGAACAGGTTACTGACATCCTTAAACGCCTGGGGTGCGAAGTCACCGAAGGGCAGGATGAGTGGCTGGCCGTTGCGCCGAGCTGGCGTTTCGATATGGAAATCGAAGAAGACCTGGTAGAAGAGGTTGCGCGCCTGTACGGTTACAACAACATCCCGAATGCACCGGTACAAGCCGGGCTGGTGATGGGGTCACACCGCGAAGCCAATCTGTCGCTCAAGCGCGTGAAAACGCTGCTCAATGACAAAGGCTATCAGGAAGTGATCACCTACAGTTTCGTTGATCCGAAAGTACAGCAGTTGATCCATCCGGGTGAAGAAGCGCTGATTCTGCCAAGCCCGATCTCCAGCGAAATGTCAGCGATGCGTCTGTCACTGCTGACCGGCCTGCTCGGGACTATCGTCTATAACCAGAACCGTCAGCAGAGCCGTGTGCGTATCTTCGAAACCGGTCTGCGCTTCGTACCGGACACCCAGGCGCCTTTAGGTATTCGTCAGGATCTGATGCTGGCGGGTGCCATCTGCGGTAACCGCTATGAAGAGCATTGGGATCTGGCTAAAGGCAGCGTTGATTTCTTCGACCTGAAAGGCGATCTGGAGTCCTTACTCGACCTGACCGGCAAATTGTCCGCGATTGAGTTCCGCGCAGAGGCGAATCCGGCGCTGCATCCTGGGCAATCCGCAGCGATTTATCTGAAAGATGAATACGTTGGTTTCATTGGCGTCGTGCATCCGGAGCTGGAACGTAAGCTCGATCTGAATGGTCGTACTCTGGTGTTTGAACTGGAGTGGAACAAGGTCGCAGACCGCGTGGTTCCTCAGGCGCAGGAGATTTCACGCTTCCCGGCGAACCGTCGCGACATCGCTGTCGTCGTCGCTGAAAACGTGGCTGCGGCAGATATTTTAGCCGAATGTAAGAAAGTTGGCGTAAATCAGGTAGTTGGCGTAAACTTATTTGACGTGTACCGCGGCAAGGGCGTAGCAGAAGGTTTCAAGAGCCTCGCTATCAGCCTTATCCTTCAGGATACCAGCCGTACACTCGAAGAAGAGGAGATTGCCGCTACCGTCGCCAAATGTGTAGAGGCATTAAAAGAGCGATTCCAGGCATCATTGAGGGATTGAACCTATGGCGCTTACAAAAGCTGAAATGTCCGAATATCTGTTTGATAAGCTTGGGCTTAGCAAGCGAGATGCTAAAGAGCTGGTAGAGCTGTTTTTCGAAGAGATCCGTCGTGCTTTGGAAAATGGTGAGCAGGTAAAACTCTCCGGCTTTGGCAATTTCGATCTGCGTGATAAGAATCAACGTCCGGGACGTAACCCGAAAACGGGCGAAGATATTCCCATTACAGCCCGGCGCGTGGTGACCTTCAGACCCGGCCAGAAGTTAAAAAGCCGCGTCGAAAACGCTTCGCCCAAAGCAGAGTAATCTGGACTAATTAAAAAGGCCGCAATTGCGGCCTTTTTCTTTCAATACTGAATATCATCTTTAAAATCAACTCACTCAATAACGCATCAATTGAACTGCATGCTGAATTACGCAAAACTCCAACAGCGTCGTAATGGTCAGTGGCTCTGCGGCCTTGCGCTGCTTTTGCTGATCGCGCTGTTTATTAGCCTGTGCGCGGGCGATCAGTGGATTGGTCCTGCAAACTGGCTTGATACCCGTGGGCAACTTTTTGTCTGGCAAATACGTCTGCCCCGTACGTTAGCGGTTTTGCTGGTGGGGGCGGCGCTGGCATTAAGCGGCGCGATTATGCAGGCGTTGTTTGAAAACCCACTGGCCGAGCCGGGGCTTCTGGGCGTGTCTAACGGTGCGGGTGTCGGGTTAATAGCCGCCGTACTGCTGGGAAAAGGTCTGTTGCCTGGCTGGGCGTTAGGGTTATGCGCCATCGCCGGGGCGCTGGTCATCACGCTTATTCTGCTGCGCTTTGCCCGACGGCATATGTCGACCAGTCGTCTGCTGTTAGCCGGCGTCGCGTTGGGGATCATTTGTAGCGCGCTGATGACCTGGGCCATTTATTTTTCCACTTCATTCGACCTGCGCCAGCTCATGTACTGGATGATGGGCGGTTTTGGCGGCGTAGACTGGCAACAAAGCTGGCTGATGGTCGCACTGTTACCGGTTATGGGCTGGACCTGCTTTCAGTCGCAGCCACTTAACGTACTGGCGCTGGGGGAGACATCGGCCCGTCAACTTGGGCTACCCCTGTGGTTCTGGCGCAATGTGCTGGTGGTGGCAACCGGCTGGATGGTGGGCGTCAGCGTCGCGCTGGCTGGCTCCATTGGCTTTATAGGGCTGGTTATCCCCCATATTCTGCGTCTTTGCGGCCTCACCGACCATCGCGTGCTTCTGCCCGCCTGCGCGCTTGCGGGGGCGACGGCACTGCTTTTTGCCGATATCGTTGCCCGAATGGCACTGAGCGCCGCGGAATTACCTATCGGTGTCGTGACGGCAACACTGGGGGCACCGGTGTTCATCTGGCTCTTGCTAACGGCAAGACGCTAAAAGGCCGGAAGACGTAATGCCCGGATTCACCCGCAGACAATAATTACGTAAAAGTGTGTAACAACAGCACGTCAAAAAAAGAAAAATTACCTAATCCGTTGGTTTTATGCCTTTTTTTGGTAAATGACAGGAGAAGGATTATCGCGCATTATCTGGCTATTATTAATGACTGGCCGGGCGAGAGATCCGGCGTACGAATGAACCGACTAAGGGGATGCTATGCACCAGGATATTTTGAACACCGAGATTACAACAATTGATGGCGAACATATCACGCTGGAAAAATACCAGGGCAAGGTTATTTTGGTGGTGAATGTGGCCTCAAAATGTGGCCTGACGCCACAGTATGAACAACTGGAAAACATTCAGAAAGCCTGGGAGAAAGACGGGTTTATCGTTCTCGGCTTCCCGTGTAATCAGTTTGCCGGGCAGGAGCCGGGCAGTGAAGAAGAGATCAAAACCTTCTGCAGCACGACCTACGGGGTGACTTTCCCAATGGCAGCCAAAGTCGATGTTAACGGTGAAAACCGCCATCCTTTGTATCGCAAATTGATTGCCGCGGCACCAAAGGCTGTCGCCCCGGAGGAGAGCGGTTTTTATGAGCGCATGGCCAGCAAAGGGCGGGCACCGCTTTATCCGGATGATATCCTGTGGAACTTTGAAAAATTCCTGATTGGTCGTGATGGTCAGGTTGTTCAGCGTTTCTCACCGGATATGACACCCGAAGATCCTATCCTGATGGAAGCGATTAAGCTGGCGCTGGCAAAATAATGCCGTTGCTGCAACTTCATGACCTTGAGGATGCAGGCAGACTGGGGCCGATTACGGCCCTGGTCGACAAAGCGCAAATGCTGCATCTCGTCGGGCCGAATGGTGCCGGGAAAAGCACGCTTCTGGCACGTCTCGCCGGTTTGACGCAGGGAAAGGGCAGTGTGCAGTTAAATGGTCGCCCGCTTGAGCAATGGCATGCGCCGCAACTGGCTCGTCATCGCGCTTACCTGTCCCAGCAGCAGACACCGCCCTTCGCCATGCCGGTATGGCATTATCTGGCACTGCATCAGCATCACCATCCCAATGACAACGTGGTTGAAGAGATTACGCATAAACTTGGGCTGGCGGATAAGCTGGGGCGCACTGTCAATCACCTCTCCGGTGGCGAATGGCAGCGGGTGCGGCTGGCAGCGGTGATTGCGCAAATTCATCCGGCAGCGAATGCGGATGGGCAACTCCTGTTGTTAGACGAGCCGATGAACAGTCTTGATGTGGCCCAGCAGGCCGCGCTGGATGGCATGTTAAGCGAGCTGGTGGCGGCAGGGATCACCGTTGTTATGAGCAGCCACGATCTCAACCATTCGCTGCGTCGCGCGCATCAGGTGTGGCTATTACGCCAGGGTAAACTGATTGCCAGTGGCCCACGTGATGAGGTGTTAACGCCGCAAAATCTGGCGACCGCATACGGTATGCCATTTCGTCGCCTCGACCTGGCTGGTCACAGGATGCTCATTCCCGAGGTATAGCAGTAAACGGAACTTGCAAGAATTGCAATTCACACGCTAAATTATTCCAGCATAACAAAAATAGAGGTTTTGCTGGATGCGCATCTGGTTTCTTCTGGCGGCATTAATTCTTTCAGGGTGCAGCAGTCATCGGGCACCGCCACCTAACGCACGCCTTTCTGATTCCATCACCGTCATTGCGGGGCTTAATGATCAACTGCGCGACTGGCGCGGTACGCCTTACCGCTATGGCGGCATGAGCCGCAATGGCGTTGATTGTTCGGCATTCGTGATGATGACCTTCCGCGATAAATTTAACCTAGAGCTTCCCCGCGATACGCGTAAACAGGCGGAAGTGGGAACGAAAATCGATAAGGATGAATTGCTGCCAGGCGATCTTGTGTTCTTCAAAACAGGCTCCGGCGATAACGGTCTGCATGTGGGCATCTATGACACCGATAATGCCTTTATCCATGCATCCACCAGCCAGGGAGTCGTGCGTTCTTCGTTAAACAATGTCTACTGGCGCAAGAATTTCTGGCAGGCGCGTCGTATCTAATCCCCTTCCCATAACAAGCAGCGAATAGCTAACCGGTTCGCTGCTTTTGTGAACTAAACGCAAATTTTGTTATTTTCCTCACCGTTCATTCATTTTTTCTTCAATATTTATTATTTAACTATTCGTTACCTTAAAGGGCTGTCAGTATCGTGGCATACGCTGGTGTGAGCAATTTAACCAGGATAAGCTTGCGCACGAAAATAAGGAATTTTCGACAATATAATGGGAAATGATGAAGTCAGTTTTGTTAAGTTCAACTACGTTGATGCATGTGCGCATTGGTTTTTCGATGCAGGATATCAACCTTAATGCGGGGTTGGCGCCATGATCGTATCGTTTGATGACACCTATCGCTCAGAGTTTTTACTACAGCCTGCGCGCAACGGTTACGGCACGCTTGTCGGGATTGAAATCGTGGTCAATTTCGTTGGGGCGGGTTCTGTACGGGCATCTGCAGAGCGGATAGTGCCACGCCTGAGCCCAGACGAAACGCTGACGCTTTTTACTGAGCAATTAGAATTACTCGAGTCTTGTAAGCTATTCTTTATTCAGCATCAACTTCTCGCCTGGATACATATTTCACCGCTTATTGTCGATGCATTGATCTCTAATGCTGAACTTGCCGAAACGGTAGCGAAATATCCTTTTCTCGAATTTACTGTGAATGAGAATTATCCCAACCTGACGAAAGGTAATGAAAATAATTCTCTCGTCTTGTTTAGCGAACGGTATCCTTTAATCCTGGGAAATTTTGGTGCCGGGGCGGCTTCCACTCGCGCCATTTTTGACGGGCTGTTTAAGCGGGTGGTGTTGGATAAAAATTTTATCCATCAGCGGCTGGCCTCGCGTTCGTTCGAACCCTTTATGCGCGCGATCGTCTCACAAATTTCCCCCTATTGCCGTTCGGTAATGATTGACGGTATTGACGATGAAAAAACCTTAAAGCGGGTGAAGCCGTATCAGTTCAGTGCCATGCAGGGGAATTTATGGCCAGCGGTCCCCGCCGCTCAGATCACCAGCCTGGTTCAGGGATAACCTTGCCTTTAACCCGTGTTTAACATCCTCTAAACCCACTACAATAAAGACAGGAGGTACTATGACCCTGTCTTTTATTACCCGCTGGCGCGATGAGCTGCCCGGTTTTTATACTGCCCTTTCCCCGACACCGCTGAGTAATGCCCGCTTGCTTTGGCATAATGCCCCTCTGGCGAAAACCATGGGCATCGATCCCGCCCTGTTTACGCCGAACGAGGGGGCTGGCGTGTGGGGGGGCGAAACGCTGCTTCCCGGAATGTCACCGCTTTCGCAGGTCTACAGCGGACATCAGTTTGGCGTCTGGGCGGGGCAACTGGGCGACGGGCGCGGTATCCTGCTCGGCGAACAGCGACTGCCTGATGGTACAACGCTGGACTGGCACCTGAAAGGTGCCGGGCTTACGCCGTATTCCCGTATGGGTGATGGCCGCGCGGTGCTGCGCTCAACTATTCGTGAAAGCATGGCCTCTGAGGCCATGCACCATCTGGGGATTGCGACGACACGTGCGCTTTCTATTGTCACCAGTGACACGCCTGTTTACCGCGAAAGCGTTGAGCAGGGGGCGATGATGATGCGCATTGCGCAAAGTCATATCCGTTTTGGCCACTTCGAGCACTTCTATTATCGGCGCGAACCCGAAAAGGTACGCCAACTGGCGGATTTTGTGATTCGCCATTACTGGCCGCATCTGCAGGATGACGCCAACAAATATGAAGTCTGGTTCCGGGATGTCATTGCCCGTACCGCTGCGCTGATGGCTCGCTGGCAGGCGGTCGGCTTCGCCCATGGGGTCATGAATACGGACAACATGTCGATTCTGGGGCTGACGATTGATTACGGCCCCTACGGTTTTCTTGATGACTACCAGCCCGGTTTTATCTGCAATCACTCGGACTACCAGGGACGTTATAGCTTCGATAACCAGCCAACAATTGCCCTGTGGAATCTGCAACGGCTGGCGCAAACTCTGTCGCCCTTTATGAGTGCCGATGTGCTCAATGCGGCGCTGGACAGTTATCAGCCGGTATTGCTGAGCGAATATGGCATATTGATGCGCCAGAAACTGGGCTTTTTTAGCCAGCAAAAGGATGACAATGTGTTGTTAAGCGAGCTCTTCGCTCTGATGGAGCGTGAAGGCAGCGACTATACCCGCACTTTCCGCATGTTAAGCCATACTGAGCAGATGAGCGCCAGCAGCGCGCTACGTGACGAGTTTATCGATCGCGAAGCGTTTGACAGTTGGTTTAGCCGCTACCGTGCGCGTCTGGCGCAGGAGGCTATTGCGGATGCGCAACGTCAGCAGCAAATGCAAAACGTAAACCCGGCGGTTGTGCTGCGTAACTGGCTCGCACAGCTGGCGATTGAACAGGCAGAGCAGGGAAATACCGAAGAGCTGGAGCGTCTGCATGCCGTCTTGCGGGAGCCTTATGCAGAGCGCAACGATGACTATAGCCGTCGCCCACCGGACTGGGGTAAAAGACTGGAGGTTAGCTGTTCGAGCTGAGCCTCTATTTCGTTAGTATCAGTTTCCCGGCGTGCGTTTGTCGCAACAGATATTCTTGTCCCTGATGTTCAATAACAACGCGCGCCGAATCCCCCAACAGTGTTTTGCTGCTGATGCGGCGATCCTCAGGATGAATAGTGGCTGGGCTGGCAGGCAGTTTCTCTGCCGGAGTGGTCGGCTTATCCTTGTTCGACATTTCACGCTAACTGTTTGGATATGACAATGATAATTATTATTAATACCTGCCGTGCGGGCTGCAAGTAATATTTGGAAAACCAATCATTTGGGGTAGGGGGACGCGTCCCGCCGGGAGACCCGACGGGAAAAAAGATTACAAACGTGAGGAGACTGCCGCAGCGAGCTTATCGAGCAATACTTCGCTGTCTTCCCAGCTCAGGCACGGGTCAGTGATGGACTGCCCGTATACCAGCGGCTGGCCGCTGACGATCTTTTGCGTACCCTCTTGCAGGAAACTCTCCGCCATCACCCCCGCAATTGCCGTGGAGCCATCACGAATCTGCTGACAGATGTCATCGCAGACTTCAAGCTGGCGACGATGCTGTTTCTGGCAGTTGCCGTGACTGAAATCGACGACCAGTTGCTCCGGCAGATCAAACTCACGCAGAGTTGCGCAGGCGGCGGCAATATCGTCGGCGTAGAAATTCGGTTTTTTTCCGCCACGCATAATGATATGCCCGTAAGGGTTACCGCTGGTCTGGTAAATGGTCATCTGTCCGGTTTTGTCCGGCGAGAGGAACATATGGCTGGTTCGCGAAGCGCGAATCGCGTCTACCGCGATTCGGGTGTTACCGTCAGTACCGTTTTTAAAGCCTACCGGACAGGAGAGCGCCGACGCCATCTCGCGGTGGATCTGGCTTTCTGTGGTACGCGCGCCAATCGCCCCCCAACTGATCAGATCAGCAATAAATTGTCCTGTCACCATATCCAGAAATTCGGTTGCTGTCGGTACGCCCAGCTCATTCACTGCGAGCAGGAGTTTGCGTGCCAGTTCGATGCCGTGGTTAACGCGGTAGCTGCCGTTCAGATCGGGATCGGAAATCAACCCTTTCCAGCCCACTACGGTTCGCGGCTTTTCAAAATAGGTGCGCATCACAATTTCCAGTTGCGCACTGTGCTTTTGCCTTAACCCCTGCAGGCGACGGGCATAATCCATTGCTGCGTCCAGATCGTGAATGGAGCAGGGGCCAATAATCACTAATAGCCGTTTATCTTCACCGTTGAGGATTTTCTCGATACGGCGACGGGATTGTGTGACATGTTCCGCAACTGCAAGGGAAACGGGATGCCGCTGTGCGAGCTCTGCCGGAGTGACCAGACTCTCGATGCGCGCAGTGCGAAGTTCATCGGTTTTGTTCATCAGAATTCTCAAAATTTTGTGCTCAAACGGCCAAATGCCGGAGGCGATGCGCACACCTTAAACCAATCCTTGCTTAATTCAATAGCAGGTTGTGATGCGCATCACATCGAAGGCCAGCATGATAGCAAAATTGTCATCCATGTACTAGTGTCTTAGTACATGCGGCGGTTAAGCCCCATCATGTCGAGAATTTTGGTGGCGATCTCTTCTACCGAATAGTTGGTACTGTTTAACCAGGGGATCTGATTTTTACGGTAAAGCGCTTCCACCTCTGCCACTTCCATGCGGCACTGGCGTAATGAAGCGTAACGGCTATTTTCACGACGCTCTTCGCGAATTGCAGCCAGGCGCTCAGGATTAATGGTCAGACCAAATAATTTATGCTGGAGCGGCTTCAATGAAACAGGCAGAACGAGATTATCCATGTCATCGGCAATAAAAGGATAATTAGCTGCACGGATACCGAATTGCATTGCCAGATAAAGGCTGGTTGGCGTTTTACCGCAACGGGAGACACCCAACAAAATCACCTGGGCCTGATCCAGGTTGCGCAACGAAATACCGTCATCATGCGCCAGCGTGTAATCAATAGCGGCAATCCGAGCATCATATTTCGTCAGGTTGCCTGGATTTAACCCATGGGTACGATGCGCAATAGGTGTCGGGTCGAGTTTTAATTCTTGCTGTAATGGTGCCACCAGTGCCTGAACAATGTCCTGACAGAATCCTTCACTTTGTAAAATAATGGTGCGGATTTCAGGCAGTACGATGGAATAAAACACTAATGGACGTACGCCTGTCTGCTGATAGATAGCGTCAATCTGGTCCTTCACTGCTCTGGCGCGGCTTTCATTCTCCACGAACGGCAGCGTGATGCTATTGATGGCAACAGGGAATTGCGACATCACCGCATGGCCTAATACCTCTGCGGTGATAGCGGTACCATCGGAAATATAAAAAACCTGGCGATCCACAGCGCTGTCCATTTTACCCTTCCTGATTGTCATGCGTAATTATCTGAAAGCATAAATTAAAGTCACCCATCTGCGTAGCGTCTTTTCTGAATTTTTAAAATGAAACGGTATTTTTGTTTTTAATGAAAAGTATGGTTCATTTTTATTATGCGCCTAAAAAAAGAATGACTTTGAGGATTTTCCGATTATCGAATACGGAATCGTTGACGGGAAAGTGTCCGAAAAGACAAAAATTTAAATTGCTTGAACGATTCACCGTTTTTTCAGCCGGAATAATTATGCCAGGATGAAAAGGTAGTAAATGCTTTATTACCCCATTCAAATATCACAAAAGGATTGTTTAGATGTCCAACAATGGCTCGTCTCCGCTGGTGCTTTGGTATGACCAACTCGGCATGAATGATGTAGACAGAGTTGGGGGCAAAAATGCCTCCCTTGGTGAGATGATTACTAATCTGTCCGGTATGGGCGTAAGCATACCCAATGGGTTTGCTACCACTGCCGATGCGTTTAACCAGTTTCTCGATCAAAGCGGCCTGAATCAGCGCATCTATGACCTGCTGGATAAAACGGACATTGACGACGTTTCCGAGCTGGCGAAAGCTGGCGCGCAGATTCGCCAGTGGATAGTCGATACCCCGTTCCAGCCGGCGTTCGAAGATGCGATCCATCAGGCATATGCCAAACTGTCTGCTGATGACGAGCAGGCATCCTTTGCGGTCCGCTCTTCCGCAACGGCAGAAGATATGCCAGACGCCTCCTTTGCGGGCCAACAGGAAACCTTCCTGAACGTGCAGGGGTATGACGCCGTGCTGGTGGCGGTGAAGCACGTCTTCGCCTCCCTGTTCAATGACCGTGCGATCTCTTACCGTGTGCATCAGGGTTACGATCATCGCGGTGTTGCGCTCTCTGCCGGGGTGCAACGGATGGTGCGCTCAGACATCGGTTCTTCCGGCGTGATGTTCTCTATCGACACGGAATCCGGCTTTGATCAGGTGGTATTTGTCACCGCGGCCTGGGGGCTGGGTGAAATGGTGGTACAGGGTGCAGTCAACCCGGATGAATTTTATGTTCATAAGCCAACACTGGCGGCTGGGCGTCCGGCTATCGTGCGCCGCACGATGGGGTCGAAGAAAATTCGCATGGTCTATGCACCAACCCAGGAGCATGGCAAACAGGTGCGTATCGAAGATGTCGAACAGGCTAATCGCGATCGTTTCTCGCTGACCAACGAGGAAGTGCAGGAGCTGGCGAAACAGGCTGTGCAGATTGAAAAACACTATGGCCGGCCGATGGACATTGAATGGGCGAAAGACGGCCATACTGGCAAACTATTTATTGTGCAGGCGCGCCCGGAGACCGTGCGCTCTCGCGGTAAAGTGATGGAGCGTTATACGCTGCATGCGCAGGGCAAAATCATCGCCGAAGGGCGTGCGATTGGCCAGCGCATTGGCGCAGGCCCGGTGAAAGTGATTCACGATATCAGTGAAATGAATCGCATCGAAGCGGGTGATGTGCTGGTGACTGACATGACCGACCCGGACTGGGAACCGATCATGAAAAAAGCGGCAGCGATTGTCACCAACCGTGGCGGTCGTACCTGCCATGCGGCCATCATCGCTCGTGAGCTGGGGATCCCGGCGGTCGTCGGTTGTGGCGATGCAACGGAGCGCATGAAAGATGGCGATAAAGTGACCGTCTCCTGCGCCGAAGGCGACACGGGCTATGTGTACGCCGAGATGCTCGACTTTAGCGTGAAAAGCTCAAGCATTGATGAAATGCCTGCGCTGCCGCTCAAAATCATGATGAACGTGGGCAACCCGGACAGAGCGTTTGATTTTGCCTGTCTGCCGAATGAAGGTGTCGGCCTGGCGCGACTGGAATTTATTATCAACCGTATGATCGGCGTGCACCCGCGTGCATTGCTGGAGTTTGACGATCAGGACGTGAAGCTGCAAAACGAAATCCGCGAAATCATGAAAGGTTATGATTCGCCGAAAGAGTTTTATGTTGGACGTCTGACCGAAGGCATCGCAACGCTGGGGGCGGCATTCTATCCAAAACGGGTGATTGTGCGTCTGTCAGACTTTAAATCCAACGAGTATGCCAACCTCGTCGGCGGTGAACGTTACGAACCGGACGAAGAGAACCCGATGCTCGGCTTCCGTGGTGCCGGTCGCTATGTCTCCGACAGCTTCCGTGACTGTTTCGCGCTGGAATGTGAGGCGGTGAAGCGTGTGCGCAACGAAATGGGGCTGACCAACGTGGAAATCATGGTCCCGTTTGTCCGTACCGTTGAGCAGGCGAAAGCGGTGGTGGAAGAGCTGGCACGTCAGGGGCTCAAGCGTGGTGAAAACGGACTCAAGATCATCATGATGTGCGAGATCCCGTCGAATGCGCTGCTCGCTGACCAGTTCCTGGAGCACTTTGACGGTTTCTCTATCGGTTCAAACGACATGACGCAACTGGCGTTGGGGCTGGACCGCGACTCCGGTGTTGTCTCTGAGCTGTTTGATGAGCGTAATGATGCGGTGAAAGCCCTGTTGTCGATGGCCATTCGCGCTGCCAAAAAACACGGCAAATATGTCGGTATCTGTGGGCAGGGCCCGTCGGACCATGAAGACTTCGCGGCCTGGCTGATGGAAGAGGGGATTGATAGCCTATCCTTGAACCCGGACACCGTGGTTCAAACCTGGCTGACACTGGCTGAACTGAACAAATAATCCATTACTTCCTTACGATAAAACCTCACTTCTTCCGAAGTGGGGTTTTTTTATGGCGGAAATCCGGCTGGAATAAGTAAATTCTTAGCTGAAACAAAATGTGTTTGCGCACGCTTACCTTAGAGATGTGTCAGCAATCGAATTACACTGGCCTCGTTTTAACACATCTGCACGATTTAAATACTCCAACCCATCCTTTGCAGATGCCTCTGATCGCATGTGCTGCGTCAGATATATTTTTCTTTTCGTTTTTTCAGGGAATCTACGCGACCGCGTAAAGCTGTATGAATGTGGCTGCATTGCCATGCTCACACCTTGCGCTTTTATTTTAGTTGGCTACCAGAACTGCAAAAAAATAACGATAGCCTGCCTGCCGATGGTTACGGATACATTTTGCTATCGGTCAGTCAGAAAACTCTGTCAGGTTATTTATATCGAGATGCGTGAGTCTTTTATTCACGCATCCCAATGATCTCATCTCAATTAAGGTAAATGCCATGAAACGTTTATTGCTGATTGCGACCGTGCTCTCCTGCATCGCGCTTAACGGCTGCGCATCGTATAACGATCATATTAAAGCGTGCGACGGAGAGGATGTGAGTACCGCGCATCTGGCCTTTGATTATCTGCCGATTGGCGCGCTACTTGATAACGGAACCTGTGCTGTTACCGGCAACGGTGCGCACTTTAGCAACATGGATGGCGCAAAATGAATTTCTATCAAACGGATACGTTAGCGGCTGTCATTGCACGCCTGAAAGAGCTTACCCGCGAATACCATGCTTATGAAAATACGCTGGCGCAGTTATGTGATGAGGGAGAAAAGGCCCTCAGAATACATAGCGAAGATGCGTATAACACTTTTATGTCTGAATGTGGTTCAACACTGGCGGCAATTAAGGTAGAACTATGACGCGATTGTTATTATTGTTAACCGCCTGTATTTATTCCTGCGCAGCTATAGCTGGTCCGGTTAATGGGAATTGGCTGACGAAGGAATCCGTTATCTGTATTAACGGTATGAGTGTAATAAAATATGATTACAACCATGCTGAATTAGCCAATACCACACTGGATATAGCAGTGAATGGCAAAACGGTTCGTACGATAAAAGGCCTGAATGTCTTTGACCATTGGGACAGCACATTGGATGCCGTCGAATTTGTCCATTTTAAATATGACGGGAAGGCGTACAACATCTATATCCAGGACAGCAAAGGGGAAGGCATCATGCATTTTGACTACACCAGCCCCGCCGTAGACTGTGCTGTCATGACAGGCGTTAATGTATGAGGTGGCTTATCATTATCGGCTTCTTACTATTTGCCGTATGGACGATTCAGGATGCCCCCCGATGAGGCGCGACAGACGTAACCGCGTCACAGAGTTCTTCCCCGCAGGTTAACCTGCCTCACCGCCTGTTTGAGGGATAAAAAAAAGCCCATCGTGGGAGATGGGCAAAGACTACACACAGCAATTCGTTGTTTCACTCAGGGGATTTCCATGCTTATAAATCAAGGTGTTGATTTATAACCGTGACCTTATAGTAGGCCATCCGGGATTTTAGCGTCGATCAGATTCGTCTCATTAGTTAAACGGCGGTTAAGATTTTGCGGGGAAAACGGCGCAAACCTCCGGTCAGGAGGCTTGCGCACGGGAGGAACAGTAAATAAATGATTAGCAGTGCTTCATAATCATCGAAGCTGGCGTATCAGATGCGGGTGTCATCTGCATCGTGTATCTCTTCCAGCGCGTCATTTTCCTCCGGCCCTGGCATGGGCGCTTCGTTAACCCAGGCGGAAAAGAGTCGCCATGAAACAGCCAGTAACACCGGACCAATAAACAGCCCGATCATCCCAAATGCCACCAGGCCGCCAATAACGCCGGAAAGAATCAGTATCATCGGCAGATCGGCCCCCATACGAATCAGCATGGGACGAATAAAGTTATCCAGCGTGCCGACCACGCAACTCCAGACCAATAACACCGTGCCCCATGTTGAGTCGCCGCTCCAGTAGAGCCAGATAATCGCAGGCACCAGCACAACCAGCGGGCCCAGTTGTACCAGACACGTCATCAACATAATGACTGTGAACAGCGTGGCGTATGGCACTCCTGTCACCGCCAGACCAATCCCTCCCAGAACCGCCTGTACCAGCGCGGTGACAACCACGCCAAGCGCGACAGCACGGATGGCCTGCCCGGCCAGCAGAACCGCAGCATCGCCGCGTCTGGCCGCCAGACGATAGGCAAAATGGCGAATCCCCTGTGCGACCTGCTCGCCGCGCCAGTACAGCAGGGCGCTAAATAGCAACATCAGGGCACAATGCAACATAAAGCGACCGATATGAGCCGCCTGACCGACAAACCATGTGGTGGTCGTGCCGACATAAGGGCGTACTTTGGCAAGTATCGCGCTGCCGCCCATATCCAGCAGGTTGTGCCAGCCGCTATACAGCTTGTCACCGATCAGCGGAATACTGTTCAGCCACTCCAGGGTCGGCGGAGTCATTTCACCCGATGTAATGGCCTGAATGACCGGACCGCTGTTATCCACCAGGCTATTAACCAGTAGCGCGACCGGAAGAATAAACAGCAGAATTAATAATAATGTCATCACGATGACTGCCAGTGAGCGGCGACCAAACAGCGCGCGCTGTACGCGCAGAAGCACCGGCCAGGTGGCAATAACCACGGTACCCGCCCAGGCGAAACCAAGAATAAAAGGCTGAACGATCCACAAACAGGCGATGATCATAAGGGCTAAAAACAGTACCGACAGCATCACCTGCGGTACATCCCGGGACTGCGATTGAAAGGCCATAAAACGTAATCACCTTAAGTGAGAGGATGCGAAATCAGTAAAGATAATGATTAATGATTTCAGCGGTTTTTGACAGTCTGATTCTGCCCGTAATTCTGGTGGGCGCATAAGAAAAAAATGTGATACAACGATGGATGCTGCAAGCAAACGATTAACTATTCACAACTACTAACAGTCAGGCAGGGTCAAGAGTAATGATCCCACAGATTTCTCAGGCACCGGGTGTCGTTCAATTGGTGCTGAATTTTTTACAGGCACTGGAGCAACAAGGTTTTACCGGCGATACCGCCACAAGTTATGCCGACAGGCTGACCATGGCGACCGACAACAGTATCTACCAATTGTTACCCGATGCCGTTGTCTTTCCCCGTTCTACTTCTGATGTCGCCTTAATTTCACGCATCGCGGCGGAAGCGCGTTTTCAGTCGCTGGTGTTCACACCGCGCGGCGGTGGCACCGGCACAAACGGTCAGGCGCTGAACCATGGCATCATCGTTGATATGTCCCGCTATATGAACCGCATTATGGAGATTAATCCTGAGGAAGGATGGGTGCGGGTTGAAGCGGGCGTCATCAAAGATCAACTCAACCAGTTTCTTAAACCCTACGGCTATTTCTTCGCGCCGGAACTGTCCACCAGTAACCGTGCGACGCTGGGTGGCATGATCAATACCGATGCTTCCGGTCAGGGATCGCTGGTCTACGGAAAAACGTCCGACCATGTCCTCGGCGTGCGGGCCGTATTGCTCGGCGGCGATATTCTGGACACCCAACCGGTGCCCGTTGAACTGGCGCAGACGTTGGGTAAAGCAAATACCGCAGTGGGGCGCATTTACCGCACCGTGTTCGAACGTTGCCGGGACAACCGTCAACTGATTATCGATAATTTCCCCAAACTCAACCGTTTCCTCACGGGGTACGACCTGCGCCATGTCTTCAATGATGAGATGACCGAGTTTGACCTGACCCGCGTGTTGACGGGCTCAGAGGGAACGCTGGCATTCATTACCGAAGCGCGGCTGGATATCACCCGTCTGCCGAAAGTACGCCGTCTGGTAAATGTGAAATACGATTCGTTCGACTCCGCGCTGCGTAATGCCCCGTTTATGGTGGAAGCGCGCGCACTGTCGGTTGAAACGGTCGATTCAAAAGTCCTCAATCTGGCGCGCGAAGACATCATCTGGCACTCCGTAAATGAACTCATCACCGATGTGCCGGATAAGACCATGCTGGGTCTGAATATTGTCGAGTTTGCCGGTGATGATGAGGCGTTAATTAATGAGCAGGTTACCTCTCTGTGCGCTCGCCTGGATTCCCTGATGGCGGAAGGGGCGGGCGGGGTGATTGGCTGGCAAATTTGTGACGACCTGGCGGGCATTGAGCGTATCTACGCGATGCGTAAAAAAGCCGTCGGCCTGCTGGGCAATGCGAAAGGGGCGGCAAAACCGATCCCGTTCGCAGAAGATACCTGTGTGCCGCCGGAACACCTTGCGGACTACATCGTCGAGTTTCGCGCATTGCTTGACAGCCATGGCTTGAGCTACGGCATGTTCGGTCATGTGGATGCAGGCGTATTGCATGTGCGTCCGGCGCTCGACATGTGCGACCCGCAACAAGAGGTTTTGATGAAGAAAATCTCCGATGATGTGGTGGCGTTAACGGCCAAATACGGTGGCTTGCTGTGGGGTGAGCACGGTAAAGGTTTCCGCGCCGAATACAGCCCGGCGTTCTTTGGTGCGGAACTGTACGCAGAGCTGCGCAAAGTGAAGGCTGCATTTGACCCGGCAAACCGTCTCAACCCGGGTAAAATTTGTCCCCCTGAGGGGATTGATGCGCCGATGAAGCAGGTCGATGATGTGAAGCGCGGTAGCTTCGACCGGCAAATCCCGATTGCCGTGCGCTCATCCTGGCGTGGGGCGATGGAGTGCAACGGCAACGGCCTGTGCTTCAACTTCGATGCCAAAAGCCCTATGTGCCCGTCGATGAAAATTTCCGGCGATCGTATCCATTCGCCGAAAGGTCGCGCCACGCTGGTGCGCGAGTGGCTGCGTCTGCTGGCCGATCGCGGTATCGACCCGGTGAAGCTGGAAAAAGAGATGCCGGAAAAACGCGCCAGCCTGCGTTCGCTGATTGAGCGTACCCGCAATAGCTGGCATGCGCGTCACGGCGAGTATGATTTTTCGCATGAGGTGAAAGAGGCTATGTCGGGTTGTCTGGCCTGTAAGGCCTGTTCGACCCAGTGCCCGATCAAGATAGACGTGCCGGAGTTCCGCTCGCGCTTCCTGCAACTTTACCACACACGCTATCTGCGTCCGGTGCGCGATCACCTGGTTGCGACCGTGGAAAGCTACGCGCCGTTGATGGCCCGTGCGCCGAAAACGTTCAATTTCTTTATGTGCCAGCCGTGGGTGCGTTCGCTTTCACAAAAACATATTGGCATGGTGGATCTGCCACTGTTATCTGTTCCCTCATTACAACGGCAGATGATCGGCCACCGTTCGGCGAACCTGACGCTGGAACAGCTTGAAACATTGAGCGATGCGGAAAAAGCGACTACGGTGCTGGTGGTGCAGGATCCATTCACCAGTTACTACGATGCGCAAGTGGTGGCCGATTTCGTTCGTCTGGTGGAAAAACTGGGCTACCAGCCCGTTGTCCTGCCCTTTTCGCCGAATGGCAAAGCGCAGCATATCAAAGGCTTCCTGCAGCGTTTTGCGAAAACCGCACAGAAAACTTCGGATTTTCTCAACCGAGTTGCGCAACTGGGCATGCCGATGGTGGGCGTCGACCCGGCGCTGGTGCTCTGCTATCGGGATGAATACAAGCAGACGCTCGGTGAGAAGCGTGGCGATTTTCACGTCATGCTGGTACACGAATGGTTGCCTTCTGCACTGGAAGGGCGTGAGAATCGCGCCATCAGCGGTGAATCCTGGTACCTGTTTGGCCACTGTACTGAGGTGACAGCGCTGCCTGCTTCCGTTTCGCAATGGACGTCCATTTTTGCCCGTCTGGGCGCGAAGCTGGAAAACGTCAGCGTAGGGTGCTGCGGCATGGCAGGAACCTATGGACATGAAGTCAAGAACCACGCCAACTCGTTGGGGATTTACGAGTTGTCCTGGCATCAGGCGCTACAACGTTTACCGCGTAGCCGCTGTCTGGCGACAGGCTACTCCTGTCGCAGCCAGGTGAAACGCGTGGAAGGAAATGGCGTGCGCCATCCGTTGCAGGCGCTACTGGAGATAATAGGATGATCTGGAAACGTGAGGTAACCCTTGACGCGCTCAATGCGATGGGCGAGGGCAATATGGTAGGACTGCTCGATATCCGTTTTATTGCAATTCATGACGACTCGCTGGAAGCAACAATGCCGGTTGATAGCCGCACACATCAGCCGTTTGGTTTGCTGCATGGCGGCGCTTCTGTGGTGCTGGCGGAGTCGCTGGGTTCCGTTGCCGGATATTTATGTACCGAAGGCGAGAAGAAAGTGGTTGGTATAGAGGTGAATGCCAATCATATTCGTTCCGCACGGAGCGGGCGTGTGCGCGGCGTCTGTCGTGCAGTGCATACCGGTAGCCGCCATCAGGTATGGCAAATTGATATTTACGATGAGCAGGATAAATTATGCTGCACTTCGCGCCTCACCACCGCGGTTATCTGAGATAAATTTGCGACAGGGAAACCTGTCGCAAAAATTCATATTTTCTTCATTCATTTTCACATTCAGACTTGTCCATTCGTGCTATATTGGGCGGGTTTGAAAACCGCTTCGATGGCCATCGAAGCCAGACGCTGTAACGCATAAAGACCTAATGAAGTGATTCGTTGTTTCCTTAAGCGCTACTCCCTACAGGCTTACAGGTAACAATAATGCATTCATCGTTTAAACGGGCGTTTTTACACCCACGCCACTGGGGCACATGGGCCGGGCTTGGCCTGCTTTGGTTGCTCGTTCAATTGCCTTATCCTCTTCTCTCCCGTCTGGGAGAAACCCTCGGGAAATTAGCCCGTCCTTTTCTTAAACGTCGCGAACGTATTGCCCGCCGCAATCTGGAACTTTGCTTTCCAAATATGAGCGATGAACTCCGCGAAGCAATGATTGAGAAAAACTTCATGTCGCTCGGCATGGCGCTGTTTGAAACCGGTATGGCCTGGTTCTGGTCTGATAGCCGGGTGCGCCGCTGGTTCGACGTTGAAGGTTACCAGAACCTTGTTGCCGCACAGGCAAGCCAGCGTGGCGTGATGGTCGTCGGTGTCCATTTTATGTCGCTGGAGCTCGGTGGCCGCGTGATGGGGCTGTGCCAGCCGATGATGGCGACCTACCGTCCGCATAACAGTGAGTTGATGGAGTGGGTGCAGACGCGAGGCCGTATGCGTTCCAATAAATCGATGATCGACAGACGTAATCTGAAAGGTCTGGTGAGCGAACTGAAAAAAGGCGAGGCCGTCTGGTTTGCCCCCGATCAGGATTACGGCAGTAAGGGCAGCACCTTCGCGCCATTTTTCTCTGTCGAAAACGCGGCAACCACCAACGGTACTTATGTGTTATCCCGTCTTTCCGGAGCTTCAATGTTGACGGTGACCATGGTGCGTAAGGCTGATCGCTCAGGTTATTCGCTGCATATCGGCAAGGCGATGACCGATTACCCGGCGAAAGATGAACACGAAGCCGCAAGCTATATCAATAAAGTCATTGAACGTGAGATTCTGCGCGCGCCGGAACAGTATCTGTGGATCCATCGTCGCTTCAAAACCCGCCCGCCAGGAGAAGCTTCGCTGTACCTGTAATTCCTGCCCCCGGTCGGCGCACAGCCGGCCGGTTACTGGTTCGCAAGAACGGACTCCGCCAGTTTTTCTCCTGACAAAAGACGATATCGTCCCCCATCCATCCACGGTGGACCTGCCGATATTACTTACGAAGCAGTGCACTGCGCCTTTCACGATACGTCAAATTTTCGCTTCAATGGCGTATTAATCGAGCTCCGGAATCGCCACTTTTTTGAGCTTAATGACGAAGTGATTTTCATGACGGGTAATTTTCGCGCCGTCGTCACAATATTCGGTTGAGAGTTGAAAAAACGCATCCGCGTCAACATCGAACGCCAGTTCGATTTCACTGTACTTCCCTGAGTTAAGCATCTGATAAACTTGCTTTAAGCTGTGTGCTTTGGCTATCGACATGATAAAAGAACCTCAGAAGTGATGACGAAGTGGTTAAAACCTGACCATTGGTTTATAGCAGGCAATGGCGAAATTTCCATCTGATAAGCAGGGGGCAGCACGTAACGTTAACAGGGAAATTTTACATCTTGAATGATGTTATATTATAACATAACATTGCTTCTTTTCGTAAACCGAGGGACGGATTTTGGTCAGCCATTTTGCAAAAACAACGATAGTTCTGGGGACGCTTTTAGTAAGCGCGAATGCCTTTTCTCATGGCCACCATTCGCACGGAAAACCGTTGAGTGAAATTGAGGAAAAAGCGGCGAACGGTGAATTTAACGATAGCGATGTCAGGGACAGAAAGCTGACCGACTGGGACGGTATGTGGCAGTCTCTCTATCCTTATCTGCAAAGCGGCGATCTGGATCCGGTGTTGCGGAAAAAGGCAGAGAAAGACAAGCGTAAATCGTTCGATGAACTGAAAGCGTACTACCGCAAGGGGTATGCCACCGATATCGATACAATCGGTATTGAAAATGGGGTGATGGAATTCCATGTCGGCGACAAGGTGAGTGCCTGTAAATATGATTACGCCGGGCATAAAATCCTGACGTATACCTCAGGCAAGAAGGGCGTGCGTTACCTGTTCGAATGTAAAGATGCCAGCAGTAAGGCGCCAAAGTTTGTGCAGTTTAGCGATCACATTATTGCACCGCGCACTTCCACGCATTTCCATATCTTTATGGGTAATACCTCTCAGGAGGCGCTGCTAAAAGAGATGGACAACTGGCCAACTTATTACCCTTATCAGCTTAAAAAAGATCAGATTGTTGATGAGATGCTTCACCATTAATGGAAAATCTGTGCCCGCTTCGGCGGGCCTTTTGCGTCTTCCTGCGCTTTAGTTTCTCCGCTGGCTCTTGTAGCATAGGCCGCTCATCGGCTTTAACGGTATTTGCAGGAGGCAAAGTGTTTGCCGAATATGGTGTTATCAGTTTTTGGTCTTATTTTATCGGGGCGATTTTCATTATCTTAGTGCCTGGTCCGAATACCTTCTTTGTGCTCAAAACCAGCGTGGCGGGTGGGCTGAAAAATGGCTATGTCGCCGCTGCGGGCGTGTTTATCGGCGATGCGGTGTTGATGTTCCTCGCCTATATGGGGGTGGCAACGCTTATCAAAACAACGCCAGTATTGTTTAATCTGGTCCGTTATCTTGGCGCGTTTTACCTGCTCTGGCTTGGGGTGAAAATGCTCTACAGTGCGCTTTCTCGTAAGGGCAAAAGCGTGAGTGAGCATGAGGTACATAAGGGCGATATCTTCAAGCGTTCGCTGGTACTGAGCCTGACCAACCCGAAAGCGATTTTGTTTTATGTGTCGTTTTTCGTGCAGTTTATCGACATCCATTATACCAACACGGGAATGGCGTTCTTTATTCTGGCCAGTACGCTGGAATTAATTAGCGTCTGTTATTTCAGCTTCCTGATTATCTCCGGGTCCTATGTGACACAGTTTGTGAAAACGAAAAAACGTCTCGCAAAACTCGGCAACTCATTAATTGGTCTTATTTTTGTCGGTTTTGCCGCCCGGCTGGCAACGCTGCAATCCTGAATAGCATTAAGGCCTGTGTTTAACGGGCTTTATTGCAATGTCCATGCAGGCTCCCGATTCCACTTTTTTTGATGCCAGGGTCAGGATTAATAGTCGTCATCGGTATCTTTTAATCGGGAGCGGATAACGAGGACAGCAAAGATAATGACAATGGCAAGAATGCCCAGGAACCAACGCATGATGACGGCCACTTTGGGTAGAGACAGTGTTCGGTCATCTTATCATTATAAGACTTATGTAATGCATTCATTTCGCGTATGAAAACTATGCATAACTGTGTCTTGTTATTTCGCAATACGCAAGGGTAAACCGTTGACCTGTCGTCGGCGCATCACTGTTCTGCGTCGAATTTTTGCTATCTGGCGCGTCGTCCCGATGCTTTTTTGCTGTGTACAACAACAGCAGTTTTAAAAAACATACTGAATTTCATCATTGCTGCATTGACTGCGAGCATCGATTAAATAACATCGTTTCCCCAACCCTCACTTTTTGTGGTGTGTGATGAAAATCTATCTGGTCCGCCACGGTGAAACCGTCTGGAATGTTGAAAACAGAATTCAGGGGCACCTTGATAGCCCGGTTACGGAGGTCGGTATCAGGCAGATCTCTGCACTGTGTCAGAATCTGGCAGATAAATCCATTACCTCTATTATCGCTTCACCTTTGGGCCGTTCAGTGGCCGCAGCCGGGCAAATTGCCTCGCACTTAGATTGCCCGCTGCACTTTAATCCTGCCCTTGTCGAACGTCATTTCGGCGACTTAGAAGGCAAACGCATTAGCGAACTGACAGAGAAAGAGCGCGCGCAGGCTGAGGCGATGCTTTCCGGCAGCTTGGCTATCGGGCCGCAAAATGGCGAAGCACTACAGGATGCCACTCAAAGAGTCCTTGGCGCGCTGTCAGGTTTGTCGGCCCGGCAAGGCAATGTGTGCGTTGTTTCCCACGGGCACGTTATCCAGTCAGTTATCAATACCCTGGTGGGGAATAATGCCGACCATTTTGAGCGGTACGCGCATTTAAATGGCGCTTATTCAATTCTGACCTGCCCGGAAAAAGGGCTCACCGTAGAGAAATGGGGCATATCGACCCATCTTTTTTCCCGAAGTAGGCAATGAGCATTTGTTCTGCTGGCGGTTAAATGTGCCGTATCTCGTTGATTATGCGTTTTGTGATGCAGTTAACTTTCTGATATCAGGAAAAGTTTTCGTAGATCCCTTTTTTAGCTCCCTATCTCAAAAATAGGTATTACCTATACATCTTTTACTGACGCAGACAGACCTTCCTTGCTGCTGAAAATAGCTATTATTTATCAAATCATTAAACAATTTTTCACTTATCTGTAAAGCCTTCGCACAGAGTCTATGCTTATACCATGAGCTTAAAAAACGGGCAGTACACGAATAACCCTTCGGAATAGAGGTTGAAGTGATAATCATTATCACTAACATAGTGTTATGTCCTTCATGATTTATGACGTGAGGTAGAACTATGGAATTGCAATCAGAGACGTTCGACCCGGCAGACTTTTCCTGGCGCGGGCTAACGATGACACCCGCCGCCGCAGAACATATTCGCGGATTAACCCGTAAGCAACCCGACTTGCTGGGTGTCCGGCTGGGCATTAAACAGACCGGGTGCGCAGGTTTTGGTTATGTGCTGGACACCGTCACGCAGCCGGATAAAGACGACCTGCTTTTTGAAAATGAGGGTGCACGACTGTACGTGCCACTCGCGGCGATGCCATTTATTGACGGCACCGAAGTGGACTATGTGCGCGAAGGTTTAAACCAGTTATTCAAATTTCATAACCCGAAAGCCCAGAATGAATGTGGCTGTGGCGAAAGCTTTGGGGTATAGGCGGTACTATGTCTCGTAATACTGAAGCAACTGATGATGTCAAAACCTGGACCGGGAACCTCAACTATAAAGAGGGTTTTTTTACCCGGCTAACCACAGACGAACTGGCGAAAGGCATTAATGAAGATGTCGTGCGGGCGATCTCAGCCAAACGTAACGAGCCGGAATGGATGCTGGAGTTTCGCCTGAGCGCATTTCGCGCCTGGCTCGAGATGGAAGAGCCGCACTGGCTGAAAGCCCATTACGCGAAACTCGATTATCAGGATTACAGCTACTATTCTGCGCCTTCCTGCGGAAGTTGTGATGATACCTGTGCTTCGCAGCCGGGGGCCGTTCAGCAAACTGGCGCAAATTCTTTCCTGACTGACGAAGTGGAAGCGGCATTTAACCAACTGGGCGTGCCGGTCCGTGAAGGGCGCGAAGTGGCGGTCGATGCCATTTTTGACTCCGTCTCTGTTGCCACCACCTACCGGGAAAAACTCTCCGAACAGGGTATTATTTTTTGCTCGTTTGGTGAGGCCATTCATGACCATCCTGAGCTGGTGAAAAAATACCTGGGTACCGTCGTGCCCTCCAACGACAACTTCTTTGCGGCGTTGAATGCGGCGGTCGCCTCTGACGGTACGTTTATCTACATCCCGAAAGGGGTGCGCTGCCCGATGGAATTGTCGACCTATTTTCGCATCAATGCTGAAAAAACCGGGCAGTTCGAACGCACCATTCTGATCGCGGATGAAGGCAGCTACGTGAGCTATATCGAAGGTTGCTCCGCACCCGTGCGCGACAGTTACCAGCTTCATGCGGCCGTGGTAGAGGTCATCATCCATAAAGATGCAGAAGTGAAATATTCTACTGTGCAGAACTGGTTCCCCGGCGATAACAACACTGGCGGTATCCTCAACTTCGTGACCAAGCGTGCGCTGTGCGAAGGGGAGAACAGCAAAATGTCCTGGACACAGTCGGAGACCGGTTCAGCTATCACCTGGAAATACCCCAGTTGCATCCTGCGCGGCGATAACTCCATCGGTGAGTTCTTCTCCGTGGCGCTCACCAGCGGCCACCAGCAGGCGGACACGGGCACCAAGATGATTCACATCGGCAAAAACACCAAATCGACCATTATCTCGAAAGGGATCTCTGCCGGTCATAGCCAGAACAGCTATCGCGGGCTGGTGAAGATCATGCCGAGCGCCACCAACGCCCGTAACTTCACCCAGTGCGACTCCATGCTGATTGGCCCGGATTGCGGGGCGCATACTTTCCCGTATGTGGAGTGTCGCAATAACAGTGCGCAACTGGAGCATGAAGCCACCACTTCACGGATTGGGGAAGATCAATTGTTCTACTGCCTGCAGCGCGGTATCAGCGAAGATGATGCCATTTCAATGATCGTCAATGGATTCTGTAAAGACGTGTTCTCCGAGTTGCCGCTGGAGTTTGCCGTTGAAGCACAAAAATTGCTGGCTATTAGTCTTGAACACAGCGTCGGTTAAGAATTAAGGAATACACATGTTAAGTATTAAAGACCTGCAGGTAAGCGTTGAAGATAAAGAGATTCTGCGTGGCCTGAGCCTGGATGTGCGTCCGGGGGAAGTGCACGCGATTATGGGACCCAACGGTTCCGGCAAAAGTACGCTATCCGCAACGCTGGCAGGACGTGAAGATTATGAAGTTACCGGTGGCAGCGTCGAGTACAAAGGTAAGGATTTACTGGAACTCTCCCCGGAAGATCGCGCCGGAGAAGGGGTGTTTATGGCTTTCCAGTATCCGGTAGAAATTCCTGGCGTCAGTAATCAGTTCTTCCTGCAAACGGCGCTTAACGCCGTGCGCAAATACCGTGAGCAGGACGAGCTGGACCGCTTTGATTTTCAGGACCTGATGGAAGACAAAATCAAGTTGCTCAAAATGCCGGAAGACCTGCTGACGCGCTCGGTTAACGTTGGTTTCTCCGGTGGCGAGAAGAAGCGTAACGATATCCTGCAGATGGCGGTGCTGGAGCCTGATTTGTGCATCCTCGATGAAACCGACTCCGGGCTTGATATTGACGCGCTAAAAATCGTTGCCGATGGCGTTAACGCGCTGCGTGATGATAAGCGCTCTTTCATTATTGTGACGCACTATCAGCGGATCCTGGATTACATCAAGCCGGACTATGTCCACGTGCTGTATCAGGGGCGCATTGTGAAATCCGGTGATTTCACACTGGTTAAGCAACTGGAGGAGCAAGGTTATGGCTGGCTTACAGAACAGCAGTAACGCGCTGCAACAGTGGCATCATCTGTTTGAGCAACAGGGTGGGGCGCGCTCAGAGCAGGCGCAACAGCATCTGCAACAAATGCTGCGTTTAGGGCTGCCGACGCGCAAACACGAAAACTGGAAATACACACCGCTCGACGGTTTACTAAATAGCCAGTTTGTCACCACGGCGGGTGCGTTGAGCGCACAAGAGTGTGATGCACTCGCATTGCCGGTTGATGCCCTACGCCTGGTGTTTGTGGATGGGTATTACAACGCGACGCTCAGTGATGATGTAGCCGGTTCTGGCTTCACCGTGACCATTAACGATGACCGTCAGACTTTGCAGGCCCCGGTGCAGCCGGAGGTGTTTTTACACTTAACAGAAAGCCTGGCGCAAAGCATCACTCATATTAGCGTTGGTCGTAATCAGCGGGCGACCAGGCCGCTTCTGCTGATGCATATCACCCAGGGGCTGGGCGGGGCTGAGATGAATACGGCTCATTACCGCCACCATATCTCACTGGCCGAAGGGGCCGAAGCGACAGTCTACGAACATTATGTCAGTCTGAATACGCATCGCCATTTCACTGGCGCGCGGCTGACCATGGACGTGGCGGCGAACGCCCAACTGCATCATGTCAAACTGGCTTTTGAAAACCCGGAAAGCTACCACTTTGCGCATAACGACATGCGTCTTGGCGCGGATGCAACGGCGCACAGTCATAGCTTCCTGCTGGGCGGCGCGGTGTTACGCCACAATACCAGTACTCAACTCAACGGTGAAAATACTACGCTGCGTATGAACAGCCTGGCGATGCCGGTGAAATCAGAAGTGTGTGATACCCGCACCTGGCTTGAGCACAATAAAGGTTATTGCAACAGTCGCCAGTTGCACAAAACCATTGTCAGCGACAAAGGTCGCGCGGTGTTCAACGGGCTGATCAACGTTGCGCAACACGCCATCAAAACTGATGGACAGATGACCAACAACAACCTGTTGTTGGGACGACTGGCGGAAGTGGACACCAAACCACAACTGGAAATCTATGCTGATGACGTGAAATGTAGCCACGGTGCAACGGTCGGTCGTATTGACGATGAACAGATGTTTTATCTGCGCTCGCGTGGCATTGACCAGCAGGCGGCACAGAAGATGATCATTTACGCCTTCGCCGCTGAGCTCACCGAAGCGATCAGCGACGAAGCGCTCAGGCATCAGGTGCTGGCGCGCATTGGCCAACGCCTTGCGGGAGGTTTAGCATGAGTTTTTCCGTTCACAGCGTACGCGCCGATTTCCCGGTCCTGACGCGTGAAGTTAACGGGGTGCCGCTGGCGTATCTGGACAGTGCAGCCAGCGCGCAAAAACCGAATCAGGTTATTGATGCCGAAGCCGAGTTTTTTCGCCACGGCTATGCGGCGGTGCACAGAGGGATCCATACCCTGAGCGCCGAAGCCACGCAGCGCATGGAACAGGTTCGCACGCAAGTCGCCGGTTTCCTGAACGCCCGGTTACCAGAAGAGTTGGTTTTCGTGCGTGGCACCACCGAAGGCATCAATCTGGTAGCCAACAGTTGGGGCAACAGTCAGGTGCGGGCGGGCGACAATATCATCATCAGCGCCATGGAGCATCACGCGAATATCGTGCCGTGGCAGATGCTGTGTGAGCGCGTCGGTGCTGAGCTGCGCGTCATACCGCTCAATATCGACGGAACATTACAACGTGAGGCGCTGCCTGGCTTGTTTGATGCGCGTACGCGGCTGTTGGCGGTCACACAGGTCTCCAATGTGCTGGGAACTGAAAATCCGGTAGCGGAAATGATAGCGCTGGCCCATCAACATGGCGCGAAGGTGCTGATTGATGGCGCGCAGGCCATCATGCATCACACGGTCGATGTGCAGGCGCTGGATTGCGATTTCTACGTTTTCTCAGGCCATAAGCTCTACGGCCCGACGGGGATTGGCGTGCTGTATGTCAAAGAGGACATCTTACAGGCCATGCCGCCGTGGGAAGGTGGCGGCTCTATGATTGCCACCGTGAGTCTGACCGAAGGGACAACCTATGCCAAAGCGCCGTGGCGTTTCGAAGCGGGTACACCCAATACCGGGGGTATTATTGGTCTGGGTGCCGCAATCGATTATGTCAGCAGTCTTGGGCTGGACGCGATTGCTCAATATGAGCAGACGCTAATGCGCTATGCCCTGAATGCGCTGGCGGATGTGCCCGATTTAACGCTCTATGGCCCGCAGGAGCGTCTGGGGGTCATTGCCTTTAACCTCGGCAAACATCATGCCTATGATGTGGGGAGCTTCCTTGATAATTATGGTGTGGCCGTGCGAACAGGGCATCATTGCGCCATGCCGCTGATGGCTTTTTATAATGTTCCGGCAATGTGTCGTGCGTCACTGGTGATGTATAACACGCAAGAAGAGGTGGATCGTCTGGTGGCTGGCCTGAAACGTATTCATCAGTTGCTGGGCTAACAGAGAGGCATACATGGCCGTTTTACCCGACAGAGACAAACTACTGCGCAATTTTGGGCGCTGTGCCAACTGGGAAGAGAAGTATTTATACATCATTGAGCTGGGGCAACGGTTGCCTGCGCTCAGCGACGAGGCGCACAATCCGGAAAACATTATTCAGGGTTGCCAGAGTCAGGTCTGGATTATCATGCACCGTAATGACGAAGGCGTGATTGAGCTGGCGGGCGATAGCGATGCAGCCATCGTCAAAGGGCTTATTGCCATTGTGTTCATTCTTTACCAGCAGATGACCGCGCAGGACATCCTGGCGTTCGATGTGCGCCCGTGGTTTGAAAAGATGTCTTTGACTCAACACCTTACCCCGTCCCGTTCTCAGGGGCTGGAAGCGATGATTCGCGCAATTCGCTCCAAAGCCGCCAACATTAGCTAAACTAAATAGACAGCTTTCATCCTGTTACGCGAGGTGCATCCGCGCCTCGTTGGTTATTCAGCTTTCGGCCTCTGCCGTGATACAGGACATCCAGCATGAAACGCGCGTCTACTATAACATTGTCTCTTATTGGCGCTTTTAGCGCTATTCAGATGGCCTGGGCTGTGGATTATCCGCTCCCACCGGCCGGAAGTCGTCTTATCGGTCAAAACCAGACTTATACCGTTCAGGAGAGCGATAAAAACCTGCAGGCTATTGCCCGGCACTTTGACACGGCGGCAATGCTGATTATCGAAGCCAATAACACTATCGCACCGGTACCCAGAGCGGGTACGGTCGTCACCATTCCGTCGCAAATGCTGCTACCGGATACGCCACGGGACGGGATCGTTGTTAACCTTGCTGAATTGCGGTTGTATTATTATCCACCCGGCAAAGATATCGTTCAGGTCTTCCCGCTGGGGATTGGTCAGCAGGGGCTTGAAACGCCGGTCACAACCACCCGTATCAGCCAGAAGATCCCCAACCCGACCTGGACGCCTACCGCAGGCATCCGCGCGCGTTCGCTGGCGCAAGGCATTGAATTGCCCGCTGTGGTACCCGCCGGGCCAAATAACCCGCTGGGGCGCTATGCGCTGCGTCTGGGGATAGGCAACGGCGAATACCTCATCCATGGTACCAGTGCGCCTGACAGTGTAGGGCTGCGTGTCAGTTCAGGGTGCATGCGGATGAACGCTGCGGATATTCAGTCTCTGTTCTCACAGGTGAATACCGGTACGCGGGTCACCATCCTTAACGAGCCGGTCAAATACGCCGTAGAACCCGATGGACGCCACTATATCGAGGTACATCGACCTCTGTCGCAGAACATCGGGGAGAATACACAGACGCTGCCTATCTCGTTCCCGGCAGGCCTGGCGAGCACCATAGAGCAGGGTGGTGGTGACAGGGCGCTGATAGACAAAGCGTTATACCGACGTGCGGGTTATCCCGTCGCCATTCCGGCGAACAAAAGCGGCAAGGTAACAACGGAAAGCGTTGTATCGGCACAGAATCGTGATGCCAGTGCAGATGTGAATACGGAAGAAAGCGGGAAGACCGTGATGCAGTAAAAACAGGGAAGGGTAAATCGCAGATAAAAAAAATGGCGCACAATGTGCGCCATTTCATCACAGGTACTCTTACTTACGGTAAGAATGAGCCTGGTTATCCAGACGCTGGTTAGCGCGAGCTGCGTCGTCTTTAGCAGCCTGAACGTCGGAACGCATTGCGTTCACGTCGTTGCTCAGCTGGTCAACTTTAGCGTTCAGAGTCTGAACGTCAGAAGACAGCTGATCGATTTTAGCGTTGCTGGAGCAACCAGCCAGCAGAGTAGAACCCAGGATTACCGCGCCCAGTACCAGTTTAGTACGATTCATTATTAATACCCTCTAGATTGAGTTAATCTCCATGTAGCGTTACAAGTATTACACAAAGTTTTTTATGTTGAGAATATTTTTTTGATGGGAATCCACTTAAATTTGATCGTTCGCTCAAAGAAACACCGACTTTGTATAAAACGTTAAAAAAAGTGTGATAAAACAGCAAGCTTCCATCGGATTCATCTTAGATAATAAGCAGTTTAAATAGTGAAATCCGATTTGCTTTTTTATTCGGGGTGACTTCTGATATATAAAAAAAGCGCCCGAAGGCGCTTTTTTAAACACGAATATTCGTCCGGGTATTATTACAGGACGTGTACAGATGCCGTGTTGGTGGTGCCGCTGGAGACCAGTGCGCCGGAAACCATGACCACAACATCGCCTTTCTGCGCCAGACCGCTCTGTACGGCCAGCTCTTTGCCCAGGCGGTAGAAATCATCAGTAGAGGCGATTTCTTCAACCAGTTGCGCGACAACGCCTTTGCTCAGTACTAGCTGACGAGCGGTGGTTTCGTTAGTGGTCAGCGCCAGGATGGTGGCATCCGGGAAGTATTTACGTACTGCACGTGCAGATTTACCGCCCTGGGTTGCAACCACGATCAGCGGGGCATCCAGTTTTTCAGCCGTTTCAACCGCACCACGGCACACCGCTTCGGTGATACGCAGTTTGCGGCTGTCGTTGTTGAAATCCAGACGGCTGGTCATGACGCGATCGGTACGTTCGCAGATGGTCGCCATGATGGTCACTGCTTCCAGCGGGTACTTACCTTTTGCGGATTCACCAGACAGCATGACTGCGTCGGTGCCGTCGAGGATGGCGTTCGCCACGTCACCTGCTTCCGCACGGGTCGGACGCGGGTTCTTGATCATAGAGTCCAGCATCTGGGTCGCGGTGATAACCACTTTACGCGCGCGGATACATTTCTCGATCATCATCTTCTGCGCGAAGATCACTTCTTCAACCGGAATTTCTACGCCCAGGTCACCACGCGCAACCATGATACCGTCAGAGGCTTCGAGGATTTCGTCGAAGTTATTCAGACCTTCCTGGTTTTCGATTTTGGAGATGATCTGGATGTTCTCGCCGCCGTGCGCTTTCAGGTGCTGACGAATTTCTTCCACATCAGAACGCTTACGGATGAAAGAGGCAGCAACAAAGTCAACGCCTTGTTCGCAACCGAAGATCAGGTCTTGTTTATCTTTTTCAGCCAGCGCTGGCAGAGCGATGGATACGCCTGGAAGGTTAACGCCTTTGTTTTCGCCCAGGTCACCGTTGTTCAGTACTTTACAGACGACTTTGTTGCCTTCGATGGCAGTGACTTCCATACCGATCAGGCCGTCGTCAACCAGTACCGTATTACCAACCTGCAGATCGCTGGTGAAACCTTCGTAGGTTACTGCAACGGTTTCCGTGTTGCCGATAACCGTTTTGTCGGTGGTGAAGGTGAAAGTCTGGCCCGCTTTCAGCGAAACATCATTACCGCCTTCGAGTTTGATTGTGCGGATTTCCGGACCTTTAGTGTCCAGCAGAATCGCCGCTTTTTTACCGGTTTTGCTCATTACGTTGCGCAAGTTCTGGATGCGCTGGCCGTGCTCAGCATAGTCACCGTGAGAGAAGTTCAGACGCATTACGTTCATTCCTGCGTCCAGCATTTTTGCTAACATCTCTTCGGATTCGGTTTTCGGACCGATGGTGCAAACAATTTTGGTCTTTTTCATGACAGTCTTAGTCTTTAAGTTGAGAAGGATATGGAAATCACGCTCCGGTTAGTGCGAAGCTTCGGAGTCAAACCTGTGTTACGAAAGTTGCGATGCCACAGCCTAAGGATAGGTGACATCAAAAAAGCGTGCAGAGTAATGTGTGCCTGTGTTTCAGCCCAGCCGGGAAAGTCATAATGTAATGGTTGAGTTTTACAGTTCAATGAGCTGAAACCATTCAAGAGTGAATAGAATGCCATTATACGATGAAAATCGGGCAAAAGGAAAATGAAAACGCTGTTTCAAAAATCATCTGGGCAGTTTCACAACGAAGTGTTATCAACGTGTTAAGTTATCACAAAATTGAATTTGCCTTGTTGACGTGAAACTAAAACCTTTGCCCACAAAAAGGCAAAGGTTCAGTAAGGGATACGGATAATGCAACTATCGATTTATGCTAACAAATTTGAAACAAATACTCAGGCGTTCGGCATGCGATGGCCACAGCTTAACCGATTTAGCTATGAAGCAGTTTCAGCGCGTGAGCATGAACCTCGGGGCAACCCGCCGCCAGAACATGCCCGCCCGCCTCAGGACGACCACCGCTTAAAGTGGTTACAACGCCGCCTGCCTGCTCAATGATGGGGATTAACGCCACAATATCATAGGGTTGCAGGGAATATTCCAGACAGAGATCAATCTGTCCGGCAGCCAGCATCGCCATGGCATAGCACTCCCCGCCGTAACGTGTCATGAGCGCGGCGTCATCCAGCGCAGCAAAATTAACCTCCGGGAAACGGGAAACCGGTTCAGGCGAGGTGATGTGCAAAATCGCCTGGTCCACAGAAAGTCCTTTTCGGGTGTTCAGTGGAGCGGTTCCCTGTGGGCCACTGCGCCAGGATTGCCTGCCATCTGCCCAAAAACGTTCACCGGTAAACGGTTGGCTCATCATGCCCAGATGCCCACGGCCTTCAACGGTCAGGCCAATGAGCGTTCCCCATACCGGAATACCACACAGGAACGGCCGGGTACCGTCAACGGGATCCAGCACCCACTGCAACGGCCCGCTTCCGGTGATCCCGAATTCTTCGCCCATAATTGAATGGTCAGGATAGCGGGCGTCAATGATGGCGCGAATGGCGCGTTCAGCTTCGCGGTCCGCATCGGTCACAGGATCAAAGCGATAACCCTCTTTCGGTTTTGTGTCTACATGCAGATTTAACTGCGAGCGAAAACGCGGCAATGTCTGTTTGTCTGCCGCATCAGCAAGCTCATGCAAAAAAGCGATGTCGGGTACAGCGTGGTTCATGATTGAGTCCTCATCAACGAAATTAGCGTCAGTCTTCCATGCTCGTTATTGCTCGATTGTGCATTTTTATTGATTTTTCTTCAAATGATTCTGATGGGTTTGTTGCGCAATTAATAGAATCAAGAAGTTGCTCGAAATAAAGTGAACATGATCGAGCGTGTCGGTTCTTACGGTCTCACCGTTACCGGATGACAGAAAGTGCAAAGCGCAGGACATACAGACAATGGATACTCAAACACCAGACGTCGTGGACGTATGTACCGTCTCAGGACGAATCCTGGTCAATTATGTCAGAACCCGGAGTGATAAAGATGACGATAAAAGTACTTGGCTATGCCGCACAATCGAGTAAGGCTCCCCTTGCTCCGCACTATTTTGAGCGTCGGGATCCCAGAGCGGATGATGTGGTTATCGATATTCTGTATTGCGGCGTGTGCCACTCAGACTTACACCAGGCGCGCAACGACTGGGGGTTTAGCCAGTACCCGCTGGTGCCGGGGCATGAGATCGTCGGCCGCGTCACCCGCGTAGGTCCGGGCGTGAGTAAATTTAAGGCCGGAGATTTAGTGGGGATCGGTTGCATGGTGGATTCCTGCCGTGAGTGTTCCTCCTGTAAGCAGGGGCTTGAACAATATTGCGAAGAGGGCAACATTCAGACGTACAACGGCATTGATCGCCATGACCACATGCCGACCTACGGCGGTTATTCGCGCTCTATTATCTGTAGTGAAGATTTCGTGTTGCGCATCCCGGAAAACCTTGATGTACAGGCCGTTGCGCCGTTACTTTGCGCGGGCATTACCACCTGGTCGCCGCTGCGTCGTTGGGGCGTAAAAGCTGGCAGCAAGGTCGCCGTCATTGGTCTGGGCGGGTTAGGGCATATGGCGCTGAAACTAGCGCATGCGATGGGGGCGGAAGTCACGTTGTTCACCCGCTCACCGGGCAAAGAGGCGGATGCACGGCAACTGGGTGCGCAACACGTGGTGCTCTCGACCGATCCGCAACAGATGGACGCCGTGAAAGGGCAGTTTGAGCTGATTATCGACACCGTACCTTATGCTCATGATATCAATCCGTATATGCCAACACTGACGCTGGACGGCACACTGGTGTTCGTTGGTCTGTTAGGCGATATTGAACCGGCGGTCAGTACATTACCGATGATTCTGGGGCGTCGTTCTGTATCCGGTTCGTGTATCGGCGGCATTGCCGAAACACAGGAGATGCTCGATTTCTGCGGTAAGCACAATATAACGGCGGATTCAGAGGTGATTCGCATGGACCACATCAACGATGCCTTTGAACGTTTGCTGAAAAGCGATGTGAAATACCGATTCGTGATCGATATGCAGACGCTGGTGGAATAAGGTCATACTAAAGGCTTCGGTCAACGCCGGGGCCTTTTTTGAAGGCTGATAAATAAGAGAGAAGAAAAAACAGAAGAAACGCTTGAATGGTGCGTCCGAGTGGACTCGAACCACCGACCCCCACCATGTCAAGGTGGTGCTCTAACCAACTGAGCTACGGACGCAGAATGGTGCGTTCAATTGGACTCGAACCAACGACCCCCACCATGTCAAGGTGGTGCTCTAACCAACTGAGCTATGAACGCATTGTTGTGCCTGACAACGGGGACGAATATTAGCGGCAGCCTTGTGATGTGGCAAGAAGAAAATCGCTATTTTCTACCGGAATGCGCCCGACTGCGGAACTTTTATACATGAACGGCATATTTCACTGATGTTAAAGGATAATGATTGAGCAGAATGCATTTCCGAAGCATTGCTTTGACGATTATCCGCACAGTACGTGATTTTGCGTCTTCCCTCTGGCCTGCATTTTATGGCGCAAAAAACCGCAATGCGCCATGCCCTTCGCTTAACGGACAGGGGTAAGCACCGGTTGACCTGTAAAATAGGCCTGCAGGTTATCTAACACTAACTTGAATTCCCCGCGCGATTGCCATCAGCAGTGCCATCGCATGATCGGCGACGGAGGTAACATTGGTCCCTGGTGCATGGGCGATGGTGATATTTCGCGCTTTTGCAGCCGAGACATCGATATTTTCATACCCGGCACCCAGCGCGCAGATGATGTCGAGTTTCGGGAGTGCTGTGAGGCATTGAGGCTGGTCGAACCGTTGGTGAGGACGGCGCGGATGCGCTCGCCGTCGTGTTCTACAACCTTACGCGATCCGACGCTGTGGGGGCATAGTGTATTTCAAAGCCCGCGGCCGCAAGCCGGGAAAGGTGCTCTGATGCAAGTTCAATCGTAACAAGTAAAGGATCGACATAACGGTGCCTTCGTATACTCAACTGACTTCAAGGGGAGGGTTAACACATTCAGGAATCTGCGGGAGATATATAGCCTGAGAATGATCCGCATGCTGCACAAAAGCATGCGACGGCCGGGGCTGTCGCAAGACAATTGTGTGACAAAAAATCAGGTGAGATAAAACAGATGAATCAGAACCGCGCCAATCAGCAGCCAGCAGGGAAGCGAGAAATAAAAGACGCTTTTATTGTCACGTTCGCTTTTCATGACGAGCAACACCACAAATGCGGTGACCAAGAGCGCGATGAAGACGAGTGTGAGTGGCTGGCTGACGGCAATCATCTTCAGGGCGGCAAACAGAAGCAGGGTGGAGGCAATGGTAAAGAGCTTGATTTTTCGCGTGAAAGTCACGAAACCTACAACAAAGTAAACTAACGCAACAATGCCAGCCATCAGGCACTCCTTTTGCTGAATTTCTCTCGTTTCACCAGGATGTTTTGCATATCTTCGCGCATTGAAAGCCGGTCGCCTGGCAAGGAAACGTAGCCGCCCGATGACGGCTACGCCGATATTAACGCGCGGCGCGCTGTAAAATGATGGACGACGGCTGGCGCTGGAGGAAACGCATTCTGAGCATCATCAGAATAGCTGCCGACGTCAGCCCAATGATAAAGCCCATCCAGAATCCCGCCGGACCCATCCGATCAACCACCAGGTCGGTTAACGCCAGTATATAACCTGCCGGTAAACCCAGTACCCAGTAGGCGGTAAAGGTAATAAAGAAGATAGAACGTGTATCTTTATAACCACGCAGAATCCCGCTGCCGATAACCTGAATCGAATCGGAAATCTGGTACAAACCGGCCAGCAGCATTAATTGCGACGCCAGCGTGACGACCTCAGGATTATCGTTATAAAGCAGCGCAATATGTTCACGCAGCGCAACGGTAAAGATAGCGGTCAGTACCGCCATGCACACTCCCACGCCAAGACCGGTATGTGCGGCTATTTGCGCGTCAAGCGTGGACCCTTGCCCCAGGCGGAAGCCGACACGGATTGTAACGGCGGCGGCAAGCGACATCGGCAACACGAACATCAGCGAACTAAAATTCAGGGCGATCTGATGTCCTGCGACATCCACAATGCCCAGCGGCGATACCAGCAGGGCCACAACGGCAAACAGGGTTACTTCAAAAAAGAGCGCCAGCGCGATAGGCAGACCAAGCTGTACCAGACGTTTCAGAACGCCCAGATCCGGCTTGCCAGAATGCGCTTCATTGCGAATGTCACGCATGGACCCCGCCCGTTTAACGTACGAGAGCATGGCGACAAACATCACCCAGTAGACCGATGCCGTTGCCACGCCGCAACCCACACCGCCCAGCTCCGGCATGCCGAAATGACCATAAATAAAGATGTAGTTAATGGGAATGTTCACCAGCAGGCCTAGGAAACCCATCACCATGCCGGGTTTGGTTTTCGCCAGCCCCTCGCACTGATTACGTGCAACCTGAAAGAACAGGTAGCCCGGCGCACCCCACAGCAGGGCGCGTAAATAGCCCACGGCTTTATCCGCCAGTTGCGGATCGATGTCATGCATGGCGTGAATGATATAACCGGCATTCCACAGCACGATCATTATCAGAATCGACACCGTCGCGGCCAGCCAGAAGCCCTGACGTACCTGATGCGCAATACGCTCGCGACGCCCGGAGCCGTTAAGTTGCGCCACCGTCGGGGTCAGTGCCAACAACAGTCCATGACCAAAAAGGATAGCGGGCAGCCAGATAGAGGTGCCAATGGCGACAGCAGCCATATCGGTGGCGCTGTAACCGCCAGCCATAACCGTATCAACGAACCCCATTGCGGTTTGGGCGACCTGCGCGAGGATCACCGGGATAGCCAGGGCGAGCAACTGGCGCGCTTCTGTAAAGTACTTCTGCACTGAAAACACCTTGGTATAGTTGTTATATGCGATGAATGTTTAATTCATTAAAAATATAGATGTGTCTTCTGGTCCGGGACACTGCGGGGATGGTCAGAAATCCAGCATAGCATTAAGCATTGCGATCAAATCCTTGTTCATCTTGCTTTTCAGTTTGAGTAAACCAGTCAGGCGATCATGCCCATCGGGTCGGTTGTGAATAAAGGAAAGGCGCCGGGGAAAACCAGCACGAAAAAAGCGTCGGGGTACGGTAACGCGTGCCCGAAAAAGTATCGTCGTCTCCCGTCAGTGCCGGGATGTTAACGCGAAGCGGTTGTTTCTTTATTCTATTATCAGAGTTACAGGCAAATCTTACAGCTTGTTGCACATTTTTGCCACGTTAACGATAAGTGAACGTTATCAGTCCCACTGTTTTTGGCAGGGGAGCACTGTACGTCAGTTCCCTTACCTTAGTGTCTGACATTAAAAAAGAGAGGCTGAACATCATGGAATCTGACGCGGCGAAGCAAATACTTTCGCTCTACGAAAAGCATGCTGAGGAGTTCGCCAGGCAGCGCTCTCGTCAGCTATTTGAAAAAAAATGGCTCGACAAATTTTTACAGCTACTCCGGCCGGGCGGGCATATTCTGGATATCGGCTGCGGAAACGGAAAACCCATTGCTGAGTATTTTATTGGCAGCGGCTTTACGCTAACGGGCGTGGACGGTTCAGCGGCGATGATTGCGAAGGCGCAGGCGGATTTCCCGACGCAACGCTGGATCCATCATGACATGCGCCATCTGGCGATGGATGAGACCTTTGATGGTCTGATAGCCTGGGACAGCTTTTTTCATCTGACACAGAACGATCAACGCGCCATGTTTCCCCTTTTTGCAGCACTTAGTCACCCGGGCAGCGCATTAATGTTTACCAGCGGTACGTCGAATGGCACAGCGATGGGGACATTCGCCGGCGAGCCGCTGTATCACGCGAGTCTCGCGCCTGAGGAGTACCGGAAGATCCTGGCACAGCACGGGTTCACCGTTGTTGATGTACAGTTTGAGGATCCGGAGTGCGGTTATCACTCTATCTGGCTGTGTAAGAAGGTGAATTGAGATTATCGTGTGGTTTTATACCTCCCTTGCCATCATCCGCCCCGCGAGGCTGGCAACATGATTTTCCTCCTGTTATTGTGCGTTTTAGAAAACGGCGGTGCCGTAAATGACATACAGGAGTGGTAGGCATGTTTACTGGTATTGTACAGGGCACGGCAAAACTGGTGTCCATTGATGATAAGCCCAATTTCCGAACTCACGTCGTCGAGCTACCGGATCATATGCTGGAAGGGCTTGAAACCGGGGCGTCTGTGGCAAACAACGGTTGCTGCCTGACGGTCACGGAGATTAATGGCAGCCATATCAGTTTTGATTTGATGAAAGAGACGCTGCGCATCACTAATCTGGGTGAGTTGGCGGTCGGCGATGCGGTAAACGTTGAGCGCGCGGCAAAATTCAGCGATGAAATTGGCGGGCATTTAATGTCGGGCCATATTATGACTACTGCGGAAATCGTTAAAATCCTGACCTCCGAAAATAACCGTCAGATCTGGTTCAAGGTACAGGATCCGGCGTTGATGAAATATATCCTTTATAAAGGCTTTATTGGGATTGATGGCATCAGCCTGACGGTGGGCGAAGTGACGCCAACCCGTTTCTGCGTGCATCTGATCCCGGAAACGTTGCAGCGCACCACGCTTGGCAGTAAAAAATTGGGTCATCGCGTGAACATCGAAATTGATCCGCAAACGCAGGCGGTTGTCGACACGGTTGAACGCGTTCTGGCGGCCAAAGAGGCAGCGGCTGCTGTTGTCAGTAACGACGAATAATCCCGCGAAAAAAGAGTGAACTAATAAGGGAGAATATGAAAAGTATTCTCCTTTTTTATGCCAGCAGAAAAGGGGCGTTGGTTAACAAGCTGCACTGTCTGACAGAAAGAAAAAACCCCGCAAATGCGGGGTGGGCTGTTAGCGTGCTACGCGAAGTCCGTGTTCAATACCCCGGCTGAATACCACCTGCCAGAGTTGAATATCCCGCGCACGGAAAGCGCCTGCGCAGGCGTTCAGGTAGTAACTGAACATGCGTTTAAACCGTTCGGAATAGTTGTCGGCGATTTCTGGCCAACTGGCGAGGAATCGTTCATACCAGGCCATTAATGTTTTATCGTAGTCTGCGCCGAAATTATGCCAGTCTTCCATCACGAAATGGGACTCACTGGCATTCGCTATCTGCCGCACTGACGGAAGGCAGCCATTGGGGAAGATATAACGGTCAATCCAGGGATCCACATTATGATCGGTTCGCCGTGAACCGATGGTATGGAGCAGGAAAAGACCATCCGGTTTGAGGTTACGATCAACGACGGTAAAGTAGGTGTCGTAATTTTTAGGACCGACATGTTCGAACATACCAACAGAGACGATGCGGTCGAACTGATCGTTCAGGTCGCGATAATCCTGCAGGCGAATATCGACATCCAGCCCCAGACAACGCTGTTGCGCGTGTTTTTGTTGCTCGGCAGAAATAGTGACGCCCACGACGCTGACCGCGTAGTTTTGCGCCATAAATTGCGCCAGACCGCCCCAACCGCAGCCAATGTCCAGCACGCGCATCCCTGGCTTGAGCTGAAGTTTTTCGCAAATCAGGCGTAATTTGGCGATCTGCGCGTCTTCAAGGCGCTCAGCATCTTTCCAGTAGGCGCAAGAGTATTGCATCTGCGGGTCCAGCATGCGGGTAAAAAGATCGTTACCCAGATCGTAATGCTCTTTCCCGACGATCCATGCGCGTTTTTTGGATTGCAGATTAAATAATCTTGCCCCGGCGATACGAAGGGTATCTTTCAAATGGCGCGGAAGCTGTTTTTCCAACCCGGCGCGCAAGACTTTCGTAAAAAACACATCCAGCCGGTCACATTCCCACCAGCCGTCCATATAACTTTCTCCCAGTCCGAGCGACCCCTCCTGCAAAACACGTTTAAAAAAATCAGGGTTTTTAACCTGAATATCAGATGCCGACGGTCCATTAACCTGGATACCGGCGCGGCTCAGCAACTCGTTTGCGATACGGAACCAGTTATCATCCCGTACGCTAACCTCTTCTATACACGATGAACTCATAACTTCTCCACCACCAGCAAGTGATCAGAACCTTAAAAGAGCGTAGACGCTTTTTGAGGTATGTGAGAAATCTCACGGTTTGCGCCGTGAGGCTGATATCCGACGTAGAACAGAGGAAGGGAGATGACCCTTGCCAGAAAGGCCTTCCATGGACAAACGGGAGCGCTCCGGCTCCCGTTAATACTTAATATTTATCGTATTTGTAACTAGCCGGAAAAGAGTATAGGCCTCAAAATCCGGTGATACAACAGAAAACTGTTAGCAAGCTAATCACTAAACTGTAACATAGTCGCTCATGAAATTACGCGTGCGAGGATGACTCACTGCCTTCATCCGCTTGATAACTCTCACTTTCCTGGCGCTGCATACGGTAGCCAAAAGCGACCAGAACGACCGTTGACAGCATCACGCTGGTGGTGGCGAGCAGCGGATGGGTAATCAGAGCCGATACCACCAGACTTGCGACAAAACACAGCCCTAACTGCAGTGTATTCTGCAAGGCGGCCGCCCGTCCGGTAGCCTGCGGGAAGGGACGCAACGCCTGAGCTACGACAATCGGATAGATTGCGCCATTTGCCATCGCCATCAGACAGAAGGGGATCAGCAGGGCGGTCAGTGAGGCGCCAGGCATTAACCCCACGCCCCAGGTTGCCGCAACGCTCAATGCGAAGGCCAGCAGCAACCACGGTAATAAACGGGCACCAGACCATTTCTGCAAGGCGGCGCGACAGCCGTAGCCCCCGACCAGAAAGGCGATGGTTTGCGGCACATAACTCAGGCCGATAACCGCCGGGCCGTAGCCCATTTCATGAAGAATAAACGGTGAACCGGTAAGCCAGGCAAAAAAGCTGGCTGAGCAGGCGGCATAAATCAGCACGTTGCCGCGATAGGCTTTATCGCGCAACAGCGCGGCGAAGGTCAGCGCCTGTGCGGTTTTTGCCGGTTTCTGCGCTCCAGGGCGCAGACGCAGTGCCGGAAGCATCAATATGACGGTGATAACAAATAATGTGGCGAAGATCGCCTGCCAGGAGAAGTGCGCCAGAATCCAGCTACCAAGCAGCGGCGCAAGGGCAGGCGATAACCCCACCAGCGGCATGATGGTGGCAAAAATGCGGTTTGTACGCTGCGCCGGATAGTGATCTGTCACCAGCGCCTGCCAGGTCACGGCAGCAGCACAGACCCCGACCGCCTGGACAAAACGCAACACCAGCAACAAGACAGCATCCTGAACCCACAGCATACCAAGGCAGCCGACGGCGAAAATGGCCAGGCCGCTTAGCAAAATGGGTTTACGGCCATAGCGATCCGACAGCGGTCCCCAGACCAGTTGGGCAACGGCAAAGCCCGCAAGGAACAGGCTCAGCGTCGCGCTGACCGCTGCGGCAGACGTATTTAAATCTTGCTGAATATCGGCGAACGCCGGCAGGTACATATCGGTGGCCAGAAAGCCCAGTACGCTTAAGCCCGCGAGCCAGACTAAAAATCCTTTTCCAGGTTGCATGGCAGATCTCTTTTTTATGGCAGGTTAACAGGGCTCCAGAGTCTAAGGAGTGCAAGTCGGCTTGTGAAACGCTAATATTTGCGCATTGGTTTCAAAATTTTTGCAGGCAGATTATGTGGTCAGAATATTCTCTCGAAGTGGTTGATGCCGTGGCGCGAAACGGCAGCTTTAGCGGTGCGGCGCAGGAGTTGCATCGCGTGCCTTCTGCGGTCAGCTATACTGTGCGTCAGCTTGAAGAGTGGCTGGCGGTGCCGTTGTTTGAACGCCGTCACCGGGATGTGGAGTTGACGCCGGCTGGCGTGTGGTTTTTGAAAGAGGGGCGTTCTGTTATCAAAAAAATGCAGATCACCCGTCAACAATGCCAGCAAATCGCCAACGGCTGGCGGGGGCAGCTATCTATTGCCGTCGATAACATCGTCAAACCGGAACGTACGCGCCAGATGATTGTCGATTTTTATCGCCATTTTAGCGATGTCGAACTGCTGGTCTCCCAGGAGGTGTTTAACGGTGTGTGGGATGCGCTGGCCGACGGGCGTGTCGAACTGGCTATCGGCGCGACCCAGGCGATTCCGGTCGGGGGCCGATATACCTTTCGCGATATGGGCATGCTGAGCTGGAAATGCGTGGTCGCCCGCCATCATCCTCTGGCAACGATGACATCACCGCTCAGTGATGATACGTTGCGCAACTGGCCCTCACTGGTACGCGAAGATACCTCCCGCTCGCTGCCTAAACGCATCACCTGGCTTTTGGATAATCAGAAACGGGTTGTCGCCCCGGACTGGGAGTCATCTGCGGCCTGTTTGTCTGCCGGGCTGTGTATTGGGATGGTGCCTGCACATTTCGCCCGCCCGTGGATCGATCGCGGTGAGTGGGTTGCGCTGGCACTGGAAAACCCCTTTCCGGACGCCGCCTGTTGTCTGACCTGGCAGCAGAATGATGCCTCACCGGCGCTGAGTTGGTTACTGAGTTATCTGGGCGACAGCGAAACGCTGAACAGGGAATGGCTGCGGGAGCAGGAGTGAACTGCTCCCGGCAGGATTAACGGCGATAGTCGCGGAACGGACCATCGGCAACCGAGCGGCGTTCAATCAGGCGCGGATGCACTTCAATCGACTGTGATTCTTCACGTTTGTTCACGATGCGGTCAAGCAGCATGTTAAACGCGGTTTCCCCCAGCGAGTCTTTCGGCTGGTGAATGGTCGTTAGTGAAGGGGTAAAGAAACGCGAATTGCGCACGTTATCATAACCGATCACCGAAATATCCTGCGGCACGCGCAGGCCCATTTCGTCTGCCGCACACAACGCGCCCATTGCCATAATATCGCCGCCGCAGAACACCGCGGTCGGGCGAGAGGACTGGGTCAGGATCTGTTGCATGGCGCGATAGCCGGATTCCGGTTCAAAGTCACCCTGCACGATCCAGTTTTCTGGCACGGTGATATGGGCCTCTTCCATCGCTTTCATAAACCCGCTCAGACGGCCTGCGCCCGTGTTGCGCTCTAGGGGACCTGGGATAACGCCAATTTCGCGATGGCCGCGTTCAATCAGGTAACGGCCAGCCATATAGCCGCCGGCAAAGGCATTATCGATCACCGTATCGGTAAAATCGGCCTTTGCTTCACCCCAGTCCATGACCACCATGGGAATGTGGCGATACTCTTCCAGCATACTGAGTAACGATTCCGGATATTCCGAACACATGACCAGCAGGCCATCCACACGTTTTTGCGCCATCATGGACAGATAGGCGCGCTGTTTTTCCAGGTTATTCCAGGCGTTACCGAGAATAAGGGTATAGCCTTTCTGGAAACAATTTTTCTCAACCGCCTCGATGATCTCAGCGAAATAAGCCGCCTCGCTACTGGTCGCCAGCAGGCCAATAGATTTTGTGTGATTGACTTTCAGGCTGCGGGCAACCGCGCTGGGGGAGTAATGTAATTCTTTAATCGCCGCCCAGACGGCGTTACGCGTCTCTTCTGCAACGAATCGCGTCTTGTTAATTACGTGTGATACGGTTGTGGTGGAAACGTTTGCTCGCTTCGCTACGTCTTTAATCGTTGCCATCAGATCTTACTCCAGACCATATCGTAAACTCCTGATAATACATAAGGTAAACGTTTGCCTTCCATCACCCTGTACCCAAAGAAGGGATTGCAATACGCCGGGAAAAAGACACTGGACGTCAGGAGGGGAGTCAATGGCCGGTACGCTAATAAATTTAGCGTCGAATTTTGTCTGATCTTGACCAAAAGGGGAAGTGCTAAAACGTGTATCACCCTAAATCCTGCAAGATTTTTACGTTTATTTGTGCAAAAATGCGTTACATCACTTTCTGTGTGGGAATTAATAAGGAGAAAAATTGATGAGCACCGACCTGAAGTTTTCTTTAGTGACTACCGTGATTGTACTCGCCCTGATTGTTGCTGGCGGGCTGACTGCCGCACTGCATTGATCTATCCCGTGGGAGAGGCCACTCTCCCTCGTTTCACTCCTCGATTGTCATCAAATTAGCAATAGTCTTTTCCCATTTCGCTAACTTCTGTTTTTTGTGATTAATGTCATACTTTTGACTTCTGTGACGGTGTCGCGCGTCGACACGGCAATTCCGGAGTCTATTTATGAAGATTAATTTCCCACTGCTTGCCCTGGCGATTGGCGCTTTCGGCATCGGTACGACCGAATTTTCCCCCATGGGGTTACTGCCCGTTATCGCCCAGGGCGTGGATGTCTCGATCCCGGCAGCGGGTATGCTTATTAGCGCTTATGCCATTGGCGTGATGGTTGGAGCACCGTTAATGACATTGCTGCTTTCACACCGGGCACGACGTAATGCGCTGGTATTCCTGATGGCGATTTTTACCCTCGGCAATGTGCTGTCAGCACTTTCACCTGATTACACAACACTGATGCTCTCCCGCATTATTACAAGCCTTAACCATGGCGCTTTCTTTGGGTTGGGTTCTGTGGTGGCTGCAAGCGTGGTGGCAAAAGAAAAACAGGCAAGCGCAGTGGCGACCATGTTTATGGGGCTGACTATCGCCAATATTGGCGGTGTGCCTGCAGCAACCTGGCTGGGCGGGGCGATTGGCTGGCGCATGTCGTTCCTTGCTACGGCGGGGCTGGGGGTTATCGCCATGGTCAGTCTCTATTTTTCCTTGCCGAAAGGCAGTGCCGGCGAACGTCCTGATGTGCGCAAAGAGTTAGCGGTCTTGATGCGACCTCAGGTGGTTTCCGCGTTACTGACGACGGTACTGGGGGCAGGGGCGATGTTCACGCTCTACACCTACATTTCACCGGTCCTGCACCGTATTACCGATGCCACCCCGGCCTTTATCACCGCGATGCTGGTGCTGGTGGGCGTTGGATTCTCCATCGGCAACTACCTTGGTGGCAAGCTGGCTGACCGCTCGGTCACAGCGACCCTGAAAGGCTTCTTGCTGTTATTGATCGTGATTATGGTTGCGATCCCCTGGCTGGCGCGCAGTGAGATCGGTGCGGCAATCAGCATGGTTATCTGGGGCGCGGCAACCTTTGCGGTAGTGCCTCCGTTGCAGATGCGTGTTATGCGTGTGGCACATGAAGCACCCGGATTGTCGTCGTCTGTCAATATTGGCGCGTTTAACCTGGGCAATGCGCTGGGGGCAGCGGCAGGGGGCGCGGTGATTTCGGGTGGCCTGGGGTATACCGTTGTGCCGGTCACCGGGGCGATTATTGCAGGGATGGCGTTACTGTTGGTGCTGTTTTCCGGCAGAGCCAGCGCAGAACGCACCTGCACAGCAGCGGAGTAAAAAAACAGGAGGGTTTCCCCTCCTGATGATTACGCGGCGAGGTTCTTCGCGACAAACTCCCAGTTGACCAGCGCCCAGAAATGCTCCAGATAGTTTGGACGGGCGTTACGATAGTCAATGTAGTAAGCGTGTTCCCACACATCCACAGTCAGCAGCGGCGTGGCGTCGGTGGTCAGCGGTGTTCCGGCATTTGATGTCGAAACAATGGCCAGTTTGCCATCGGCGTTTTTCACAAGCCACGTCCAGCCTGAACCAAAGTTCTTCACTGCGGCATCCGTGAATTTCGCTTTAAACTCAGCAAAGCTGCCAAAAGCTTCGGTGATCGCAGCCGCCACTGCACCGGTTGGTTCACCGCCTGCGTTCGGGGCCAGACAATGCCAGTAGAAGGTATGGTTCCAGACCTGGGCTGCATTGTTAAACACGCCGCCCTCAGAGCTACGAATAATCTCTTCCAGCGTTTTGCCTTCCAGCGGGCTGCCTTTAATCAGGTTGTTCAGGTTGGTAACATAAGCCTGATGATGTTTGCCGTGATGGTACTCCAGTGTTTCCGCAGAAATGTGCGGAGCCAGGGCGTCTTTTGCATACGGTAATGCAGGTAATTCGAACGACATTGCTTCACTCCTTATTGTTGTAATGCACTCAATAACCTTATTGAGTGTAAGGATAGGGTAGCAAATCGAAAGGGGAGAAAAAAGAGAGAGTTACCTGCCGCATTAGCGGCAGGCAGGAGATTAGCGGATGGTTTTTGGCGTAACCACTCTGCGGGCACCCACATAATGACGCTGCCAGTAATCTTCGCTTAATGAGGTAATCTGAATATCCTGGCCGCTGCGTGGTGACTGAATGAATTTGCCGTTGCCGACATACACACCCACGTGATCCGCGGTACCACGACCCTGTGTACGGAAGAACACCAGATCGCCGCTTTCCAGTTCCGCAACGTTGACCGGAGAGGCATCACGCAGGTGATACATTTCGTTCGCGGTGCGGGGAATGCGGAATTTCACCAGATCTTTATAGGCGTAATAGACCAGACCACTGCAATCAAAGCCGGTCATCGGGGAGGTGCCGCCCCAATGATAAGGTTTGCCGATCTGATTCATCAGCTTGGACATGGCAGTTTTCTGTACTTTTTGGATGCGGACTTTGTGCGCATCGGAAAGCGCAACAAGTTTGCTGTTTTTCACTTTTACACAGTGCGGTTTATGGCCTTTACGCTTTGTGCATTTTTCCGTCATAGCGGTAGCGGCGATGGGTTTCGTGCTGGTTTTACTGTGACGGGAGGAATTCTTACTGGTGGTATTTTTGCTGCTGGTTGACGATTTTTTCGTCACTGCCACTTTTTTATTTCCGGCTTTAGCCGTTGTTTTTGTTTCGGTGCGACTGCTTTTCTTTGATGTTTTTTCTGTGGTGGTTTTTTTCTTACTCTCGGATGCTTTCGCCAGATGCGTTGTCTTATGCACGGCCGAACCTCGCGTTTGCTCGGAAGCATTCGCTAATGGCGTGAAAGTCAACGTGGTGAACAACAAAGCACAGAGCGTGATCGAAGCTGTATGAATTCGCGCCACTGAGCAATCCCCTGATAAGTGCAGGCATTCAATAATGCTTGCGTATGATTTAGAACCGCGTCGATTCTAATCTAAAAAAAGCACAAAAGTTAATAGGGTTTTTGCATCTAAAACTGTGTTTCGTTAGCAAGCGCAAAAAAAATCACCAATTGACTCTGGAAGAAGCTCAAATGTTGAACTATTGACGTGCGGTGAAACGTAAGATAAGTGATATTTTAAAAGCAACTTATCGCGACAGACGATAAAATAATGAGTGGTGAACAAAATGTTATTTTCGGTTACGCACCTTAACCGTTACAATGACGACTATCTGCCGAAAAGAAGTTGAAGGAAGCAAGACAATGAGCTCTACCCTTGAAAAAATCCAGCGTCAGATCGCTGAAAACCCGATTCTCCTGTATATGAAAGGCTCTCCGAAGCTGCCAAGCTGCGGCTTTTCCGCACAGGCAGTGCAAGCGCTCTCCGCCTGTGGCGAACGTTTTGCTTACGTTGATATTCTGCAAAACCCGGACATTCGCGCCGAGCTGCCGAAATATGCAAACTGGCCGACCTTCCCGCAACTGTGGGTTGATGGCGAGCTGGTTGGCGGGTGCGACATCGTAATCGAAATGTACCAGCGCGGCGAATTGCAGCAGCTGATCAAAGAGACGGCGGCGAAGTACAAATCCGAAGAGCCGGACGCGGAATAATCATCGCAATAAAAAAGCGACCTTCGGGTCGCTTTTTTTATGCCTCGCTATCTGCGATGGGTAGCGGCCAGCCGCCCAGCCGTTTCCAGCGGTTAACTATCTCGCAAAACAACAGCGCAGTCTGCTCAGTGTCGTACAGCGCGGAGTGTGCCTGGGTTGCGTCGAAATTAATGCCGGCGGTGGCGCAGGCTTTTGAGAGCACCGTTTGCCCCAGCGCCAGCCCGCTCAACGAGGCGGTGTCGAAAGTGACGAACGGATGGAACGGATTACGCTTAAGGGATGCGCGCTCAGCGGCAGCCATCATAAAGCTGTGGTCGAAGGTGGCGTTGTGAGCCACCATAATGGCGCGATTACAGTTCTGATCTTTAATACCTTTGCGCACCATCTTGAAAATAGCGTGGAGCGCGTCGTGCTCGCTCACGGCACCCCGCAGCGGGTTATTCGGGTCGATACCGTTAAATGCCAGTGCTTCCGGCTGCAGGTTCGCTCCCTCAAACGGTTCAACATGAAAATGCAGGGTACTGTCAGGCATTAACCAACCCTGGTCGTCCATTTTCAGTGTGATGGCAGCGACCTCCAGCAGTGCATCGGTTTTGGCGTTAAACCCGGCGGTTTCAACATCAATCACGACAGGGTAAAAACCGCGAAAACGGTCGCACAGACCGGTAAGTTGAGCGTTATCGGACATTGGAGTCTCTTGCTAAGGGAAAATGGCAGCGCATTATGGCAAATTTTGCGAAGGGATGTAAAACAGCGGGCGCCACAGGCGCCCGTAAAGCATTAATTGCCCAAACCGCGTCCCGCGTCTTTGGCTTCAATCAGTTCGACTTTATAGCCGTCCGGATCTTCAATAAAAGCGATAACGGTGGTGCCGCCTTTTACCGGACCCGCTTCACGCGTTACGTTGCCGCCATTTTGACGAATACGCTCACAGGCTTCTGCCGCATTATCCACTTCCAGCGCGATATGACCGTAAGCGCTGCCCAGGTCATATTTATCTACGCCCCAGTTATAGGTCAGTTCGATAACTGCCGTTTCTGTTTCCGGACCATAACCCACAAAGGCCAGTGAGTATTTGTATTCCGGGTTTTCACTGGTACGCAGCAACTGCATGCCCAGCACTTTGGTGTAGAAATCAATGGAGCGTTGCAGGTCGCCAACGCGCAGCATGGTGTGAAGTAAGCGCATAATGTCCTCTTAAGCGTCAATGAATTGTCATTCGAAACAGAGTTTTAGTATAGCGGCGGATCCCTGCCGCTATCAACGAAGTGATTATAAAGAAGGGTAGTCGGTATAACCTTCCGCGCCACCGCCATAGAAGCTTTCCGGGCGTTGCGGGTTCAGTTCTGCTTTGCGCTGCAGGCGTTCAACCAGATCCGGGTTAGCGATGTAAGCACGACCAAAGGCCACGGCGTCAATCAAGCCTTTCGCAATCAGATCTTCTGCTTTTTCTACCGTGTAGGCGCCAGCACCGATGATGGGGCCGTGGAAACGCTCACGCACTTTGCGACGGAACTCCTCGGTGTACGGCTGACCGCCTGCCCAGTCCGGCTCGGACATGTGCAGATAGGCAATCCCGCGTTTACCCAGTTCTTCAATAAAGTACAGTGCGTCTTCTTCTTCATTCGGGCCGTTATCGGTGTTCTGGAAGGAACCGATAGGGGAGACGCGAATACCGATGCGATCCGCACTCCAGGCAGCGCTTACGGCATCAACAACTTCCAGCACCAGGCGGGCGCGGTTTTCGATGCTGCCGCCATACTGGTCGGTACGCTGGTTGGCAGACGGTGACAGGAACTGGTGCAACAGATAGCCGTGGGCAGAGTGCAATTCGACTAAATCAAAACCGGCTTCACGTGCGTTGATGACGGCCTGACGGAAATCATTGACGATGCCCGGAATTTCGCTGGTTTCCAGCGCTCGCGGCATCGACGTGTCTTCGCGGGTTGCGTTGCCGTTAGCGTCACGCAGGGAGGTACGGGTACCGGAACTGATCGCCGAAGGGGCAACAGGTGCCTGGCCGCCAGGCTGCAGGCTGGTGTGAGAAATGCGTCCGGTGTGCCAGAGCTGAACCGCCATATGACCGTTTTCAGCGTGTACGCCAGCGGTGATTTTTTTCCATGCGGCAATTTGTTCCGGGCTGTGAAGGCCCGGCGCGCCTGCATAGCCTTTCGCCTGTGCAGAGATTTGGGTGGCTTCACTGATGATTAGGCCAGAACTGGCGCGCTGGCGGTAGTATTCGCCCATCAGCGGAGTCGGAATATCGCCAGGCTCAATGCTGCGCAGACGTGTCAGCGGAGCCATCAGCACACGGTTTGGGATGGTAATCGCGCCAATTTTCAGCGGCGTAAACAAATTGCTGGACATAAATTCTCCTGAATAGACCGGTCGACTAGTAAAGTGGGAAATAAAAACGCCTGTTAAAGAGGCGCTGCAATAATCGTTTTCGCATGGGCCAGCGCACTTTCCAGCGGCACGGCACTGCGTGAAATCTTAGCCTGCAGATTGGCACCCAGCCACAGGGAATAGAGCACCTGCGCCTGGGTCAGCGCATCACCAGTAAAGGTCAGACACTGATCACGGCGGCCGCTTTCCAGTGCCTGTGCCAGTAAGGTGATAATGCCACTGGCACCTTTGTCCATGGCTTCACGCATCGTTTCTGACAGGTCACACACCTCGGCAGAAAGCTTGACGGTCAGGCAGCCGCTGATAATCCCCTGATCACAAAACTGGATCAGTGTTTGCTGATAATACGCGAGCAGGCGATCGCGATAGTTTCCTGCGCCTGTGGCAAAATGATCCGTCAGACGCTGGTGATACCCGGCATAATGACGTTCGAGCATCGCAACCCCGAACGCCTCTTTCGAGCGAAAATAGTGGTAGAAAGAGCCCTTCGGCACTTCCGCTGTTTTCAGTAATTCGCTTAACCCCATGCCCGTAAAACCGCGATGCATGCATAAGCGCTCGCCGGTTTCCAGCAGGTGTTCGCGGGTATCGTGTTCAGTATTTCTGCTCATGGGCACAATCTACTAGACCGATTGGTCTATTGCAAGTAGCAATAGATGCGATCTCAATCTTGCAGGTTCCGCGCGCGCAGTCTTCAATAAAGAGAGACGAATACTACAGGAGGCGATGCGTGCCAGAACAACTGGAGTTTTTCCCCGTCCAGAGCCCGTGCCGGGGAATATGCCAGTCAGATGAGCGGGGATTTTGCCGTGGCTGTATGCGCAGCCGCGAAGAACGGTTCAACTGGCAAACCATGAGCGACGCCCAAAAACAGGATGTCCTGCGCCTGTGTCGTCAGCGTTTTCTGCGCAAATTACGGGCGAATAAAGCCCTCCCGCCTGAAGAACCTGAGCAACCTTCACTGTTTTGACGCCATAATTGCGTATACTCATGGCAAATTATTGCTGAGGAAGTGGTTATGGTTCAGAGAATTACCCTTGCGCCACAGGGACCGGAGTTCTCCCGTTTTGTGATGGGCTACTGGCGACTGATGGACTGGAATATGTCTGCCCGTCAGTTGGTGAGTTTTATTGAGGAGCACCTGGATCTCGGTGTCACCACCGTCGACCATGCGGACATCTACGGTGGTTATCAGTGCGAAGCGGCTTTTGGCGAGGCGCTCAAGTTGGCTCCCCATCTGCGTCAACGCATGGAGATTGTCTCTAAATGCGGCATCGCCACCACTGCCCGTGCTGAGAATGTGCTGGGCCACTATATCACCAGCCGCGATCACATCATCGCCAGTGCCGAACAGTCACTGGTGAATCTGGCGACCGAACGTCTGGACCTGCTGCTCATTCATCGCCCGGATCCGCTGATGGATGCCGATGAAGTGGCTGAGGCGTTTTTGCATCTGCACCAGAGCGGCAAAGTGAGCCATTTTGGCGTGTCGAACTTCACCCCGGCGCAGTTCTCGCTGCTCCAGTCGCGCCTGCCGTTTACCCTGGCGACCAACCAGGTTGAGATTTCTCCGGTTCACCAGCCGCTATTACTGGACGGTACGCTCGATCAACTCCAGCAATTGCGCATTCGCCCGATGGCCTGGTCCTGCCTTGGCGGTGGACGTCTGTTCAACGACGAGGCGTTCCAGCCACTGCGTGATGAACTGGCGAAAGTGGCGCAAGAGCTTAATGCCCAGAGTATTGAACAGGTGGTGTATGCCTGGGTGATGCGTCTGCCGTCGCAGCCGCTGCCGATTATCGGTTCCGGAAAAATTGAACGCGTCCGTTCGGCGCTGGGAGCGGCAAGCCTTGAGATGACCCGCCAGCAGTGGTTCCGCATCCGCAAAGCGGCCCTGGGTTACGATGTTCCCTGATAAGCGCTAAGGTGACTTTCCGCCAAATCTTTTTCCCTGGTTTAAACTTACAGGGCAAAAGCCAAAAACGGAGGTCATATGAAGCGTTTTAGTCTGGCAGTGTTGACACTGTTCGTCTGCGCCGGTGCGCAGGCGGCCAGTACCGAAGTGAAGATGAACCTCGTCACTGCCGAGGGGACGGGGCAGTCCGTCGGCATGGTGAACATCAGCGAAACCGATAAGGGGCTGAAATTTACGCCCGATCTAAAAGGACTCCCGCCCGGTGAACATGGCTTTCATGTTCATGCAAAAGGATCGTGTGAGCCTGCGTTGAAAGACGGAAAACCCTCTGCTGCCGAGGCGGCTGGTGGTCACCTCGACCCCGATAAAACCGGTAAACACGAAGGCCCCGAGGGGATGGGACATTTAGGAGATTTACCGGTGCTGGTGGTTAACAACGACGGTAAGGCGACCGATGCGGTGGTTGCGCCGCGTCTGAAAAAACTCAGTGACGTGAAAGACAAAGCCCTGATGGTTCACGTTGGCGGCGATAACATGTCTGATTCGCCGAAACCGCTCGGCGGTGGCGGGGCGCGTTACGCCTGTGGTGTTATCCGCTAGCGGAATCGGCCAGTGTGCCTGCCGCCGGGGCTTGCTCCAGTTGCGATAACGAGCAATACAATCGCCAGATAAGCGATGCCAGTTCCCGTGCGGCAGGTTGATGATGGCGTGCCAGCGCATCACAAATCCGTTGCAGTTCGCTAAGCGTTGCGGCCAGTGGGCGCTGTTGCACGCCGCGTTCACTCATCACATCGCGTAACAGGCTCAGACAGAGATCCCTGACTTTCGACAAGGGATCTGAGCGTGCCTCCCAGTCGCGCAGTTGCCAGACCACATGCGAACAGTTGAGTAAAACCACTCCCCAGCGTAATAACCAGCGGCGGGCGAGCGCATCTTTGCTGTTACTCAACTGACTAATATGGTGATAAACCACCGACTCAAATTCATGCTCGCTCATCGTCGGCATTCGGCTGAGCTGGTCGACAAAACCTCGCCGAAGCGCACGAATATGACGGCGGCTTTTGCGTGCATCTGACCCTGGGCGCAAAACGGCAAAAGAGAGCCACGCCAGCGCCACGCCGAGAATTTTCGCCAGATCGTCATTTAAAAAATCCGCGAGATCATAGACCGGAGGATTGGTCACCGAAATAAACGATCCCATAAAAACGATCAATTGCCCCCACAGCCCGGCCAGTTTGGGCATTTGGAGCTTGAGCAACTGCATTGTGGTCAACAGTGGCAGCAAAAATAACAAGAACACCCATAAATCGCTGATCTGTACCATCAGACCAAACTTCACGACGAAACTGAATAATGTCAGCAACGCGAGCGTACGTAGAAGAAGCGTCAATGAATTAAACGGGGCGGGAGAAACCGAATAGAGTACGCAACTGATGGCGGCAAGGGTCAGCGCCGCATCGCCGTGCTCCCACTGGCTGGTGATCGTCCAGGCGCCCACCAGACTCAGTGCACAGAAAGTACGTATCCCGCTCCACAGCGCCTCGGCGTTATCGGTAAAGCGCGCCAGAGCACGGCTTCTGGGCAGTGTAAATTCGGTTATCGGGGTGGCATTTTCAAGGCGCGCCAGCCACCGGCTGCTGGCAAGATACAGTCGGCAGAAATAGCGCAAGCGGTGCCAGAAGGCGCGGTGCCGATAGTCGTCGTCATTCACCGGCGCGAGAGGGGCAATAATGCGCGCTACGGTATAAAAGTGCGCACCGGGCCGGGCGAGCTCCGCCAGCAACGTTTCGAGTATTGCTCGCGTATTCTCAGGCGGATGCGGCCAGTTCAATAGCAGTCGGCGCAGGCTGGAGATAACGCTGGTCAGACGTAATTGCTGATGGAGCAGGTGGTTGAGAAGCCGGTTCTGACGACGAAAACGATAGTGGCTCCAGAAGGCCTGGATGCGCAGCAAATTCATTGTCAATATCTGCCCAATCACATTTTCATGGGCGGTGCGGATGGCGTCGGTTATCTCCTGTTGCCAGAGCAGGCTGGCATGTTCGAGCAGGCGGGCGTGCATCTTTTTCAGCGCGCTCAGCAACGCGGTACCGTCAGACGTGCTCGGCATGATCATCATCATCATGCCGCCACAGCAAATCCCCAGCAGCACCTCACAAACGCGCGCCTGGGCGATATCCCACAGTTCGGTGGTGTCCGTAATATTGACCACCGGAAAGGCAATAATCGCGGCGGTGTACCCCGCAAGCTGGAAGGCGTAAGCGACGTTATTACTGAACTGCGCACAGGCCCAGGTACAAAAACCTATCCATGCGGCCATAGCGAACAGAAACAACCACGGATCGTTAAGCGTATGTCCGGCAATGATCATCGCCGCCGTCGCTCCCAACAGGCTGCCCGCGACGCGACCGAGACTTTTGCTGATCACCCCGCCCACGGTCGGAAAACTCACGACGGCGGCAGAAGTCATTGCCCAGTAAGGTTCATCCAGATTGAGGTAATAGGCGACGGTCAGGGCCAGGCACATCGCAATACTGTTGCGCATGGCGTACCGCCACTGAGGGCGCGTCGCGGTAAGCCAGGGCAGGGGAATCGCGATTTTCACTTCGCCCCGCCGATCGATACCGTGCAGGTGGTGCCGGACACCAGCGTCACATCGGCGGGCAGGGAATCGAACTGAATCCGAACAGGCACGCGCTGGGCCAGACGCACCCAGGGCACATTCGGCTTGATGTCTGCCACCAGACCGCTGTCGGTCTCGACGCTCTGATCATAAATTGCCCGACCGATACTGGAAACGTGACCCTGTAACGTGAAATTGCCGCTGTAGAGAACGATTTGCGCCGCAGCACCTTCGCGAATATGACGCAATTTTGTCTCTTCGAAATACCCCACCACATAAAAAGAGTGGCTGTCGATGAGTGCAAACAGCGGTTGCCCGGCGGTGGCGTAGTTGCCGGTGCGGGTGGAAAGATTGGTTATCCAGCCGTCTACGGGGGCTTTTACCTGCGTTTGTGAAAGTTGCCATTGCGCCTGTTGCAGGGCGGCCTCGGCCGCATTGACGCTCGCCTGCATCGCCTTCACATTGATATTCGCGGTATCGAGATCTTCTGCTGAAATATAATTTTTCGACAAATGGCGGCGACGGTTGGCTTCATTGTTGGCTTTGGAGAGATCGGTTTGCGCGCGCGCCAGTTGCGCCTGGGCATTCAGCACGGCGATTTTGTACGGTGTGTCGTCGATTCGGAACAGAATATCGCCCGCTTTAACCAACTGGTTGTCTTTGATATTCAGCTCAGTAATGCTTCCTGACACTTGCGGGGTGATGCTGACCTGCTCGGCGCGGACTTTACCGTCGCGCGTCCAGGGGGCCTGCATATAGAAATTCCATAACCACCAGCCAGCGGCGAGCGCCACGGCCAGAACCAGTAACGTCGAAAAGTATTTAAGTGATTTCAGGCGCATAGTTACCACATGATCAAAAAGCCGAGAGACAGACTGATTGCGATCACGAAAAGTGAGAGATCCATCAGGATGGGATGCCAGATATCCCCTGCGTACATCCAGTCACGCAGTAAGCGATGCAAAACCAGCCACACCATAAACCCCAGCAGTACTGCTTTAAAGATAGGGGGAAAGTAGACCGAAGCGCCGAAGATCAGGTCCTGCAGGGGAAATTCCGGGGAGCGAATTGTCAGCGTCACAAGCGTTAGTCCTTTACAGAAAGGTTCACCGGTTCGTTTTGACGGCGAAGACCGCCAGACGGAGATATTAAGAATGGGCGAACACGGTGAAGGCAGCAATGCATTTGTTTTACCAATATAAATGCTGCACACTATTCTAAAATGAGTATAATAACTTAGCAAGCTAATTATAAGGAGATGAAATTGGAATCGCCATTAGGTTCTGATCTGGCACGCTTAGTGCGCATCTGGCGTGCTCTGATTGACCATCGCCTGAAACCTCTGGAATTGACGCAAACGCATTGGGTCACGCTGCATAACATCCATCAGCTGCCTCCCGATCAGTCGCAAATTCAACTGGCAAAAGCGATCGGCATCGAGCAGCCTTCGCTGGTGCGTACGTTGGACCAACTGGAAGAGAAAGGGCTTATTTCTCGCCAGACTTGTGCCAATGACCGCCGTGCAAAACGGATCAAATTGACAGAAAAAGCTGACCCGATCATCGAAGAAATGGAAACGGTGATTAAGCAAACGCGGGACGAAATTCTTTCGGGTATTTCACCGGAAGAGCTGGATTTGTTGATTAGCCTGATTGCCAGGCTGGAACAGAACATCATTGAGTTGCAGTCGCGAGACTAATGCTCAGTTGTAATTAAAAAGCCTCGCATCTGCGAGGCTTTTTTTATCCCTACGTTCAGGTTGTTGCCTGCGAAGGCAGTGATGCCATTAACGCGGGGAGACGGTAACCTGGCGACCATTGCTTGCCAGTGCGACACGCTGGCCGGCGACGAAACGGGAGTTGCCCTGTTTCTGCACAACCATAATGCTGCTGCCATCGTCTTTACGAATTTCCAGCTCCACACCCTGTGATTTATTCATCGCACCCTGCACGCTCTGACCGGCTACGCCACCCGCCACAGCACCCGCCGCTGTTGCAAGAGAACGCCCGGCGCCACCGCCCACGGTGTTGCCCAGGAAGCCACCCAGAACTGCGCCACCCAAAGCGCCGACAACGTTGCTGTCGTCACCGCCCTGGATCTGTACCTGACGAACGTTGACAATGGTGCCGTAAGTGACATTTTGTACTTGTTTGGCTTCTGAAGCGGAATAGACATCTCCGGAAAGAGTACTGTCATTAACACAACCCGCCAGAGTAAATCCAACCAGCGTAACTGCCAGTGCACGTAACATCATCTATGAATCTCCTGTTCACCAAAACATGCTCAGTTGAGCATCCGTCATGGTTAAATTATATGGCATTTAGTCACACCAGGTCACATCTTCTGCCAAAACATAGCAAAAATAATAACAATGATGGATTTAACCGGTCCTAAACAAGCCGATTATAAGCGTCTGCCGCTGTTTTTCCTTCAGTGAGCGCTGATTCGATTGTTAAAAAGTATTTGTAATCGATAGCTTTACAAAACACTTTATGGTGGAGTGAGCGTCTAAAGCCCTGCAACGAGGAAGGCGTATGAAATCGGGTCGCTATATTGGCGTAATGTCGGGAACAAGCCTTGATGGTGTGGATGTTGTGCTTGCCGCTATTGATGACAAGATGGTCGCCCAACAGGCCAGTCTCACCTGGCCGATGCCGATAGCGCTGAAAGAGGCTGTTCTGAGCATCTGCCAGGGCCAACCACTCACCCTGTCGCAACTGGGCCAACTGGATACGCGTCTGGGCAAACTCTTTGCCGAAGCTGTCCTTGCTCTGATGGCGCAAGAACAACTCAGTGCAAAAGATATCGTGGCTATTGGTTGCCACGGTCAAACCATCTGGCATGAACCCACCGGCGATGCGCCTCATACGCTGCAAATTGGCGATAACAATCAAATCGCCGCGTTAACCGGTGTGACCGTGGTCGGGGATTTCCGCCGCCGCGATATTGCCCTTGGCGGGCAGGGGGCACCGCTGGTCCCGGCATTTCATCATGCGTTACTGGCACATCCCATCGAGCGCCGGATAGTGCTGAACATCGGCGGCATCGCCAATATCTCGCTACTTTTCCCGGACAAGCCGGTCCGCGGTTATGACACCGGGCCAGGAAATATGCTGATGGATGCCTGGATTTGGCGTCAACTTGGCAAGCCTTACGATAAAGACGCCCAGTGGGCGAGTGGTGGGAAAGTCGTCCTGCCGCTGCTGCAAAACATGCTCAGCGATCCCTATTTTGCTGCACCCGCGCCGAAAAGCACCGGACGTGAATATTTTAACTATGGCTGGCTTGAGCGTCAGTTGGCTATTTTCCCGGCGCTGGATCCGCGCGATGTCGAAACCACGCTGGTAGAACTGACGGCGGTGACGATTTCCGAACAGGTATTGTTGTGCGGCGGCTGCGAACGGTTGCTGGTCTGTGGTGGGGGGAGCCGTAATCCGTTGTTGATGGCGCGCCTTTCTGCGCTGCTGCCGGGTACTGAGGTCACCACGACGGATGAGGCGGGAATCAGCGGCGATGATATGGAAGCCCTGGCCTTTGCCTGGCTTGCCTGGCGTACGCTGGCCGGTTTACCCGGCAACTTACCTTCGGTAACGGGGGCATCGCAGGCCAGCGTGCTGGGGGCTATCTATCCGGCTAATCCGCGACAAAATCAGAGTTAACTGACTTTCACCCAGGCTGCGTACCGTTAGACTCCGGCGTTTACGGAGGACGTTATTCGCGTCCTCCATGACCAGGACAGTCTCGGGAAAACCTAATGAAAAGAGTGTTAATCGCCTGCCTGCCCGCGCTTCTCGCCGGGTGTAGTTACTACAACCAGTTTGTTGAGCGCATGAATACGGATACGCTTAACTATCAGTGTGACGAAAAGCCGCTTACGGTGAAATTGAACCATCCCCGCCAGGAAGTGAGCTTTATTTATGACAATACGCCGCTAATCCTTAAGCAAGGTCTGTCGGCGTCCGGGGCACGCTACACTGACGGTATTTATGTTTTCTGGTCGAAGGGTGATGGCGCCACGGTCTACAAGCGCGATCGCATCGTACTGAATAACTGCCAGTTACAAAATCCGCGGCGTTGAGATTTTCGCAAGGGGGGGGCACAATAGCCCCACCTGATAATTCATCTTGCTAACGCCATGTCTGATAACGATCAATTGCAGCAAATCGCGCATTTGCGCCGTGAGTACACCAAAGGCGGCTTGCGCCGCGCCGATCTTCCCTCCGAACCGTTGCCGCTGTTTGAGCGCTGGCTTGGTCAGGCGTGTGAAGCCAAACTCGCCGACCCGACCGCGATGGTCGTTGCGACTGTTGATGAAAGCGGTCAACCTTACCAGCGTATTGTGCTGCTCAAACACTATGACGAGAAAGGCCTGGTGTTTTATACCAACCTGGGCAGCCGCAAAGCCCACCAGATCGAGAAAAACCCGGCTATCAGCCTGCTGTTTCCGTGGCACATGCTGGAGCGCCAGGTCATGGTGATCGGTAAAGCTGAGCGCCTTTCTACCCTCGAAGTGGTGAAGTATTTCCACAGCCGTCCACGCGACAGCCAGATTGGCGCGTGGGTCTCGCAGCAATCCAGCCGGATCTCCGCGCGTGGCATTCTTGAAAGCAAATTCCTTGAACTCAAGCAGAAGTTCCAGCAGGGCGAAGTGCCGTTACCCAGCTTCTGGGGCGGCTATCGCGTCAGTATTGAGCAAATGGAGTTCTGGCAGGGAGGCGCGCATCGTCTCCACGACCGTTTTTTATACCAGCGTGAAAATGACGCATGGAAAATTGATCGCCTCGCGCCGTAAACCCTGAAAAATGTTGCGCTAAGCGCTGGTGCTCCTGCATCCGGCGCTTTATTCTATGTAACTTTCGCAACTGGCGAAAAGTCGTGTACCGGCAGAGGTGCAGTCGTTTTAAATGGAGAATTTGATGGCAAGCAGTAACTTGATTAAACAATTGCAAGAGCGCGGGCTGGTAGCCCAGGTGACGGACGAGGAAGCGTTAGCAGAGCGACTGGCGCAAGGCCCGATCGCGCTCTATTGCGGCTTCGATCCCACCGCTGACAGCTTGCATTTGGGGCATCTTGTTCCATTGTTATGCCTGAAACGCTTCCAGCAGGCCGGGCATAAACCTGTCGCGCTGGTGGGCGGCGCAACGGGGCTGATTGGCGACCCGAGTTTCAAAGCCGCTGAGCGTAAACTGAATACCGAAGACACGGTGCAGGAGTGGGTGGATAAAATCCGCAAACAGGTTGCGCCGTTCCTCGACTTCAACTGTGGTGAAAACGCGGCGATTGCGGCCAACAACTACGACTGGTTCGGCAATATGAACGTGCTGACTTTCCTGCGCGATATCGGCAAGCACTTCTCCGTTAACCAGATGATCAACAAAGAAGCGGTGAAGCAGCGTCTGAACCGTGACGATCAGGGTATCTCGTTTACTGAGTTTTCCTACAACCTGCTGCAGGGTTACGACTTTGCCTGCCTGAACAAACTGCACGGTGTGGCGCTGCAGATTGGCGGTTCCGACCAGTGGGGGAACATCACCTCCGGTATCGATCTGACCCGTCGCCTGCACCAGAATCAGGTCTTTGGCCTGACCGTTCCGCTGATCACCAAAGCTGACGGCACGAAGTTCGGCAAAACCGAAGGTGGCGCAGTCTGGCTCGATCCGAAGAAAACCAGCCCGTACAAATTCTACCAGTTCTGGATCAATACCGCGGATGCTGACGTTTATCGCTTCCTGAAATTCTTCACCTTTATGGACATTGAAGAGATTAATGCTCTGGAAGAAGAAGACAAGAACAGCGGCAAAGCCCCGCGTGCCCAGTATGTGCTGGCCGAGCAGGTGACCAAACTGGTTCATGGCGAAGAAGGGCTGGTGGCGGCAAAACGCATTACCGAAAGCCTTTTTAATGGCAACCTGAGCGATCTCAGCGAGGCGGATTTTGAGCAACTGGCGCAGGACGGTGTGCCGATGATCGAAATGGAGAAAGGCGCAGACCTGATGCAGGCGCTGGTAGACTCAGAGCTGCAGCCATCTCGTGGTCAGGCGCGTAAAACCATCGCCTCCAACGCGGTCACCATCAACGGCGAGAAACAGTCTGACCCGGAATATTTCTTCCAGGAAACGGACATTCTCTTCGGTCGTTATACGCTGCTACGTCGCGGTAAGAAGAACTACTGTCTGGTGTGCTGGAAATAACCGGCAGATACGCGAAACATGAAAAAGGAGTGGGAAACCACTCCTTTTTTTATGGCAAAAGCGTGGAAGATTAAATCCCTTCTGCGGCCATAGCGGCGGCAACCGCCGGACGAGAGGCCACGCGTTGCATATAGTTGGCAATATTCCCGGCCTGCGGGAAGTTCAGTTTCACCGCTACCGCCCAGCGCAGTACCGTGAACAGGTATGCATCGGCAATGGAGAAGTTCTCGCCGTTAATCCACTGCTGGTCTGCCAGCGCCGCGTCAACATACTCCAGTTTCTTTTCCAGCAGAGCGCGAGCGGTCGGTTTGAACGCTTCCGGCGTATCCGGACGAAACAGGGGAGTAAACCCTTTATGCAGCTCAGTTGCCACGAAATTCAGCCACTCCAGCGTCTTGTAACGGCTCAGGAAACCTACCGGCGGCAGCAGGTCACTTTTCGGCGCGCTGTCAGCCACATACTGCATAATCGCCACGCCTTCGGTTAACAGGGTGTCGGCATTAATGGCCAGTGCCGGGATTTGTCCTTTCGGGTTGATAGCCAAAAAGTCATCACCATTTTCCAGGCATTTTTTTGCTAAATCCACGCGTGCCAGTTCAAACTCTTTACCTGCTTCGCGCAGAACAATATGGGAAGCCAGTGAGCAGGCGCCTGGTTTATAAAACAGTTTCATTCTTCACTCCGGTGGTTGAATTCGGGCATAGGTTATTACCTGCGGGTATAAAAAAAAAGCCGTTAACGTGCGTTAACGGCTTTCTGCTGAAACTCTGCGCAGTCTTATGCTGTCGCGGTTTCCGACGCTTTCGCAGTTTTATCGCTATCATCACTCTGGGTCATGCGGTTCAGTTTCGGCGCGGCGAGGATCATCAGCGCGGCGATAACAGCAGTCACAATACCGATTTGCAGGAAGACGTGACCGTAGACATCCAGTGACATCAGTGGGTCGGTGACGTTTTCCGGGATAGCCATCTGGTTTGCGACGTAGCCTGCGATGATGTTCGCACCGGCGGTCGTCAGGAACCAGCTACCCATGATAAAGCCCATCAGACGCTGTGGAACGAGCTGTGCCACCATGGCGAGGCCCAGACCGGAAATCATCAGTTCACCGATACTCTGCAGCCCGTAGCTCGCAACCAGCCAGTTTACGGAGACGATACCGGCATCAGAGGCGAACTTCGCACCCAGCGGCAGGATCAGGAATGCACCTGAACACAGCACCATACCGATGGCAAATTTATACGGCATCGGCAGGGTATCGCCCATTTTGTTATAGATAGCAGCCAGGATCGGGCTACCAATGATAATCCAGAACGGGTTCAGCGCCTGGAACTGCTCCGGTTCGAACGTGATACCCAGCAGCGTATGTTCAACGTTACGAATGGCGAAGAAGTTCAGCGATGTCGGCATCTGGCTGTACAGGACGAAGAAGACAATGGCCTGCAGCATCAGAATGAAAGCGACGATCATTTTACGACGCGCCGCGCCCTGCAGAGCAAATGTCTCTTTTGCGAAAAGGCACACGATGCACAGCGCAACCACACCCAGCACCATACGTGCGATGCCCTGATTATGCAGCAGCCATGTGGCGATGGTAATCAGGATAGCAACGCCTACGATGGTAGCAAGCAGGTAGCCCATACGAACCGGCTCGAAGTCAGGTTTAGAACCGTAGTTTTTGACCCAACGCTTGCAGAACGCGAAGTTCACGATGGTGATCAGCAGACCGACGACGCTCAGGGCAAACGCGGTGCTCCAGCCAAATTCTGCAGCCAGCCACGGGGTAGCCAGCATAGAGAAGAATGAACCGACGTTAACAGCCATGTAATACATGGTGAATGCACCGTCGAGACGCGGGTCATCTTTTGCGTAGCAGGTGGAGAGCAGGGAAGACGGGTTGGCTTTAAACAGACCATTACCGACGGCGATCGCCGCCATACCCATATACACGATACTGGCATCGTGACCAGACCATGCTACCAGTGCGTAACCGATGGCCAGCACAATGGCCCCCAGCATGATAACGCGCTTTGTCCCCAGAACTTTATCGCCCAGCCAGCCGCCAATAGCGACAAGACCGTAAACCAGCGCGCTAAAAGAGGAAAACAGGGTAATGGAGTCCGCTTCGGACATACCCAGTTGTTTAACCAGGTAGACAGCCATGATCCCCTGCAGGCCATAGAAGCCGAAACGCTCCCACAGCTCGATGGAGAAGATCAAATAGAATGCTTTAGGTTGTTTGAAAGCGTTCAGACTCACACTTTCGGTTGGTTTGTTTGCAGTTGACACATAGACCTCTTTTTTTACATCCCATATTAATGGGGTGATTCGAGACGCGATGCCCAGTATTCATCGCGCTTATAATTATTGCGGGAGGGAAAACGGCGGGTAATGTTCCTGATCCTGGGATTCGAGGCAAGGCTTTTGTAATGATCTGTTACATTTATCTTTAGCGATATTATAATCCAGCGGTGGAAATGTTATTCAGAGTTAAATTTTGCAAGGTAATTAATGGCAGTTTTTTTCACTAATGCAGGCCGGTAAAATTTGGTCAAAGGTGATATCTTCTGCTGTTAAGCGGTAATGGCAGTTTATCAGTCTGGTCTGATTATAATTAATGGTCTTATGTGTTGGTTTAAACCCTGCATGACACTCTCTGACCTTGTTTTCGTTCAGCTAAAGATCCTTTTTTTAACACGCTTGCATCAATGTGATAAAAATCACACATCTGTAGAATTTTTTTGTCATAAAAAAACATTGGCTCTGATTAAAAGCTAATAAGCAACAGATAATATGATAAAAATGCGAGTTATGCCGTATAAAGCGCGTTAACAAGAAAACATTACAGGTATGCATTTTTGCTTATAGCAAAGTATGAACAGCAGAACCCATTACTCACGCCTATTGCCTTGTTCATCAGAATGCAGTAGATCAATGTTTTCACGGATTTTTTCCTTTAAATGAGCAAGTCGATGACAGTGTTACGCGATACTGTCAAAGTCCTTCTTTCGTAACTCTTTGGAGTCATTTCATGAACGTGCATTCGTGGCTTAACGCACTACATATCATCGCGGCGATAATCTGGATTGGTGGAATTTTTGTCATGGCCACGGCTGCGGCCTGGTGTGCACAGGCGGTGGGCAAAAATGCGCCGACGGCGACAGCGCTGGCGGCATTTGTGCGCAACTGGAGTCGTAAAGTCACCACCCCGGCGATGATCGTGCTGTGGGTCATGGGGCTGGCGATGGTGCTGGCACACGGGCAGATGCCGCATCTGTGGCTGATTCTCAAACTGGTGCTGGTGGTGTTGCTGTCAGGTATTCACGGAATGTTATCCGCAACTTTACGTCGCCTTGCTGGCGGTGAAATCACGAAGGTGCCGGGGATGGTGCCACGCGCCACGACCATCGTCATTGTGGCCGTGGCGGTCATCATTTTGCTGGTTGTCTTTAGACCGTTCTGAGTAAAGCGAATTCAGAGCTCGGTTTTGCTCTCAAATTCGCATAAATCTTCGATAATGCAGGAGCCGCAGCGTGGCTTACGGGCGATGCAGGTATAGCGGCCATGTAAAATCAGCCAGTGATGACAATCGACCTTAAATTCCGCCGGGACGACGCTCAGCAGCTTTTCTTCAACCTGCTCAACGTTTTTCCCCGGCGCGAAGTGGGTGCGGTTACAGACGCGAAAAATATGCGTATCAACCGCAATGGTCGGCCAGCCAAAGGCCGTATTCAGTACCACATTAGCCGTTTTCCGCCCGACACCCGGTAGCGCTTCCAGCGCCGCACGATCTTCGGGCACTTCGCCGCCGTGTTTTTCCACCAGAATACGGCAGGTCTTAATGACGTTTTCTGCTTTGGTATTAAACAGACCAATGGTCTTAATATAGGATTTGACGCCCTCTACACCCAGCTCCAGCATGGCGTGCGGGGTATTGGCAACCGGGTAGAGCAGGGCTGTTGCCTTGTTCACGCTGACGTCGGTTGCCTGCGCAGAAAGCAGGACCGCAATCAGCAGTTCAAAGGGTGAGTTGAAGTTAAGCTCTGTCGTCGGGTGCGGATTGGCATCCCGCAGGCGGGTGAGGATCTCCCGTCGCTTTGTTTTGTTCATCAGGCCTTCCCGGGCACCGTGTGGGCAGTTTCGTCGGCAACGGTCGCTGCGCGACGTTTCTTCGTTCTCTCGTCAATCAGATATTTAATAGCCAGCAGCATGCCAAGGCCGATAAATGCCCCCGGCGGCAGCATGGCCAGCAGGAAGGACGAGTCCGTATGGAACACTTCAATACGCAAAACTTTCGCCCAGTTGCCCAGCAAGCCATCCGCGCCGTCAAATAAGGTTCCGTTGCCGAGGATTTCACGAATCGACCCTAGTGTAAACATGGTGCAGGTTGCCCCCATGCCGATGGCAAAGCCATCAAGGGCAGACAAGCCCGGGCTTTTTTTGGCAGCAAACGCCTCCGCGCGCCCCACCACGATACAGTTGGTGACGATCAGCGGAATAAAGATACCGAGCGACTGATACAAACCATAGGCATAGGCGTTAATCAACATCTGGACGATGCTCACCACGGAGGCGATGATCATTACGTAAATAGGAATTCGGATTTCAGACGGCGTCCAGTGACGTACCAGTGAAATCGTAAAATTGGTCAGCGTCAGCACAAGCGTAGTGGCAAGGCCAAGGCCCAGCGCATTGGTCGCGGTGGAGGTCACCGCCAACAGCGGGCACATACCTAATAACTGAACCAGCGCGGAGTTATTCTTCCACAACCCCTGGACAATAATGTCTTTAATTTCGCTCATGGTTACTCTCCACAGGTCGGTAAACTGGAAAGTTGCGCGGGCAGCGTCGGCGCGTACAATCCGGCGCGTTTCACTGCATTGACCACCGCTCGCGGGGTGATGGTCGCTCCGGTGAACTGATCAAAATCGCCACCGTCTTTCTTCACTGCCCAGTGCGGGTCATTGGCCCCTGCGATTTTCTTGCCCGTGAAATGGGTGATCCAGTCAGAAATACGCAACTCTATTTTATCGCCCAACCCCGGCGTTTCGTGATGCTCGGTCACGCGGGTGCCAAGAATGGTACCGTTAAAATCGGCGCCTACCAGTAGTTGAATAACGCCGGAATAGCCGTCGGGTGCCGTCGCTTCAATGACCGCAGCGACCGGCGTATCGTCTCTACGGGCTATATAGACTTTATGTTTGCCTTTCCCCAGCGCCGGGTCATCGACCAGATAACAGCTCTCCTGCAAGGCGTTATTATAGATGTCGCCAGGCAATACCTGACCAAACAATGCCTTTTGCTGCTGCACCGCCTGGTCGGCAATGGTCGATTTGGTCAACTGGTGAATTGCTGCTGTCATTCCGGTTGAGGCCGCCGCGAACAGCGTCAAGGTCATGCCGTATTTACGCATGGTATCTAGCATGGCGACTCCTTAACGATGGCCGTACACGCGTGGGCGTGTGAAGTAATCAATTAATGGCACGGTAATGTTTGCCAGCAGCACGGCGAAGGCCACGCCGTCCGGATAACCGCCAAAACTACGGATAAGCCAGACCAGTAATCCCGCAAGGGCGCCGAAAATCAGGCGGCCTTTATTGGTTGTCGAGGCGGTAACCGGGTCGGTCAGAATAAAAAACGCGCCCAACATAGTGGCACCCGAGAGCAGATGCAGTTGCGGCGACGCCAGACTTTGTGGTGAGAAAAACCAGCCCAGTGTTGAACAGACAGTCAGCGAAACCAGGAAGGCTACGGGGATATGCCAGCGAATGGTTTTCTGCCACAGCAGGAAGATACCGCCCAGCAGATACCCCAGATTGACCCACTGCCAGCCTGCACCCGCCAGCACGCCGCTGTAAATGGCCGATTTGAGGATCTCATCGACCGGATGCCCGGCATGAAGCGATGTTTTAAAGGTATCCAGCGGTGTTGCCTGGCTGATGCCATCAATCCCCATCCGCAGGCTATCCATCGTATGGCCGGTAGCTGCATGCCCAGTGAAGATGATTTGTACGGCATCCATCAGGCCTGGAACCGTTTTGGCTATCTCAAAAGGCGGTAACCAACTGGTCATCTGTACCGGGAAGGAGATCAGCAGGACCACATAGCCGATCATTGCCGGGTTAAACGGGTTATGCCCAAGGCCGCCATAGAGTTGCTTAGCAATGATAACCGCGAACACCGTGCCCAGCACCACCATCCACCAGGGGGTAAAGGGCGGAACGCTGACCGCCAACAGTAAACCGGTCAACAGGGCAGAGTTATCCCCGAGGATGGCCCCGATTTGTTGTTTACGCAGCCGTAATACCAGCGCTTCTGCCGCCAACGCACTCGCGCAGGCAAGGATAATCTGCAACAACGTTCCCCAGCCGAAGAACCAAAGTTGTGCTGCAATACCGGGCAGGGTCGCAAGCACGACCAGCAGCATAATGCGCGATGTCTGGCGCTGATTATGGGTATAAGGGGAACTGGCAATTCTGAAAACCATTTAATCCTCGTTAACTGCTTGCTGTGCGGTTTTTTTTGCCTGAACCCGGGCGATAGCTGCCGCTACGGCCGCTTTTCGGGGATCGTCATTGGCGGCAGGGGCTGGTGCGGCCTGCTGCTGCAATTTTTTGGCTTTAGCGCGTGCGATAGCGGCTTCGACGGCAGCCTTACGCGGGTCGACAGGTTCAGCGGCAACGGGGGCCGGGGCTTCCACGGGCACGACGACGTCGCTGGCGCCTTGCTGCTGCAATTTTTTGGCTTTTGCCCGGGCGATAGCGGCTTCAATGGCTGCCTTGCGCGGGTCGACAGGTTCAGCGGCGACGGGGGCCGGGGCTTCCACGGGCACGACGACGTCACTGGCCGCTTGCTGCTGCAATTTTTTGGCTTTTGCCCGTGCGATAGCGGCTTCGACGGCTGCCTTGCGCGGGTCGACAGGTTCAGCGGCGACGGGAGCCGCTTGCGTGTCTGTGGCTCCGGCTTTACGGGCTTTAGCGCGTGCAATCGCCGCTTCGACGGCAGCTTTACGCGGATCGACAACTTCGCTGGCGACAGCGTTACTTTCCGGCACATCTTGTTGCTGCGCTTTTTCTGCCTGACGCGCGCGCGCCTGCGCCTTACGCGCCTCGCGGGCGGCAATCACCTCGCTATTATCCGGTACGCTTCCGGCCTGAACCACGATGGGTTGCGCGCTGGTGGCCTGTTTTTCACGCACGCGGGCGAGGGCTGCGTCAATTGTCTGCTGATCTCTTGCGGCAGGCTGGACGGCGGCTTTTTTGTGGCGTTCAGCGCGAGCGGCTTTTTCCCGCTCCAGGCGTGCCTGACGCGCCTCAAAGCGCGCTTTAGCTTCGGCGTTGCGCTTTTCTTCCTGCGCAATGGCGTAAATCTCGGCTTTTTCCTGACGGAAATACTGGACCAGCGGGATATTACTTGGGCAGACCCACGCACAGGCACCGCACTCAATGCAATCGGACAAATTGTGCGCAGTGGCTTTGTCATGCTGCTGGCCTTTACTGAACCAGTAAAGCTGCTGCGGCAGCAGATCCGCCGGGCAGGCATCGGCACAGGCGCTACAGCGAATACAGCCTTTCTCTTCCTGCTGCTCACCCATTTCACTGGCCGAGGGCGCCAACAGGCAGTTGGTAATTTTCACCACCGGAACATCAAGCCAGGGCAGGGTAAAGCCCATCAGTGGCCCACCCATAATGACCAGTTGTTCAGCGGAGGGACAAAAACCGGCATGTTCCAGCAAGTGACGCACCGGTGTTCCCAGACGTGCCCAGACGTTTCCTGGTTTGCTGACGCTCTCACCGGTAAGTGTTACCACCCGTTCGGTGAGAGGTTCGCCGTCGATAATGGCCCGCTTAATGGCATAAGCGGTGCCGACGTTTTGCATCAGCACACCAATATCGGATGAACGACCACCGTGCGGAACCTGCTTGCCGGTCAGAATCTGTGTCAGTTGTTTTGCACCGCCGGACGGGTATTTAGTCGGGATGACGCGTAGCTGGATGTCATGCGAACCAGCCAGCACCGCACGCAGCATGGAAATGGCCTGCGGTTTGTTATCTTCAATACCGATCAGTACCTGGCGCGGTTGCAGAATATGCATCAGAATGCGCACACCTTCGACTATCTGTGCGGCGCAGTCCTGCATCAGGCGGTCATCAGCGGTGATATAGGGTTCGCACTCGGCGGCATTGATAATCAAGGTCTCGATAAGATCGCCGCCACTTTTCAGCTTCGCGCCGGTCGGGAAACCCGCACCGCCCAGCCCGGCAACGCCAAACTGGTGTATACGCTCAATCAGCGCGTCGCGATCGCGAGAGCGATAATCGCTCCAGCCGTCACGTTCAATCCAGCGATCTTCTCCGTCAGCCTCAATAATGACGCTCAGTTCGGGCAGGGCAGAGGGATGCGCGGTAGAGTGGGGGGCAATGGCGACAATATTACCGGAGGTTGGCGCGTGGACTGGCAACATCCGCCCGCGCCCACGGGTCAGCGGTTGACCACGTAGCACGCTGTCGCCCACGTTGACGCACAGTTCACCCTCAGCGCCGATATGCTGTTTTAACGGTATAACAAATCGCGTCGCCAGCGGAAGCTGGCGCAGCGGTGTACCACTGGACTGTGTTTTCATCTCCGGCGGATGGATACCGCCGTGGAAATCCCACAGTTTGTCTTTGCGAAAAGCAGAAAATAACTTAAGCATGTTGTTCCACGGGAATGATGCGCACGGGAATGGCCTGCAGGTCCCATTTCCAACTGGCGGTGGTCGTCTCCACCGGACGCAGTTCAATACACTGCGTCGGGCAGGGATCCACACAGAGGTTACAGCCGGTACAGAGATCACTCATTACCGTGTGCATGGCGCGGGTCGCGCCGACAATGGCGTCGACCGGACAGGCCTGAATACATTTGGTGCAGCCGATGCAGTTCGCTTCATCAATAATGGCGAGCATGCGTACCGGTTCGGGCACGACGACGTCACCGTCGATAGGCTGCGGCTCCACATTTAACATTTCGGCGATTTTCAGCATCACCGCTTCACCGCCGGGTGCGCAGCGGTTAATTTTCTCGCCCTGCAGGCCAACGGCCTCGGCATAAGGGCGACACCCAGGGTAACCGCACTGCCCACACTGGCTCTGCGGCAAGAGATCGTCAATTTTCTCAACGACGGGATCTTCTTCTACCGCGAAACGACGCGAGGCATATCCCAGTACGACACCAAACAACAACCCGAGCACGCTCAGGGCCGCGATGGCAATCCAGATTGCATTCATTACAACTTCACCAGACCACTAAAGCCCATAAAGGCTAGAGACATCAAACCGGCGGTAATGAGGGCAATCGCATTACCGCGAAACGGTGCGGGCACATCGGCGACGACAAGACGTTCACGGATGGCGGCAAACAGCACCATGACCAGAGAAAACCCGACGGCGGCGGAAAATCCGTACAGCGCGGATTGCAGGAAATTATGCCCGAGGTTGATATTCAGCAATGGCACGCCCAGCACCGCACAGTTAGTGGTGATAAGCGGCAGAAAAATCCCCAGCAGGCGATACAGCGCCGGGCTGGTTTTGCGCACCACCATTTCGGTGAACTGCACCACCACGGCAATAACCAGGATAAACGCCAGTGTACGCAGATAGATGAGATCCAGCGGAATGAGCAGCCAGGTATCGATTACCCACGCGCAGATAGACGCCAGCGTAATAACGAACGTTGTAGCAAGCCCCATGCCCATCGCGGCTTCGAGCTTTTTCGAAACCCCCATGAACGGGCACAGGCCAAGAAATTTCACCAGTACGAAATTATTGACCAGAACGGTTCCGATAAATAGCAGCAGATAGTCTGTCATTATTTGGCCTGAAATAAAAAAAGCCGCCTATTATCGGTCAAACAGCACCGGGCGACAACAGGATAACTGTAAGGTTATTACGGGTTCACAAAGGTCGCTTTGACCCGCTGCGAACGTTTGAAATAGGGCACGATCAGCGCGGCGGCGAGTAATGCCGATAAAAGCCCGCGTACCGCCACATCGTCAGAAACAGGGGAGAAGGCAAAAGCTTTTAGCGCCAGCAGCACGCTAATCAGTAACCAGATAATCATATGTTTCAGGACGCTACGGCGGCGTTTAAAAAAGGCGATAATCAGCCATAGCGTGTAATACCAGACGCCTGCCGCCAGGGCAAAAGAGGCAAACCAGGTCAACAGTTCCGCCAGGGGCCGTACACCGATGGCGGCAATGACCAGCGGAACCTGAGTTTTAGCGACATCCAGGAGACGCAACGTCTGGCCCAATAACGCGACCAGCAACCAGGCTAAAGGCGCAAGCAGCCAGCCGCCGATTCTTTCTGCAGGTGTCGTTATCATGCTTGTTCCTCACAGGCGGTCACTGATTTATCGGCCGAGGAGTATAAAGCATTATGCGCCAGATGCCAGTGGCGTTATTGCACGTAATGCCACACGGACTTTGGTACACGGCCTATATCGAACAGGCGGCCACCGGAAACCAGCTCAGCCCGGCGATGATCCGCGGCGCGATACATGTTAATGATTTCTTCGTTGTCGGTCAGTGTGTAGTTAAGGTGATCGAACAATTTTTCCAGACTTTCAAGTGAGCTGATTTTGCGGAATTTTAATAAATAATCCTGAACGGTCATTTTAAGCGTTATCCATGTTATAAAAAGGCATTAATACATTCGCGGGTAATTCGTTCGAATAATAGTCGGGCTTATCAGGACGTAAATTGTCTCTGAATGTATCGCCATGAAATTAGGAATTTTCTTTAAGGTTAAATGGATGCCAGAACGGCATCCGTCAAGAAGATTAGCGCTCTTCGCCACGCCTGGCAATACGCAACGCAGTACCATAATTAGGTATACCCGCGTTCGCTTCGCATTTTATTTTTTCTGCGCGACGATACTCTGTTCCGGCGGCTGGTAATTATCGATATGACTGGCGAACACCAGAAGAACGGTCGAAACACCCAATACAACCCAGCCTGTTAATTCAATAATCCGATTGATGATAGTGGCCATAACTCTACAACTCCCTCAGGTCTGATTTGGGATGTTACCTGGGCGAACAGCGGACGACAAGGGACCAACACCTGTTTTTGGAAAATTCCGTATCATTAAAGTAATTGCATGAGGAACCCTCTTTTCACGGTTAAATTCCTTAAGCGCATATGTCGCTGTTGTCCCTGAAAGAGAGATGGTGTGAAATACACGTTCCAATAACGAGAGGCCGCTTTATGAATGACAATATCCGTGTCGGACTAATTGGTTACGGCTATGCCAGTAAAACTTTCCATGCGCCGCTGATTGACGGCACGCCGGGAATGGAACTGGCGGCAATCTCCAGTAGCGATGAGTCGAAAGTGAAGGCGGACTGGCCGGCAGTGTCGGTCGTATCAGAACCGAAACATCTATTTAATGATCCGAAAATTGACTTAATCGTCATCCCCACGCCTAATGACACCCATTTTCCGCTCGCCAAAGCCGCGCTGGAAGCGGGCAAGCATGTCGTCGTGGATAAACCCTTCACCGTGACGTTGTCACAAGCAAGGGAGCTGGATGCGCTGGCGAAAAGCTGTGGCCGCGTGCTGTCTGTGTTTCATAACCGGCGCTGGGATAGTGACTTCCTGACGCTGAAAGCCTTGCTGGCCGACGGTGCGTTAGGCGAGGTGACCTTTTTCGAATCACACTTTGACCGTTATCGCCCGGAAATTCGTAACCGCTGGCGTGAACAGGCAGGTCCGGGAAGCGGTATCTGGTACGATCTGGCCCCGCATTTACTGGATCAGGCCGTCAATCTGTTTGGTCTGCCTGTCTCGCTGACGGTGGATCTGGCGCAATTGCGTCCAGGCGCACAGGCGACAGATTATTTCCATGCGGTGCTCTCTTACCCGCAGCGCAGAGTTATTCTGCATGGCACGATGCTGGCCGCGGCGGAATCAGCGCGTTATATCGTGCACGGTACCCGTGGTAGCTACGTGAAGTTTGGCCTCGATCCGCAGGAAGAGCGCCTGAAATCGGGTGCAAAACTGCCGCAGGAAGACTGGGGATACGATATGCGCGACGGGGTCTTAACCCGAGTCAATGGCGATGCCCGTATTGAAGAAACCTGGCTCACGGTGCCGGGTAACTATCCGGCCTATTATGCGGCTATTCGTGACGCGTTAAACGGTGCGGGAGAAAACCCGGTTCCGGCAAGCCAGGCCATTCAGATAATGGAACTTATTGAATTGGGTATTGAGTCGGCAAAACATCGCTCAACGCTCAATCTGACCTGAATAAAAAAGCCGCTCAAATGAGCGGCTTTTTTTACCCCTGTAACACCTTATCTTTGAGAGCCTGTTTCTCAGCCGCAGAGAGAAACGCGATTTCTAGGCCGTTGATTTGCGCCTGGCGAATCTGTTCGCGGCTCAGCCCGGCGGCTGGGGCGGCAACCTGATACTCATGACCAATCTCCACACCCTGCACGGCCGGATCGTCCGTGTTAATCGAGGCCAGCACGCCATGCTCCAGGAAGGTTTTCAGCGGATGTCGTGCCAGTGACGGCACGGTGCTGGTCTGGATATTGGACGTCAGGCAGGATTCGATACCGATACGTTGTTCGGCCAGAAATGCCATCAGTGCCGGATCTTCAATCGCTTTGACCCCGTGACCAATACGCTCTGCGCCCAGCTCGCGAATCGCCTGCCAGATGCTTTCCGGGCCAGCCGCTTCGCCCGCATGCACGGTGATATGCCAGCCTGCGTCGCGCGCGCGGTTAAAGTGGGGCAGGAACAGACTACCGGGAAAGCCCAGCTCATCACCCGCCAGATCCAGCGCTGTGATGCTCTCACGATGAGCCAGCAATGCTTCAAGCTCCTGTAAACACGCGGCTTCGCCAAAAGTACGGCTCATGATGCCAATCAGACGTGCCTCGACACCAAACGCCTGGCTGCCTTCGCGCACGCCAGCAATAACCGCTTCAACCACGCCAGCGACAGGCAGATTGTGCGTCATCGCCATGTAGCCAGGGGAGAAACGCAGCTCAACGTAATGCAGACCCTGGCGCGCGGCGTCTTCCATATTCTCATAAGCCACGCGACGGCAGGCATCAAGGGAGGCCAGCACTTTTACGCCCCAGTCCAGCTTCGCAAGGAAACTCACCAGATCGGGTTCGTTGGCGGTAACCTGCACGTGTGGCAGCAATGTTTCAAGCGTTTGCGCGGGAAGGGGAAGATTAAATTCACGGCCAAGATCGAGAATGGTTTGTGCCCGAATGTTGCCGTCCAGGTGGCGATGAATATCAGTTAATGGCAAGTTGGTATCAATCATGGTCGCACTCTTATTTTAAGTAAAGTGCGATACATTATACCACATGTCAGCAGCGCATTAGCATTAGTGGTAATAGATTGAATTTATGATGAAGTTTTACGCGTGGAAACGTCAGAATGGCCGTGGACTGTTGGCACTCTTTTTTACCTCCCCCTGCAACGATTACAGGGGGAGTCATGACGTTATATTTCTATCCATTCAGCAGACTAACGAACAACAAGCACCGGGCATTTTGCGTGGCGGACCACCGCTGCGGCATTTGAACCTAACAAATAGGTGGTCATATCTGGCCGGTGTGAAGCAATGATGATGAGATCCGCTTGAATGGTATCCGCGAGTTTGAGGATCTGATCCTTAGGCGTCCCGGTAACAGCATGCGTCTGCACTTTTTCCATTGGAATTTTAAATGCTTTGACGATTTCATTCAGCCGCGATAACGCCTCTTCTTGCAGGTCTTTTAATTTTGGTAATGCTGCTGAATATGCCAGTCCCAGCGTTGAATAATAAGGATGAGAAGGGATAACCGTCAAAAAATGGACTTTCGCAATATTAATAACGGCGTGTGCCTGAACATACGGGATGACTTGTCGGGTCAGTTCGCTTTCGGAAATGTCGATGGGTACTAATATGGAGCGATACATATAGACCTCCTGTATGAATTCATACAGGTTAAATAGTATGTCATTAGCCACAAAAAAAGTGTGTGATTGGTTTCAGTTCCAGGTAAATAAGGACAATTACGACTTTTGTTGTAGCATCGATTTTATTTTTCAAGCGTAACGGTTGAGCGGCGCATATAGCTGAAAAAAAAGCCCCTTGGGTAAGGGGCTTTAGGGTTACTGCTGCGGCACCGCAGGTTCGACAGGAGCGGTCGGATCATCCGGCGTTTCCGGTGAATCTTCCTGCTGTGGCATTGAGGGCAGGCCAAACATGCCGACAAATTCGTCCAGCGGCATTTTCTCGCCGTTCAGTGTCACCTGACCGTTAGCGTATTGCAGGCTGGTGCCAATGGTGTTGTTTTCGAGGGTCGTAATACGGAACATCTGCCCCATTGCCGCCAGGCCTTTTACCTGCTGGCTTGCCAGTTTGGCTGCTTCATCCTGTTGATAGCCTTCCAGCTTCGCAACCTGAGTCATAAACTCAACGGCCATATCCATCGGGATAGTTAGCTTGCTGTCCAGCGACTTCACATTTTTGTCCACTTCCTGGGCCAGCGTCTGCGGCGGCGCGCTCACAGCCGTATCGGCGGCAGGATTTTTCAGGAACAGGGAGAGGTTGAGTGCCGTTTCGCCTTTGCTGTTCTTCCAGCTCAGCGGAGCAATGGTGATGACAGGCTCACCTTTTAACAGCAGCGGGAAGGCATTAAAGAAGGCTTCCGCCGCCTTTTGCTGATAGAGCGCCGGGTCCTTCATGACATCTGGCTGTGCCATCAACGCCTGTGTCTGAGCGTTATACTGCTGGCTAAACTGGTGCCAGGCTTCGCCGTCAATCTGGCCAATCTTCAGCGTCAGGTTGCCACTGCCCATCTCCTGATTCTGGATTTTCAGGCTCTGGATGGTGTAGTCGAGCTGGCTATTAATGGTTTTGTTATCTTTCGCGACCTCAGATTTGCCGTTCAGATTCATCCCTTCAATGACCGCCATCTCTTTGTTTTCAATAGAGATGGCCAGCTTGTCCAGCGTCACTTTCTGGCTGCCAACGCGCTCGTTAAAGCTGGCAAGTTGGGTCGAGCCTTCCGTTTTCAGGTTATTGAGGGAGAGCTGAATTTTCTGACCGTATTCGTTAACCGTATCAACCAGCGCGCTCTGCGCCTCGCCGCTGACGGTAACCGCATTGCCGTCTTTATCGGAACTGATGCGGAATTCACCCCCGCTAAAGGCCACTTTCTCGCCCTCTTTTTCCGAGTTAAGCGGGTGCAGCGTGAGATCCGTACGGGTATCGCCACTGTAAGCGATGCGGGTCTCTGCGACGAACGGCGATTGCCCTTTGGCAATATCAAACAGCGGCTTCGTCATCTCATTGTTGACGAGGGTGGAATGTACCGATGCCATCGATGGGATGACGTTCAGCTTTTTAAGTTGCGCCAGTGGGAAAGGACCATGATCAATATTTTCATGCAGTACGATGGTCTGGCCCGGTTTAAACCATGGGTTTTCCTTACCCTCGACTGGTTTTACCACCAGTTCCATCTGGCTGCTGAACAGGCCCCGATGGTAGTTTTGAGAAGATAACTCCACGCTGGCCTCAGGCGCGGTGCGTTTAATCTGTTCATTCGCCTGGCTGATCATCTCCCCCAGACGGCTTTCAAGCTGTTTCCCCGTGTACCAGGCACCACCTGTCCAGATGATCCCGAGCGCAATAACAACTCCGGCAGCAACCAGCGTTTTTTTCATCGTTATTATCCCTAAAAATAAAACCAGGCGGGATCATCCGCCTGGGTATGTGAAAAGGCTCTGTAGAGCTTAGCAATCCTTGCTAAAAAGTTCAGTAACTAGTTGAGCTTATTGTAGACCCGCGCCAGTCTACCCACGCCGCTTACCGTCACAGGAGATTCGCTGGCACTTGTAAATGCCGACTCGCCGGGTTTGAGCACCAGTGTCTCATCCCCTTTGCTGAGCACGGCTTCACCTTCCACGCAGAACAGGATAGCCGCGCTCTGCTGCGCCACATCGCTACCGGTGGTAGAGAGGTCATGCAGCGAAAATGCAAAATCATCAACCGGGATCGGAAATTCCAGGCTGGAAGCCTGTTTTACGGGTTGGGTCAGTAATTCACTGGCAGGTTTGGGGGTGAATTTCACATTTGCGACCAGTTCCGGAATGTCGATGTATTTCGGCGTCAGCCCTGCGCGCAGTACGTTATCAGAGTTGGCCATGACCTCCAGCGCTACCCCCTGAAGATAGGCATGCGGGGTTTCGGCGAACAGGAACATCGCTTCACCGGGATTAAGCTTCACCACATTGAGCAGCAGCGGGGAGAACAGGCCGCTGTCATCAGGATAAAACTCGGCAATCACACGAATGGTTTCCCACGGTTCGCCCTGCTGGCTATTGAGTGCCGCTTTCAGCACCGCCAGCGCCCGCGATTTTTCATCGCCCTTTAAATTCAACAGGCTGGCGAACAGTTGGCTCAGGCGTTCCGCGCCGGGTTCTTGCAGAAAATGAGCAATAGCCTGGTTGGCGCCCGCCACCGGTTGTAGCAGAGAGACGATTTCGGAGAACGGACGGAAGGCGTTCATCGCCAGGAAGGGCGTCAGTGCAAAGACCAGTTCCGGTTTATGGTTCGGGTCTTTGTAGTTACGCTCGGCCGCATCGAGTGGGATACCGGCGGCGTTCTCTTTCGCAAAACCGATTTCAGAGGCCTGTTTGTTCGGATGCACCTGAATGGACAGCGGCTGGGCGGCACACAGCACTTTAAACAAAAAGGGCAACTCGCCAAAACGTTCGGCGACTGCGCTGCCCAGCAAGCCTGCTTTGTCCTGTTCAATCACCTCGCGAAGCGAGTGAAGGTTACCCTGCGCGTCCTGCACTTTTGAGCTGCTCCTGGGGTGCGCGCCCATCCACAACTCGGCCATTGGCTGGTTGTCAGGGTTCTCGACACCATAGAGTTCCGTTAACGCGTTTTTACTTCCCCAGGCATAGTGCTGCACTGAGTTAATGAGTTTTTGCATTATCCCGCCCTTCATCATGGTCAACTTAATTGCACGTATTAAAGCAATAAATTTGTTCGAAGTAATCAGAGCAGGCAAAAAGTCGTACTAGTCTCAGTTTTTGTTAAATAATTGTGTAGGATATGCGGACTCGCTTTTTTGTGGCAGATGGATGTCCTGCCGAAACAATAACCAGTTCGTGCTGTAAGTGAGAGAACAATGTCGAATAAACCTTTTTATTATCAAGAGCCTTTTCCGCTGAAAAAGGACGAGACCGAATATTATTTGCTCAGTAGCGATTACGTTTCCGTCGCCGATTTTGATGGTCAGGAAGTGCTTAAAGTCGATCCTCAGGCGCTGACCCTTCTGGCGCAACATGCCTTCCACGATGCCTCCTTCCTGCTGCGCCCGGCGCATCAGCAACAGGTTGCCGATATCCTCAGTGATCCGGATGCCAGCGAAAATGACAAATACGTCGCGCTGCAATTCCTGCGTAACTCCGAGATTGCCGCAAAAGGTATTTTGCCCACCTGCCAGGATACCGGCACGGCGATCATTATGGGTAAAAAAGGGCAGCGTGTATGGACGGGGGGCGGTGATGAGGCGGCCTTAGCGCGCGGAGTCTATAACACCTTTATCGAAGATAACCTGCGTTATTCGCAAAACGCCCCGCTGGATATGTACAAAGAGGTCAATACCGGGACTAACCTGCCGGCACAGATCGATTTGTATAGCGTTGACGGCGACGAATATAAATTCCTTTGCATCGCCAAAGGGGGCGGTTCCGCCAACAAAACCTATCTGTATCAGGAAACGAAAGCGCTGATCACCCCGGCGAAACTGAAAGGTTATCTGGTCGAGAAAATGCGTACCCTGGGCACCGCTGCCTGTCCGCCGTACCACATCGCGTTCGTGATTGGCGGTACCAGCGCAGAGGCCACGCTCAAAACGGTCAAACTGGCCTCGACGAAGTATTACGACGGCCTGCCAACCGAAGGTAATGAGCACGGCCAGGCGTTCCGTGATGTGCAACTGGAAAAGGAACTGCTGGTTGAAGCCCAGCAGCTTGGCCTGGGTGCACAGTTCGGCGGCAAATACTTTGCGCATGATATCCGCGTGATTCGTCTGCCGCGCCACGGTGCCTCTTGTCCGGTGGGGATGGGGGTTTCCTGCTCGGCGGATCGTAACATCAAAGCCAAAATTAACCGCGAAGGCATCTGGCTGGAAAAACTGGAGCAGAACCCCGGCAAATACATTCCGGAATCGCTGCGCCAGGCCGGTGAGGGCGAAGCGGTGAAGGTCAACCTTAACCGTCCGATGGAAGAGATCCTCGGCCAGCTCAAACAGTATCCGGTTTCCACACGCCTGTCGCTGACCGGGACGATCATCGTGGCGCGTGATATTGCGCATGCGAAGCTCAAAGAGCTGATGGATGAAGGCAAGCCGCTGCCGCAGTATGTGAAAGATCACCCCATCTACTACGCGGGACCTGCGAAGACCCCTGAGGGGTATGCTTCGGGTTCACTAGGCCCCACCACCGCCGGGCGTATGGACTCGTACGTTGACCAGTTGCAGTCGCAAGGTGGCAGCATGATCATGCTGGCAAAAGGCAACCGCAGCCAGCAGGTGACCGATGCCTGCCATAAACACGGCGGTTTTTACCTTGGCAGTATCGGCGGGCCGGCGGCGATTCTGGCGCAAAACAGTATCAAGAGCCTTGAATGTGTGGCCTACCCGGAACTGGGGATGGAGGCTATCTGGAAAATCGATGTTGAAGATTTCCCGGCCTTTATCCTGGTGGATGACAAAGGTAACGATTTCTTCCAGCAAATCCAGTCGGGCCAGTGCGCACGCTGTGTAAAATAAGAACTGCCGCCCTTCGGGGCGGTTTTTTTGCGCCGGTTAAGCGCACGAAGCAATAAACGTCGTCATAACAAGCATCAATACTTAAGCTTTGTTTGCAGGTGAGCAATGTCGGTACTCAACATCACTTCGTAACAGGGAGAAAGTAATGACAACGCATCGTAGTGAGAAAGATTCGATGGGCGCGATTGACGTCCCGGCAGATAAGCTGTGGGGGGCGCAAACCCAACGGTCGCTTGAGCATTTCCGCATCTCGACGGAAAAAATGCCGGTCTCGCTTATCCACGCACTGGCACTGACCAAACGTGCGGCGGCAAAGGTCAATCAGGATTTAGGGCTGCTGGCGGCGGAAAAAGCACAGGCCATTATTGAGGCGGCGGATGAGGTGCTTGCCGGAAAACACCCGGATGAATTCCCGCTGGCTATCTGGCAAACAGGCTCAGGCACCCAGAGCAACATGAACATGAATGAGGTGCTGGCGAACCGTGCCAGTGAACTGCTGGGCGGCGAGCGTGGCATGGGGCGTAAAGTGCACCCGAACGACGACGTCAACAAGAGCCAAAGCTCGAATGACGTTTTCCCGACGGCGATGCACGTGGCGGCGGTGATTGCCGTGCGCGAACACCTGCTGCCTCAGCTTCTGGTACTGAAAAAAACGCTCAACGAAAAAGCGATTGCCTTCGCCGATATTGTCAAAATTGGTCGTACTCACCTGCAGGATGCCACGCCGCTAACGCTCGGCCAGGAGATTTCCGGCTGGGTGGCGATGCTGGAACATAACCTCAAACATATCGAACTGAGCCTGCCGCACCTGGGTGAACTGGCGCTCGGCGGTACGGCGGTGGGCACCGGGCTGAATACCCACCCGGAATATGCCAGACGAGTAGCAGAAGAACTGGCCGCCTTTACCCGGCAGCCGTTTATTACCGCACCGAACAAGTTTGAGGCGCTGGCCACCTGTGATGCATTAGTCCACGCCCACGGTGCGCTGAAAGGGCTGGCGGCATCACTGATGAAAATTGCTAATGATGTGCGCTGGCTGGCTTCCGGCCCGCGCTGTGGGATTGGTGAAATTTCTATTCCGGAAAATGAGCCGGGCAGCTCCATCATGCCGGGTAAAGTTAACCCCACCCAATGTGAAGCCATGACCATGCTCTGCTGTCAGGTTTTAGGCAACGACGTGGCGGTCAATATGGGCGGCGCATCCGGCAACTTTGAACTCAATGTCTTCCGCCCGATGGTCATTCATAACTTCCTGCAGTCGGTGCGTCTGCTGGCCGACGGTATGGAAAGCTTTAACGAGCACTGTGCGGTGGGGATCGAGCCGAACCGTGAACGTATCGACCAGTTGCTCAATGAGTCGCTGATGCTGGTGACTGCTCTGAATACCCATATCGGCTATGACAAAGCGGCAGAAATTGCCAAAAAAGCCCATAAAGAGGGGCTGACGCTCAAGGCCTCGGCGCTGGCGCTCGGCTACCTGACGGAAGCCGAGTTCGATAGCTGGGTGCGCCCGGAATCGATGGTGGGCAGCATGAAGCCCGTTTAATCAGCAAGATAGAGGTGCAGCCGGGGGATAATTAGCGTCAACGGCTGTGCCTGCGGTTTAAAACGGTGCTGGATATTGTCCTCCTGGTAATTCAACAGCTCGCCGATGTCCGGCACTTTCCCGCCATGTTCTTCACTCACCAGCGCAATCAGCGGCGTCGGGCAGGCGTACTGCACCTGCTTTTGCGAATCCGCATACCAGACGCGCGCAATCGGCTGCACCTTTACCGGACGTTTGATTTTCAGGCGAGCCTGTTGCGGCAAAGAGGCAATCGCGGCGTATTCTTGCTCAAGACGCTCCTGCCACTGCTCGCGGGTCCACGGCGCGACGGCGCGCGGCGATTTACGGCTTTTATCAAGCAGTGCAAGCACCTCATCGCGGGTGAAATTCTTGATGATGTGCTTGTTAGCCCAGCCAAAGCGCAGGGTAGCGGGATCGCGAATGGCGGTTAACGTGCGGTAGGCATTCAGGGTAATCAGACCGGGTAAATGGCGATGCACCCACTCGAAGCGGGCGGTCGGTGCCAGCCCGGAGTCGACGGTCACGATGCGTTCAAAGGTCATTTTCAGGGCATTGATGGTGTTAATGGTCTGCTCCAGTCGGGCGCGGGTCGCCATATCCGCCTGATAACAAATGACACCTGGCAAACGCACGGCGGCTTTACTGCTGCGGTTTTCCGACTGCTGCTGAATAAACAGATGGGTATAGTGGCGCAGGGCCGCGTCGGCGGCACGCTTGCCCACCCGCTGCTTTACCTGAATGGTGGGCAGCGGCTCGTGCTCCGCGCCTTTGGCGACGTCCGGCAGGGTGAAGACGCGGCCCGCCAGTAAACGGCAATCGGAGAGTTGTCCTTTCAGGACGGCCAGTTCCTGTTCGAGCTGGCGAAAAGTGGTGTTAAGGCGTTCTATCAGGTCGTATGCGGCCATTTTATCATTCCTTTAGTTACAACATACTTATGTTGTAGCACAACCTTCCACACCTTAACACTGTGCACGTCACGCTTTTCAGGTGAGGGAGGTGTCGTGCCAGACCGGCCACTGAAAACAAAAACGGGCGCCGCCCGCAGCGCTCTCTTCACACTTCACTTCGCCGCTCATCGCCTGGGCGATGGAGTGCACGATGGCAAGCCCCAGGCCACAACCGCCCGTCGCACGGTCTCTGCTGGGGTCGAGGCGCACAAAAGGCTCAAACACACGGCTACGCTCATCCGGGGCAATCCCCGGACCGTCATCTTCGACAATCAGGCTTGCCTGCGAGCCTTCAAGCTGTAATGTCACTTTTACCGTATTCTGGCAGTAGCGCAGGGCATTATTGATGAGGTTATCCAGCACGCGTTCCATCAGGCGCATATCCAGCGAACCATAGTCGCCGGGCTGATTATGGAGTTCTAGCTGATGGTCGGGATTGACGTTGCGGGCATCCAGCATATAACCGTCCAGCCATGCGTTGAGATCGGGCGTGGTCAGTTTCAGTTCTGTCTGCGGACGGTCAAGGCGTGCGTAGGTGAGCAGCTCCTGAATGAGTCCTTCGAGTTGCCCGATATCGCGGTTCAGCGCGCTACGTTCGCTATCGCTCAGGTTGTCGCTCATCTCCAGGCGATAACGCAGCCTGACCAGCGGCGTGCGCAGCTCGTGGGCCACGCCATCAATCAACATTTTCTTACTGGCGATCAGGGCGTTGATGTTATCCGCCATCTGGTTAAAGGCAATCCCCAGCCGTTCAAAGCTGGAGGTGCTGTCAAAATGAATGCGCTCTTCAAGATGACCTTCGCCAAAGCGCTGGGCGGCGGATTCCAGCCGCAGCATCTCCTGCCAGTGGGGACGCATCCAGATAAACACCGGGAAGGCCAGTGAGATAGCAATAAACGCCATCAGCGCCATATCGAGCAGACGCATTTCATGCAGATAAAAGAGGTAGGGGACAGGGCCGACAGCCAGGACATAGTGGCTACGTGGAATACGCTGGATAAAGGTGTATTGCGAATCCAGCGCGACAATATCGCCTTCCTGTAGCCGCTGTTGCGCGGGGGCTTCCAGCGAGAACTTGCTCATCGGTTCCACGCGCATGTTAAAGGACAGGTTGAGGTCCAGCTCTTTGAGCGTTTTGTTCCACTGGTGCGGTGGGATTTCACGTAGTTCGCTGCGCATCAGGTACAGCGAACTTTTCATCAAATCGTCCAGCGACTGTCGCCCTGCGCGCTCGGCGGTGAATTTGTAAACCAGCCCGACCAGCATGGTCATCACCAGAAAGCAGACAAACAGCAACAGATAAAACTGGACGAAAAGTTTTTTCATGGCGACACCCGCGAAGAGGACCGGACTCAGTTATCCCAGGCGTGTGGGGCGAAAAGATAGCCTTTGTTGCGCACGGTTTTAATACGGAAAGGCTCGGTGGCGTTATCGAGCAATTTTTTGCGCAGGCGCGAAATGGCCACATCAACACTGCGATCCATTCCGTCATAGGTCACACCGCGCAGATTTTTCAGTAACGCATCGCGGTCCATAATTTGCCCTGCGTGGGTGGCCAGTTCCCACAGCAGATCGAAATCGGCGGTTGAGAGAACAACCTGCTCGCCAGCCAGCAGCACCTGCCTGTTGACCGGATCGATGGTCAGCGTGCCAAATTGCAGCGTCTTATGCTGCTTTAGCGATGACGGCGCGGATTCTTGCTGTGTGGCACCGGCCTGCTGGCGTAAATGCAGCCGCAGACGCGCCAGTAAAACCGCAGGTGGGGTGGTTTTAAGAATGTAGTCGTTCGCGCCCATCTCCAGCGACAGAATATGGTTCATATCACTATCAAGAGAGGTGAGAAGGACGATAGGGCCGGTCCACTGCTGGCGTAAATCGCGGCACAGTGTCATCCCATCTTTGCCGGGGAGCATGATATCCAGAAGAATCAGATCTGGTTTTTCACGGGCGATGACCTCTTCTGCTCGGTCACCACGCGGTTCAACTATCACATCCATATCGTGTTTGCCCAGATATGCCGCAATAAGTGCGCCCACTTCCGGGTCGTCTTCCACAAAAACGATTTTATTCATATATCATCGTGATGAGTCAAAAAGATGAACATACACTGCCTTTATTGATCCTGCCATTAATCTTTTCTAAACACGCTCCCCATCCGCTATGCTGTAGGCCTTTGTTGGCATTATGAGAAAGGGAACGTGATGGCGCTGGTGATAAAAGCGACAATTGGCGCGCTGATGGTGTTATTAATTGGATTGCTGTCAAAAACGAAAAATTACTATATCGCCGGGTTAATACCGTTATTTCCGACCTTTGCTTTAATCGCTCATTATATCGTGGCGACCGAGCGGGGCGTGGACGCGCTACGCACCACCATCGTTTTTGGTATGTGGTCCATTATCCCTTATTTCCTTTACCTGCTGTCGCTGTGGTACTTCACCGGATTTATGCGGGTGGGATACGCGCTGGGCGCTGCGGTACTTTGCTGGTGCCTCAGCGCCTGGCTGCTCATTTTTATCTGGAGCCGCCTCCACTAGCGCAGCGGGCGGCCGCCATCGACGCCAAACGTCCGTCCCGTGACGTAGCAACTGGTCAGCAGATAGTCGACCAGATCGATTATCTCTTTTTCGCCTGGGGCGATTTTCATCAGCGATTTATTGAGTGCCTGCTGACGGTATTCCGCGTCATCATCGTCATTAAACAGGATCAGCGCCGGGGCAATGGCGTTGACTTTCACTTCTGGAGCCAGCTTTTTGGCAAAAGAGCGGGTCATATTATCCAGCGCGGCTTTACTGGCGGCATAGGCGATATGTTTGTCGCTTCCGCACTCAACAACATAATCGGTAAAGTGAATAATATCGCCAGCGGCATGCCCGAATCCGCGCAATAATCTTTCCAGCGCATGGTTAAGTAAGTAGGGGGCATGAACGTGGATCTGCAGCATCCGTGAAAGCACATCGGGCAGCGCAACGCCGGGTTTTTCAGCCACCCAGTCGCCCGCATTGTGAATAATTGCCCGCAGCCCCTCGGTTTTCTCCTTCACGATATCGGCGAAGGCCAGCACCCCTTCATCGCTGCTGAAGTCTGCCTGAATGCACAACGCGCCCGCGGCGGTTAACTGTTCAATCGCCGGATAGAACGTCCGGTAACTGACGATAATTGGCTGCTGTTGGCTGAGAAAATGGTGGGCGAGGGCGAGACCGATGCGACGGCCTCCTCCGGTAATCAATATCGGGCGTGTCTTCGAGTTTCCCATCGAATGCGTTCTCCTTCTCAACGGGGCGCATGCGCTGCTTACCCCATCAACTTCCACGTGGCGGGAACGGCGGCGATCAGTAACAGACCAATCAGCACTCTTTCCCGGCGTTTAAGCAGACTGGCTATGTCATGCGTGCGGCGTGCGTAGATAAAGACCAGCAGCCCCGGCGCATAGAGCACAACCGACAACAGCAAATGCATCGGACCGGATGCATACAGTAACCATAAGCCATAGAGGCTGGCGCCGATAGCGACGACGCGGTGCAACGGACGACGAGAGATCTTCAGTAAAAATGCCCCGACAAGGAAATAAGGAACCAAAATCATCTCTGACGCAATGGTCAACAGCGTATTGTAATCGGAACCTGTGAGCCAGATCAGCACCAGCGAGACCTGCACGCTGATATTGGTTAACCACAGCGACGCCGCGGGCGCATTATTCTTGTTCTGTCGGGCAAAAATACGTGGAAACGCCTGATGGGTGGCAGCCAGTAGTGGCACTTCCGCTGCCATGATCGTCCAGCTCAGGTAAGCGCCACAGACCGAGACAATCAGCCCGGCGGCAATGACCACATCGCCCCAGGAGCCCATCAGCCTGACCATCAGGCCTGCCATTGACGGATTACGCATCGCCGCCAGTTCCGGACGCGGCACCACTCCCAGCGACAGCAGTGTAACCAACAAATAGACGCCGAGGGCAGCCAGCACTGCCAGCAGGGTGGCGCGTCCCACATCGTGTTTGTTGCGCGCGCGGGCGGAGACGACCACAGCGCCTTCAACCCCGATAAACACCCACAGGGTAATGAGCATGGTGTTTTTCACCTGCTCCCATACCGGTACACCCAGGGCGATACCGGAGAAATCCAGGCTAAAGGTATCGTAATGGAAGGCCATGGCCGCCAGCACAATAAACAGGCCAAGCGGCACCAGTTTGGCGAGCGTCGCCGCGAGATTAATACTCGCCGCCGTCTGCACGCCGCGCAGCACTAATGCATGAACAAACCACAGCAGCAGGGATGCACCCACCATCGCCTGCCAGGTGTTACCGTCGCCAAAAAAGCGCAGTTCTGGCGTATCGGTAAAGAAACTCAGCGCAGAGAAGACAATCACTAAGTAGGAGACGTTGGCGATAACGGCGCACAGCCAGTACCCCCAGGCAGAACAAAAACCGATAAGTTCGCCAAAACCTTCCCGGGCATAGGTAAAAATACCGCCGTCCAGGTCCGGGCGAAGACGCGTCAGGATAAGCATGGCGAAGGCGAGCAGTAATATCCCCGCGCCGGTAATCGCCCAGCCAATCAATAAGGCCGCGGGGCTGGCGATTTCCGCCATATTTTGCGGCAGGCTGAAAACGCCCGCGCCGAGCATTGAGCTTAATACCAGCGCAGTTAAAGCGCTCAGGCCAAGTTTCTTTTCCATGGGTATCCTGTTATGAACGGGCTCAATCCAGAATAATTATTTTGCTTATGCGCATAAAAATGGTGGATATCACTGAGGCGCGGGATTTTACGGAGAGTCGTAATGGCATGCAATGCGTGACGGCTTAATTTCGCGAAAAAAATAGAAAAGGCGACCCAGGGCCGCCTTTAAAATGAAGGGGTACTTATTTGTACAAGTCGGCACTAATGGTGATGTTGCTACCATTTTCCTGCCACTGGCGGGTGATGTGGTAATACTTGGCACCTTTCGCCGCGGCACGTTTCGCAACCTGATAAGAGATCTCGGTCATGTTGCCATAGTTACCGGTGAACTTGATGCTGTCGAACGGAACCATCTGCGCAGCCGTGATTTTATTCACTTCTTCGATTTTTGTTCCGTCAGGTAATGTGACAGTGTAACGGTTTGCGGTGGAGGATTGTGTTTCAAAGAAACGACCCACGTCAGCGCTCGGCGCAGCGGTAGTCGCAACGCCCGGGATTTCTACTTTCTTGGCTTCTTCACCGCCTTTCGCTAATGCCGCACGGCCTGCTTCAGAATCACGTGGAATGGCATCCGGGCTCTGCAGTACACGTTTTTTGGCATCAGCTTTATAGATAAACGCGGTAATCAGCTGGTTGCCACCTTCGTTGGCATCAACCTGACGCACAATATAGAAAGAGGCAGCCCCTTTCGCTTTCGCGGCTTTGGTGATGGCATCGTTTACTTCCGGCTGTGAGCGATAGAAACCCTGTACCGTAACGGTATCAAACGGTTCCAGTTCAATGGCCTGCGTTTTCGGCAACTCAGTAACGCCATTGATGACGCGCAGTTTTGGCGCATCGGCTTTCGGCGCATCGGCTTTATACAGGTCCGCGGTAACACGCTGGTTGCCGCTCTCACCATAATCAGAGGCATCTACAACATAAAACGAGGCCGCGCCTTCTTTATCAGCACGGCTTGAAGCGGCTTTAACGGCATCGCCAATAGAGTTAAAGCGACCGGTGATAACAACGCGATCGTAGGGCTTCAATGCTGACGCTTGCTCCGGCGTTAACTCTGTCGCTGCGTTGACTGACAGGGTCGTAACGGACAAAAGTGCTGACGCCAGGAGGGTGTACTTAAGCTTCATAAAAATGATCCTTCGCCTTGCGCAAACCAGATACTGGTGTTGTTGTTGACTTAAAAACGTCGCTGATTATTGCATTTAATCAACACGACTGTCTGCGTCATTTTTCACTGAGTGTGCTACACGCCAGACGTTTTACGATAACGTTTAGTGATATGTTGAAAAAACAGGCTGTTGACCTGCAAAAGTCATAAAGCATATGAGTTTTTTAAGTTAATACATTGTTAAAAGAGCAATGTGTAGTGGAGATTAATCGTGTTTTGCCGCTTCGCCTGAGCGGAATATCGGCTTGTTTAAATGAATTAAAGGGAAATAACCCTGTCAGCCCCGCTACCCGCCCGGTTTTCACAGATAAAAACAGAATTTCTGTTTTCTGGCGGTAGATCACAGGCGTTATTTTCAGTAGGTTATAGAAAGTTTGTTACTGTTTTATTTTCCGGGATGCAGTCTGTTTATTTATCTCTGGCAGGCAATATCATGCCCGGGCATCACTGACAAACCATCATCTAAAATCGATGGAAGGGAAAACTATGCGTATTGGTGTACCAAAAGAACGGTTGGCCAATGAAACCCGCGTTGCGGCGACGCCGAAAACGGTAGAGCAATTGCTTAAATTGGGTTTCACCGTCGCGATTGAAAGCGGCGCGGGCAAACTGGCAAGCTTCGATGACAACGCGTTTACCCAGGCTGGCGCAACCGTGGTGGACGAAAATAACGTCTGGCACTCTGACGTTATCCTCAAGGTGAATGCACCGACGGATGACGAAATCGCCTTGCTTAATCCGGGCACGACATTAGTCAGCTTTATCTGGCCTGCGCAGAATGCGCCGCTGATGGAGAAACTGGCTGCCCGTAATATTACCGTCATGGCGATGGACTCTGTGCCGCGTATTTCCCGTGCCCAGGCGCTGGATGCATTGAGCTCAATGGCCAACATTGCTGGCTATCGCGCCATTGTGGAAGCAGCCCACGAATTTGGCCGTTTCTTTACCGGGCAGATCACCGCCGCAGGTAAAGTTCCGCCGGCGAAAGTGATGGTCATTGGCGCAGGTGTTGCCGGCCTGGCGGCTATTGGTGCCGCGAACAGCCTTGGGGCAATTGTCCGCGCGTTTGATACCCGTCCGGAAGTGAAGGAACAGGTCCAGAGTATGGGCGCTGAGTTCCTTGAGCTGGATTTCAAAGAAGAAGCCGGTAGCGGCGACGGCTACGCGAAAGTGATGTCCGAAGCGTTTATCAAAGCGGAAATGGAACTCTTTGCCGCCCAGGCGAAAGACGTTGATATCATCGTCACCACCGCATTGATTCCGGGTAAACCGGCACCGAAACTGATCACCCGCGAGATGGTGGATGCCATGAAGTCCGGCAGCGTGGTGGTTGACCTGGCGGCGCAAAACGGCGGTAACTGCGAATACACCGTGGCGAACGAAGTCGTCACTACGTCAAACGGCGTGAAAATCATCGGTTATACCGACCTGCCAGGCCGTCTGGCCGCGCAGTCTTCCCAACTTTACGGCACCAACCTGGTCAACCTGCTGAAATTGCTGTGCAAAGAAAAAGACGGCAATGTGACAGTCGATTTCGAGGATGTGGTCGTGCGCGGCGTGACCGTCATTCGCGAGGGCGAAGTGACCTGGCCGGCTCCGCCGATTCAGGTTTCCGCGCAACCGCAGGCTGCGGCGAAAGCGGCACCTGCCGCCGCGAAAGAAGAGGCTAAGCCCACATCGCCATGGCTGAAATACGGCATCATGGCGCTGGTGATTATTCTCTTCGGCTGGCTGGCCGACGTTGCACCTAAAGAGTTTCTTGGTCACTTCACCGTCTTCGCGCTGGCCTGCGTGGTCGGTTACTACGTGGTGTGGAACGTCTCCCACGCCTTGCATACTCCGCTGATGTCGGTTACCAACGCAATCTCCGGCATTATCGTTGTTGGCGCACTCTTACAAATCGGCCATGGTGGTTGGGTCAGCTTCTTAAGCTTTATCGCTGTACTGATTGCCAGCATTAATATTTTTGGTGGTTTCACCGTCACTCAGCGCATGCTGAAAATGTTCCGGAAGAACTAAGGGGTAGCACATGTCTGGAGGATTAGTTACAGCTGCATACATTGTTGCCGCGATCCTGTTTATTTTCAGTCTGGCGGGGCTATCGAAACATGAAACGTCCCAACAGGGTAACCGTTTCGGCGTTGCCGGGATGGCGATTGCGCTGATTGCCACGATTTTCGGGCCTGACACTGGCAACGTAGCGTGGATTATCGTTGCGATGATCATCGGTGGTGCTATCGGTATTCGCCTGGCGCGTAAAGTTGAAATGACCGAGATGCCTGAGCTGGTTGCTGTACTGCACAGCTTTGTGGGTCTGGCCGCGGTGCTGGTTGGCTTTAACAGCTACCTTTACCACGAACCGGGCATGGAACCGATCCTGGTCAATATTCACCTGACCGAAGTGTTCCTCGGCATCTTTATCGGCGCCGTCACCTTCACCGGTTCTATCGTGGCGTTCGGCAAGCTGTGCGGCAAGATCTCCTCAAAACCGTTGATGCTGCCAAACCGTCACAAATTGAACCTTGCGGCGCTGGTGGTTTCTTTTGTCCTGCTGGTGATTTTTGTTCGTACTGAAAGCGTGGGCCTGCAGGCGCTGGCGCTGCTGGTGATGACGGCGATTGCGTTGGTGTTTGGCTGGCATCTGGTGGCCTCTATCGGCGGTGCTGACATGCCGGTTGTGGTCTCGATGCTGAACTCCTATTCCGGTTGGGCGGCAGCGGCGGCGGGCTTTATGCTGAGCAACGACCTGCTGATTGTCACCGGTGCGCTGGTGGGTTCTTCCGGTGCGATCCTCTCTTACATCATGTGTAAGGCGATGAACCGCTCCTTTATCAGCGTTATCGCTGGCGGCTTCGGTACTGACGGTTCCTCTACAGGGTCCGATGAAGAAGTGGGCGAGCACCGTGAGATCAACGCCGAAGAGACGGCTGAGATGCTGAAAAACTCACACTCTGTCATCATCACCCCAGGTTACGGCATGGCGGTCGCACAGGCGCAGTATCCGGTTGCGGAAATTACCGAGAAACTGCGTGCGCGCGGCGTGAAAGTGCGCTTCGGTATTCACCCGGTTGCGGGGCGTTTGCCGGGCCACATGAACGTCCTGCTGGCAGAAGCGAAAGTACCGTATGACATCGTGCTGGAAATGGACGAAATCAACGATGACTTCGCCGATACCGACACCGTACTGGTTATTGGTGCGAATGACACCGTTAACCCGGCGGCGCAGGACGATCCGAAGAGTCCTATCGCAGGTATGCCTGTTCTGGAAGTGTGGAAAGCGCAAAACGTTATCGTGTTCAAACGCTCTATGAATACCGGCTATGCTGGTGTACAGAACCCGCTGTTCTTTAAAGAGAATACCCAGATGCTGTTTGGCGATGCCAAAGCCAGCGTCGATGCGATTCTGAAAGCGCTGTAATTCTCTGCGCGTATCTCAACCGCTCTTCGGAGCGGTTTTTTTTTGTCTGCGTCTATACTTTTTCTCTTCACGGCTTTGATGAGGGAAAGAATGGAATTTTTATCACGTTTCGATTTGATATCTTTAATGATGACGCCATCGTTCTGGATTGCTGTCTTCACGGTCGTCATCATTACGATATTGGCCTACTGGTTGCTTAACCGTTTACTGCGTATCGTTGGTAAAGGCGTGCAGAGCTGGGGCGATAAGCATCAAAGCACGCAGAAAATGCGTCTGGTGCTGAATGATATGTTAGTCAGAACCAGCAAGGTGCTGCTCTTTATCGTCGCGTTTCTTTTTAGCCTGCGTTTTGTTGAGCTCCCCACAAATCTCTCCGCGACAATCAGTCATGCCTGGTTTTTGGTGCTCGCCATTCAAATGGCGCTCTGGTTTGATCAGGGGATTATCTCCTGGCTGCATCAGTTGCGTTATGAACCCGGTATGCATAAAAACCCGGTGACGCTGGTCATCACCGGACTGCTGCTACGGATGCTGGTATGGACCGTGATGCTGCTGTCAATTCTGGCGAATGTCGGGGTGAATATTACCGCGCTGGTGGCAAGCCTCGGCGTCGGCGGTATTGCCATCGCCCTGGCGGTACAGACCATCCTCAGCGATGTTTTTGCCTCGTTGTCGATTGGTTTTGATAAGCCTTTTGAAATTGGAGATTTCGTGGTGTTTAACGATGTCGCCGGCACGGTTGAGCATATTGGCCTCAAAACCACGCGCATACGCAGTTTGAGCGGAGAGCAGATTGTCTGTGGTAACGCCATTCTTCTGCAGCAGACGCTGCATAACTATAAGCGTATGCAAACCCGGCGTATCGTTTTTACTTTCGGTGTCGCCTTGTCAACCCCGCCGGATAAACTCCGTCAGATTGGTGAGATGATAAAAACCATTATTAATGACGTCGGCGAAACCAAATTCGACCGCGCTCATTTTCTCGGTTTCGGCACCGATCGACTCAACTTTGAAGTTGTCCATATCGTCAATACCGCAGATTACAACAAATATATGGATATCCAGCAGGAGATTAATATCCGCATTATGGAGCAACTGGCGGCGAACGACGTGCAACTGGCGCTACCGACTACCGTGGTTAAAGGACCCTGGCCCGCTGGCGTGCCGGATGCCGACAGCCAGCAAGAGACGATGACGGGAACGCGCAGTTAAAACAGGCGTACCCGAAACATCTTACTGACATATGCGCGCCGCCTGACGGTGAACCACCCGGGCGCGCACTATGTCGTAGATCCAGTTAAACGCCATGGTGTAGGGAAGGAAGAAGAGGAAAAAGCCGATCTCCAGTAAGAACGCTTCTACCAGGCCGATGCCAAGCGTCAGCGAGGCTATGGTCACGCCAATCACGATAAACCCCCCTTCAAACCCCAGCGCATGGCAGGCGCGGACCTTCGCGGTACGCGCCAGGCGATGAACCGGCCAAAGCCTGTCAAATAGCGCATTGTAAATCACGTTCCAGATCATCGCCGCAGTAGCCAGCAATAATGTCAATCCACCCATCTCCAGCACCGGGCGCTGCATTATCCAGGCGCTGGCCGGGGCGCAAATGGCGGTGGCGATCACTTCGAAGCTCACCGCGTGAAAGATACGCTCGGCCAGAGTGCGGCGCTGTACGGCAGGTTGTTGCATGATTTTGGGTCCTCTTTGTCGTTTGACGGGCTTAGCTGAGAGGATTTTTATCGTTTTATGAGATAAATTAAAGATAGATACCATCGATAAAATAGATACATCATGCGCTACTCTCCTGAAGCTCTGACTGCCTTTGTTGAAACCGTTGCCTCTGGCTCCTTCTCTGCTGCTGCGCGGAAGCTGCGCAAAAGCCAGTCCACCATCAGTACCGCCATCGCTAATCTGGAAGCAGACTTGGGCGTGGCGCTCTTTGATCGCTCAGCGCGTCATCCGGTGCTGACACCGGAAGGTGTAAGGGCGCTCAGCTACGTGCAGGCCATTCTCGCCGCCAGCGATAAACTGGATGAGCTGGCGGTCTGGCTGGCGGGGGAAACGGAAACGCGGCTGACGTTCATCCTTTCCGATACGTTGAACCCGGATACGCTGGCAGATCTGTTGGGGGAGTTCGACAAACGCTATCCCCATACCGAATTTGAGTGTCTGATTGGCGAAAACGAGGATGTCATCGATCTCCTGCAAAAAGGGCGGGCACAGTTAGGCTTAACGGAAGCCCGCAATGCCTATCCGACGGACATCAGCGCGATGCGCCTGCCAATGCAGAGTCAGATGGATATCTACGTGGCGCACGGGCATCCGCTGGCGCAGCAAGGGAGCGTCTCTGAGGCGCAATTACGTACCTGGCGTGAGCTGCGGCTTAATACCTATCTGGAAAACCGTAATACGCCCGCGCGCGGCCCGGTATGGTCAGCGCCGAGCTATCTGCTGTTGCTCAGTATGGCGGAACAGGGATTTGGCTGGTGCGCATTACCCTGCGCGCTGGTGGAGGAGTTTTCCGGGGCAAAAAAATTGACGCGTGTCGATGTACCAGGCTGGCCGCAAAGCATCCCTGTCGACATGTTGTGGAATAAAAAACAGCCGCCCGGTGTTGCCGGAAGCTGGCTGCGGCACTATTTGCAGCACTGGCGAGGCCAGCAATAAAAAGAAAACGCCCGCGAGTGGCGGGCGTTTTGCTACGTGTTAGGGTTAATCGTCTTCTTCGTCATCCAGTTCAATCGGGCTCTGGTAGTCGTCCGGTTTGATGACCAGCAAATCGCAGCGCAGGTGGTCGATCACCTGTTCAGCGGTATTTCCGAGGAACGCGGCGGAAATCCCGGTGCGCCCGACAGTGCCCAGTACGACGATCCCGGCCTGTAAGTGTTCCGCCAGATCCGGAATGACCTCTTCCGGCAGGCCTTTATTCACATGGGTCACTTTTTCATCAATACCGAATTTCTGCCGTAGGGCTTTCATGGCAATGAGATGTTGGCCGCGAATTGCGTCGTTATAGACGCTCGGGTCAAATTCCGGCAGTTCAATGGCAATGTTAATTGGGGTTACCGGATAGGCGCCAACCAGATGAACTTCGGTGTGGTTGACCTGTTCTGCCAGTTGCAGCGTCTCTTTCACCAGCTTTTCGTTCAGCGCATTGTGATAGAGCTCTTCGCTGGCAAGATTGACCGCCACCAGCGCTTTCCCGCCTTCCGGCCAGGGCTGATCTTTGACCATCCAGACCGGGCAAGGGCATTTACGCAGCAGATGCCAGTCGGTGGGGGTGAAGATAACGGATTCCAGTTTGTCATGCTGGTGGGCCATTTTCAGCAGCAAGTCGTGGCCGCCGGACATCACTTCCTGAATGATGGCTTCGAAGGGACGGTTATGCCACACCACTTTAATATCAATAGGGACGCCAGCGTCTATATAGTACTTTGCCTGTTCACGAATCCAGGCCGTACGCTGGCTGATCACGCCTTGTCTCATGGCTGTGCGTTCGTCAGGGGACAGAAGGGTGGTCATCTCGTAAGAGAAATCATAGATCGGCAGGAAAGCTTTAATCCGGCCGCCAATCCGTTGATGTAAATACACGGCGCGTCGTAATGCGGGCTGATCGTCCTGGTTAGGATCGATGGCGACCAGCATATTTTGATACTTAGCCATACAGGGTCTCCTTACATCTGTCACCACAGTCTGTAAATACAAGATAACCTATAAGTACTGAATGAAACAGGGAAAACCTTTTGCCAGATCAATAAAACAGAAAAATTTAAGCGTCCGGCAAAAGGTCAAAAGGAGGGGGATAAAATCAGGCGACGTTACGCGAATGTCCGGCAAGCTGAGCCAGGATATCGCTGTTCTCGATGGTGATATATTTGCCTTTCACCGCCAGCATACCGCTCTTCTGGAAACGACCCAACAGACGGCTGATGGTTTCTACGGTCAGGCCTAAATAGTTACCGATATCGCCACGTGTCATGGTCAGGCGGAACTCACGCGGAGAGAAACCACGCTGAGCGAAACGACGGGACAGATTATAGATAAACGCAGCCAGGCGCTCCTCGGCGTTCTTTTTCGACAGCAACAGGATCATGTCCTGATCGCCTTTGATTTCACCGCTCATCAGGCGCATCATCTGCTGACGCAGGTTCGGCATTTTGCCTGACAGGTCATCCAGCGTTTCGAACGGGATTTCACAAACCATTGACGTTTCCAGCGCCTGAGCAAAGCTCGGGTGGTGGCCAGTGCCGATGGCGTCAAAGCCGACCAGATCGCCCGCCAGATGGAAACCGGTGATTTGCTCGTCACCCTGTTCAGTAATGGTGTAGCTCTTGATCGTGCCGGAACGAATAGCGTAAAGCGATTTCAGTTCATCCCCAGCTTTGAACAGAGTTTGACCTTTCTGGATGGGCTTTTTGCGCTCAATGATGTTGTCGAGCTGATCGAGCTCGTGTTCATTGAGTGTGAAGGGGATGCAGAGCTGGCTAATACTGCAATCCTGGCAATGGATTGCACAACCGCCAGACTGAATGCGTCGTATAATTCGCTTTTCCGGGATCATAGGTCTGCTCAAGCCGTAATTGATTTTAGTCAATTTTATCATCTTTTTCTTGAACACGTAAGCCTGGCGAAACGTCAATTCAGTAGAATTAAAACGGGTGTGAAAAACGATGAAACAGGGGAGTAGACCATCTCATTGATATTCCATCGTTTCAGTAAGGCTTTTACCACAGAATCCCGCGAAAAAGAGCACAAAGAGCCTCTTTTTTTCACAATAGCAAGTAGCCTTCGTGCCGCAACAACCACTCTTTACGTTGCACGCCACCTGCATAGCCGGTCATGGTGCCGTTGCGGCCAATCACCCGATGGCAGGGAACCACAATACTGACCGGATTTGAACCGTTCGCGGCCCCTACCGCCCGCGCGGCACCGATTCGTCCGAGCCTCTCCGCTAACTGACCATAATGCATCACGTGGCCACACGGGATCTCACGTAGCGCTTTCCAGACTTCACGTTGAAAGGGGGTACCCGCCGTGGCGGTTGGCAGAGTATCTATCACCGCCAGATCGCCCTCGAAATAGTCCAGAAGCTTGCGGCTTAATCCACCGGGATTCGTGGCAGGAATGCGCGTATAACCTTCCTTGCGATAATGAATATCCAGCAGTTCATTCATGCGTTCACTATGTTCTTCCCACTCAACCGCGCGCAAATGGAATGTTTCGTCGCACAGTACCCACAGTGGACCCAGCGGAGTGGCAATTTTATCCTCAAGTAGCGTAAGCATCGGCAATCCTTTCTCTAATATCGCAATAGCACAGGGGGAGTGGCGCAATCTAGCACGATCAAGAAAGTGACTCTATACCCCATTAGAGGCGCAATAAATCAAAAAGAATCGAGAAAGGTCATCAATTATTCATGGGGTGAATAATTTTCACTATAGGAAATGTTGGGTCACTGAATAGATGATATATTCTTTATTGTTGCGGAAATAAAAAAATAGAGCCTGCCGACATCCGTCAGGCTCTACAGTACACACAGCAACGCGTCCGTTCGGTAATTATTTTAAACTTCATCCTTGCGCGGTAAATATAGTTATAGTTCCCATGCCAGATAATTCCAGTATGAAATGGTGATTAGTTTCACGATAATTTAACTGAAATTTTTGAGGTTAATGGCAGTAAACTTGTAGTTAAGTGGAGTTAAATAGCAAGCGAAATTAATTTCCGATAATTGCTTCAAATACCTCACTAATTGTCAGCCATTAAATGAATATCAGGCATTGTGGCGGGCTGCCGCGCCCGCTATAGTAAGTCCCTCAGATGTAGCGGGAGGACAAAACCATGAACCCTGATGACAAATCACTGTTTCTTGACGCCATGGAGGATGTCCAGCCACTTAAGCGCTGTGCCGATGTTCACTGGCATCCGGCCCGAAACACGCGTGCACCACAGCATATCGATACATTGCAACTTGATAACTTCCTGACCACCGGGTTCCTTGATGTCTTACCCCTTGATACACCACTGGAATTCCGCCGCGAGGGGTTGCAAACCGGGGTGATTGATAAGCTTCGTACCGGCAAGTACTCCCAGCAGGCCAGCCTCAGCCTGTTACGCCAGCCCGTGGAGCAGTGTCGACAACTGCTATTTCGCTTTGTGCATCAGGCGCGGCAAGACGGATTGCGTAATCTCCTGATAATTCATGGGAAAGGGCGCGACGATAACGCCCATGCCAATATTATTCGCAGCTATCTTGCCCGCTGGTTAACCGAATTTGACGATGTTCAGGCATTTTGCGTTGCACAACCGCGTCATGGCGGCAACGGCGCATGCTATGTGTCATTACGCAAATCGGCAGAGGCGAAGCAGGAAAACTGGGAGCGCCACGCCAAGCGTAGCCGCTAACTGGCGGCTACTGTGCCAGCGGGATATCCTCAATTCGGGTGGTCCAGGCTGGCGAGAGCAGGTGTCGTTTCATTGACCAGGCCGGGGTCACGCCCTGGCCGGCAAACCACATTTTATTACCTTTCTTGTTCATGAGATCCATTACGCCCATCAGTGTCTGGCTATTTGGCCGGGGGGCATACTCATCGAATAAATTAAGTTGTGCAACGCCTTGACTAAAGAAGTCTCCTAATATAACACCCGCTTTTTGATATCGCGGACCTTGCTTCCAGATAATATCCAGGCTACGCGTTGCTGCGGCAATAATATCTCTGGTGTCCTGGGTGGGGGTGAGTAGCGTAATTCCTGCGCTATTGCTGTAATAAGGTTCATCAGGATCGTGTGGACTACTTTTTATAAACGCGCCGATATATCGGCAATATTGATGCTGGGCACGTAATTTTTCTGCTGCTCTGGCCGCCCAGGTACTGATACCTTCACGGACTGAGGAATAATCGCTAATTCGCTGACCAAAAGATCGCGAACTAATAATTTCATGCTTTGCCGGAGAGAATTCCTGAAAACCGAGACAGGGTTCGCCACGCAGTTCGCGAACGGTTCTTTCGAGTACCACGCTGAAGTTTTTGCGGATAAACCATAAATCGCATTTCGCCAGATCCAGCACGGTGGTGATATTCATGGTGTTCAGCTTTTTCGTCAACCGTCGACCAATGCCCCAAACCTCTTCTACGGGGATGGCTGCCATCAACCGGTGTTGTCTGGCGGGGGTTGAGATATCCACCACGCCCTTGCTCTGCGCTGGCCACCTTTTGGCCGCGTAATTTGCCAGTTTAGCCAGCGTTTTTGTCGGTGCGATGCCTACCCCGACGGTCAGCATGGTGCGTTGATAAACGGTATCGCGAATATATTTACCGAAGCGTTTGAGGTTGGGAATACCGGAAAGATCCACAAACGCTTCATCAATACTGTACTGATCTACCCGCGGGCAAATTTCCTCCAGCGTCGTCATTACCCGCTGGCTCATATCGCCATATAAGGCGTAATTGCTGCTGAATACCGCCACGCCATGCCGCTGCAACAGATCTTTTTGTTTGAAATAAGGCTCCGCCATACCAATGCCCAGAGCTTTGGCTTCGGCTGAGCGGGACACAATACAGCCATCGTTATTTGAGAGCACCACCACCGGTTTACCGCTCAGGTCGGGCCGCCAGACGGTTTCACAACTGGTGTAGAACGAGTTCACGTCAACAAGGGCGAACATGATGATCTGGCCTCTTTTATAAATACTGTTTTTATATACAGTACTTCTGGTATTTGAAATGATCAAGTGGCTTATTCGCCTGGGTAGGAAGAGCAGAAAATAAACCGATCATCGGCACTAGGTCTATCAGCCCCACGCGCTATGTGATCCGCTTACCGGCGTAACGGGGCGGGTACGGTATACGAAGCCCATGCGCCCGCGCTCAACGGGCAGTTACAATATCTTCATGACGATGCGTTACAGCAGATCGCCTCTCTTGAGGGAGCATGACAAGAGACGATGCTGTCAGTGTGAAATTGTAGGTAAGGGCAGGGGGAACCAGACGCATGAGCCCCCTTGTCAACCCCGAAAATTAACAGGTCTGGCGTGCGCCACCATAAAGTTAATGCCTGTTGTGTCGATATATATTGAGCAACTTTGCCTCTTCCCTGGACCATAATATGCTCAAAAATATACGCGTCATCACCGGCATCATCATTGCCTTGTCGGTATTTTGTCTGCTTCAGCTAGTTACCGGCGGGCTTTTCTACTCTGCTGTCAATAATGACAGAGTGAACTTTCAGAACACGGGCATCCTTAGCGCACAGCAGGAAAATCTTGGCGATAGCGTCAATACGCTTATTAAAACACGCGTCACCGTTACCCGTGTTGCGATCCGCTTTTTAAAAAATCAACGCGATCCGGCATCGCTTGCCAGTATCGATAAGCTACTCACTACGGCCACTGAATCCCTCAATAAAGCTGAGGGGTACTTTAATAACTATAAAAATACACCGCGTGTCGCAGGGCAGGATGCCGGGTTAGCGAATGAAGTTTCGCAAAACATCACCAAAATGCACGACGTACTGCAGCAGTCCATCACCTTCCTGAAGGCAAACAACTACGAAGCTTATGGCAACCTGGATGCCCAACAGGCGCAGGATGATATGGACGCCAGCTATGCGAAATGGCGCACAGAAAACAACACCTTCCTGCAGGCCGCCGCACAGGAAAACCAGAGCAGCTTCACCAGCATGCAATGGACCCTGGGCGTAATTCTGCTGGTGGTGATCGCGGTCATGACGGTGATCTGGCTGGGGCTGCAACATCTGCTGCTTAAACCACTGCACAGCGTGATGGGGCATATTCGCGCTATCGCCGACGGTGACCTGACACAGCCGATCTCCGCCGAAGGCCGCAATGAGATGAGCCAACTGGCCGGTGGCCTGCACGAGATGCAATCCTCGCTGGTCAAAACCGTGAGCGCGGTGCGTAACAGCTCCGATTCGATTTATACCGGTGCGAGTGAAATCTCTACCGGCAACAACGATCTCTCTTCCCGCACCGAACAACAGGCCTCGTCACTCGAAGAGACCGCCGCCAGTATGGAGCAGTTGACCGCAACGGTGAAACAGAACACCGATAACGCCCGTCAGGCTTCTAACCTGGCGAAAAATGCCTCCGACACCGCAGCACGTGGTGGCCGTGTGGTAAGCGATGTGGTACGCACCATGAGTGAGATCTCCAGCAGTTCGCAGCAAATAGCCCAGATAACCAGCGTGATCGACGCCATTGCTTTCCAGACCAATATCCTCGCCCTGAACGCCGCCGTTGAAGCCGCGCGAGCGGGTGAGCAGGGGCGTGGATTTGCCGTGGTTGCCGGGGAAGTTCGCACACTGGCCAGCCGCAGTGCGCAGGCGGCAAAAGAGATCAAAACGCTGATTGAAAACTCCGTTAACCGCGTCAACTCCGGCACCTCGCTGGTGGCCGAAGCGGGTAATACCATGCAAGAGATTGTTAATGCCGTAACGCGCGTAACCGATATTATGGGCGAAATCGCATCTGCCTCGGACGAGCAGAGCAAAGGCATTGAGCAGGTGAGCCTCGCGGTATCGCAAATGGACAGCGTTACCCAGCAGAACGCCTCGCTGGTGCAGGAGTCCGCTGCGGCCTCAGCCGCACTGGAAGAGCAGGCGGAACAACTGCGTCAGGCCGTCGCGGTCTTCCGCGTCAATGGTCACAGCGCGCTGTTGCAAAGCAAACCCGGTAAACCGACCATTGCCCCGCGCACGGCCGTTGCTTCCACCGCACCTGCTGTTGGCGACGGTAACTGGGAAACCTTCTAAATTTATCCCGGCGGGTAACCTGCCGTTATGCCCTATCCCTTAAAGGAGAGGCATGGCAGTAAACCGCACCGTTCTGGCCCCCTCTCTCCAAAGGAGAGAGGGAACAAACCGCGCCATCCCCACACTCACTCCTGTTTTAATTCCCGCAAAACTGACAACAGGTGCGCGGTCGACATCTCATTTTCCCCCTCTCGCCAGGCTAATCCTAACTCCCGCCACAATGCGGGCTTTAAAGGACGAACCGCGACGCGCTTATCAGCGGAGACGGGCGTGCCCGATTCAAGCGGCAACAGCGTGGCGCCATAACCTGCGCCCACCAGACTTTTTATCGCATCGTTGTAATCAAGTTTGATTCGCGGTACAGGCCGGTGTCCCGTTTTTGCAAGCCACTGATTTGTCAGTTGTGATAAGTGGGTGCCGGAACCATTCAGAATCAGCGGTTTTTCAATCAACCATTGAGGCGACACCACATCCGGCAGATCCCAGTTTGCAGGCAGAAACGCGACAACAGGATCCCGCCGCCAGGCATCAATTTCCAGGCCATTACCCCGCAGTTGTGGGAGCGCAACAATACCGATATCGAGTGAACCGGATTTCAGTTGCTCAAGCGTTTGTTGAGATGTGAGGACGGTAATCTGTACATCGATATTCGGATGAAGCCGCGCCATTTTTTCAATAGCCTGTGGCAACAGATTGGCGATAGCCCCTGTAGACGCCCCCAGTCTTACCTGTCCGGTCAGGCCCTGCGCCTGGCGTGAGATATCGTCAAGGACATACGCGGCATCAGCAAGTAAGCGGCGCGCATGGGTAACCAGCTTTTCGCCAATCGCCGTCGGCCTGACGTTGCCTCGTGTACGGGAAAGCAATGTCGCCCCCACCCGGTTTTCAAGTTCGGAAATATGCAGGCTGACCGTTGGAGGCGACAAGTGCAGTCGTCCGGCAGCCTCATTGAAAGAGCGGGTATCGGCAATCGTTATCAGTGTGCGTAACTGATCAAGGTTAATCTCACGCATCAACATACCTCAGAAAACCTGAATTTGACGTAAAGATAATTCAACTTTACCCACACTAAAACCTGGCACAACATCAATGTCATAAAATTTTATCCGTGACCGGGAAAACACAATGACTAACGTATTTATCGATGGCGAGCAGGGCACCACAGGCTTACAGATCCATGACCGACTGCGCGGTCGCTCAGACATTACCCTGATGACGCTGCCTGTTTCGCATCGCAAAGACACGCACCTGCGGGCCGGGATACTCAACAACTGCGATATCGCAATTTTGTGTTTGCCCGATGAGGCCGCTCGCGAAGCGGTGGCCCTGGTGGAAAACCCGCACGTGCGGATTATCGATGCCAGTTCAGCCCACAGGGTTACGCCCGGCTGGACATATGGTTTTCCTGAAATGAGTGCCGACCAGCCCGAACGCATCCGGACGTCAACGCGCATTACGAACCCTGGCTGTTACCCAACGGGCGCGATTGGTCTTCTGCTCCCGCTGGTCAATGCCGGACTGTTGCCTGCCGATTACCCCCTTTCTATCCATGCTGTTTCCGGCTATTCGGGCGGGGGAAGGGCGGCGATAGAACAGTTCGAAGGCAAGCAAGCCGATTTGGCGCCCGCGTTTCAGGTCTATGGTTTGGGGCTCAGGCACAAACATGTTCCGGAGATTGCGCGCTACGCAGGGCTCTCTGTACCGCCCGTCTTTATGCCTGCCTACGGCGCGTACCGTCAGGGGATCGTGCTGAGTGTGCCGTTGCAGCAACGCTTGCTGCCCAAAAATGCCAGTGCCGTGGCAATCCATGCCTGCCTTACAGAGCATTACAGCCATAGCCAACATGTAAAGGTGCTGCCCCACATAACAGCGGGTGGTGCAGAGCGCATCAACCCGGAGCGCCTGAACGGCACTAATGACATGGAGCTTGGCGTTTTCTCAAACCCCGAAAATGGACAAATACTGCTGACTGCCGTCTTCGATAACCTGGGCAAAGGGGCATCGGGCGCTGCCGTGCAAAACCTCAATTTGCTCCTCGACACCCATTAACACGCGGCCAGGGTGTCGGGCTTTTACGCCCGGCGCCAGCCCCCCGAGCGGACGCTAAGCCGAACATGACGATGTCTCATGTTGCAATGAAATTAACTCGCTTTCTCTCATCCAGAGGCTCTGGCATAAATATGTATTATTAACTTATTGATAACATGAAAACTGCGGAATGAGACACCCGGTCGCTTAATAAAATAAGCCAGTTTTTATGTCAGAACTCAGGGTGTAAAATTACAATGAATAAAGATTTCACATTTACCATTAAAAGCAGTCGTTTCGACGAAAATTATAACCCCTCAGAAAATACCCGTATCACCACTAACTTCGCTAATTTGGCCAGAGGCGACAATCGTCAGGAGAATCTGCGTAATACGCTAGTGATGATTAATAACCGTTTCAATGCTCTGGCCTATTGGGATAACCCGCACGCCAATCGTTATTCTGTTGAACTTGACATTATCTCCGCTGAACTGAATATTGGCGATGAAGGCAATGACATTGCGTTTCCGGCAATTGAAATATTGAAAACGAATATCGTTGATAAAGAAACAAACGAACGCATAGAGGGCATTGTCGGGAATAATTTCTCGTCTTATGTGCGGGATTATGACTTTAGCGTATTGCTCTTAGAGCACAACAAAGGCCAGGGGACGTTCAGTATTCCGGCTGATTTTGGCGACTTGCATGGCAAGTTATTTAAGCATTTCGTCAATTCCCGTGCCTACAAAGAGAACTTCAAAAAGTCACCGGTGATCTGCCTGAGCGTGTCCAGTAAAGATATCTATCACCGCACGGGCAATCAGCACCCTGTATTAGGCATTGAATACCAGCCCAACGGCACGTCGCTGACGGAGCAGTATTTCAGCAAAATGGGCCTGCAGGTTCGCTATTTCATGCCGCAAAATAGCGTTGCGCCGCTGGCTTTTTATTTCTCGGGTGATTTGCTGCGCGATTACACCAGTCTTGAGCTTATCAGTACCATCAGTACGATGGAGACGTTCCAGAAGATTTATCGACCTGAAATCTATAATGCTAACGCTGTCGCCGGTCACTTTTATCAGCCAGACCTGAACCACCAGGATCATTCATTAACCAAAATTGTGTATGACCGTGAAGAGCGCAGTCAGTTGGCTATTGAGCAGGGCAAATTTACTGAAGAACACTTTATTAAACCCTACAAAAATATTCTTGAACAATGGTCCGCTAACTACGCTCTTTAATTAACCAGGATTAAAAGGTCATTTATTATGAAAACATTGCTTCCCACCTCAACGGCTGGCAGTTTACCCAAACCGTCCTGGCTTGCAGAGCCCGAAAAACTGTGGTCGCCCTGGAAATTACAAAATGAAGAGTTAATTGAGGGGAAAAAAGATGCCCTGAGTTTATCTCTCTACGATCAACTGCGGGCAGGGATTGATATTGTCAGCGATGGCGAACAAACGCGCCAACATTTTGTCACGACCTTTATTGAACACCTCAGCGGCGTTGATTTTGAAAAACGCGAGACTGTCAGAATTCGCAATCGCTACGATGCGAGTGTTCCGACCGTGGTAGGTGCGGTGGCGCGTCAAAAACCGGTTTTTGTTGACGATGCCAAATTTTTGCGGCAACTGACTAAACAGCCCATTAAATGGGCGTTGCCCGGGCCGATGACGATGATCGATACGCTCTATGATGCCCATTACAAAAGCCGTGAAAAACTCGCCTGGGAATTTGCAAAAATTCTCAATCAGGAAGCCAAAGAACTAGAGGCTGCGGGTGTTGATATTATCCAGTTTGATGAACCGGCTTTTAATGTCTTCTTCGACGAGGTGAACGACTGGGGTGTTGCCGCATTAGAAAGAGCCATTGAAGGGCTGAAATGCGAAACGGCGGTACACATCTGTTACGGCTACGGCATTAAGGCCAATACCGACTGGAAAAAGACACTGGGCTCTGAGTGGCGGCAATACGAAGAGGCGTTTCCCAAACTGCAAACATCGAATATCGATATCATTTCACTGGAATGCCATAACTCGCGTGTTCCCATGGATCTGCTGGAACTGATTCGCGGTAAGAAAGTGATGGTAGGCGCGATTGACGTGGCGACTTCGACCATTGAAACGCCTGAAGAGGTCGCCAGTACGCTGCGTAAAGCTCTCCAGTTTGTTGATGCCGATAAGCTTTACCCTTCGACTAACTGTGGCATGACGCCGTTATCGCGTCGGGTCGCCAATGGTAAGCTCAACGCATTAAGTGCGGGTGCGGAAATTATCCGCCGGGAACTTGCGGGAAAATAACGCCACCCGTTATTGGTGAATTTAAAGAATGCAGTCCGGGTCAGGTGAGGGGATAAATATCGTCCTTGACTGAATAACCGGACTCTGCAATATCTGTGGTGGCCGTGCTAAAAGATGTAGCATGGCTACTATATCACTTTTTGATTGCTTAAATCCGCAAGCAGTATTTATATAATATATTTTTTATCCCGTTGTGATTGTTGTGCTCGCTCGTCGGGCGATAATCTATTTAATGCCTCCCTTTGCGATAATAACCTGTTTTATATGTGATTTTTCTTTATAAAATAAATAACATTCAAAACTATTTAACCTTGCTTAATACTAAGTAAGTGTTCCTTAACTAAAATTTTATCTATTGCAGATATAAAGATAAGCCCACCGGCGCCGATAAAAATAAAACTGTATATGCGCTGATGAGGCTGAACATGACCATTCTTAAAAAACTGACCTTAATATTTATTTTTTCAATTGTGATAATGATCACCCTGGGTGGACTTAGTCTGAAAGCGCTCAACAACGCACAAAACAGATTCGAATATGTGACAACCAATAGTATGCCGAGTATCAGTAAACTCAGTGAGGGGTTGCTACACAGGGAAGAGGCGAGGCGTCAGATTCTTATGTCGTTGCTGGTAAACCAGATAGAAGTATTTGAAAAACACATAGGTACAGCAACCAGTGAGTTAAATAAAGTTCAAAGCATATTAAATGAATACCAGTCAAATCTGATTTCAGACCAACATGATGGTGAATTAATTAAAAAAACCATCCGCGCGTTTGAAGACTATAAAGTAAAAGTAATGGACATGAAAAGTGTCTATGAGAAAGAAGGTATTGATGCGGCGAGATTAATGGTATCCGATGGAGGAACTACGGCCACTGCTTCTGTGGCGCTTAGCGCGGCGATACAAGAAATGCTGGAATATAACTATAAAATCGCTGTTAATTATGCCGAAGAGAACCACAATCAATATCACGAAACAGTGTGGTTTTTGAGCATCATCATTATTGTTGCGGTGGCACTTATTGCCCTTTTCTCATGGCAAATCCTGACTTATCTGAAAAAAGGGTTACGTACTCTTCAGGAAAGCATGGCAACCATCAGCGATACGCTGAATCTCACCCTGCGATTAAATATTGATAAAAACGATGAGCTGGGTATTACGGCAAAGAGTTTTAACGGTCTGGTTGAAAAAATCAGAGGGGCATTATCAAGCGTAAAAGATGCAAGTAAAGAAGTCGATACCGCTGCGAATGAAATTGCGGTCAGTAACGACGACCTCTCTTCACGGACTGAATCTCAGGCCTCTTCTCTGGAGGAGACGGCGGCAAGCATGAATGAGTTGTCAGTTACCGTCAGTCACAACATGGATAACGCTAAACAAGCGAATGCGTATATTGGCCAGGTCCAGTCGATAGTCAATGAAAGCCACCAGGAACTCGGTGCGCTGAAAGGGTCTATTGACGATATTTCGTTATCCTCAAGCAAGATTGCAGAAATTACATCCATCATTGACGGTATCGCTTTTCAAACCAATATTCTTGCGCTCAATGCTGCGGTGGAAGCCGCGCGTGCCGGTGAGCAGGGTAAAGGGTTCGCCGTAGTGGCAGGAGAAGTGCGCTCTTTATCCCAGCGCTCCTCCGTTGCTGCCCGCGATATTCGCGACTTAATTGAAGAGGCGCTGAAAAATATCAACAAAGGCGTCGTGTATGCGGCAAGTGTGACAACGAAGATGAATAATGCGCTGGGAATGGTGGATGAAACGACACAGCTTATTAATCAGGTAAACCACTCTTCCGGCGAGCAGAGTTATGGCATCGAACAGGTCAATATTGCAGTAAGCCAAATGGAAGGTAACCTGCAACAGAACGCGGCGATGGTAGAGCAGATGGCCACTGCGGCAAACTCGTTAAGTCAGCAGGCCAGTACGCTCTTAAAAGAAGTTGAAGCGTTCCACCTGTAAAGGCCAGTTGATCGCCAATTTACCACCATAGCAGACCTGCATTATGCCCGTGTCGTGTCAGACACTGATAAAGACACGGGGCAGGCCTGCCTACCGGTCAGTTGTTAAAACAGGCAGCGGACATTTGTCGGGTTCAGGGCTAAATTTCCGTACCTGGCGCGCTTTACGCCAAAGATGGCGCCTTTTGAATGTCTTCGCCCGCACTGAAACGTTATGCTGTCATCCGAAACCCTGATGAGTATTCCCGTTCGGAAATTTAACAATGGCACGTAACCGCACTTTCTCTCTTGATATTGGCTGGAGAACGCTTCTGAAAGACGCAGGTCTCCAGCCTGAACAAATACTGCGCAAAGCCGGCCTGCCTGACGATCTCTTTTCCAGGCCAGATCGCAGACTCGATACAGACCACTATTTTCGTTTCTGGCGCGCACTGGAGAGGGAAGCAAATGATGCGGCTTTTCCCTTGCGCCTGGTTGAACATGTCTCTGCAGAAATCTTCGACCCTCCTCTTTTCGCGGCGCTGTGCAGCACAAATATGATGCAGGCCGTGCAGCGACTGGCCAGATATAAACAGCTCATTGCCCCGATGGCCCTTGAGACTACCGTGGATCAAACCGGCAGCCTGACCGTGTCTCCGGGGTGGTTGTTCGCCACAGACATCCCCATATCGTTGCAGGTCGCCGAGCTTGCTTTTTTACTCCGGCTGCTACGACTGGCAACCCGCGAACCGGTTAAGGCACTAAGCGTGGCGATTCCACAGCGCCCGGAAGCTGTTTTGGCGCGCCACTATGAGCGCTTTTTCGGTATCGCCATGCAGTATGGAGAAAAGCCGTACATCCGTTTTTCCGCCACGGATATCCTGCGACCCTTTTTGACGGTAAATGAAGGGATGTGGCAGGTATTTGAGCCTGAATTGCGCCGCCGTCTCAGCCAGTTAGATGAAACGGCTTCCACTGCCGAACGTGTGCGTGCGGTACTTCTGGAACTGCTGCCGGGTAACGAAGCCACGATTGAGAAAACGGCAGAACGTCTGGGGATGAGCAAGCGCACTCTGCAACGCAGGCTTGAAGAAGAAGGGGAAAATTTCCGCGTCCTTATCAATCGCTGTCGGGAAAACCTGGCCCGACACTATCTGAGCAATACCAACCTGTCCGGCTACGAAATTGCCTTCCTGCTTGGCTTTGAAGACCCTAATTCCTTCTACCGCGCCTTTATGGCCTGGACTGGTCAGACGCCAGAAACAGTCAGGGGCTCTCTGCGTCTTAATTAAACTGAACATTTCCCTTCGGCACAAAGCGGTTCTCACCGTCAGATGGCGCGCTTAGCAAGTACTCTGGCGCGTCAGGCAAGAACAATCAGGCATCTGCTCAGGCAAACTGGAGACAGTTCACTCAACGAGGTGCCTATGTTTACTCAAAAAAAGAAAACCGCGCTGGTCACCGGCGCATCGTCAGGCATGGGAAAGGCCATTGCTCGTCGTCTTATTCAGGATGGCTATCAGGTCTACGTGGCTGCCCGCAGTATCGAAAAAATGGCTGACCTTGTCCGGCTCGGCGCACAACCGCTACGGATGGATATTTCCCGCGATGAGGACATCGTATCCGGCGTGAATACCATTCTGGATCAGACTGGCGGTGTCGATGTGCTGGTCAACAACGCCGGTTTTGGTCTCTACGGCCCGGTAGAAGAGATCGGTATGGACGAAGCACGCTATCAGTTTGAGGTTAATCTTTTCGGTGCCGCGCGGCTCACGCAACTCCTGCTCCCCGCCATGCGGGCCAGACGCGCCGGGCATATTGTTAACATCAGTTCCATGGGAGGAAAGATGTACAGCGTGCTGGGGGCCTGGTATCACGCAACCAAACATGCACTGGAAGGATGGTCGGACTGTTTGCGGCTGGAAGTCGCAGAATTCGGCATAAACGTCGTGATCATCGAACCCGGCGTCATAGAGACAGGTTTCGGTGATGCCGCGAGCAACAGTATTGTCAAACGTTCGGCCAGCGGCCCGTACGGACATCTGGTACAGAAGGTGGCTTCATCAATTAAAAAAACCTACGGGCAGGGGACAGGCAGTGACCCACAGGTCATTGCAGATGTGGTCTCCCGTGCCGTGAACAGCAACAACCCACGTACCCGCTATGCCGTCGGTAAGTTTGCAAAGATGCTCATCCGCATGCGTGTCTGGCTCGGCGATCGTTTGTTCGATCGGCTTATCCTCAGCCAGACACGCTAACAAACGGGCTGGTTTAGTCAGCGAGATAGGGAACAATAGTGACTGTGTTTATGATAACCCCTCTGCGGGTGACTATAAGTCAATCACCAGTTCCCCGGAGTGGCTACGGGAGCAGCACAGCGCGATATGTTGCGCGGCGGCGGATTTCTCTGCTGCCGATTGCACGGTATCCCGGTGATCGACAACGCCGTCGACAACCGGCGTCAGGCAGGCCCCACAGATCCCCATCTCGCAGGAAAGCGGTACCGCCACGCCATTGTCCTGTAGCACTTGCGCGATACTCTTATTCGCCGGTACGGGCCATTTCTCCCCGCTGGACGCCAGGGTAATCGTAAAGGTTGCTGCATCTTGCGCGATCGCCGCCGGGGCAACAGGCGCAAAGGCCTCGCTGTGGATGTGCGTCTCCGCCCAGCCTTTTTTCAGGGCAGCGTCCCTGACCGCCGCCATAAACCCCTCGGGTCCACAGGTGTAAATACGCTGTTCGTCGCCGGGGGCGGGAAGCAGGGTCGCCAGCCACTGACGTGGGCTCTCCCCCTCAGCGGAACAGTGCACCACGCAAATACCGTGTTTGAGTGGTCGGGAGAGTTCGCGCAAAAATGCGGCCTCTTCACGGCGTTTAACAAAATAGTGCAGTACAAATGGCCGGCCTGTGGCCTCCCTTTGCAGCAGCATTGCATACAGGGGAGTGATGCCAATCCCCGCCGCCAGTAGCAGAACCGGGCCATCATCGCGCAGAGCAAACAGGTTGCGCGGTGCGGAAATCAGCAGCCTCTGGCCGGGGCGTAGCGTCTGGTGGATATAGCGTGAACCGCCACGCGATGCGCGCTCCTGCGCCACGCAGATAAGGTAACTTCCCGCTCTGTTGTCACCTGTCAGGGAATATTGGCGGATCAGGCCGCAGGGCAGATGCACATCAATATGGGCGCCGGGCTCCCAACCGGGCAGGGGCTCGCCACTGGCGCTAACCAGCCGCACGGCCAGACTTCTGTCACCCTGACACCATAATCCGTCAACCACCACGTTCAGCATCTCGTTCATGGCGCACCTCAAACCAGGAAAAACTCGCCAAAGCCCATTTTTTTCAGGCCACGGCGATAGGCAATCGAACTTCGGTCTGCCGGAATATGGGCTTCCAGCGTCAGATCCAGCGGCAGCCTTTCCGGGCGTTGGGTTTCGACCATCAGGCGGTCTTCTTCAAATACGCGCAGGTTAAAGGCATGAACATCCTCAACGGGGACATGCAGATCGAAATTACGTGCGATAGGCGCGAACATGCGGGTCACACGTGATGAGACAGGCGATGCGGCATTCATGATCACCAGCCGCGCCTCGCCGGGAAAATGGATCGTCAGCGTGGCGGTAAACGGCAGATGCATTTCGAAATGACGCAGCCACTGAAAGCCATCCGGCGCCTGATGTTGGGAGCTTGCCGGATAATTGCCTACCGAACTCCAGTAATCGGCGACAAACCCGAACTCGGTTTCCTGCGGATTATAATCGGGGACGACCTGGTTGCTGGCATCGGCAAAGGTTGCCGTGTGGATCCAGGCGAAGTGGGCCACATCGAGAAACCCTTCTACCTGCCGTCCGGCGAAACCGTTCACTTCAAAAGCGGGGCAGTTGATCTGCTGAAAACCAGCGTCATCCCAGTGCGGCATTGTTGGCAGTGGCTGGGGGTTTTCCGCGTCAAACGCCAGGCACGTCCAGATGAGACCGTAGCGCTCTTCAACCGCATAGGTTAACAGGTTGAGTTTCGCCGGGACCGCCTGGCCGGGGCTGGAGGGGATGCGGTTGCAGCGGCCATCTTCGCCGAAACGAAGCCCGTGGTAGGGGCAGACAATCCCTTCGTCGTCGTGAAAACCGAGCGTTAATGGCACGCCACGATGTGGGCAGACATCGCGGGCGACCACCACCTGACCTTTCACGCGGTAAATCACCAGTTGTTCATCCAGCAGCGTGGCTTTGACCGGCGCGGCGCCAATATCACAGGCGCGGGCGACCGGATGCCAGCATTTTGCCAGACGTAACCAATCCTCCGGTTCGAAGGTGCAACGGACGGGTGGGGTGGGGAGTGCTGTATTCATGGTCATCCTTCCTGCTCACGGAAAAGCAATTGTTTAATTGTTGTAACTTTATTGTTGTCATATTAGGGTGTGCACATCCATCACCATTAATTCACTGCCCCGTTGCAAAAAAGTGTACAGGTGCTGCATGAGTCCATTTTCGCGTTTCGCCCTCTACTTCGCCGAAGTTGCCCGCAGCGGTAGCCTGCGCCGTGCCGCCGAAAAATTGCATATCTCTCCCTCAGCCATTAACCGACAGATCCTGCAGGCCGAGGAAGCGTTTGGTACGCCGCTGTTTGAACGGCTACCGGAAGGCTTACGGATGACCACCGCGGGAGAATTGCTCTACGACAATCTGCTGCGCTGGCAAAAAGAGTTTCAGCTTACCCGGCAGAAATTTGATGAGTTGCAGGGGCTTAAGCGCGGCACGGTTAGCGTGGGGATGGTGCAGGCGCTGGCCGAGGGGAGCTTTGCCAGTGCGCTGGCCGATATTATTAGCGGGCAACCCTGGCTGGAGCTGGTGTTACAGGTCGCGGATAGCCATACCGTCAGCCAGAAAGTGCGGCAGGCGGATCTCGATTTTGGCTTGATCCTCGATCCGGAGGGGCAGACAGGGTTAAACGTGCTGGCATTCGCCGAGCTGGAGATGGGGGTGGTGATGCGCCCGGATCATGAAATGGCCCAGGCATCGGCACTGTCGTTGGGCGAGCTGAGCGAGGCGCGACATATTCTGCCCGGCGCGCCCCTGATTGTGCATGATCGTGTCGGTATGCTCTATCGCCACTACGATCTGGCCCCGGCAAACACCATCAACTGTAACGATATCCGGCTTATCAAATCGCTGGTGTTAAAGGGGAGCGGCGTGACGGTGCTGAGCCTGCTGGATGTGCTGGATGAGGTGAAGAGCGGGCAACTGGCGTTTGTCCCGCTGCGTAACAAGCTGTTGCGTCCGCTGACTCTGGCGCTGTGCACCGCCCCCTCGCGCCAGCTTTCCCGTCCGGCGCAGATGGTCATCCAGAAGCTGACCGCCGTGATGGAGGAGATGCAGATTCTGCACCCGCCGTTGGTCTGATCCCCGGTGGCGCTGACGCTTACCGGGGCTACGGTGCATAGCTGTCTGCGAGCAGATTACCCCAATGGCCCGCCCTGAATGGTGTCGCACAGCCCGTTGATAATGCGCTCACCGCTCTCTTCCTTGAGTTCCTGATACCAGGCCTGCGTCAGCGCCATATCCTTACCATGTGTAACATCGCAGCGTTTACGCGCTTTGAGCACCAGATCGCGCACCCGGTCACAGCGCTGCGCTTCATACTCTCGCAGCGCGCTTTCAATATTGGTCTGCGTACGGAAAATCTCCCCCAGCACCACCGCATCCTCCATTGCCGCGCAGCCGCCCTGGCCGATATCCGGCGTCGTGCTGTGCCCGGCATCGCCCAGCAATGCCACTTTGCCCCGCACCAGTTTATCGAACGGCTCGATATCATGGATCTCAATGCGGTTGGTGGTCTGCGGATCAAGTGCGGCAATCAGCCGCTGAACCGGCGGCGCCCAGCCGCTAAAATAGCGTGTTAAATCGTCACGCAGCGTGGTGCGGTCTTCGGCAAGCCCGGCAGGCAACGGCACATCGAAGAAAAAATAAAAACGTCCATCAGAAACCGGCATCAGCGACACCCGTTTGCCTTCGCCGACAAACGTGGTCCACTGCTCAGCCGGGGCAATCGCTTCGTCGATCTTCACAAGGCCATTCCAGTTGACGTAACCCGCATAGCGGCGTTGCGGCGTGTAGCCCAACACGTAAGGACGCAGCGCCGAATGGCTGCCGTCGGCGGCAATCAGGAAATCACCGTGCGCTGTAGTGCCATCGGTAAACCACGCGGTAACGCCGTCGGCGTTCTCTTCCACGTTGCTTACACGCTTGCCAAACTGCACCTTATCGCGTCCCCAGTGATTGAGCATTTCGCGCTGCAACTCTGCGCGCGATACCGGGCACGGGCGACCACCAACCCGCTCAACCAGCGGTGCCAGGCTAAATTGCGTCAGGGTTTCGCCCTGGCGGTAATCTTTATAGGCCATAAAGCGCATTGGGCCGCCGTAAGTCTCCATCATCTCGCCCATACCCAGATGACGCATACATTTCACGCCGTTGGGCCAGATGGAAATCGCCGCACCGACGGGTTTGATCTCTTTTACCGCCTCAAAGACGTCACACGCGATGCCTGCATTTTTTAACGCTACGGCTGCGCTCAGCCCGCCAATACCTGCGCCAATCACCAGTGCTTTCATTCTGATCTCCTTTTATCTGCGTATCAGAGGTTCAGCAATTTGCGTACCAGAATGTGCAGACGCGTAACCACAGGGTAAAGCGTGCAATGCACTGTTGTGTTGCACTATTGTTGTGCGTATTTGCATTAGTGTTGCCTTTTTGTGAATCAAAAATTTCTTTACTGAATGTCAGGAATCTAAAGTTTCACAGTGATGGCAGGGATCGTTGACTCTGGCCTGCTTTGTGCATCAGGCCGTTGACGCTCATAAATAACAGGATGCAAGACCATGTCTGATGAAAAAAACAACGGTTTATTGTACGGGCTGGAACAGCGGATCCCGCCGCTGCCCGCTTTTTTCAGTGCGTTACAGCATGTGCTGGCCGGGTTAGTCGGGATCATCACGCCGCCGCTCATCATTGGCGCGACGCTGGGGCTGGGCGAGTGGATGCCTTATCTCATCAGCATGTCGTTGCTGGCCTCGGGTATTGGCACGTTTTTACAATCCAACCGCGTATGGGGCATTGGGGCCGGGATGATCTGCATGCAGGGCACCAGCTTTGCGTTTCTCGGCGTGGCTATCGCTGGTGGGATGTGGGTCAAAGGGCAGGGTGGCACCGCCCAGGATGTGATGGCGATGCTGTTTGGTGTGAATGTCGTTGCCGCGCTGGTGCCAATTATCGTCAGCCGTTTTATTGAGCCGCTCAAACGCATCTTCACACCTATCATTACCGGTAGCGTGATTGCCCTGATAGGTATCAGCCTGATTAAAGTCAGCGTGAATAACTGGTGCGGCGGTGTGCAGGCGAAAGATTTTGGCAGCATGAGCAATATCGCCCTTGGCGCAGGCACGCTGGCGGTGATTGTATTACTGAGCTGTGCGAAGAACCGCTGGTTGCGTCTCTCGTCTGTGGTGGTCGGCATTGCTGTAGGCTGTATTGCGGCGGCGCTTGCCGGTAAGTTTCATTTCAATGGCCTGGGCGATACCTGGTTTCGTTTGCCTGCGCTGTTCCCGTTTGGTTTTCAGTTCAATGGCGCCATTTTCCTGCCCGTGGCGCTGGTGTCACTGGTGTGTATTCTTGAGGCCGTAGGCGATCTCACCGCCAACTGTCTTATCTCTCACCAGCCAATTGATGACAGCGCCTTTCGCTCACGGCTGAAAGGCGGCATCCTCGCCGATGGCATCAGTTGTATGATCGCGGCGATGCTCTGCGCTTTTCCGAATACGACCTTTGCGCAAAATAATGGCGTCATCCAGATGACCGGCGTCGCCAGCCGCTTTGTCGGGCGCTATATCGGCGTGGTACTGATTCTGCTTGGGCTGTTTCCGCCGTTTGGTGAAATTCTGCGCCAGATCCCACTGCCGGTACTGGGCGGCGCGACCATGGTGATGTTTGGTTGCGTGGTGGCGGCCGGGATCCGCATCATTACCCAGAACCCGTTAACCCGCCGCGACATGCTGATTGTCGGGCTGGCGTTTGGTTTCGGTATGGGCGTCGAAGCCGTACCCGCTTTTCTCGCCCATTTCCCGGCGATTATCGGTAATCTGTTTGGCTCGGCGGCAACCTGCGGTGGTCTGGTGGCGATTGTGCTGAATCTCATTATTCCGGAAGAAAAACCCGCTACCGCTGCGAAGACAAGGAGTCACGATGATCGCGCTGAATCACTTTAATCAACTGGAAGCTGATGCCGCGATGGCGCTGTTACAGCCTTGCGTTGCGCTCCCTGGCTGGGCGGCGGCGCTGGTTGCCGCGCGTCCGTTTGCCAGTCTTGCCGCGTTGCACCATACCGCGAAGGCGCTGACGCAATCCTGGGGAGGCGCCGAGCTTGAACAGGCGCTGAGCGCGCATCCGCGTATTGGCGAAAAACCTGGCGGGCAGCAGGCGCATGCCGTGTTATCGCGCCAGGAGCAGTCGGCGGTGAACGCAGATGATAGGCAACTGGCCGAGGCGTTACGGTTGGGAAATGCAGATTATGAAGCGCGTTTTGGCCGGGTCTTTTTGATTCGCGCCAAAGGGCGCAGCGCAGAAGAGATCTTAGAAGCGCTCAGGCAACGGCTGACCCACAGTGATGCCGAAGAGACGGCGGTGGCGCTGGAGCAGTTACGGGAAATTACCTTATTACGACTGGCAGGAGCGATTGGCGAATGAGCAGCCTCAGTACACATATTCTTGATATTTCTACCGGCAAACCGGCATCCGGTGTGACGGTCTTTCTGGCGCGTGATGAGCACGTGCTGGCACAGGGCATCACCGACGGGAATGGGCGAATTGGTGCGTTTCCCGTGCCGCTGACGCCGGGGCGTTACCGGCTGGTGGCGCAGACGGGGGAGTGGTTTGCGAAGCAGGATGTGGCGACGCTGTTTCCCTGCGCGCAAATTGATTTTGTGGTTGCGCAAGGGGCAGAGGAACATTTCCATCTGCCGTTTTTAATTGCTCCTGGCGGCTGGTCAACCTATCGCGGGAGCTGATTTTGGCTGCATTTTCACGTGCGGCTGACTCCCCCCGGTGGCGCTACCACTTACCGGGGCTACGTTCGGTAGGGTAGCCCGGGTAAGGCGCTTGCGCCGCTACCCGGGAAAGGTATCACTGCGCGTCCTCATTTCCCCATGCACACTGGCCATTAATCCACGTCTCGCTGATATTGCGCTCATCGCCGAGGGTCATCAGCACAAACAATTGCTCATAAATATCCTTGCTGCGCTCGTTACGCAGGCGCTGCAACGGCGTGACTGCCGGGTCGATAACCACAAAATCGGCCTCTTTCCCGACGGCAAAATTGCCAATTTTATCGTCCAGACGCAAGGCATGAGCTCCGCCAAGGGTGGCGTGGTAAAACGCTTCGCTGGCACGCAGACGATAGCTTTGCAACTGGCCCACTTTATAGGCCTCACCCAGCGTACGTAACATGCTGAACGTGGTGCCTGCGCCTACATCCGTGCCAATGCCCATACGTACCTTGTACTGCCAACTGGCGGGCAGGCGGAACAATCCGCTGCCGAGAAACAGATTCGAGGTCGGGCAGAACGCCACCGCGGAGCCGGTATCATGCAGACACTGCCACTCCTCATCATGCAAATGGATGCCATGCGCAAATACGCTGCCCTCGCCGGTCAGCCCATAATGATGGTAAACATCGAGATAGCGTGCATGCTCTGGCCAGAGATCGTTCACCCACGCCACTTCATTAGGGTTTTCACTTAAATGCGTCTGTAGCCAGGTCTGTGGAAATTCCTCGCGCAAACGGCGCACCGCATCAAGCAGCTCGGGTGTCGAGGTCGGCGCAAAGCGTGGCGTAAGGGCGTAGCCCAGTCGCCCCTGGTGTTGCCAGCGCTGGATCAACTCACGTGTTTGCCGGTAACTCTCTTCGGCGGTTTCACTCAGGTAATCCGGTGCATGGCGATCCATCATCACTTTACCGGCGATCAGGCGCATGTTGAGGCGCAACGCTTCGCTAAACAGGGCATTGACCGACTCCGGATGCAGCGTGCAGAACACCATTGCCGTGGTGGTACCGTGGCTTAGCAACTGACCAATAAAGAAACGGGCAATCTCTGCCGCGTAAGCCTCATCGGCAAACTGGCTCTCTACCGGGAAAGTGTAGGTGGTCAGCCACTCCAGCAGTTGTTCGCCAAACGCGCCAATCATCTCCGTTTGCGGGTAATGCACATGGGCATCGATAAAGCCAGGCAGCAGCAGCTTGCCGCGCCTGTCGGTGTAGCCTTTTTGCGCATCCAGATGTTGTTCTCCCTCCTGCCAGGTCATTCGCGCCTGGATCTTTCCGTCGCGAATAAACAGCAGCCCGTCCTCAATAAAACGCGCATTAAGGGCGATATCGTCTGCGTTATCGCAGACCTGGGCAATATCAAACAGCGCACCGCGAATCGCGACATGGTAGTCAATCATCTTTTCTGCCTTCATTGTTTCCGTACGGGTAAAAAAGTAATGCAAGATGAGTGCCAGCGTATGGCGAGGCGTGGGGAGTAGAACCCACTTACACCGGGTTGTAGTTTAAGTGTGAAAAGCCCGTATTCAGTGGTGAGAAGCGCGCGTGTGCATCTTCCGGGAGTGCACACGGGGTCAGTGCTAACGGCGAAAAGAGACGCTTTTATTACAATTAAAAGCAAGCTGATTGGGTTTTGTTTTCACGCCATCAGAGACGCCACGGCTAAAGTCCCTCAAATTTTCGAAACATCCAGCCCGGCTGCTTTCAGGCGATTGACAATTTTAATCATTTTACTGACCACTGTTCTGAATGATTGATTGACGCCAATTCGGTCACACACCACGTCGCTAGGGACATGCTTCAACTCATCAGCATATTTAATAAGTTGCAGGTGCATTTCAGCCGATTTAGCTCGAGGTGGTGCGTCACGCAGAGCCTTTTTAATCTCTGCATAAATCTGTTCCTGATTATCCATTAAGTAAGCCTTAATTGTTTCGCTGCTAAGCAATACTGAGAATCATTTACTTTTAACACATATTCAAGTGATCAATGGAAGGTATTGTCTCCACATTATGAAGATATATCCTCGTTGTAAATTTTAGCAGCTTCTTATGCCTTTTCACCCCGTTGTCGGCAGGCCCCTATGGTACAAATTTTTTGTTGTGTCCGCGTTTATAGCAGCCGTTTTTGACAGAAGGACCGCGGTGCTCTGTGGCTTTTGCGCCTCTTGCGAAACCCAGCGTACGGCCATGGATATCGGCATTATGTAAGAGCCCGGACAGGGGCTCACGTAACGTGGTCGCTAAGAATAATAAAATAAGAATACGCGGGGGAGGACTTTATATTCATGGTGTGAATATTTGAAATGTTTGAAATAGAGGGAATTAAGCAATACACTCACTTCCCCCATTAATTTCCCGGAAGACGGAAAGTGAAATTATTCTCAACACAACGAACTGATGCCTGGTTATTAACAGAAGATTTAGCTGAAAGCTTTCAGCGTTATATCGTGGACAACAGAGACTATTTTTCGCAATTTGAACCTTTACGCGATGAAGCGTACTTTTCCATAGAAAACATTATCTCCAGGATAAAAGCCTCTTGTAATGAATTCGAAGAAAAGAAAAATCTGTCAATCGTCTTTACGATGCAAGGCGAGAAGAAAATAATTGGCAACGTCAACTTTACTAACTTTGTCTATGGCGTTTTTCAGGCGTGTTACCTTGGGTTTTCAATTGATCTCGCTTATCAGGGTAAAGGCCTGATGCAGGAAGTGCTCAGCGAGGCGATTCACCATATCCATAAACATTATGGTTTGCATCGTATTATGGCGAATCACCTTCCTGATAATCTACGCAGCGCAAATACCCTTAAACGACTTGGGTTTATTAAAGAGGGATATGCCAGTTCTTATCTCAAAATAAACGGTAAGTGGCAGGATCACGTTCTCAATTCGCTTGTTCTCCCGGAGAATTAATTCACAGGAACAGTCAAAAAAGAAGCAACGCAAGGGTGCTGGCATACCGCTTTATCGCGTTATCAAAGGTTTCGCCGCTCAGCAGTCCTCGCGTTTTTCAGCCCATTTGAGCATCGCATCGAGTGCCGGGCAAAGCGCCTGGCCCCACTCGGTGAGTCGATATTCTACCTTTGGCGGCACTTGCGGATACACCATGCGCGAGACGAGACCATCGGACTCCAGTTGTCGCAACTGCTGGGCGAGCATCTTCTGCGAAATAGCGGGGATCAGTTTTTCAAAATCTGAATAGCGCTGTACTTTTCCATCGAACAAATGAAAAAGAATAATTAATTTCCAGCGGCCTTCGAGAAGGCGCAGAACCTGTTCCACGCCGCTTGCGGCAGTTTCCGGCGTATATAACTTACTCATAATTCAGTAGCTCACTTTTTCGTGCGTACTTGTTAATTTCACAGTCTATGTTGAATATACCCGCACTGTAAATAACGGGAGTCAGGAGCCATGTCTTTACTATTACCGCATGCTATTGCGACCTATTTTGCGATAAGTAATGGCGGCGATATCGCCAGCGTTCAGCACTGTTTTACCACCGACGCTATTGTAAAAGATGAAGGTAAAACCCATCACGGGCACACGGCGATCGCGGCATGGCAACGTGCCGCGCAGACCGCGTTTGACTACAGCGTTGAGCCGCTTGAAATGCATAGCGAAGGCGAGCGGGTCATCGTCACTTCGAAGGTTGTCGGCAATTTTCCCGGCAGCCCGGTAACGCTCAGGCATGCCTTCGGGCTGGTGGGTGACAAAATCAATACACTGGAGATTGTATGATGGCCTTAGATCTTGATTTCCAGGGCAAACGCGTGCTGGTGACCGCAGGCACCAAAGGCGTCGGCAAAGCGGTCGTCGGGCTATTAAAACAGTTGGGTGCCACAGTGTTAACCACCGCGCGCCATGTACCGACGGAATCTGTTGCCGATGCCTTCGTGGCGGCAGATCTCACCACGGTAGAAGGCTGTGCCTGCGTGGCGCAAGCTGTGCAAGTACACCTGGGGGGTGTCGACGTCATCATTCATGTGGCGGGGGGCTCTACGTCACCCGGCGGCGGGTTTGCGGCGCTGGGCGAAGAGGAGTGGCAGCAGGAACTCAACCTTAATCTGCTACCCGCGGTACGCCTGGATCGCGCACTGCTACCAGGGATGCTGGCGCAGGGAAGTGGGGTCATTATCCACGTCACCTCTATCCAGCGTGAGCTGCCGTTACCGGAATCGACAACCGGCTACGCGGCGGCCAAAGCGGCGCTCTCGGCGTACAGCAAAAGCCTGTCGAAAGAGGTGTCGCCAAAAGGCATTCGCGTGGTTCGCGTTGCCCCCGGCTGGATTGAAACAGAAGCCTCGGTGGCAATGGCGGAGCGACTGGCGCAGCAGGCGGGAACCGATTACGAAGGCGGAAAGCAGATAATCATGAAGGCACTCGGTGGGATCCCGCTGGGGCGCCCATCAAAACCTCTTGAAGTGGCGAATCTTATTGCTTTTCTAGCGTCATCGTATGCCGCCGCCATCACCGGCACGGAATATGTGATAGATGGTGGCACCGTTCCAACAGTGTAACCCTGGCTTAATCGGCTTGTATTCGAGCCGATTAAGACCATTCGTAAGCCGGACTTTTACGGTGTAAAAGCAAAAATTAAAGGTTCAGCCCGCCCGCGATAGTAAAAACGCCGCCGGTGATATCTCTTGGGGATCGGCCAGATAAGTCACCATGGCGGCAACCTCTTCGAGTGTGCCAATAAAACTTGCGCCCCTGAAAATAAACCAGCCAGCATCTTTTTAATTAAAAGAACAATTAAAAATAATCTTTTTTGTATAATCTCTGAACGACTATGATATCTATTATCATTTCACCAACAACATCCTGAATAATATTACCTGCGGATTAACGGATAGCCATTATTCAGCGTTAATACAATCTTAAGATTGAATAGCCACAATCGTGGAATGCGCATTTTTATATATGAGCAATACTGGTGTTATTAACCTGCACATTTACTGGAAAACAGAAACATGCATCTTGAACGACACAGCATTGAAAGCGTGGGATGGTTGAGGGCTGCTGTACTGGGGGCGAATGACGGCATTGTTTCCACTGCCAGTCTTGTGCTTGGGGTGGCGTCTGCAAAGCCTGAGCCTTCAGCCATTTTACTGGCGGGTGTTGCCGGGCTGGTGGCTGGGGCAATGTCGATGGCAACCGGGGAGTATGTTTCCGTCTCCTCTCAGTATGATACAGAAAACGCGGCGCTCGCCCAGGAAAAAAAGGAACTGGAAACAGATTATCAGGGAGAGGTACAGGAGCTGACTTCCCTGTATATGCAACGGGGGCTGGAGCCCGCCATTGCCAGGCAGGTTGCAGAGCAGCTTATGAAGAAAGATGCGCTTGACGCCCATGCCAGGGAAGAACTTGGGCTGACAGCTACGAACTCTGCGCGGCCTTTGCAGGCGGCCCTCTTTTCGGCTGGGAGCTTTTCTGCCGGTGCGGCGTTGCCCCTCATCGTTGCCTGGCTCGCTCCCGCAGCGCTGGTTTCGTTCTTTATTATTCTTTCGACCCTGTTATCACTTGCGGTCCTGGGTTATATATCCTCGGCGGTGAGCAAAGCCAATCCGGTCAGGGCCATCATCAGGATTACCTTCTGGAGCACTATGGCCATGGTTTTGTCTATGGGAATCGGTCATCTTGCCGGGCAAGCTCTGTTTTAGCGCGCGTTAATTCTCTGGAAAGAGAAACAGTGTCAGTGAACCGTTGAAAACAGTTGGCGGGTCGGCAACGTTGCCGGGCAAACACTAATCATGGGGCTTCCCATAACGCGATAAGATAATTCACTTCACTGGACGGGGCTCATGACGTTTATGAACATTTACCGTTCATGTTGATTGAGAAAAGCCCCGGTTAAAACCCTGACCGGGGTCTTCACATAAGATAAGCGATAACTTTACAGACCCAGTTCCGAAAGACCTGGGTGATCGTCCGGGCGACGTCCCAACGGCCAGTGGAATTTGCGCTCACTCTCTTTAATCGGCATATCGTTGATACAGGCGAAACGGCGGCGCATCAGGCCATCGGCTTCAAATTCCCAGTTTTCGTTGCCGTAAGAGCGGAACCAGTTACCCGAATCATCATGCCATTCATAGGCGTACCGCACGGCGATACGGTTGTCAGTAAACGCCCATAACTCCTTAATCAGGCGATACTCCAGCTCTTTTTTCCATTTGCGGCTGAGAAATTCTTTGGCCTCTTCACGATTATTGGCAAATTCAGCGCGGTTACGCCATTGCGTATCCAGCGAGTAGGCCAGCGCTACTTTTTCGGCATCGCGGCTGTTCCAGCCATCTTCTGCGAGGCGCACTTTTTCAATCGCCGATTCGCGCGTGAAAGGAGGAAGGGGCGGGCGAGGTTGAATATCGGGCATGCTTACGTCTCCTGCAAATGTGGATATTTCAAAAGAAAGCGTTTTTGTTACTCAGGCCTTATGCAGGGGCCTGCTCCAGCAAAAGTTTCGCAACATCCCTTGCATTGTCGGCGGCGCTGTTATCCCCCATCACATAGGCGAGGGTGATGGCGCCTTCCATCAGAATCAGCAGTTGTCTGGCCAGCGCGGCCGGTTGTTCAATGTTTAATTGCGTAGTGAGTTCGAGCGTGTAATCGAGCAATTTTTGTTTATGCCGTTTTGCTATCTGGCGGACGGGATCGTCAGGATCACCCACTTCTCCGGCCGTGTTGATAAATGCGCAACCGCGAAAACCGTCTGACTCAAACCAGCTCTTGAGCACGCTGAACATATTCAGAATGCGAGCCTGAGGCGTATCGCCTTTATCAGATTCTGTTCTGAACCACTGCATCCAGCGTTCATCACGCGCATTCAACGCGGCGGCTGCCACGTCATCCTTGGTCGCGAAATAGCGATAAATACTTTTCCTTGCTACGCCTGAGGTCTTAACCAGAAGGTCCATGCCAGTGGCGTGGATACCGTTCTGATAGATCAACTGTTCAGCGGTAGTCAGGATTTTTTCTCGGGTAGTGCCTGGCGTCTTGTTCATGTGATAAAGGTAGAACGATCGTTCTACCTCGTCAACACTTATCTGTAAAAAAGTTACTGAGCCGCTTCCCGGCCAACGCAGACGCTGCTTGCCGTGCTGCGCAACGCAGGTCGCTGATGCCACCCGGCGACGCGTTTCTTTGCCGGGGACAGCCGCTTCCTGCATCGATCTTTTTAAAAAGCGATAGGGCGAAACAGGCGTTTAACCACGCAAATAACCCGTTGCGATCAGTTTCCCTTTTCTTCAATACAATCAAAAAATTGACCTGTATCAATAACCACATAAGAGTAATGGTTTCCCGCTTCGATTGACCCTATAATCTCCGTCCCTTTTCATGTCTTAAGTTTAAGCTGGAGGATACATGGAGCTCAGCCGGAGGCAGTTCTTTCGAATCTGCGCGGGCGGTATGGCAGGAACCACTGTTGCATCTCTCGGATTTTTATCATCTTTTTCCGTTCATGCGGAAACACGTCAATACAAACTCTTAAAAGCAAAAGAAACGCGTAATAACTGTACCTACTGCTCAGTCGGTTGCGGCATGCTGATGTACAGCCTTGGCGATACGGCCAAAAACGTTAAAGAAAGCATTTACCATATTGAAGGCGATCCGGATCACCCGGTAAGCCGGGGTTCATTGTGTCCGAAAGGGGCAGGCGTGCTGGACTATATTCACAGTGAAACGCGCCTGAAATACCCTGAATACCGTGCGCCAGGCTCGGATAAATGGGTGCGTATCAGTTGGGATGACGCCATTAACCGCATTGCGCGGTTAATGAAAGATGACCGTGACGCGAACTTTATCGAAAAAAATGCGCAGGGGCAGACCGTCAACCGCTGGACCACCACCGGCATGCTCTGCTCCTCGGCCGCCAGTAATGAGACCGGCATTCTCGACGGTAAATTTACCCGCAGCCTGGGGATGGTCGCTATCGATTGCCAGGCGCGTCTGTGCCACGGGCCGACCGTCTCCGCGCTGGCACCCACCTTTGGTCGCGGTGCGATGACCAACAACTGGGTGGACATTAAAAATGCCAACGTGGTGCTGATCATGGGCGGCAACGCCGCTGAGGCTCACCCGGTGGGCTTTAAGTGGGTCGTTGAAGCACAAACGAAAAATGACGCCACCGTGGTGGTGGTCGATCCGCGCTTTAACCGCAGTGCCGCCGTGGCCGATCTCTATGCGCCCATCCGTGCGGGATCGGACACCGCGTTCCTGTTGGGCGTCATCCGTTATCTGCTGGAAAACGATCGTATTCAACACGACTACGTGCGCCATTACACCAACGCCAGCCTGCTTATCCGCGACGACTATCAGTTTGAAGATGGGGTGTTCAGCGGATATGACGCGAAAAAACGCCAGTACGATAAATCGAGCTGGTTCTATCAGTTGGATGAAAAGGGCAACGCGCTGCGTGACGAGACGTTAAGCCATCCGCGCTGCGTCTGGAACCTGCTGAAAAAACACGTCGAACGCTACACGCCGGAAATGGTCAACCGCCTGTGCGGCACCTCGCTGTCCGATTTCAACCGCATTTGCGAGATCCTTGCCAGCACCAGCGTGCCGGATCGCACCGCGACCATCCTCTATGCGCTGGGCTGGACACACCACAGCGCCGGAGCGCAAATCATCCGCGCCGCGGCCATGCTACAACTGCTGCTCGGGAATATCGGTATGGCGGGCGGCGGCGTCAACGCGCTACGTGGTCACTCCAACATTCAGGGTTATACCGACCTTGGCCTGCTGTCGACCAATCTTCCCGGCTACATGCCGCTGCCGTCGGAAAAACAGCCGGATTATCAGACCTATATTTCACAAATCACCCCGCCTGCGCTGGGGGTGAATGAAGTGAACTACTGGCAAAACACACCGAAATTCTTTATCAGCATGATGAAAAGTTTCTGGGGCGAGCATGCGACGGCAGAGAATAACTGGGGTTATGACTGGCTGCCGAAGTGGGATCGCCTCTATGACGTGATGACCCAGGCCGAGCTGATGCTGGAAGGGAAGATTAACGGTTACATCGTGCAGGGCTTTAACCCGCTGGCGGCGTTTCCGGATAAAAACAAATCCTCCCGCGCGCTCTCAAAGCTGAAATACATGGTAGTGATTGACCCGCTGGTAACGGAATCGTCGAATTTCTGGCAGCACCACGGGGAGATGAATGACGTCAATCCTGCGGATATCCAAACGGAAATCTTCCGTCTGCCGTCATCCTGTTTTGCCGAAGAAAACGGTTCGATTGCCAACTCCGGGCGCTGGCTACAGTGGCACTGGGCGGCGGCGGAGCCACCAGGCGAAGCGTTGCATGACGGCAAGATCCTCGGGCGTTTGTTTATGCGCCTGCGTGAGCTTTATCAGCAGGAAGGGGGGGCAAACCCCGCACCGCTGATGAACATCAACTGGAACTATAAAGACCCGTACGATCCGCATCCGGAAGAGATTGCCCGTGAAGCGAACGGAATGGCGCTGGCCGATCTTTATGACGACAAGGGGCAACTGATTGTCAAAAAAGGCCAGCAGCTCAGCAGTTTTGCCCAGCTTCGTGATGACGGCACCACTAGCAGCTTTTGCTGGGTGTATTGCGGTTGCTGGACAGAGCAGGGCAACCAGATGGCCAACCGCGATAATAGCGATCCGTATGGCCTTGGCTGTACGCCGGGCTGGGCGTGGTCGTGGCCGGCGAACCGCCGTATCCTCTATAACCGCGCCTCTGCCGACCCGGCAGGGAAACCGTGGGACGCCAAACGTGCATTGCTGCACTGGGATGGCAAAAAGTGGAGCGGGATGGACGTGGCGGATTACAGCCAGGCCGCACCGGGCAGTCATGTCGGGCCGTTTATCATGAACCCGGAAGGGGTGGCGCGCCTGTTCTCCCTGGACAAAATGAACGACGGGCCGTTCCCGGAACATTACGAACCGATTGAGTCGCCGATTGGCACTAACCCGCTGCATCCGGCGGTGGTTTCCAGCCCGGTGGCGCGTATTTTCCATGATGATATCGCCAATATGGGCAAAGCGGACGCCTTCCCGTATGTCGCGACCACCTATTCCATTACCGAACTGTTCCGCCACTGGACCAAACACGCGCGTCTCAACGCCATCGCTCAGCCCGATCAGTTCATCGAAATTGGTGAAGCGCTGGCACAGAAAAAGGGCATTGCGGCAGGCGATACGGTGAAAGTGAGTTCGAAACGCGGCTTTATTAAAGCGAAAGCGGTGGTGACGAAACGTCTGCAGACGCTGACCATAGACGGTAAGCCAGTGGATACGATCGGCATACCCTGTCACTGGGGTTTTGAAGGGGCAACGCGCAAAGGTTTCCTTGCCAACACGCTGACGCCATCGGTCGGTGATGCCAACTCGCAAACGCCGGAGTACAAGGCGTTTTTGGTTAACATCGAGCGCGTGTAAAGGAGGGAACCTATGGCTATGCAATCACAAGATGTTATCAAGCGTTCCGCAACCAACGGGCTGACGCCGCCGCCTCAGGCGCGGGACTTCCGCGCGGAAGTGGCAAAACTTATCGATGTCAGCGTCTGTATTGGTTGTAAAGGCTGCCAGGTCGCCTGTTCTGAATGGAACGATATTCGCGACGAGGTGGGCTACTGCAACGGCGTGTATGACAACCCAACCGACCTGAGCGCGAAGTCCTGGACGGTGATGCGTTTTAGCGAAACCACGCAGAACGACAAACTGGAATGGCTTATTCGCAAAGATGGCTGTATGCACTGCGCAGATCCTGGCTGTCTTAAGGCCTGCCCGTCTGCCGGGGCGATCGTTCAGTACGCCAACGGGATTGTGGATTTTCAGTCCGAGCACTGTATTGGCTGCGGCTACTGCATTGCTGGCTGTCCGTTTAACATCCCACGGCTGAACCCGGACGATAACCGTGTCTATAAATGCACACTTTGCGTTGACAGGGTCAGCGTCGGCCAGGAACCGGCGTGCGTGAAAACGTGCCCGACTGGGGCGATTCAGTTTGGCACCAAACAAGAGATGCTGAACGTGGCCGAAACCCGCGTGGAGCAGCTTAAAAAGCGCGGATACGACCACGCGGGCGTCTATAACCCGCAAGGCATGGGTGGCACGCACGTGATGTATGTTCTGCATCATGCGGACCAGCCTGCGCTGTATCACAACCTGCCAAACGACCCGCAGATTTCCACGCCGGTTAATTTATGGAAAGGCGTTCTCAAACCGCTCTCCGCTGCCGGGTTTATCGCCACCTTTGCCGGGCTGATTTACCACTATGTGGGAATAGGGCCGAACAAAGAGACGGATGACGACGAAGAGGAGAAGGGACATGAGTAAAAGCAAAATGATCCTGCGCACAAAGTTTATTGACCGCGCCTGTCACTGGACGGTGGTGATCAGTTTCTTTCTGGTGTCACTTTCCGGCATCGCGCTCTTTTTCCCCACCCTGCAATGGTTAACCGAAACCTTCGGGACGCCGCAGGTAGGGCGCATTTTGCATCCCTTCTTCGGCGTACTGATTTTCGTTCTGCTGATGTTTATGTTTGTCCGTTTTGTGCATCACAACATTCCTGATAAGCAGGATATCCCGTGGCTTAAAGGGATTATTGAGGTACTGAAAGGTAACGAGCATAAAGTGGCGGATGTCGGGAAATATAACGCCGGGCAGAAGATGATGTTCTGGAGCATCATGAGCCTGATTTTTGTGCTGCTGATCACCGGCGTTATTATCTGGCGACCCTATTTTGCCCATTATTTCTCCATCACCTTTGTGCGCTGGAGTTTATTAATCCACGCGACGGCCGCGATTGTGCTGATTCACGCCATTCTGATCCATATGTATATGGCGTTCTGGGTGAAAGGCTCGATTAAAGGCATGATTGAAGGCAAAGTCAGCCGCCGCTGGGCGAAGAAGCATCACCCGCGCTGGTATCGTGACGTTGAAGCGGCCGAAAATAAGGCGCAAGAGGGTAAATCTTTATAATGTCATGGCGACCACTGCGCTGCGGTGGTCGCTGTTGTAAGGCATTGCGTTTGACCTCAGAAAACCCGCAGGTTTTGGCATTTAAATAGACACGTATGATTTATCGCCGCGTGCTCCATACTCTCTCCATTAACTGAACAATATAAATCAATCATCCTCCGACACAATATCGACTGTGCCCAGGAGGAACCATGAATAAACTTAATTACATTCTCAAATACGCTGAATATTTAATCCGAAAAAGCAGGGTGTTTGTTACTACGGATCTTTATTTTCATACAGCCGCGCTCAACAAAGTTTCCGAACGCCCATCAAACCTGATGAAGCCAGTGACATTGAGTGAGAAAATTTGTCATCGTCTGGTATTTGATCGCAACCCTCTTTATACATTACTGGCGGATAAACTCGCCGTTAGAGAATATGTCCATGCCAGAACCAAACGGGTTAAAACCATCCCCTTGATTGGCGTCTATCACAGTGTGGAAGATATTGACTTTAGCCAGTTACCCGAACGCTTTGTGTTAAAATGCAATCATGACAGTGGAAGTGCGGTAATTTGTACCGATAAAGGCAGATTTGAGCCTGCGAAAGCATTAAATAAATTAAAACTAGCCCTCAATAAAAATATGTATTACACCACCAGAGAATGGCAGTACAAATCTATAACACCGGTTATTCTCTGCGAAGAGTATATCGATATTTTTTCTGGGGCAGTGAAAAAACAGACGCCTGAAATGTTAAGAATACACTGCTTTCATGGTGTGGCTTGTTTTGTTGAAGCCGATTTTACCGATGAAAACGGCAATGAGTACATTAATGTTTATGACAGATCATGGAAGCTACAACCTTTCCAGATGGAATACCCAAACACACCTGATGCCGTTGAGGAGCCAACATTATTCTATAACGCTATTATTGCGGCTCAGGAACTGGCAGGAGAGATTGACTATGGTCGTGTCGATTTGATGCTGCAAGGGGATGAAATCTATTTTAGTGAAATAACATTAAGCCCCAGGCGCGGGAAGCTAAAGATCACACCTGCAAGCTGGAACGTAAAATTAGGGGAGATGTGGGATCTGACGCTGTGTAAAAACAGGCTCAATTGAGCCTGCGCGGTTATTTTTGGTCCTGGCTCACCGGCCACGACAGTGTAAAAATTGAGTGATTTTCTGGTGTCAGGGTGTAAGTTGCATTCCCGCCGTGAGCGAGCATGATCGCTCTGACCACCGATAATCCTAAGCCACACCCCTCAGGGTGACTCTTTCTTGCATATTCTCCACGTTGAAAAGGCTGAAATAAGAGACTGTGGAGTTCCTCAGGAATGCCAGGGCCGCTGTCTTCAACGAGGATGACGTTCTCTTTCCCTACAATGCCATTTTTTACCCGTAGCGATCGTGATGATGAGTATTTTAAGGCATTATCAAAAAGCACTGTCAGGCATTGCATAATGCGCATAGGGTCACAGAAACAGCGCTGGTGCTCAAGTTCGGTTGCGATAGTAAAGTCTTCGCGCTGAAATTCCGGCGAAAAGTTATCCAGCACACTGGTAATCGTTACCTCAAGATCGGTCTCACTGAGGGTTAGCGTATATCCGGCTCCGCCGTAAGAACTAACAACCCGCAGATCTTCGATTAAATGCGCCAGGCCTTCGGTTTGCTTAAGCAGGTTTTGGAACAGTACGGGCGCGGGCTCGAACACACCGTCAACCAGTCCTTGCAGCCGTCCTCGCAGAATAGTCACCGGGGTTCTAAGTTCATGAGCGATGGCCGAATTCCATAAGTTGCGCTGAATATCCAGTGTCTGCAGTTTTTCTGCCATTTCGTTGAAATCATTGACCAGATTATTCATCTCTCCCAACTGAGAGCTTGTACAGGTTGCCCTTGCGTCAAGATTGCCCTGTGAAATCTGTTTCAGGCTATACGCTACCGCATTTAGCGGCGTCAAAATTCTTGAAGAGAGTTTCACCGTAAAGAAGAGAGACACGACCAGACTGGTCAGCGAAGCAATCATGATCCACAGCCAGTCCACGAGGGTCATCTCATCTTCATTTCCTGTCAGGGCACCCCCCGGCAGATAGTAAATTAAGAAACTATAAAATAAATAAGAGCCCAGGATGGCGATAGCAATAATGATGAAGGTGAGCGACACCATATAGGTCAATATTTGACGACTAAGAATAGGGTCTTTTTTCATTTATTCTCACCCAGGCGGTAACCCAGCCCTCTGATACTCTCCGGGATCCCTTTGAGCCCCGCATTCTCAAGCTTTTTGCGCAGCTTACTCATGTGGCTGTCCACGGTTCTGTCCAGTGAATCACCTTCTGGCAGGCAGGCATCAAGTAACTCTTCGCGTGAGCATACCTTGCGTGGATTGCGCGCCAGATAGGTGAGAAGTTTAAATTCCGTCGTCGTCAACACCGGCGTGACGACCTCATCCGTGACGGTTATCTCAACATAAAAATCATCAGGATAAATGGTCAGGCAAGGCGTTCTTATCGGCCTTGTATTTGCAACCTCTGTGTTTACTTTGGTTCTGCGTAGTACAGCTTCAACCCGTGCAATAACCTCCGAAGGGTTAAACGGTTTTATCACATAATCGTCAGCCCCGAGCCGCAGCCCCATCAGTTTATCGATATCCTGATCAAGTGCCGTCACCATGATAACCGGTACGTTACTCTCTTTGCGCAAGGTTGTAAGAACATTCCATCCGTCATAAACAGGCAGATGGATATCAAGTAAGATGAGGTCTGGTTTGTGCAGGCGAGTAAAATTAATTGCCTGCTCACCATCCCTGGCCCGGAAGGTTTTCATACCCGCGCGTTGCAAATAGCTTATTAGTATGTCGGCAATTTCATCGTCGTCTTCAGCGACAATGATCAGGTTATCGTTGTTCATTTTATCTTCCATCAGTACCGATGATAGAAATTACTCTATCTTAAAAGATCTTATGTCGTAATTGTTTAAAGGTTATTGAATACAATATGCGTAAAGTTTGCATGTCTGATATTACTCCCTGTTAAGAACAATCTGACAACAACGGTTCGAAAAAGTTTCATTTTCATGTCTTTTTCCGAAAGATCTAGAGCATGTGAGGGCCTCTCCATACTGGCTACACAATCCCGAAATAAACAATCAACAATCTGATGCAATCATTTTCATCTGGAGAAACCCGGCCAGACGCCGATTGCTATTCATTTCAAGATTTATAACGTCTAAAGCCAGCGCTTTATGCGTAATTTATGCGTGCCAGATTGTGTCAGGGAAAACAGTATGAAAGACATTGAACGTATTTTTCAAAAGGTAATTTGGGACTCTTTTTTATTTTTTCTGGTGTCATGCATATTACTCTTTCCGTGGTTGTTTGTCGCGCACGCTATTGAAGAAAAAACGGATGTGGCGGTCATCTCATTGCCCCTTGCGTTTGCGTGTGTCGTTATCGCTTTTTTCTTTTTTATCATCCAGAAGAAACCGGGGGCATTAAAGGAGTTAGCCGTCATAACGTTCTATGTCGTTGTTGTCTTTATTTATACTATTCTGGTGTTCAATTTACTTCTCAATATCATGCCGGGTCTGGATGATTTTATATTTTATTATGGGTGTTTTTTGAGCATCTTTTTCTTCGGTACGCCAGTGTACTTATTGATGCGGATGATTTGGACTTTTTTCACAATGAAATAATGGAGTGAGATATAAATGTAGAACAATGTCTGGCTCCACACTCTTTCCATAAACCTGCCATACTTGGTCAATATCAACTTCTTATCATTGGCATTCATTTTTCGCAGATGACTTTGCGCCGGGTAGCCTGGAGCAGGCTAGTGAGCCGTTTTATTTTTTTTATGAACGTTATGTCAGTTGACTGGAATTATTTCTGATGCCGCATTTTTTTATTGAAAGACCCATTTTTGCCTGGGTGGTCGCGCTGTTTATTGTACTGACCGGCATATTGTCCATCCCCCGACTGCCTGTCGCGCAATATCCGGCGGTCGCACCGCCTGGTATTATCATCTCGCTCAGTTATCCCGGCGCCAGCCCGGATGTCATGAACACCTCTGTCGTTTCGCTTATTGAACGCGAGATCTCAGGGGTGGATAACTTACTCTATTTTGAATCGTCCAGTGATACCACCGGCATGGCTTCGATCACCGTAACGTTCAGGCCAGGTACAGACATTAAACTCGCCCAGATGGACCTGCAAAACCAGATAAAGATTGTAGAGCCGCGTTTACCGCAGGCTGTGCGGCAAAATGGTATTAACGTTGAGGCCGCTAATTCCGGGTTTCTGATGATGGTGGGTTTAAAATCCCCCACCGGCGAATATCAGGAAGCGGATTTAAGCGACTATTTCGCCAGAAATTTGACGGATGAACTGCGACGTGTGCCGGGTGTGGGGAAAGTCCAGCTCTTTGGCGGTGAAAAAGCGCTGCGAATCTGGCTTGATCCCATGAAATTACACAGTTACGGGCTCTCTGTTACGGACGTACTCACCGCCGTGAGTCAGCAAAACGTGATTGTTTCACCTGGCAGAACGGGAGACGAGCCTGCGGTCACGGGTCAGACCGTTACCTATCCGATCACCGTCAGAGGGCAACTTACCTCGGTTGAGGCGTTTCGTAATATTACCCTTAAATCGGCGGTCTCCGGTGCGCGTCTGACACTGGCCGATATTGCCCGCGTTGAATCCGGGTTACAAAGCTATACCTTTGGTATACGTGAAAACGGTGTACCCGCAACGGCGGCCGCTATCCAGCTTTCGCCCGGTGCAAATGCTATTAACACGGCGTCCGGTGTCCGCGCGCGGCTGGCTGAGCTGTCAGGTGTACTGCCTGAGGGAATGGAATTTACGGTTCCTTTTGATACGGCACCTTTCGTTAAACTTTCCATAATGAAGGTGGTGGAGACATTCGTTGAAGCGATGGTTCTGGTCTTCCTCGTCATGCTGCTTTTCCTGCATAAAATCCGCTGCACGCTGATTCCTGCCATCGTGGCACCCGTGGCGCTGCTGGGCACCTTTACGGTGATGCTATTAAGCGGTTATTCCATCAACATTCTGACCATGTTTGGTATGGTGCTGGCTATCGGCATTATCGTTGATGACGCCATTGTCGTGGTCGAGAACGTCGAACGCCTGATGGAAGAAAAGGGGTTCTCCCCGAAGGAAGCTACGCGGCAAGCTATGCATGAAATCACGCCTGCAATCATTGGTATTACCCTGGTGCTTACGGCGGTATTTATTCCGATGGCATTTGCCGGAGGGTCTGTCGGAATTATTTATCGGCAGTTCTGTATCTCTATGGCAGTGTCTATTTTACTGTCCGCCTTTCTGGCCCTGACGCTCACGCCAGCACTCTGCGCAACGATATTAAAGCCCCATCATCATGCCTCCCGCCAAGGCCGCGCGTTTTCCGTGTGGTTCAACGGTCGGTTTCATGCGCTTACTGCGTTTTACGCATCCGGCCTCGGATTTGCTCTGAAACGGACCGGACGGATGATGGTGCTCTATGCCGCGCTGTGCATGGCGCTTTTTTTGGGGCTCTCTTCATTGCCGTCGTCGTTTTTACCGGATGAAGATCAAGGCTACTTTATGTCGTCAATCCAGCTTCCCTCAGACGCGACGATGCAGCGTACGCTCAAGGTGGTTCAAAAATTTGAAGAGGAAATCGCCAGCCAACCGGCGATTGAAAGCAACATCATGATCCTCGGCTTTGGTTTTTCGGGCTCTGGTCAGAACTCGGCGATGGCTTTCACCACACTCAAGGACTGGAAACACCGTGAAGGAACAAGCGCACAGGATGAAGCTGACCATATCCAATCAAGAATGGAGAGTGTGTCCGACGCGGTAACCATGAGTCTGCTTCCTCCGGCTATTTCTGATATGGGGACCTCATCCGGGTTCACTTATTATGTGCAAGACCGGGGAGGGAAGGGCTATCAGGCGCTAAAAAAGGCAGCGGATGATCTCGTCCAGCGCGCTAATAAGAACCCGTATTTGAGCGATGTCTATATTGATGGCCTGCCGGAGGGATCAACACTTGCCCTTAACATTGACAGGGAAAAAGCCGAAGCCATGGGGGTCTCGTTTGATGAAATCAATCAAACCCTTTCTGTCGCAACGGGGTCAAACTATGTCAATGATTACATCAATAATGGGCGGGTTCAGCAGGTCATTGTTCAGGCTGATGCGCCGTTCCGTATGCAGCCTGAACAGCTATTGCATTTATCGGTTAAAAACCGCCAGGGGGAGATGCTGCCAGTGTCCACGTTTGTGACGCTTGCCTGGCATGTCGCGCCGCAGCAATTGAATCGCTACCAGGGTTATCCTGCCATTCGAATTACCGGAAGTGCATCCTCTGGTGAATCTACAGGCACCGCAATGGCGGCAATGGAGGAACTTGCAAAAAACTTACCGTCGGGTTTTGCGGGCGAATGGGCAGGCAGTTCATTACAGGAAAAGGCCTCTGCATCGCAGCTTCCGGGGCTCATTGTACTGTCGATGCTAGTGGTGTTTATGGTGCTCGCCGCGCTTTATGAAAGCTGGTCTGTTCCCTTCGCGGTTATGCTGGTTGTTCCGCTGGGGCTGCTCGGCGCCGTGCTGGCGGTCATCGTCGCACAGATGACGAACGACGTCTTTTTTAAAGTCGGTCTGATAACCCTGATTGGGCTCTCCGCCAAGAACGCCATTCTGATCATTGAATTTGCGAGACAATTAATGCGCCAGGGCAAAAACGTCATCGAAGCGACCCTGATCGCCGCCGGACAGCGTTTGCGCCCGATACTCATGACCTCTTTAGCGTTCACACTGGGCGTGGTGCCCCTGATGCTTGCCAAAGGGGCAAGTGATAGCACGCAACATGCCATTGGGACAGGGGTGTTTGGCGGGATGATCAGTGCAACGTTACTCGCTGTTTTCTTTGTTCCCGTCTTTTTCGTCGTGATTGTCCGCTTTCTTGAAACGCGAAACCTGGAACACAAGAAGACCCGGAACGATTAATCTCCGCCATCGTTCGTCATTTATTGCATCAAGAGCGCTACCATCGCGATAAGCGCCGGTAGCGCCTGAACATAGAGGATTTTCTTGCTGGCGGTTGCCGCGCCAAACACCCCGGCGATCAACACGCATGCCAGGAAGAAAAGCTTGACCTGAAACCCGGCATCGCCCAGCCATAACCCCCACAGTAAACCGGCGGCTAAAAAGCCGTTATACAGCCCCTGATTGGCGGCTAGCACGCGGGTGTCGCGGGCAAAATCGGCGCTCAGGTTAAACGCCTTGCGGCCGGTTTTGGTATCCCACAAAAACATTTCGAGAACCAGAATGTAGACATGGATCGCGGCGACAAGCGCGATGAGGATAGTTGCTAACACAAGAAACCTTAACGGATAAGAGCAGGGTATCTGGAGTATAGATAACGGCATAAAAAAACGAAGAAAAATCACTGCGTTTTAACGGGCGGATGCGGGTTAATGAATCATGTCATTCACCCGCTCCGTTTTAGCATAAGGGATATTTTTTAAAGGCGGGCAACGCCTCACAGGAACGGGCAAGTGAGGCAATGTTTTTAAAATCGTCGGCCAGCACCACATTCGGGATCATCGATTGAATAAAGGTCCACCCCACCGTGCTGGTGACGGTAACCTGATCGGGGCGCCGGGCGGCAGCGCGGCCTGCCAGCAGCGTGTCCCACTCCCGGCAGGCGGCTAACAATTGCTGGGTCACGCGTGCTACCCACGGCTGATGCTGCTTTTCTTCCGGTCTGAGATTGTGTTCGTAAATGTTTTGCACCGCTTTTTCGCAGGCGGCAAGCGCCACCCCCAACAGACGAAGATCCTGTGCCAGCGCGCCAGGCTCCGCAGGGAGTAATTTCTGATCTGCGCCTGCCTGGGCCTCGAAATAATGCAAAATAAGAGATGAGTCCATTAACTGCACGCTGTTATCCAGCAGCAGTGTCGGCGCTTTGACGACCGGGTTAATGTAGGCGAACGCCTCAAATGAGCGAAAAACTGACAGCGGCATACTTTCAAATTCGATGCCATAGAGTTCCAGGGATACCGCAACACGCCTGACGTAAGGCGAGTCCATCATGCCAATGAGTTTCATCGTAACTCCTGCCCATACACAGCAATAGCCGTTAAGTGATTGACCGCGACACCTGCCCCGGTAACGAAAACAGAAAGACCTTACCGTAAATCGTCGTGGGCGAATATCACGGGTTTCTAACCTTATGTGTTAGTGTTTCTAACATCTTGCGCGGTTATCGCTCAGCCTGTAGACGGCGTTAAAATTAACGGGCATAACACCATGCTGGGTTATCAGTGGCCGCTGTAATAACGCCAGTTGGGTAGTAACGTTAACCTGGTGGCCCCTGTGTTTGAGGAAAGCACTATGTCGGATTTCCCCCCTATCGCCAGCCTGCGAAGCTTTGAGGCGGTTGCACGCCTGGGTAGCGTGACACTGGCAGCAAAAGAGATGAACGTGACCCATTCCGCCATCAGCCAGCAAATCAAAATCCTTGAGGCGCTGGTTGGCGTAAAACTGTTTATCCGTCACGGGCGCGGGGTGCAGATTAACGAAGAGGGGCGGCTCTATGCGCTACAGATACGCGAGGCGTTGAACCACATCTCGGAGGCCACCCGGCTGGTACAGGTAAAGCCGCGCACGATGGAACTGACGGTGGCGACGGTGCCGTCTTTTGGCAATCACTGGTTGCTGCCGCGCCTGATGCGCTTTCGCGAAAAATATCCTCTGATTTCATTACGTTTACAGGCCAGCCTGACGGTCACCAGCCTGCAACAGGAGGGCATCGATATTGCTATCCGTATGGGGCAGGGCGACTGGGAAGGCATGGAGAGCCGCTTTCTTTTTTCTGATGAGCTGATTGTTGTTGCGGCACCTGGCTACAACAAGGGCAACTTACCCGCCACACCGCAAGAGGTGGCGAAGAGTGCCATTATCTTTTCGACGGAGTCGTGGAAAAGCTGGTGTCTGAATGCCGGGCTGGAAAAAGAGATTGTGCCCGCGGGATTGCGCATCAACGATTCGAACCTGGTCCTTGAAGCCGTGCGGCTGGGACGTGGTATTGCGCTGGAGCGCCGTTCTCTGGTCCGGGACGCTATCGCGCGGGGTGAGCTGGTACAGATAACGACGTTCACAGCGCCGTATCCCTGGCACTACTGGCTGGTGACCTCTCCACAGGCGGAGAAAGCGCGGGAAATCTCGCTTTTCATCGCCTGGCTTGATGAAGAGATCGCCCTGTGGCGCACACAGGTGCAGTAAAGCCCGGATTCGCCAGGCGGCGGAGAATTCGCTATCATCCGCTCTCACTTTTTTGCCGGGCAGCCTGATGTCTGAGATTATCGATACCTTTATTGCCCCGCCGTGCCATGACGAGATTGAGATCCTCTGGCAGGACGAACATCTGGTGCTCATCAATAAACCCGCCGGACTGCTCAGCCTCTCCGGGAAAAACCCGCAAAACCTCGACTCGGTGCATCACCGGCTGGTTAACATATTCCCCGGCTGTACCCTGGTCCACCGCCTGGATTTCGGCACCTCCGGGTTGATGGTGGTGGCAAGGTCTACACCGCGTTGCTGTGTGGGCATCTGGCCGATGACGACGGAGTGATCGACGCACCGATCGGCAAAGATCCGGCGCTCTTTCCGCTGATGTCGATTTGCGCTGCACACGGCAAACCGGCACGCTCCCGCTATCGGGTCGTGGAACGTTTTTATCAGCAAGGGGAAGACGGGGCGTTACTGCCACTGACGCGGGTTGCACTCATCCCGGAGACCGGGCGCACCCATCAGTTGCGCATTCACTGCCAGCACCTGGGTCATCCGATTCTGGGCTGCGATCTGTATGGTGGCCTGACGCTACCAGGCACGGCGCGAACACCACGACTGATGTTGCACGCCAGCGAACTGCATTTTGTGCATCCGGTCAGCGCAGCGCCGATAAACGCCTGCCGCGCCAGCCCGTTCTGAACAGTAGATACTGTGAACGTCTTCAACCTTTTTAGCCATGGCTGACTCATTTTCCCGCATGCCAACCGCAGCGACATCTTTGTGCCCCCCCTGGCGCAGAGCGTGCAGCGAGGGAGTTGAGTCCCCGCTGAAATCGGTGAGACGAAGACCCGATGACAAGGGCAGGCCGCCAGGGATGGCGGACTGAGGTTTGTCGAGACAGGACGTCGAGTCAAACCGACCGCAGGCAGCGGGGCGGGAGGCGAACGCAGTGCGAAGCACCGATTTCTTTGCGGGGCCGCGGGGATTGTAAAGGGGAACGCGGTGTTCCCCTTTACCCGTTCACGTGTCCGAAGGTGACATGTCGCCATGAACATACGGTGAACGGAACCCACCTCCCGAGCTGCATTTTCCCCCTCACCCTGGCCCTCTCCCCAAAGAGGAGAGGGGACCGTTAGTGCTCGCATTTTGTGTGGGGATCCCTCCCCCCTCTACGATCGGGCACCGAACCCGTAACCCCGATAAGGTGCGTCAGCACCGCATCCGGGACGGCTAACTACTCCTCTTCCCCGGCTTCCAGCAGCGCAAACCCACCGTTACCCTGCCAGGTGGCAAGGCGTGCATAGACAGTTTCGACGGCCTCTTTTACCGGGGGCGTCATCGGGTAATAAAAGCCGACGATATCCGGCTGAATACCGAGGAAAATCACCTCGCCCACATCCTCTTTTAACTGATCGATCAGGTAATTAAGCGGCATATTATGGGTGGTCATCAGGAACATCTCGGCAATATCGTCTGGATCGACAATACGAATCTCGCCAGGGTTAAGCCCCATGTCTGTCGCATCGACAATCAACAGCCTGTCGGGGCGAAGTTCGCGGATCGCTACGATGTCGTTTTCCGGCGCGCTGCCACCGTCAATCACCTGCCAGTTTCCGGGTGGACTCGCCGCACACATCTCCGCCAGCAGCGGGCCAGCGCCATCGTCACCCATCATGCTGTTCCCCACACAGAGCAATACGTCCGTCACGTTCTCTCCTCGCCACCTGATGGTGGTGTTTACCCGATCAATAGATTGTCGCCTGGTCATTTTTGACGTCCGGGAAATGCGCGATCGTCATTTTCGTCATCAATGGAATGCCTGAAGCTATCAGCGGCGGCTATTTTGCCGGAAAACAATGTATTAACGCCTTGATCCTTACCGCAATAAAGCGAATAACCCTGGCACTGTAATTGCAACACGCGCCTGATTAATGAGGAGGCAGTATGCATGAAATTACCTTGTGCCAGCGTGCGCTGGAGATTATTGAACAACAGGCGAAACAGCACGCCGCCAGGCGCGTAACTGAGGTCTGGATCAAAGTTGGCGCATTTTCTTGTGTAGAACCTGCCGCATTGACGTTTTGTTTTGATCTGGTCTGCCGTGGCACCCTGGCAGAGGGCTGTACACTGCACATCGAAGAACAACAGGCGGAGTGCTGGTGCGAAAGCTGCCAGCAATACGTGACCTTACTAAGCCAGCACGTGCGTCGCTGCCCGCAATGCAACAGCGACAATTTGCACATCGTCGCCGACGACGGCATGCAGATTCAGCGGCTGGAAATCGAGGAGTGAGCAATGTGTACGACATGTGGTTGTCAGGAAGGTAACCTCTATATCGAGGGCGACGAGCATAATCCCCATTCTGCGTTTCGCAGCGCGCCTTTTGCTCCCGCTGCCCGTCCGACAATGAAAATCACAGGCGTCAAGACCGACAATTTCAGCCCGACGGCGGCGGAAAATGGTGATTTACATTACGGCCACGGCGCAGCCGGAACCCATGCGCCAGGGATGAGCCAGCGGCGGATGCTGGAAGTGGAAATCGATGTGTTAGATAAAAACAATCGCATCGCCGCGCATAACCGCGCCCGCTTCGCCGCCAGACACCAGTTAGTGCTGAACCTGGTCTCCAGCCCCGGTTCCGGTAAAACCACCCTGCTGACCGAAACCCTGACCCGTCTCAACGCCCGTGTACCTTGTGCGGTAATCGAAGGGGATCAGCAGACCGTTAACGATGCCGCGCGCATCCGCGAGACCGGCACCCCGGCGATTCAGGTTAATACCGGCAAGGGGTGTCATCTGGATGCGCAAATGATTGCCGACGCCGCACCGCGCCTGCCGCTGGCGGACAATGGCATTCTGTTTATCGAAAACGTCGGCAACCTGGTGTGTCCGGCCAGTTTTGATCTCGGCGAACGTCACAAAGTCGCCGTGCTGTCGGTGACCGAAGGCGAAGACAAGCCGCTGAAATACCCGCACATGTTTGCTGCGGCCTCCATCATGCTGCTCAATAAAATCGACCTGCTGCCTTACCTCAAATTTGATGTCGAAAAATGCCTCGCCTGCGCCCGCGAAGTGAACCCCTCTATCGAAATTTTTCTGGTTTCTGCCACCAGCGGTGAAGGTATGGACCGCTGGCTGGACTGGCTGGAGACCCAACGATGTGCATAGGCGTTCCGGGACAAATTAGCGCCATTGATGGCAACCAGGCGAAAGTCGATGTCTGCGGTATTCAGCGCGACGTCGACTTAACGCTGGTGGGCAGCACGGACGAAGCGGGGCATTCTCGCCTTGGGCAGTGGGTGCTGGTGCATGTGGGCTTCGCCATGAGCGTGATAAACGAAGACGAGGCCCGCGAGACACTGGCGGCCCTACAAAATATGTACGATGTCGAGCCGGATGTTGGCGCGCTGCTGTTTGGTGAGGAGAGATAATGCGTTTTGTGGATGAATACCGCGCGCCGGAACAGGTCATGCAGCTTATCGCTCACTTAGGTGAGCGGGCCGCGCTGCTCACCTATACCGCGAAGCGACCGCTACGGGTGATGGAAGTCTGTGGCGGCCACACCCATGCGATCTTTAAGTTCGGCCTCGATCAGTTGTTGCCGGATAACATTGAGTTTATCCACGGGCCAGGCTGCCCGGTGTGCGTCCTGCCGATGGGGCGCATTGATACCTGCGTGGAGATCGCCAGCCATCCGGAAGTGATCTTCTGTACCTTCGGCGACGCGATGCGTGTACCGGGGAAAAATGGCTCTCTGTTGCAGGCGAAAGCGCGCGGCGCGGATGTGCGTATCGTTTACTCCCCGCTGGATGCGCTGACCCTGGCAAAGCAGAACCCACAGCGCAAGGTGGTCTTTTTTGGGCTCGGCTTCGAAACCACCATGCCCGCCACCGCCATCACGCTGCAACAGGCAAAATTGCAGGATGTGAGTAACTTTTTCTTTTTCTGCCAGCACATCACCATCATTCCGACCCTGCGCAGCCTGCTGGAGGAGCCGGATAACGGTATCGACGCGTTTCTTGCGCCGGGCCACGTCAGCATGGTGATCGGCACCGATGCCTACGGTTTTATCGCCGGGGAGTTCCAGCGCCCGCTGGTGGTGGCCGGGTTTGAACCACTGGACCTGCTGCAAGGCGTATTGATGCTGGTCGAACAGAAAATCAGCGCCCGTCATCAGGTAGAAAACCAGTACCGTCGCGTGGTACCGGACGAAGGCAACCCTCTCGCGCAACAGGCCATTAGCGAGGTGTTTGAGGTCCGGGGCGATAGCGAATGGCGCGGGCTGGGAATGATTGGCGACTCCGGGGTGCGCTTAACCGCGCCCTATCAGCGCTTTGATGCCGAAGCCCACTTTAACCCTGCGCCGCAGCAAGCCTGTGATGACCCACGCGCACGCTGCGGCGAAGTACTGACCGGCAAATGTAAGCCCCATCAGTGCCCGCTTTTCGGCAATACCTGTAACCCACAAACCGCGTTTGGCGCACTGATGGTCTCATCTGAGGGAGCCTGCGCCGCCTGGTATCAATATCGTGCTCAGGAGTGCGAAGTATGAATGAAGTCCAACTGGCGCACGGCAGCGGCGGACAGGCGATGCAACAGCTTATCAGCCAGCTTTTTATCGACGCGTTCGCGAACCCGTGGCTCAGTGAACAGGAAGATCAGGCGCGTCTCGATCTTGCGACTCTCGCCGCCAGCGGCGACCGACTGGCCTTTTCCACCGACAGCTACGTTATCGACCCGCTGTTCTTCCCCGGCGGCGATATCGGTAAGCTCTCCATTTGCGGCACGGCGAACGATGTGGCGGTAAGCGGCGCCGTTCCCCGCTATCTCTCCTGCGGGTTTATTCTTGAAGAAGGCCTGCCGATGGAGACCCTGAAAGCCGTGGTCAACAGCATGGCGGAAACCGCCCGCCGCGCGGATATCGCCATTGTTACCGGCGATACTAAAGTGGTGCAGCGCGGGGCGGCAGATAAGCTGTTTATCAATACGGCGGGTATTGGCGCCATTCCGGCCAATATTCGCTGGGGCGCCAGCACCCTTGAGGCCGGTGATGTGCTGCTGGTCAGCGGTACGCTCGGCGATCACGGTGCGACCATTCTCAATTTGCGCGAACAACTGGGGCTGGACGGCGAACTGACCAGCGACTGTGCTGTGTTAACCCCGTTGATTCAACAATTGCGCGATATTCCGGGCGTGAAAGCGCTGCGGGATGCGACGCGCGGCGGAGTCAACGCCGTGGTGCATGAATTCGCCGCCGCCAGCGGTTATGGCATCGAACTTAACGAAGGTGACCTGCCGGTGAAAACTGCGGTGCGCGGCGTGTGCGAGCTATTAGGGCTGGAAGCGCTGAATTTTGCTAACGAAGGCAAGCTGGTGATTGCTGTCCAGCGCCAGTCGGCGGAGCAGGTACTGGCTCAGTTACGCGCCCACCCGCTCGGCCAGGATGCCGCGATCATCGGCGAAGTGGTGGAGCGTAAAGGGGTGCGGCTGGCAGGCTTATACGGTGTGAAGCGTATTCTGGACTTACCGCACGCCGAGCCCCTGCCGCGGATTTGCTGATGCTGTTCTGCGTAGAAGCGCCACGTTGCCCGCATCGGTCTGCACAGCTATACCCATGATAAGAAAATGGGTATGGATAAACAGACAATGACCTGAGATAACTGACTCTTTCTCATTATCCCGGAGGCAACATGGCCGTTTCAGCTCGTAACCAACTTGTCGGTAAAGTCAGCGCAACCGCGCACGGTGCCGTAAACGATGAAGTGGAATTAACCCTCGCCGGAGGCGCGAAGCTTGTCGCTATCGTCACATCCAGCAGTAAGGAAGCGCTGGGTTTGAACCCCGGAAAAGAAGCCATCGCACTGATTAAAGCGCCGTGGATCACGCTGGCAACCGAGGACTGCGGCCTGAAATTCTCCGCCCGTAATCAGTTTGCCGGAGCGGTAAGCGCCGTGACCGAAGGGGCGGTAAATGCAACTGTACATGTCGCCACAGACGCCGGTTTTGAAATAGTGGCGGTAGTGACCAACGAAAGCTGCGAGGCGTTGCAACTGACACCGGGGAAACGCGTCATTGCCCTGATTAAAGCATCGTCCATTCTTATAGCTACTCGCGCCTGAGAATAGATAACGCCGTGCCCGCCACGGCGTTATTTTTTAGGGCGGTATTTTTCCGGCAGTTCGGGAACAGGGCGTTTGTCATCAATCAGATGACGGATAGTCAACACAGGGTGTCGCCACAACATCCTCGGCCCGGCCCAGCGCATAATCTGCTTCATCTCTTCACGTTTAGCTGGCTGGTAACAGTGCACAGGGCATTGTTTGCAGGCCGGTTTCTCTTCGCCAAACACACATTTATCCAGCCGTTTATCCGCGTAATCATTCAACGCTTGATAGTGCGCTTCATCCGCCAGCGCCTGCGGACAGCGCTGCTGGTAAAGCGCAATCATAGAGCGAATGGTCAGTTTTTCGCGGCGAATGCGTTTTCCCGTCATCATAGCCCCCTTTAAAGATGCATTTATTTTACATCTATAGACGAGTCATGCGAACACTTATTACCGCTTTTCCGGCTGGTGCAGCCGTCTTTACACTTGCACCATCACTCCCCTTTTTCTGCCGCTTATATGCCATTGTGGTGCGCTTTTTCGCCACTTGCTCCTCATAACGGTGCACCCCGCCTCGCCATAGCGTGATAAGCCGCGCTTTTGGTGCGCTGGCATGTTTTCTGCATTTTAACTCTATCTTCATCAAGCGGAATGCAGGGGATGACAATGATAAAAATGACGCTTCCGAGCGCGCCTTACTACGATGAAATGCTCACCGCAGAAGGTCAGCAGCGCCAGCATTATGACGCCTGGTGGCACTGGTTACAGCAAACTGACCAGCATGCCATTCACCAGAAGAAAGAGCAGGCCGAGCTGCTGTTTCACCGCGTCGGCATTACGTTTAATGTTTACGGTGAAGAAGGAGGAACAGAGCGTTTAATTCCATTCGACAGCGTGCCGCGTATCATTCCGGCCCACGAATGGCGGATGCTTGATGCAGGAATACGCCAGCGGGTAAAAGCGCTCAACGCCTTCTTGTACGACATCTACCACCACCAGCATATTCTCAATGCCGGAATTGTCCCCCGTGAGCAAGTGCTTGCTAATGAGCAATATCAGCCCTGTATGCAGGGCGTCGATCTGCACAACAATATTTATGCCCATATCACCGGCATTGATATGGTCCGCGACAGTGACGGCGGGTACTACGTGCTGGAGGATAATCTGCGCACCCCATCCGGCGTCTCTTATATGCTGGAAAACCGCAAGATGATGATGCGCCTGTATCCGGATCTGTTTGCCAGTTCGCATATCGCGCCGGTCGAACGTTACCCCAGCTATTTGTTACAAACCCTGCGTGAAAGCACGTACGTTGATGACCCCTGCGTGGTGGTGTTGACGCCTGGTCGCTTTAACAGTGCCTACTTTGAACACAGTTTTCTTGCCCAGCAAATGGGGGTAGAACTGGTAGAAAGCGCCGACCTGTTCGTCAAAGAAGGCGGCGTCTATATGCGCACCACCGAAGGCCCGTGCCGGGTCGATGTTATCTATCGCCGTATTGACGATGCCTTCCTCGACCCGCTGGCTTTTCGCTCAGATTCAATGTTGGGTGTACCGGGCCTGTTGTCGGTCTATCGTTCAGGTGGCGTGGTGCTGGCCAATGCGATTGGCACCGGCGTGGCGGATGACAAATCCATCTATCCATACGTGCCGGACATGATCCGCTTTTATCTTTCTGAGGAGCCTATCCTCGGCAATATCCCCACCTGGCAGTGCCGTAAAGCCGAAGACCTGAGCTACGTGCTGGCCCATCTGGATGAGATGGTGGTGAAAGAGGTCCACGGCGCAGGCGGGTACGGCATGCTGGTCGGCCCCCGCTCAACCCGGGCGCAGATCGATGCGTTCCGTCAGCGGCTGCTGGCAAACCCCGGCAACTATATTGCACAAAACACGCTGGCGCTCTCAACCTGCCCGACTTTTGTCGAGGAAGGGCTGGCTCCACGCCACATTGACCTGCGTCCGTTTGCGCTGTACGGCGAAGAGATCAGGCTGGTGCCTGGCGGGCTGACCCGCGTGGCGCTGACCGAAGGCTCGCTGGTGGTGAACTCCTCGCAAGGGGGTGGCACGAAAGACACCTGGGTGATGGAGGAGGACGAATAATGTTAAGCCGCACCGCCAGCGAACTGTACTGGATGGCCCGTTATCTGGAACGGGCAGAGAGCTTTGCCCGCGTCCTTGACGTGACCTACAAATTATCAATGATGCCGCGCCACAGCCAGCAACAGCATGATTTAGCCCTGCCGCTCAATCTGACGTTCGGGCATGAGCTGTTTCAGGAGCGTTATGCCCGGTTCAGTATGAATAATCTGCTGAATTTCTTTGCCCTTGATGGGCAGAACCCGAGCAGTATCTACAGTTGTATAGAAATGGCCTGGAACAACGCCCATGCCGTGCGCGGCAGTCTTTCATCGGAAGTGTGGGAGTGCATCAATACCACCCGTATCGATATCCGCAATCTGCGCCAGACCGGGGTGGATAAAATTGGTATCGACGCCTTTTTTGACTGGATGAAAGAACGTGCGCATCTGTTCCGTGGCGCCATGTTCGGCACCCTGCTGCGTAACGACGCCCAATGTTTTATCCGTATCGGTACCCTGATTGAGCGCGCGTTCGCCACCGCCCAGTTGCTGGCGCTAAAAGATCAGCAACTCAGCAATGACCCGGATCCGGTACGCGAATATTACCGTCTTGATACGTTATTGCGTGCGGTGAGCGCCCGGGAGGCCTACCACAGCATTTATCGCCAGCCAATCAGCCGGGAAACCGTCACCGAATTACTGGTGTTTCGCAATGACGTGCCGCGCTCGCTGCATGCCTGCGTCGGCGACCTGGTTCAACAACTGGAGATGATTGGCAGCGAGCGGGCGCGCGTTCCGCTGCGTCTTGCCCATCAGTTGCATGTGGAGCTGCGTTTCGGCTCCCTTGATGATGCCCTGGCCGACGATCTTCAGGAGTGGTTAAACCGTTTTCTTACCAAAATCAATGAGCTGGCCGACAGTATCCGCCAGACCTATCTGGAGGCGTTATGAAACTGACCATTAATCACCTGACGCATTATCACTACGATGAAGAGGTGAAGTTCAGTACGCAGTATCTGCGTCTGACGCCGCAAACCTCTGGTCGCCAGTATATTAAGGAATGGAACCTGCTGTTGCCCGCCTCGGCGGTAGCGACGACCGATGCATACGGGAATCTGATGCATGTCTTAACCCTCGATCACCCTCATCAAGAGATAATCATTCATGCTCAAGGTGTGGTTGAGATCGCCGATAATGCAGAAGAAGAGGAAGAGATCAGCGAGTCACTCTCTCCGCTGGTGTTCCTGCGCACAACCCCGTTAACCGACCCGGACTCGCCGATCCGCGAATTTGCCCGGCGTTATTACCGTGAAGAGGATGCGGTTAGCAGCCTGGGAGAATTGATGGCGGAATTGCGCCTGAAAATGCCTTATACGCCCGGCGCCACCCAGGTTCACGACACCGCCGCCGTCGCTTTTGCCAAAGGAAAAGGGGTGTGCCAGGATCATACGCACGTTTTCCTGGCCTGCTGCCGTAGCCTGCGCATTCCGGCGCGCTACGTCAGTGGTTATGTTTATAGCCGGGATACCGAGCATGTGGCGATGCATGCCTGGGCAGAGGCCTGGCTTGATGGCCGCTGGCAAAGTTTTGATATCACTAATAACACGCGTGATCTGAACCAACATCTTCGCCTGGCGATTGGAATGGATTATCTGGATGCCTGCCCGGTGCGGGGTAGCCGTTTTGGCGGCGGCTGCGAAGAGATGTTTTCCGCTGCTGAGGTAAGTCTGTTTGAGCGACAACATCAGATGCAGCAGCAACAATGAATTAATAAAGGTATTTTAATGACTTACTGTGTGGCCATGCGTCTTTCCGACGGGCTGGTTTTTGCTTCCGATTCCCGCACCAATGCGGGTGTCGATCACATCGCAACGTTTAAAAAACTCCATGTGTTCAGCAAGGAGGGGGAACGGGTGCTGGTGATCCAGTCGGCGGGGAACCTGGCCACAACACAGAGTATTGTCAGTCTGCTTAACGAACGGATACAGGGCCAGCATACGCCAAACCTGATGCAGATGGGGACGATGTATGACGCCGCCACGCTGGTCGGGGAGACCGTGCGCGAAGTGATTCACCGCGACAGCGCGGCGCAGCAAAACAGCAGTACCAATTTTGGCTGCAATATGCTGCTCGGTGGGCAGATTGGCAACGAGGTTCCGCGCCTGTTTCATATCTATCCCGAAGGTAATTTCATTGAAGCGACGAATGATACCCCCTACTTTCAGATTGGCGAGAGCAAATACGGCAAGCCGATTATCGACAGGGTGTTGACGGTCGATACCCCTCTGGAGCACGCTATGTGCTGCGCCTTGATCTCCATCGATTCGACGTTACGCAGTAATCTGTCCGTCGGTATGCCGCTGGATGTCATGATTTATCGCGCGAATACCTATGATGCCAGCGAACAGCGACGCATCACGGAAAACGATCCCTATTTTACCGGTATCCGCAAAGCCTGGTCGGAAGGCCTGGTGAACACCTTCCGCCAGTTGCCGCCTTTTCCGGCGCAGGGCTAAGTTGGGCGAGACCTGTAATAAACAAAGAGCTTCTCAATGAGACTGGCAGTCATTAGCACCTTATTTTTGCTTTCAGCGTCAACGTCCGCGCTGGCATCAACATCGAACGAAGAGACAGTCGCGGCAGCGAAAGTCACCCTGGGCCAGGCGCTGTATAAGTCTGCGCTACTTACCGGCGCCATGCCGGAAGAAGGCAAAGCAGACCCGGCAAAAATGGGCCAAAAAATGGGGACCGAAATGTCCGAGCGCATCAATAACGTGGTGATTGGCGGCCTGAATCAGGGGGCAAATTGCGACGACATCACCACGAATATTCAAAAAAGTTTTGAGATCATGCAAAGGGACGCGGTCAACCAGTTCTCTTCCTCTTCCGCCATTAAAAAGGCACTGGATAATGTGCCGCTCAGCGCCGCACAGTACGCCGCTGCGGAATGCCAGAATTTAACCAGTCAGTAATATATTGTTCGATCCCGGCGGTGAAAGCCGCTGAGGTCACTCTTCTGCCTCCCCTTTCCGGTATTGTTAACAAGCACTACACTGGCACAATAATAGTGATAAAACCCATTCCAAAGAAAATATTCACTCGTATGCTTTTCCATATTTTTATTACGGAAATTTTTCTTATGGGCAATAAAAAAATACCAGATGGGCGAAATAAACACCCTCTTAATAATTACGTATAGCACCGCGAAATTATTTTATTGCCGGGAAACACGATCGCGATCGTATTATCGAAAAACAACCATTGATATAATTAGCATTACAATGCAATGGTTTTTAATTCAGTCAGAATTACATTCATTTAAGGGGAAATGTTATGCAATACCGAAACAGCTACGGCCAGTGTCTGGGGCAGGAAATGCAAGACTGGACGCCCAAAAGCACCCCTGAAAAATTCTCCCTTAGCGGAAATTATTGCATGGTTACGCCGCTATCTGTCGATCATGCAGAAGATTTATTTCATGCCTGGCAAAGTATTGATGATGATCGTGACTGGACCTATTTACCTGGAAAACGACCCGCCACCAAAGAGGCGTGTTATAACTATTTTCGCGAGCTTATCGGCGCAAAAAATGGCATGCACATGTCGGTTATTGATAAAAATGACGACACCGTGAAAGGCATTTTCTGCATCACAAGGATTAATCCACTACACGGCACGTTCGAGCTTACGGATATCAACTGGACGCCAGCGTTAAAAAAGACACGCATCAGCACCGAAGCGATCTATTTAGTATTGGCTTATTTTATTGATGCGCTCCACTACCGCAGATGTGAATGGCGTACAAACATTTTCAATGACGGGGCGATTAAAGCTGCCGAGCGCTTCGGCTTTCGCAAAGAAGGAATATTGCGGGACAAAAAAGTGACTAAAGGCCACTCGGAAGACCTCGCGCTGTTCTCAATCATCGCCAGCGAATGGCACGATTTAGAGATCCCGATCAAAGCCTGGCTGAGAGAGAATAATTTCGACGGTCTGGGGCGGCAATTGAAAAAACTTAAGGATTTTCGCTAAGTACACCGCCGTGGCCCCTGATATCGCAAAGCCGTTGCCCAGGGTATCATCATGCTTAACAGGTGCTGTGCAACAGGAAGAAGCGATGAGTCAACGTCGGGTGCTGATAATTGAAGATGATGCCGATGCGGCGGGCGTTCTTGAGGCCTATCTTAAGCGGGAAAATTTCGACATTGCCATTTGCGGCGACGGACGCATCGGACTTGATATGGCGCGGCAGTGGAAACCGGACCTTATTCTGCTTGATATCATGCTACCGTCAATGAACGGCAGCGAGGTGCTGGCCGCAGTGCGTCGCGACGGGCTTACGCCTGTCATTATGATTTCGGCGATGGGCGATCTTCCCGATAAAATTGGCGCCCTGCGCTACGGTGCGGATGATTACATCGTCAAACCCTACGATCCCAAAGAGGTGGTTGTGCGGGTCCAGGCTGTATTGAGACGCTGTCATCATCAGGCTGAATCGCAAGAGATCCTGCGCTGGCAAGGTCTGGAAGTCGACACCACAGCAATGACCGCCACGGTAACGGTCGACCATCAAAAACCGGTTTTACTTGAGCTGACGCCCACCGAATTTTCATTATTAACCCTGCTTATGCGCTCACCCGTTCGCGCCTGGTCGCGCCTCTCATTACTGGAACAGTGCCTTCCGGAAAGCGATGCTCTTGAGCGTGTCGTGGATACCCATATTTATAATCTGCGCAAGAAACTCGAATCCGCCGGAATCACAGAGGTGCTGCTCAACGTGCGTGGCATCGGCTACCGGTTCCGACAGCCATAACCCCTCCGGGCGATCGTGTCGCACCCGGTCTGCGGGTGCGTGATGCCTTACTAAGCCCTGCGTTCTACCTCCTCCTTTCGCATCAGCTTGCGGGAAAATCCGATCAGGCTACAATTCCCGCGCCGGATTCACACCGGCCACCTGCAAACAATAAAACAAAAGACCGTAAAGGAATCCGTATGATCATACGTCCACCTCAGAGCTGGTTTGTGCGGCTCTTTAACTGGCATGGCTCCGTGCTGTCGATGATTATCTTCCGGCTGGGACTGAACCTGTTCATGTCTATCGTGGCGATCATTGCCTGGCCGTACTACGAAAATCTGAACATTCACCTGACCGTTGCCCCGTTTAGCCTGCTGGGTATCGCCATTGCCATATTTCTTGGCTTTCGTAACAACGCCAGCTACAGCCGTTACACCGAAGCGAGAATGATCTGGGGTTCGGTGACGATCACCTCCCGCAGCCTGATGCGACAGACCGTCAGCGCCCTGCCTGACGATACGGCAATCCAGCAGAAGCTTTCCCACTACCTGACCGCGTTCAGTTGGTGTCTGAACCACCAGCTTCGCCAACAAGATGCCACCCAGGATATGCAACGTTTGCTGCCTGCAGACGCGGCGGCCGAGGTGATGAAAAGCACTTCGGCCTGTCATCGCATCCTGATTTTCATTGGCAAGGAGTACGCCAGCCTGCGCCGGGAAGGCAAGATCAATGATTTTGTCTGGCAGAATATCGATGAGAATCTTAACGAGCTGTCGCGTTGCCTGGGGGGCTGCGAGCGTATCGCCAACACGCCGGTTCCCTTTGCTTATGCGTTGATTTTGCAGCGTACGGTCTATCTGTTTTGTACCCTTCTGCCGCTGGCGCTGGTGTCCGACCTTCACCTGATGACACCGTTTGTTTCAGCGTTTATCTCTTACGCTTTCCTGTCATGGGATTCGATTGCCGAAGAGATGGAGCATCCGTTTGGCACACACCCCAATAACCTGGCGCTGAACGCCATCTGCACCACGATAGAACGCAATCTGATGGATATCACCGGGCAAAGTCCGCTGCCGCCATTGCCTGTACCGGATAAGCGTTTCAACCTGATTTAAACGACCACTCATGCGGTTATCGCGACCTGAAACGGGTCGCGATTACACCGACGCGCTTAGTGCTCGGGGGCCGCTAACGTCTGCAACTCTTGCGCATCATGGCTACAGAAAAAGGTAATTTCATCGCCGTGGTGGCAGGAAAGCGCCCGAAGTCGCTGCTGGTTATGACGTCTGGCATCATTATCCATTGCCATCATCCACTGATAAAAACGCAGACCCGGCGTACAGTGGCGCGTTGGTTGACGCATTTCGCCACGATAAAACCATGCATCGCCACCGTGCAGCAGCCAGCCCTGCGGCTGGCGAATGGCAATCCCCGCATGCCCCAGCGTATGGCCCGCCAGCGGGACCAGCAGGATGTCTGGCAGCAATCCTTCAAGCGCGGTCACCGCCTCGAAGCCATACCAGTTCTCCCCTTTTGGCTGATAGCCAACCCAGCCGGAAGTACCGCCCCACTGTCCGGGTCGATAGCGTTCACGCGCCAGCCAACTGTGGCGCTGATGCGCGGTATCTATCTCTTGTTGCAACAGATGTATCCGGGCGTGAGGAAAATCGGTAAGCCCACCCGCATGGTCAAAATCGAGATGTGTCAGAATAATATGCCGCACATCCGCCGCGTTAAACCCGAGCGCTTCTATACGTGCAAGCGCCGTCAGCTCTTGCCGCCGCTGGATATTATTCATCAGGCGGAAAAAGCCAGACAAACGCTGGCCGGGGTGGCGTATATCGTCACGACCGAACCCCGTATCCACCAGAATCAGCCCATCCCGGTCCGTTTCAATCAGCAAACAGTGGCAGACCAGATGCGCGTGAAGCCCTTTACTAAACCCATCATAAAACGCGCCGCCAAACGGGCACATGCAACCACAGTTGAGGTGGTGAATTTTCATTAGGCCTCCGGATCATAGTCACTTTGACTGCAGGGTTTGCTCGGATGCGCCAAAATGCGCGGTTTCGCCCTGTGCATGCTCACCGCCGCCGGTTGTCCGCTTGAGTTGAATCACCTCGCCGCGTTGCCATGTGTTAGCGCCGTCAACGACAGGGTGGGCCACCAGATCTTCACGCTCACGCTTGATAGCCTGCGTTTGCACATTAAACCGACGGTCTCTGTCTGCCAGTAGCCGGGGATCAAGCTGCCCTTCCCCGGTAAAGCCCATCATTAGCGCCGGAATACCCAACGGCAGGGTCTTGTCACGATCGGTATGCCAGGTGTGCCAGGTTTTCCCGTACGTATTCACAATCTTTTTCATCAGTGACTTATCCGCCACTGCCGGTAAACCAGGGGCAATGAGACTCCCGGACTTCACTTCATACTGGTGGCTATGCCAAAGCTTTTTTTCTTCTGGCGGCAGGGTCTTAAATAAACGTTCGCTAATGATGTACTCAACGCCCATCAGCCGGGCATCTTTGGTGTTGCTGTCATAAATCACGGCCTGCATGACATCGTCATTAAGCACCGTCACATAGTGATGTGCTTCCATCTGGCCATTTTTATCGCCGTTATAGAAATGGAACCCGTCGAGGTAGGCGCTTATCGCATCGACTGGCGGGCGGGATTGAATCATTTGCGCACCGGTTTCGAGGGTGCGCATTTGGGCAGAGGTTTTTTCGCCGGGAACGGGGGTTTTCGGCGGCGAATTATTCGCCCCACATCCCGCTAACGCCAGGCTTGTTAACATCAATAGAGATAATGGTTTCATCCGCTCTCCTCACCACAGTGACATTATTGAACGTAGTACACTAAAGGAGATTGAACGATAAAAATCTTAAACTAAGCGGGATAATAAAAATAATACGCTACCAATTTACCGCATCCGGCATGATATTCCCCAATGCGTCAGACGTTATCCTTATGTCCGTCAGCCAACGGGGGGTCACTTCCATCCGACTAAATTATAAAAGCACGACATGGATTTTACTTACTGTCGCGGAGGTGTAGATTGCCTTGCGTGGATCTTCACTGGATAGCTTAATGAATATTATTGATGTCATTATGTCAGCAGGAAAGGCGTCTGTTGATGTTGCGCTTTACACGCTTATTCCCGTCATGGTTGTCATGCTCATCGTGATGAAATACCTGGAAGCAAAAGGCGTCGTCGATGCCGTGGTTCGGCTGACCGCGCCAGTGCTCAAGCCCTTTGGTATTTCCGGGATCGCCATCTTCGCCCTGATACAACTCAATTTCGTCAGCTTTGCCGCCCCCATTGCCGCCCTGGCCATTATGGAAAAAAGAGGCACCTCAGAGCGCCAGCTTGCCGCCGCGCTGGCAATGTTATTTGCGATGGGCCAGGGCAATGTCTTCTACCCGTTGATCCCTTACGGGCTGCACTGGGGAAATGCCATCATCATTTCGATTTTTGGTGGGCTGGTCGCCGCTGCGGTCACTTATCATCTGTTCGGGAAAAAACTTTCCAGCACCGTTCAGAACGCGGCACCTGCCGAAGCGTTTAACGATAAATCATCGTCCAGTCTGATCGGTATCATTAATGGCGCGGGGGCAGATGCGATACGCCTGGCGCTGGGCTCGCTCCCCATGTTGCTGCTCTCGCTGACCATCGTCGGCATACTAAAAGAAGCGGGAGCGATAGACATTCTGACCCGGCTACTCTCGCCGCTGATGGCCTATTTCAGCCTTCCCGAGGTGTATGTGCTGCCAACGCTGACCAAGTGTCTGGCGGGTGGAACAGCCTACTTCGGGGTGATGTCAGAGCTTCTGCGAAAAGGGCTGGTGACGCCAGAACAGATGAACGCCTCGGCGGGCTTTCTGATCCAGACCTTCGACCTGCCAGGTATCGGGATTTACCTTGGGATCGCCAGCCGATTTGTCAGGCTTTTCCGCTATGTCATCCCCGGTGTGATTGTCGGGATCGCGGTGCGCAGCATCATCCACACCCTGTTGTATTAGCGATAAGCGACCCGTTTACCTGCAAAAAAAAGGATTACCGGCCCCCTACTGGCCAGTAATCCTTTAGGGTCATCGCTAACGTTTTTTGCCTTGCAGTAATGCTCTCGGGATTTAACTAAATCTGCGTTTAGCCATTAACTAAAGCGTGATTCGCTCCCCTTCCAGCTATAAGTGTCATTTGCAACTAACGAATCACCCAGTTCCTGGTAAGCGAAATGGTAAAACTCTGCGCTGGCGCCATAGCCAGAGTAATCTACTACCGCCAGACCAACGAACGCACCGGTAAAGAACCCACCATAACTTTGCAGAACATAATCATCAGAGAGAATGGCGGCATCCAGTTTGACCGGGATTTCAGTGAATTTCACCCCATCAAAGCTGTATTCATAGGTATAAGTTTGCTTACGAACTTTGGTGCGGAACCAGACATACTCAACGCCTTCCGGGATCTTGATGGCCTCATCTTTCAGATACGAGGTATATTTCCCGCGATTATTCTCAGCTATTTCGATCACTGATCCATTAATTTCATTCCAGGTGATGAAAACAAAGCTCCAGTGACGATCGTTATAGTAATTCGTTAACCCTGCCATTTGTTGATAATTAAACGGGTTAAATTTTACTTTAACTTGAGCATCAAAATAAAAAGCCTGCCAGCGTCGGGCAATAAGCGAGAGGTCATGGGTATTTGCTAACGAACCTTGCCCAACTAAGGTTAATTTCCCATTACCCGTGGTGCCCATTTTTTCGCTGAACGGGACACGGAGCGTATTCCAGTTGGGATCGAGCGTTGCGGTTTTAAACTCGTCATACTGGCTATGGTCTTTTGCGCTTTCGGTGTAAATGGCATCGACGGGGCCTTCAACAAAGGTTTTCCCCCCGTGGCCGCCTTCGATACGCGGCCAGCCCTCTTCATCCCAAAATACTTTCTGGATAGACGTTTCCCGGCCCAGGGTTGACCAACCGCGAGGATCATAGGCGGACTCACCGGCACGATTCCATGGACGAGCGCAGAGCGAGGCGTAATACCATTCACCTTTGGGCGTCGAAACCAACGCGCCATGCCCCTGTTTTTGGATGTAGCTGTCCGGGGTATCGACGTTCGTTAAGAAAACGTCTCCTGGCTCTGTTTCAAAACTATGGGCATCCAGGGTTTTCGAACGCGCAACCACCTCCTGGTGGGTGAAAACGGTGCCTCCCTGAGCGGCAAAGAGATAATAATATCCGTTTATTTTGTAGAGATGCGGCCCCTCAACAAGTGCAACGGCAGTGCCCCGATAAAGGGTACGCGCGGTTTCTGGTTTCAATTTTAGGGTGCGGGTATCAAACTCAGTCAACGTGATACCGTCAAAGGGATGATGGTATTCCCGATGGTCCCAGGTTTGTTGCACTAAATATTTACGGCCATCGTCGTCATGGAAAAGTGACGCGTCAAAACCCACGCCATTAAGCTTAATGGGATCTGTCCAGGGCCCGCGAATATCGGTTGCGGTGGTCAGGTAGTTTGTCATGTCTTTAAAGGCACCTTCTGTGACTTTGACATCCGTATACACTAACCAGAATTTGCCGTCAGCATAAGAGAGATCCGGAGCCCAAATCCCACCAGAGGAAGGATTGCCTTTCATATCTAACAGCGCGGTTGTTGATAATGGCGACGGCAGAAGATTCCAGTGTTCCAGGTCTTTTGACTCATGTAAACGAACGCCAGGGAACCATTCAAATGTGGAATTCGCAATATAGTACGTGTCATCTACACGGATAATACTTGGGTCTGGGTTAAATCCAGGTAATATAGGGTTTTGAATAACTGACATATCGTTTACCTTTTTAAATTATCCATTTTGTATTTATTATCATTTTTAATTTTTGAATTATACACGAATCTCATCAAGTTGACGGTTGATATCATTGACATTGTCATCTGAAATTGGATAGAAGTGAATGGCAACCATCGACATAATGGCTAACACCACCGGGATCCAGATAGCCGTCATATTTATTCCGGCGATAGCATTGGCATGCTGATATACACTGGTTTCGTTAAAGCCATAACCGGCCAGTAACCACAGAGGAAGCGCACCGCCAATCGTAAAACCTATCTTGAAGAAAATACCCATAATCGCGTTAATGATTGCGGCATTTCGCTTGCCTGATTTCAATTCGCCATAGGCAATCACTTCCGGAACAAGCGCCCACATAAAGCCAGTAGCCGATGTTAAGCCCCACTGTTTAATAAAGGTGGCGATGTACGCAAGCCAGAGAGCATCATGCATTCCGTCGAGTGACCAAATGTAAGTGAGAAATTCACCGACAATAAACATGCCAAGGAAAAGATGGAAAAAACCTTTTTTACCGAAAATCTTCTTAAGTTTTGGCCAAAAAACCGGGAATAAGATACCTGGAATTGAAGCTACCAGACCCACAGCCCCCATCCATTCTGAGTGGCCGACAACAAACTGATTGAAAAAGCCATTAGCCGTGTTCATGACAAACATGAAGGTAAAGGCCAGCATGAAAAACAATCCGAGAATAACAAGCGGTCGGTTATTTTTGAGTTCAAGGAAGAGGTCTGTCGTTTTTACGTTAGCTGTTTGTTCTTCAGTAGCGACGACGCGTTCTTTGGTTAATTTATAGCAGAGGAAGAGCGCAACGGCCCCAATAACCATATAAATAGAGTAAACACCAAACCAGGCGTAGTTAGCAGAAGGATCGGTATAATTCCCCAGATTGAGATGCAGACCAAAAAAACCCGTATCCTTGAGGCTTCTGTCTTTTGGCGCAGCCATTTGCACAAACATGGGGAACAGCGTGTAGACAAGCAAATTAGCACTGTTGGCCAGCATCATTCGTGTACTTGTAAGCTTGTCAATTGATTCAGGATCCCTTGTTAATGAAGCATTAAGAGAACCATAAGGGATATTTACAACGGAGTAGACTAAATCCAGGGCAAGGTAAATAATAAAAGCAAAGGGAACTGAACCTCTCACCCCAGGAATTGGGGCAAAGAGTAAAGCAGAAAGAATAACGAGAGGAATGCCTGCTCTTAAAAGCCAGGGGCGATATTTACCAGCTTTTGAACTTCTTTTGTCAACATAGGTTCCTACCATCGGGTCCCAAATGACATTGATGATGCGGACAAAAAGAAATATAAACCCTGCGGTTGCTGTACTGATCGTATTCACAGTGAGCATGTGAAGAGCAAGGAAACCACCTATCGTACCAAAAACAAGGTTTTGGGCAAAGTCGCCCATCCCATAACCAATGCGTTCCACACGAGTTAACTTATGATACTCATCATGTCGATTGTGTATTAAGTTTTCACTCATTTTAATCACATCTCCGGTTTGTTTTATAAATGAGGAATACTTTCTGACACAGGTAAGCCCGCAAAATCCATTACGTTTTTGGATTAAGTAATTATGTTTTTTTACTAGTGTGATCATTAGAACAAAGGACTTATACAAGCCGCACAACCCCGATGTTGACTGGTAATTTTCCGTTAATACCTGCAGCAGATGAACGCACCTGGCAAAACCGACATTTTATTTCAGCGCTTTTCACCTCTAAAAGCGAGAACGCCAGATGATTCCTGGGGCTTTGAATACCTTGCCACATTTTTTGCGACACTGCTCACAATTAAGCATTCTCTTAGCCATCGAGTGAAATAACGTAATTGAACGACCGGCCAGGAGAACAGAGGATGTATGCAGTCATCGTTTATTCATGGTTTCGTTCATGCACAGAAACGTTCGCGATATATTGCCATCGTGCTTCATTGTTCAACACATTAATACTTAGCCTGGTTAATGGAGCTGGTGAGACGCTGTCGTATTTATTTCTAAGCTGTCGTGTCGTTGCCACGCGTTGAGAATCTCCAGACGCACAGTAATGTCAATGCGGCTTCGGGTTTGTATAGTGATGCGACAGGCGTATATGCTGGCAGCACAATAGCAGCACGGGAAATAAGTGGATACCAGGATTAATGATGTTCAGGCAGCTCGATAACGTTACGCTTCAAATCAGAGAAGAACCCACCACGACAGCGATGGGGAAATACGAGGTGCTGATTGCAGAAAACAGGACAGGTATTACCGTTCCGGTTCAGATACTGGAGGCTGCTGTTCAGGTGGATGACAAACGGCTGTTGTTATTCCTTACTGATGATACGCCCTTCGAGGAAATGCTTAATATTGCGCTGATTGATCTGGATGATGGGGTGAAAGAGATACTGACGCTTGGTGGCGCGTACCTGACAGGATCGTTTACAGACCTGAATATAGCGTCGAATGCCGTTGAATTCAGCTTTATTGGTGAGACAACATGGCGGGTTGAAATCCCCCCGTCACCCTTTGTGAAAGTGCCTTTTACCGGCGATCCACGTGGTGTTTCGCGGTCTGTGGCCGTGAAACATTACATTAAAATTACTGCCAGCCCTCCACCCGCGCGGATAGACGGTAGTCGCTAAAGGTGGAATAAGCGGGCAGTGTCAGTTTCGCCTGTTACGGTATTGCCATCATGGTTTTCCCGGATGGCGGTGCAGGCACCTTATCCGGGGCTACACTTGCTTAATCAGGGCATGAGGTTACTCGTCCGCACGCCGCCTTCGTTTTCAGGTTAAACAGTAAATAGCTTGCCAGAGACAGGCAACCTACCCCCACGGCTCCGTATACCAGCACACCGGAAAAGCCTTCGGTAAGCACCGCTGTAATGATATCGCGGCTCAGCGAAACCTCAGCCCCACCGGCTATGCGTTCTGCCAGTACAGACTTGTCGCTCACGGTGTTCATATGGTTTTGCAAACTTTCGGCTATCCCCGAGACCAGTAGACTCCCCATGAGGGCAATATTGATGGAAAGCGTGATGAAGCGCGCGCTGATATCAATCCCGGATGCCATTCCAACGCGGTCAGGCTCGACGGATCCCGTGGTGGCGTTAGTGACAGGCGTATTGGTCAATCCCAAAGCGATCCCTGAGAGCAGCGCTCCAGGCAGCAAACTGAGCTGATATGTGACTGCCAGCGCCATCAGCACAAAACCCAGGCCTATACAAAATAGCCCCAGCGGAATGAGGCGCGAAGCGTTGAATCGCAGCGCTAATTTTTCCCCCAATGGCGGCATTAATAATGTCGGCAGCGTGTAGGCCAGAAGCGCCATGCCGGTCGCCATACTGCTGTACCCAAGCCCACTTTGATAATAAACCGGCAGATAAATCATCAGCGGCCAGAAGCTGAAATTCATGCCAATCGCCCCCATAAGCGCACCGGAAAAAGGCCTTATGCGAAACACAGAGAAATCAAACATGGGGTGTGAATGCCGTGTCTCAATAATGACAAAGAGTGCAGAACTGATTAAGGTGGCAAGAAAAATTAATCGCACTTCCAGGCTACTCCAGCCGATACTCCCGCCCTGAGTAATAAGCCAGGTGACGCCAACAACGCTCATCGTCAGGGTCATTAAACCAGCAACATCAAGTTTTTTTGTCGTGTTATCACGTGATTCCACGACGTTGTTCAGCGCCAGAACCAGGGTGAGTAAAGCAATAACGCCATGCACCAAAAATACCCATTGCCAGCTAAACCACGCCACTAACATCCCGCCAATAATGGGGCCGAATCCAAGCCCAAATCCAAAGGTGATCCCCCAGGCGGCAAACGCCCGGCTACGTGCTTTTCCTTGTGGAAACTGGAACGACAGTATGGCGATCAGGCTGGTTAACATCGCGCCGCCGCTTAATCCTTGCAAGAAACGCCCAACGATAAGCCAGAATGCGCTTTCAGCCATGCCGCATATTACCGAGGTCAGGCCAAAGCCAATGATGCTGATAATAAAAATGCGTTTACGCCCATATCTATCCGCTAATGTGCCGGTCGCCATTAATACCGCCGTGCATGAGAGGGTATAGGCATTCATGATCCACTGCAGCTCGCGAAAATTGGCCTGCATCTGCTTTTCCAGCACCGGCAAAATAACCGGAACACTGGATATTTCCAGTCCCGACATTAATGCGGCCAGACACACCGCCATCAGCGCTAATATGTTCTTCATACTCAGTTCCTGTGAAACGTTAACAGGGCGCCAGCATGAAAGATTTACATGGCAGTAGAAATCCATGTCCGTGTCAGTTATCGTCAAGATCGTGCCATTTTCAATAACAAGGTTTCTATGCAGATCGCCTCTCCCCTTCACCGCCCTTCTTTTACGCTTAAAAACCGGCGCATGGTGCTGCTGGCATATGAATGCCTCTGCACGTTTGAATTTGGTATTGCCGCCGAAGCGTTTGGACGCGTTGATGAGGTGCTGGGTCAACCGCTTTATGATCTGCGTGTGGCGTCGTTAGAAGACGGTGCTTTTGGCGCACAGGGGGGTGTTCGAATGGTGGTTGATGGCGGACTGGAACTACTGGAAGATGCCGGAACCATTGTCATTCCCGGCTGGCGCAACGTCTATGAATCAGCCCCGGAAAAGCTTATCGCGGCATTACAAAAGGCCTACCAGAAAGGCACACGGCTTGTCGCGATTTGTGCCGGGAGTTTTATACTCGCAGAGACGGGATTACTGAACGGCAAACGCGCGACTGCCCACTGGAACAGCACAGAAATTCTTGCACAGAGGTTTCCTGAGGTGCAGGTGGAACATAGCATGATCTACGTTGATGAAGGCAATATCGTCACCTCGGCGGGCGGCGCTGCGGGTGTCGATTTATGCCTGCACCTTATCCGGCGCGATTACGGTATTGAAGTTGCCAATCGCTGTGCGCGCCGAATGATTACCCCGCCCCTGCGGGAAGGCAGCCAGGCGCAGTTAATCCAACAACCCGTCCCGCAACGTCAGGCCAAAAGCCTCGCGCCATTGTTGGACGATTTGCGCAATCACCTCAATACGCCCATGGTGATTGAACAACTGGCTCGCAAAGTGGGGATGAGCCGTCGAACCTTTATACGTCGATTTTATGACGCCACCGGTACCTCACCGGGAGAGTGGATGCTCAACGTTCGCCTTGAAAAAGCCTGTACTCTTCTGGAAAGCGAAAGGTTAAGCATCGATCATGTTGCAGAGCAGGCCGGGTTCGGCTCACCTGAAACGCTGCGCCATCATTTCAGACGGCGATTTAAAACGACGCCAACGCAATGGCGCAAGGCATTCCGCGAGCGAGCAATGATGCCCGCCTGCTGATACAGACAGTATCATTGCCCACGGCTTTTATTTTTAGCGGTAATCAGTGCGTTGGATTATTAATTTTGTACATAAACGTTGTCGTCTGAAGCGTATTATCGATAGACCTTGCGTAACAGGGGATTGTCCCGGCAATCTGCCAGCCCAGGGAAAGATATAAATCGCTGGCGACATCGCCACTGCGCGTATCAAGAACAAGCAATGAAATCTCTTTTTCCCAGGCCATAGCCTCTGCCCGATTCATTAACTCTCTGGCAATCCCCTGACGACGCGCCTGCGGGTGAACGAGCAGTTTGGATATTTCAGCACGATGACGCCCATTAGGCGTTCGGCAATAATTAATGAAAACGGTTGCGGCTAAAAACCCGTTATCGCGGGCGATAAATAACTCACAGTCGTGGCTGGCAAGACTATAAATTTTATCTTTCCAGAAGCTATCTATTGCCCGACGATCGTTGGGATCGGTAAAACCTACGCTTGCCCCATCCTTTACACAAGCCTGTAATACGTCACCTAATTCCGGTAAGCATTGATGCGCCTGTGTAGCACTGAGAATTTCATATTCAATCATGATTTACATACCACCAAAATGTAATGGGCACCGAGGCTTTCATGCGCGCTAAAAGATGAAGAGCCTGATAAATGAAAACGTAAACTGTCACCTTCTTTCAAGGTCCATTGTTCACTGTTCATCGCAATGGTTAATTCACCGGAATATAGCCATATATATTGTTCAAGCCCCTGAACGGGAGGGTTGGAATATTCAATGAAAGCACCAGGACGCAATTTTCCTTCAACCATCTCGCATCTGAATTGATTCGAAGGGGGTATTAACATGCGTCGCTCAAACCCATTAAGCTCATCCTGCCACAGGGTTTGTTGGTCAACCCGGAACAGATTATCCGCAGCCTGTTCAACCTCGCTAATAAGCCGGGACATCGTCATTCCGTATACAATACAGAGTTGGTTGAGGACCTCTGCTGTCGGGCTGACTTCACTGCGTTCAATGCGTGACAAAGATGCCCTGCTGATGCCTGACGCAGCGGAAAGCTCCTCAAGCGACCAGTTATGTTGTAAGCGCAGCGCCGCCAGACGTGCGGCTAAGCGTGCTCTGTAATCTTCATTGTTCATGATGCATCTCTTATGTGAGAATTTATTCCCATAAGTGAGATTACTGATTACTGAAATACTGTCAAGCGCTATTGCACCGCTTAGCGTTTAACCCTCCCCCGACTGCGGGCGCTGGGGTGGCTAAGAGCTCATTGTGTTTCAGGTAAGGAGAGCTGAAAACGCGTTCGAATCGCTGTAGCGATACCCGATGCATCGAGCCCGCAATCAGCCAGTAGCGTTAGCGGGTCGCCATGGTCAATAAGGTGACGTTGTCGAGCCTTTCTCGCCCTGCAACCGAGATAGCTGCCAGCGATTCAGGCTGATCCATTTCGCCATCGCCCAGAAACGCCCACACTTTACGCCCCTGATGTTCCAGCATTCCACGATACTCGAGATAGCGCATAAACCGGGCCTGATAGACCGCAGTCAACGGGCCAGGCCCCATAGATACCGTCGGGAATTGCCAGAAGTCGGGCATCAAACGGGGGTGTGGGTAGGAAGAGAGGCCATCACGCCCGAATTATGAATTGCAAATGCAATCCTCGTGTTCGCAATGCTAAGTCAGGTATAATTGCAATTGCAACTAAAAATGAAAGGAGCCCGCAATGGAGAAGAATCAAACGGATCTCTGGTTTTCGTTTGTACGCGTTCATCGCCTGATGATTCGTGAAGTGGAGAGCCGTCTGGCAGCCGCGAAACTGCCCGCTTATGCCTGGTACGACGTACTTTGGGGGCTGGAAAGTGGGCAAGGCGGCACCCGTCGGATGCATGAACTGGCCGATGCGCTGGCGATAGAGCGCTACAATCTCACGCGTCTGGTAGACCGCCTGGAACAGGAAGGGCTGGTCGAGCGCACCCGTTCGCCCGAGGACGGCCGTGCGGCGTATGCCACCATCACTAAGGAAGGGCGTGCGCTACGCAAGAAGATGTGGAAAGTCTATGAAAGTGCGGTGGCAGAACTTTTTCTGAGCCAGTTCAGTCCCGATGAGCAGAGCACCTTTTCTGCCGCGCTGGACCAGGTCGCTGCTGCGGCCCGCGCACAAAAGGCGCTGCGTTAACAGCGCCACAGAATAACGCCCGTATGCCTTTGGCATGAAGGCGTTCACCCGCACAGACATGGTTCGAACCGCCAGGCGCGTTACACCTTTTTGCCGAAAAGGTCAGTAAGAGTGAACCCGCCGAATTGCTGGCCGCATTCATTACCGACAGCCATTGTGGTCCCCTTGTGATACCTGAGTGAGGATTTCCCAGGGCAAATCATCAAGCCTGGAATATGAAAATAATTCCCGCTCAAACAGGGTTGTCAGCGTGTATTCTGACCCGTGCGTGAATACGTTTTTTTGGATGCAGCAACGGTAAATACAGGTGAGATGATGACTGAACATATAACGAATAAGCCGGGTGGGAATTATGTACCCGTTATTATCCATGACGGGCTGGCTTATGTGAGCGGGCAGCTTCCGCGTAAAGGTGAAACTCTACTTTATTCAGGAAAAGTGGGAATGGACATTGATCTCCCTGACGCCCAACAGGCTGCTGCTTTTTGTGCAGACCTCTGTATTGCGGCAGTGAGTGAGGCCGCAGGCGGTGAGGAGAATATTATCCAGGTGCTTAAAGTGGTTGGGTATATTGCTTCTGCGCCTGGTTTTACCCAGCAAAGCCAGGTGATGAACGGGGCTTCCGATCAACTCGTCGCAAGGCTTGGGGCAAGGGGCACCCATACCCGAACCTCGGTAGGTGTCGCTGAACTCCCTCGGGGCGCGCCTGTTGAGCTGGAAATGATAGTCGCGGTGCGAAAGTAGAAATCATTCCCGGTAGAAAGCCTGGGCTGTTGCAATAGTTTTTATAAGCCTCCAGGGATACGGAGGCAAATCGGTTTGCAGATAACGGGCATAGTGTTGAGAGAGAATATTAATTTATTCCCGAAAATTTCCATCAACATAATACCCATCGGGCGTTTCTGGTTATTTCGGGAAATGACAAATGTCCTGCGTTATTTCCATAGCGGCGGTCTTTATCCGTACAGAGGGTTATGATGAAAGAAAAGCCTGTTTATATCCCCGTTCTGGAGTTTTTGCAGCGCCAGTTGCAAGGAACACTGGACGAGACAATGACAACACATATGAATTATCCCACTGCCATCTCACGGCTACTTGGTTTCAGTATTGTGGATGTCGGGGAAGCGACAGCGACCCTTGCGCTTGATGCCGATCCGGCACTTCACGGAAATCAGCAAGGTACCGTCCACGGCGGGCTATTATGCGAACTGGCGGACGCGGCGATTGGAACGGCGCATTCTACCTTAATGAAAAAGGATGAAAGTTTTACCAGCATCGACATTAAAACCACGTTCCTGCGCCCCGTATGGCGTTCACGTTTGTTGGCTACCGCCAGGGTGGAACATCGCGGTAAAATGATCAGCCACTACCGGTGCGAAATAGCGCGCGAGGACGGTAAAGTCGTCGCCATTATCACAAGTACGGTGTTAACGCTGACCGGTGAAAAAGCCAGGGGAAGATAAGATCTGCGTTATTACCGATAAAATAAGGGGTAAATGCTCCTGCCTCTATTCTCTGTTTTAGCACAGCGGCCTGTTAAGCCACTGTGTCATTAACGTAGAGGCACTACCGCCAGCCGGGCCAATGATGTGCTTACCCCGTTGTTTCGCAGAAACGTAATCCGATAATGCCAATAAAAGCCAGCCCCATAAAACACATCCGGGGCCAGCTCATCTCATCCTGAAAAATCAGCATACCCGCCAGCACCAGCCCAATCGTTCCTGTGCCGGTCCACATGGCATAAGCCATTCCAACAGGCAGGGAACGCAGCGCCAATGCAAGCAAGTAAATACTGCCCAGCCCAGCCATAACGGCGATGATACTTGCCCCGAGCCGGGTCCACCCCGCGTTTAATTTGAGGGAAACGCCCATCACGATCTCAAGGGCTGCGGCAAGAAACAAATAGGTCCATGCCATAGACTTACTCCTCACTGGAGGTTGAGCGTTGCCTCGTTGCTCTGGAAGTTGGCTTACTCGCATGAAGTCCCGCTTGTACCGCCGGTCGCGCGGCGATCACATGAAGCCACCGCTTGACGTGCGGGTAAGGCGTAATGTTCAGCCTCAGCTCGTCCCAGGTTCGCAGCCAGGTGAATGTGGCAATATCAGCAATGCTGTAGTTTTCACCGGCGAGGAAAGCAGACTCACTGAGCCGGGTATCCACAACCTGGTACAGACGCAGTGATTGCGCCTTGTATCGCGCTATTGCCTCGTCATTGACCGTTTTGGCGCCATGCAAAAACCACCACAATTGCCCCAGCATTGGGCCGATACTGCCGACCTGGAAAAATAGCCACTGCTGCACGGCAATGTTTTCCGCTTCTGTCGCGGGCAGCAAACACCCCGTTTTCGATGAGAGCCAGGAAAGGATGGCACCCGACTCAAAAATGCGCAGGCCGGTTTGCCGATCAACAATCGCGGGGATCTTGCCATTCGGGTTGATCTTAAGGAAATCGGGTTGATGCTGATCCCCCTTGCCAAGATCAAGATCGAACTGCTCATACGCCAGGCCGGCTTCTTTCAGAAATATGCTGACTTTTTGCCCGTTTGGCGTGTCCGCCGTATAAAAAGCGAGGTCGCGGGTTACCTGTGTCATGTTTATCCTTATTGCGTGATTGGATTGCAAATGCAATCGTTGCAATTGCAATCATAGGCCACTCAACATGGCCGTGCAACAAGCATCTCAACGCGATCATGCGTGCGGCTGGAACCGCTTCGTATCGCAGAAATGATTTTCAAAGGAGAACAACAGGTATCCGGGAGATTGGCCAGGCGAAAATAGCGGACTCAGGGAGTCGGGGATGGGCTGTATTTGAGATGCAGAGTACGCATTCCGGCACGTCCCTGAGCCGGACATACGAATTACTGACGCATGCCGATCGCCAGGCGGTTAAATGCGTTCATCAGTGCAATCGCAAAGGTCAGATCGGAAATTTCAGCTTCGCTGAAATGGGCCGCCAGAGGGGTATAGTCTTCGTCAGGAGCATGCGTTTTATCGACATGCGTCAGCGACTCCGTCCACGCGAGGGCGGCACGTTCACGTTCACTAAATAATTCGCTGACCCGCCAGCCTGCCAGGCTGTCCAGCCGCGCAGCGCTTTCACCGTCGGCACGCAGGGCTTTGGCGTGCATCTCAAGGCAAAATGCGCAGCCGTTAATCTGCGAGATGCGCAGCCAGACTAACTCAATCAGCGCTTTCCCGAGGCTGCTCTTACTGAGCGCCTTTTTGGTCGCAGTAAAGCCGTTATACGCTTCCGCGGAAAGGGTGTAATAGGGTAAACGTTGTGGGGTGCTCATCAGGTTATCTCCGGTTATTAAAAAAACGTCATATTAAGGACTGGCGAAAGTGCATACCTACCGCCAGCAAGCCTTGTCGATAGTAGAAACGTTGGCCCAGCGCATTACCTAAACCGGTATCCAGCACCAGATGAGTACAAGTCTGAGCGCGCGCCTCTTCACGCAGAGCATCGATTAATATCGCGCCCAGACCGAGGCTGCGGGCATGGGGCGCTGTCACAAGGTCATCCACATACAGAAAACGCCCGTACAGCAGATTTTCAGAGAGCCGGTAACCCGCCAGAGCCAGTAGCTCTTGCTCCTGCCAGACGCCCAACAGGCAATACCCCTTCTCAGCCTGACGATGAACGCGAGTGATAAAGTTCTCTGCATCGGTCAGGTGTGGTCGCAACTCCCGCATGACCAGGTACGCGGCATGGAGCGCCCGATCACTTTCCACCTTATGTACTTCAAATGTCGCCATACGTTTCTCCTGTCTGATGGCTGCAATATATCGCCGCAATGACCTATGCTACAGTGACAAGAATTATCTAAATGACCAGGACAAAGACCGTGAAAGCACTGATGCCTGAAGCCACCTGGCAGCCGGACACACCGCTCTATTTGCAGCTTTATCAGCGATATCGCGACGCCATCACTGCCGGTCGGTTACGTCCTGGGGAACGCGTGCCATCAATACGTAATCTCGCCAGCGAGCTTCACGTGGCCCGGGGAACGGTGGAAATGGCTTATCAGATGCTGGTGAGCGAAGGCTATCTTGTGACGAAGGGAGCGGCAGGTACCCAGGTTTCCCCCCAACTGGCGAGGCTGCCGAACGCCGGAAGTCCGCCGCGGGGACGCAAAACCTCTGAGGCACAGGCGTATCAGACGCGCCTGACGGGGAATATTTTACCGTTTCAGCCAGGTGTTCCGGCGCTGGATGCGTTCCCACGGAAAATATGGTCTCGCCTGTCAGCACAAACACTGCGCCTGATTGAGTCAACGGTGATGACTCAGCCCGATCCGGCCGGATACGCGCCGCTTCGGGAAGCCATCGCCACCTACCTGGGCATCTCTCGCGGTATCGCCTGCACGCCGGAGCAGGTCTTTATTACCATCGGCTATCAGGGGGCGCTTGAACTGCTGTGTCGCACCGTTTTACGGAGCGGCGACGGAGGCTGGTATGAAAACCCCGGCTACTTCCCTGGCAGATATTTTTTGCAGCAAATGGGCATGACACTGACCCCCGTTCCGGTAGATAAAGAGGGGCTACAGGTTGCCACCGGGGAGCAACTGGCACCGAACGCCCATTTTGCTGTCGTTACCCCTTCTCACCAAAGCCCCACAGGCGTCGCGCTGTCCTTACCCCGACGACTGGCATTGCTGGCGTGGGCGAATCAAAAAAACGCCTGGATCATAGAGGATGACTACGACAGTGAGTTCCGCTACCACGGCCACCCACTCCCGGCCCTGAAAAGCCTCGACCATGAGCAACGTGTGCTTTATACCGGCACCTTTAGTAAGGTTCTTTTTCCCGGCTTACGTCTGGCCTACGTGGTGGTGCCCCCCTCTTTGCAATTGACCTTTGACGAGGCCGTTAATCACTGGCCAGGGCCGGGATCGATTCTGCCGCAAGCGATGGTGGCAGCGTTTATGCAGCAGGGGCATTTTGCCCGCCATTTGCGCAAAATGCGTCAGTTGTACGCCATCAGGCGCGGTTATCTTGTAGAGGCACTTGAACGTGTTTTCGGCTCATCTCTGCATATCCAGCCACAGGCCGGGGGAATACAGGTTCTGGCTTACCTGGATGAATATCAATCCGATAAAGCACTGGCAACGGCGGCGCTGGCGGCAGGGCTGGGTGTCAAGGCGCTCAGTGAATGGGATGCAGGCACCCCGCCGCAAAACGGGCTATTGATGGGATTTACCAATTTTACCAGTGCGGAAGAAGCACATGCGGCGGTGAAACGGTTGTCGGCGCTGTTATCGCCCTGATGTCGCCTCCTGGCAGGGTGAAAATCACCATCGTTACCCAGCGGGCGGGTGCGGGCAAAGCGCGTTTGGTATTCGCGTTGATCCGCCCCGTTAATTAATACACAGCAATGTTAGTTTTGAGGCGACGGTTTTCATCCCTCCGATCTTTCATCTCTTTGATATCAGCGGCTTGCATAGCGCCGTACTTTGCTTTCCAGTTGTAATAGCTGACCTCGACGCACTTCAGAACGGCAATGATCTCATGTTCGGTAAATCGGGCTTTACGCATGGCTATCTCCTCCGAGGAAATAACCACTATGTCGGAAGATTTCTAAAAGAAAATAACTCCTTTTGCAGGGAAAGTTACAGATGAAGCCGATACTGTTCTTATCACCCAACAGATAGCAAACTGGGGCAATATTCAAGAAAATCTGGTCATTTTATCAAAGAGAAGAAACGCATTTTAATCACTGACAAGCTCATAAATTCAAATGAGGCAATAATTAACCTGGCCATAAAATAGGGTTTTGACTCTCATGTTCTCTTGACCAGAATCAGAAATAAAAAACTTCCCAATAAATTACCTTCATATCAGCCCTGGACAAAATGGTTATTTACCACGCTCCAAATTAGCTTTATTTCTGAATTCTAATTATTGGCGTCAGGAAAAGCAGTCATGAAGGTGCGGGCAAGAAACAATATAATATAAACTCTTATAAATAATTAAATGATATATAAAAGTAAAAATTATCATTTAAAAGAGTGTCAAAAAACTGTCATAAAACACATATCCATTTACAGGGAGTATGAACATGGCAGTTTTACTTGTTAGCGCCGTTTACGGTCTGGCGGTACTAACGGAAGGATACATTTGAGAAATGATGACAACGTTGTATTCGCTTGCTCCGGTGATGTTCCTGATCGTTATGGGATTTGTACTGCGGGCCAAAAACCTGCTTGATCATCAGTTCTGGTTGCCTTGCGAAAAGCTTAATTATTTCTGGCTGTTTCCGGCGCTGATGTTTTCTCAGGTGGCGACGGCGAGCCTGAATGATTTTCCGGTCAGGCCAATAGCGTGGTCGATTCTGGGCGCAGTGGTGATTGCCGCAATTTCACTCTGGTTGTGGCGGATATGGCGAAGCCAGTCGGGAACCGTCTTTTCTTCCGTCATTCAGGGTGCGCTACGCCCTAACACCTATATTGGCGTTGCAGCGGCTGCGTCCACTTACGGCAGTACCGGGTTGACGGTCACATCTATCAGTATCGCCGTGGCTATTCCCCTGCTGAATGTCGCGTCTATCATTATCTTGATGCATTATGGGCAGGGGAAAAGGCCGGGCGTAGGGCAGATTGTCAGAGCATTGGTACGTAATCCGGTGATTATCTCAGTGGTTGCAGGGCTGGCGTTTAATGTCAGTACGCTCAAACTTCCTGATGTGATCGGCAATATTCTGCATATTCTCGGCGGCGCGTCGCTGCCTCTGGGCTTACTGGCGGTAGGCGCGGGGCTCGATCTGCAAGCCGCACGCTCGGCGCACGGGCCAGTATTACAGTCGTCATTTGTGAAACTATTACTGGTGCCGGTTATCACACTCTTTATTGGCGTTGAATTGGGCATTTCCGGTCCGGTACTGGCCACCGTCGTCTTATTTAATGCCCTGCCTTGTACGCCTTCTGCCTATATTATGACTAAACTTCTCGGTGGTGATCATCGGCTTTCCGCCGGGATTATTTCCGTGCAAACGGTGCTGGCAGCGGTGACCATTCCCTTTATTCTGATGCTGACCCGGCTATCACCGAACTGAGGGAATGCGCTTCTCCATGGAAACAGTGCCAGTCTAAACTGAAATCGCCGGCCTCTCTTCCATCTTACAGAGAGGCATCTCGCCATGAAAAAGACCCGTTATAGCAAAGAACAGATAGCCTTAGCTTTGTCACCAGACCTCATCATTTCTCTCGTTTTAAACGACAGCAGCCTTCCCTCTGGTTTTCCTCCCTCACAGACTCCGTTATCATGCAATCTGCGCATTTATGAAATGCCCCGGCATTCATAAAAATCAATGAGACGTGAAACTCAATGAGAACAATAAACATCACTAACTCATTAAAATTTAAGAAAATGGACATCATAAACTGATGAGTACACTAGAGAATTTCGACGCACATACGCCAATGATGCAGCAGTATCTGAAACTGAAAGCGCAGCATCCGGATATCCTGCTCTTCTATCGCATGGGCGACTTTTACGAGCTGTTTTATGATGATGCGAAACGTGCATCTCAGTTGATGGACATCTCGTTGACAAAACGCGGCGCTTCCGCAGGTGAACCCATCCCGATGGCCGGGGTGCCGCATCACGCGGTAGAGAACTATCTGGCAAAACTGGTCAGCCTGGGTGAATCGGTCGCCATTTGCGAGCAAATCGGCGATCCGGCCACCAGCAAAGGGCCGGTTGAGCGCAAAGTGGTGCGTATCGTCACCCCCGGCACCATCAGCGACGAAGCGTTATTGCAGGAGCGTCAGGACAACTTGCTGGCGGCCATCTGGCAGGACAGCAAAGGATTTGGTTATGCCACGCTGGATATTAGCTCCGGGCGTTTTCGCGTCAGTGAACCCGCTGACCGTGAAACCATGGCGGCAGAACTGCAGCGCACTAACCCTGCTGAGTTGCTTTATGCCGAAGACTTCGCCGAAACATCGCTGATTGAAGGGCGTCGTGGCCTGCGTCGTCGCCCACTATGGGAATTTGAAATCGACACCGCACGCCAGCAGCTCAATCTGCAATTTGGTACCCGCGATCTGGTTGGCTTTGGTGTGGAAAATGCCCCGCGCGGCCTCTGCGCTGCGGGTTGTCTGTTGCAGTATGTCAAAGATACCCAGCGCACCGCCCTGCCCCACATTCGTTCCATCACCATGGAGCGCCAGCAGGACAGCATCATTATGGATGCCGCCACGCGCCGCAATCTGGAAATTACCCAGAACCTGGCGGGCGGTATCGAAAACACCCTGGCATCCGTGCTCGACTGCACGGTCACGCCGATGGGTAGCCGTATGCTCAAACGCTGGCTGCATATGCCGGTACGCGATACCAAAACCCTTCTGGAACGTCAGCAGACCATTGGCGCATTGCAGGAAAACACCGGCGAATTGCAGCCAGTACTGCGTCAGGTTGGCGATCTGGAACGTATTCTTGCCCGTCTGGCACTGCGAACCGCCAGACCCCGCGACCTCGCGCGCATGCGCCATGCGTTCCAGCAACTGCCGGAGCTGCGCGCCCAACTGGCGCAGGTGAAGAGCGAGCCGGTGCAAAACCTGCGGGAAAAAATGGGTGAGTTTACGGAGCTATGTGAACTGCTGGAACGCGCCATCATTGATGCCCCGCCGGTGCTGGTGCGCGATGGCGGCGTTATCGCGCCGGGGTACAACGCCGAGCTCGATGAGTGGCGAGCGCTGGCAGACGGCGCAACGGACTACCTCGACAGGCTGGAAATTCGCGAGCGCGAAAAGCTCGGTCTCGATACCCTTAAAGTCGGCTATAACGCGGTACACGGCTATTACATTCAGATTAGCCGCGGGCAGAGCCATCTTGCCCCCATTCACTATGTTCGCCGTCAGACGCTTAAAAATGCTGAGCGCTACATTATTCCTGAACTGAAAGAGTATGAAGACAAGGTTCTGACCTCAAAAGGCAAAGCGCTGGCGCTGGAAAAACAACTTTATGATGAACTGTTCGACAAATTGCTTCCACACCTTGGCGATTTGCAGCAGAGCGCCACGGCGCTGGCAGAGCTGGATGTGCTGGTCAACCTGGCAGAGCGTGCGGACACGCTGAACTACTGCTGTCCGACATTCAGCGATAAACCGGGTATCCGTATTGTTGAAGGCCGTCACCCGGTCGTGGAGCGTGTGCTCAATGAGCCGTTTATCGCCAACCCCTTGAACCTTTCGCCCCAGCGCAGGATGCTAATCATTACCGGGCCGAATATGGGCGGTAAAAGTACCTACATGCGCCAGACGGCGCTGATCGCGTTGCTGGCCTATATTGGCAGCTACGTTCCGGCGCAGAAGGTGGAAATTGGCCCTATTGATCGCATCTTTACGCGTGTGGGCGCGGCAGATGATCTGGCAAGCGGGCGGTCGACCTTTATGGTGGAGATGACCGAAACGGCCAATATCCTGCATAACGCCACGGAAAACAGCCTGGTGCTGATGGATGAAATTGGTCGCGGCACCTCTACCTACGACGGTCTGTCGCTGGCCTGGGCCTGCGCAGAGAATCTGGCCAATAAAATCAAAGCGTTGACGTTGTTCGCCACCCACTATTTCGAACTGACCCAGTTGCCAGAAAAAATGGAAGGCGTGGCCAATGTCCATCTTGACGCACTGGAACATGGCGACACCATCGCCTTTATGCACAGCGTGCAGGATGGTGCGGCGAGCAAAAGCTATGGTCTGGCGGTTGCCGCACTGGCAGGTGTTCCTAAAGAGGTGATCAAGCGCGCGCGTGGAAAATTGCGCGAGCTGGAAAGCCTGTCGCCGAGTGCCGGCGCCACGCAGATTGATGGTACGCAGATGTCACTGTTAGCCATACAGGAAGAGACCAGCCCGGCAATGGAAGCGCTGGAAAATCTGGACCCCGATTCCCTCACGCCGCGTCAGGCGCTTGAGTGGATTTACCGCCTGAAAAGCCTCGTCTAACTCCCCCGGCCCGCAATGACCTTGCGGGCCATGCTTTATCGAATAATTTCCCCGAATGCCAGGCAAGCCCGATATCGGCTTCTATACTTTTTATTTGTCTCGACTGATTTCTCTCAATAATGAAAAGGAACCATGCTATGGCAATTCACAAGAAAGGGCAGGCTCACTGGGAAGGTGATCTGAAACGTGGGAAAGGGACTGTTTCAACAGAAAGCGGTGCCCTTAAAGAACTTCCTTATGGCTTCAACACCCGTTTCGAAGGCGTTCAGGGGACTAACCCGGAAGAGCTGATCGGCGCGGCACATGCGGCCTGTTTCTCAATGGCGCTTTCGCTCATTCTGGGCGAAGTAGGCTACACGGCAGACAGCATCGACACAACGGCAACCGTCACGCTGGATCAGGTTGACGGCGGGTTCGCGATTACCAAAGTCGCCCTGAAAAGTGCGGTAAAAGTACCGGGTGCCGACCCTGCTAAATTTGATGAAGCCATTCAGAAAGCCAAAGCCGGTTGTCCGGTATCGAAAGTATTAAATGCGGAAATCTCGCTGGAATACACGCTGAACTAATACGTCGTATTTTGCAGGAAACACTCCGTCCGGTTTGTTTCCTGCCCTTCCCTACTGACTCAGCGCATCATCCGACGAACAAGCTGCGTGAATTGCTCACGTTCTTCCTCGCTTAACTTGCCAAGAAACTCTGCGTCCACGCCATTACCCACCGGGATGCTCGCTTTCAGCACCGCTTCACCTTCCTCGGTCAAAAATAAAAAACGGCGTCGTTTATCGTCCGGATCGTGCTCACGGCGGACCAGACCACGCGTCTCCATACGGCTGAGCATTTCCGCGAGGGTCGCTTTCGTGCTGACCGCCACCTCCGTCAGGGCGACCTGTTCAATACCGGGATTTTCGGCAATAGAACGCATCACCGCATATTGTGGTTTGGTCAGTTCCGGCAGTACCTGTTGCCAGCGCGCCGTGTGCTGCTGGAATAGCTGACGTAGCAGGTGAAAGGCCTCTTTTCTTAACTCCATGAATACTCCGTTATGGGTTTCTCCTCCCTATGATAGCCATTAACTTGCAGAATTTTAACGCGACTTTTTTTAGCAAAAAATGCGCATGTATACGAACAATCTTGTCTGTGACGATCCTCAGGAGTAGGTTATTTCAAAACGTTCGCATACGAACAATGATTGAGGTGGTGAATGAAACTGATAATCGGGATGACGGGGGCAACCGGCGCACCATTGGGCGTGGCGTTATTGCAGGCGCTACGGGAGATGCCAGAGGTTGAAACTCATCTGGTGATGTCGAAGTGGGCGAAAACCACTATTGAACTGGAAACGCCCTGGACTGCTCGCGAAGTGGCGGCACTGGCAGATGTCACTCATAACCCGGCCGATCAGGCAGCCACCATCTCCTCAGGCTCGTTTCGCACCGACGGCATGATAATTATTCCCTGCAGCATGAAAACGCTGGCAGGTATCCGTGCGGGCTACGCCGAAGGGCTGGTCGGTCGCGCCGCCGATGTGGTGCTCAAAGAGGGCCGCAAACTGGTGCTCGTCCCGCGTGAAATGCCGCTTAGCACCATTCATTTAGAAAATATGTTAGCGCTTTCCCGCATAGGGGTGGCGATGGTCCCTCCCATGCCCGCGTATTACAACCATCCGCAGACTGTTGATGACATTACCCAGCATATCGTGACCCGCGTGCTCGATCAGTTTGGTCTGGAGCACAGCAGAGCACGCCGTTGGGAGGGCCTGCAGGCGGCACAGCATTTTTCACAGGAGAAAGAATATGGCTTTTGATGATTTACGAAGCTTCTTGCAGGCCCTTGATGATCAGGGACAACTGCTGAAAATCAGTGAAGAGGTTAACGCCGAGCCAGATATTGCGGCGGCGGCCAATGCCACCGGGCGTATCGGTGACGGCGCGCCTGCACTGTGGTTTGATAATATTCGCGGCTTTACCGATGCGCGCGTGGCAATGAACACCATTGGTTCCTGGCAGAATCATGCGATCTCTATGGGGTTGCCATCGAACACGCCAGTTAAAAAGCAGATTGACGAGTTTATCCGCCGCTGGGATACCTTCCCTGTCGCACCGGAGCGCCGTGCAAATCCGCTGTGGGCGGAAAATACCGTCGATGGTGAAGAGATTAACCTGTTTGACATCCTGCCGCTGTTTCGTCTGAACGATGGCGATGGCGGTTTCTATCTTGATAAAGCGTGCGTTGTCTCCCGCGATCCGGTCGATCCTGACCATTTTGGTAAGCAAAACGTCGGCATCTACCGTATGGAAGTGAAAGGCAAACGCAAACTGGGCCTGCAGCCGGTGCCGATGCACGACATTGCGCTACATCTGCATAAAGCGGAGGAGCGTGGCGAAGACTTACCGGTTGCGATCACGCTCGGGAACGATCCAATCATCACCCTGATGGGTGCCACGCCGCTGAAATACGATCAGTCTGAATACGAAATGGCCGGGGCGCTGCGCGAAAGTCCTTACCCCATCGCCACCGCGCCGCTCACCGGTTTTGATGTACCGTGGGGCTCGGAAGTGATCCTCGAAGGGGTTATCGAGGGGCGTAAACGCGAAATCGAAGGCCCCTTCGGCGAATTTACCGGTCACTATTCCGGTGGACGCAATATGACGGTCGTGCGTATCGATAAAGTCTCTTATCGCACAAAACCGATTTTTGAATCGCTTTACCTGGGTATGCCGTGGACTGAAATCGACTACCTGATTGGCCCGGCGACCTGCGTCCCCCTGTATCAACAGTTAAAAGCTGAGTTCCCGGAAGTGCAGGCTGTGAATGCCATGTACACCCACGGCCTGCTGGCCATCATCTCCACCAAAAAACGCTACGGCGGTTTTGCCCGCGCGGTGGGCCTGCGCGCCATGACCACGCCGCATGGCCTGGGCTATGTAAAAATGGTCATTATGGTCGATGAAGACGTTGACCCGTTCAACCTGCCGCAGGTGATGTGGGCGCTGTCGTCAAAAGTGAACCCGGCAGGCGACCTTGTGCAGTTACCGAATATGTCGGTACTGGAGCTGGACCCAGGCTCAAGCCCGGCAGGCATTACCGACAAACTGATTATCGACGCGACGACGCCGGTCGCGCCGGATACGCGCGGTCACTACAGCCAACCGGTACAGGATCTCCCTGAAACCAAAGAGTGGGTTGAAAAACTGACCGCCATGCTGGCCGCACGTAAATAAGGAGAAGAGAATGATTTGTCCACGTTGTGCCGATGAACACATTGAGGTGATGGCAACCTCACCGGTGAAAGGTATCTGGACCGTTTATCAGTGCCAGCATTGTCTGTATACCTGGCGCGATACCGAGCCACTACGCCGCACCAGCCGCGAACACTATCCGGAGGCGTTTCGTATGACGCAAAAAGATATTGATGACGCGCCGCAGGTGCCAACGATCCCACCGCTGCTGGCGGCAGATAAGCGTTAAGCCGGAAAGCGCGCAAGAAAAAGGCCGGTCATTTGACCGGCCTTTTGATGTTCAATACTTATTCGCGGAAAAGCGCTTCGATATTCAGCCCTTGCGCCTGCAGGATTTCACGCAGACGGCGCAGACCTTCAACCTGAATCTGACGTACGCGCTCGCGTGTCAGACCGATTTCACGACCCACATCTTCCAGCGTTGCTGCTTCATATCCCAGCAGACCGAAACGACGTGCCAGCACTTCACGCTGTTTGGCGTTCAGTTCGAACAGCCAT